>Ga0209553_1000010_pt1 | contig 109258 bp, 97 predicted proteins | sample LauGreFBDMM110DN_2_FD_188217 | JGI IMG/M metagenome (GOLD analysis project Ga0209553, IMG submission 188217) | Freshwater lake microbial communities from Lake Michigan, USA - Fa13.BD.MM110.DN (SPAdes) (version 2) | ecosystem: Environmental > Aquatic > Freshwater > Lake | place: Lake Michigan...
GCACGCAGGCGGGCTTAAAGTAAGTGGACATGGTTACCTCCAGGTACAAATCAGTTCGATGGCTGCTGGCAGTATACCCGAATTGCCAATTGCTCCGATGCGCTGCAGCTTCCAGAAATAGTCCAGCTCTTATAATCGTAAAAAGATGACGGTAAGATGCGGCAGGTATGGCAAGCTGACCCAAGAAAACTGTGTTTCAAGGGAGACGGCACCTCATGCCAGCTATAGCTTCTGGTTCTATTCCCGCTGCCTCTGCGGCGGTACTTTTTATAACAGTATCAACACCCATAAGTGTCGATCCAGGCTGATTGGTGACCAAGATAATGCAGCACGCGCCAGTTTCGGGTGCCGGCTTCGGCGCGATCATTGTGCTGTTTGGCTTGTTGGCCTTTGCGGGGCACGGCAGTGAATTTCTGAAGCAAGTAGTACTTGCTCCGGGTTCCAGCGCTGAGCTCGGTATCGCTCCAGATTGTCGTGCAGACGAACTGGACGAGGAGAATCTCACGGTTTTGGAATGCCAGCTGCTGGTGAGTAATGTGCAGATGCAACTGGCGTCGAGCCCGCACTGGTTTCGAACCGTGCAACTGTTGCTCTCCGGTGTCGGCATGGTGGTAGCGCTGGGGTCACTGCCGGTGGGCTTTGCGTTTGTGCATAACCGGTTGCCGATGATTAAATCCGGTATCACCTGCTTTGGTCTGTTGTTGGCGCTGGATTTGATCGGACTGATTGGCGCCGCCAGTACCGGGCCATTATTACGCGCACAGTACCTGTGGCCGTTGTTCCTGTGGCTCAATATTCATCTCTGTTTGTTGTTGGCGAATTGGCACTATGTGCGCGGGGACTCACTTGAGCAGAACAACTGAATCTGCGCCCATGGTGAAGCCTTCGAATAGTCATGCAATTCTGCAGATGGTCTTGCACTGGACCCTGGCAGCAGCAATCCTGTTCCTGTTTGTCTCCAGCTGGTGGATGCTGTCATTACCCTTGCCATCGGATGACTACACTTATCGGGTAGTTCCATTTCAGTTGCACAAAAATATCGGCATCACTCTGTTCCTGATTATACTTGTTATGATCTGCTTGCGCTGGGTACGCCGCTTGCAACAAAATGCAGCAGCGCGCAGTGCACTGCAGACACTGGCCGACATTGATCAATGGCTGATTTACGCGTTGGTGGCTGCTTGCTGCAGCAGTGGCTATTTGTCTTCCTCCTACAGCGGATGGAATACCGAATTCTGGTGGCTCATACAACTGCCAGCGTGGGCGCGCGAGAACGATGGGCTCAATATCCTATTCTCGGATCTGCACCAATGGTCGTGCTGGTTACTGCTGCTAGCAATCGTGCTGCATATTGCTGCTGCGATTTATCATGGCTTGCGCGATGATGCGCTGCTTCCCAAAATGTTTCCATAATTGGGGTCAGAGTAAAAATACAGTGGTTTGTGCAAGATCCACCCAATAGAAATATCCTGCAAAACCACTGTATTTTTACTCTGACCCCAATTATCCACAATCCAGGATGCTGAGACTTTTATGCAAGAATATCCAAATTTCGTAACCCACCTCGAGTGCAGCTATACCGGCAAGCACTATCCCGCACAGCAATTACATGGTCTGTCGGAAGCTGGCAAACCGCTGCTCGTCAAATACGACCTCGCCGCGCTGGGGAAAGCCGTATCCAAATCTGATTTGAAGGAACGCTTGCCGGAGTTCTGGCGTTATCGGGAATTCCTGCCAGTGCGTCACTCCGCGAACGTGGTGCGGCTCGGTGAAGTCATGACGCCAATTCTGCCAGCACCAAAATTGCAGCACGCATATGGATCTGGGGAAATACTGATTAAGGATGAGGGCAGATTACCAACCGGCTCGTTCAAGGCCCGTGGTCTGGCGCTGGCAGTGGCGATGGCGAAGGAATTGGGAGTGAAGCGTATGGCAATGCCAACCAATGGCAATGCCGGAGCAGCACTGGCTGCGTATTGTTCAGCGGCCGGCATTGAGACTTTTGTATTCTGTCCGGAAGACACGCCGCGGGTAAATATAGAAGAGATAGCCTTTCAGGGCGCGAAGACTTTTCTGGCCAACGGCTACATTAATGATTGTGGTCGCATCGTTGGGGCAGGCAAGGAAATAATGCAGTGGTTTGATACATCGACCTTGAAGGAGCCGTACCGTATTGAAGGCAAGAAGACGATGGGTCTGGAACTGGCCGAGCAGCTGAACTGGCAGCTGCCCGACGTTATTCTCTATCCTACCGGTGGCGGCACTGGCCTGATTGGCATGTGGAAAGCGTTTGCTGAGTTGGAGGCGATTGGCTGGATCGGTGCCAAACGACCGCGCATGGTGGCAGTGCAGGCCACCGGTTGTGCGCCAATTGTGAAAGCCTTCGACGAGGGCACGCGTCACGCTGAACCCTGGCAGAACGCGAGCACCATTGCATCCGGGATTCGCGTTCCGGCAGCTGTCGGTGATTTCCTGATTCTCGATGCGGTGCGAGCGAGTAACGGCTTCGCAGTGGCCGTGAGTGATGCGGACATACAGCAGGCGCATCAGGAATGTGCACGCAAGGAAGGCATCTTGCTGTGTCCGGAAGGTGCAGCAACACTGGCCGCGCTGAAACAGGAATTGCGCAGTGGTCGCATCAAGTCAGATGAACAGGTGATGCTGTTCAATTGTGCCACGGGCCTGAAATATCCAATGCCATCCACGCACTACAGGATTGATCTGCAACAGCCACTGGATTTTGATTTTATTCGGAATTGTTAGAATTCTGCTGAACGACTTCCTAGTGGTCCGCAATTTCCCTGCAAGGGCTGCTTTCGCGGCCCTGTAAACCAAAAGTAAACTAGCGCAAACAGCATGCGCTTCGATACTGTTCAACAAAATTCAGCGTAAATTCGCCAATCCCCACATAGCAGTCTAGGCTGATAGTTAGTCCGCAATAGACAGCGGACTTGTTCTATCAACAACTGGTATCAACATCTGCAATGACCATACAGGAGACAGACGATGAGAGAACTTACAGCAATAGAAGTTGATCGGTTCGGCGGCGGTTCAGCGATGACTGAATATATGGGCGAGGGCAGTGCGCTAGGGACTATCGCTGGCGCAACCTATGAGGGCACGTTAATGGGCGCCGCGCGCTTTGGGGCTTATGGTGCGGTACTAGGGGGCGTATTCGGGCTCAGTTTTGGTGTGACCAGCTGGGCACTGGATGAATATTCTTAAAAGGAAAAATGCAGCGTATGCAAATTTCACAGAAGACAGCAAAGAATATTGTCCTGGGGATGGTGCTTGCCTCAGTCATACTGGCAATCGGTCGAACCTTCATTCACCCGGATTTCGCTGGGGCAATGACGGGGATTTCATCGGCATCCGTTTTGTATTGGGTGTATAGAAACCCGGAAATGCTACTTACAAAAAACATGGATGAGTTCGGTAAAATTTTCGACAGGAGCAGGGATACGAAATTCCTGCACGGGTTTCCCCTGTTCTATGTGCTAACCCTGACAGTGATTCTTTACTTCTGGCTCAGATAAAAAAACGGCGATGATTGCTCATCGCCGTTTTCCTTGCCAACACTTGTTAACAAGCGCGTGCTAGCGGAATTGCCACAGGGCACGAACGTAGAAACGTCGTCCACGACCGTCGAACACGCCGGAGTCGTAGTGCAGGCCGCTGCTTTCACGATAAGGCAGTTCTTCGTTGAAGGCATCCAACAAGCCCGCAGTGAAGATAGTTGAACCCAGATTGCTGTTGGCCCATTCGTGATTGTAGCGATACTGGATATCCCAGGTATCGTAGCTCGCAATGTTTTTCGTCAACAATGAGCGGGTAAAGTCACTGCCAGTCTGGAACGTAGCGTCATATGACAGGTCCCGATAGGAACCGATATGACGATTAACCAGCGTTACACCTTGCTGATCGCGCTGCCAGTTGAAAGTGATGTGACCCTTGTTGTCAGGCAGTGAACGCACCAGGTTGCCGTCACCGGTTGTACCTGCGGCATCAAATAAACCAAGTTCCAGCAGACCCCGTTCGAAACCAGGAACGTCGGCCAGTGTGTACTGACGCACGTAGGTGTAATCGAGACTCACGCCCCAGCTACCCCAGTCGTTGCTCCAGCGATAACCAGTAGTCAAGTCCACACCGTCGGATGTGATGGTGCCAGCGTTGACCGCGCTCAAAGTCAGGGTGATCAAGGAAGCAGTAGTCGAACCGAAGGCGCGCGAAATACCAGGCACCACGTAGCTGCGCGGGTCAACCACGCAGTTGATACGCTCCTTAGCAGAGTTACCAAACTGGGCCGTCAGAGCGGCTGGATTGCAAGCTGCGTAGGGAGTTGGAGAATCGGCAGGAATGGTGTCATTCAGGACATAATTCGCTGGATTCTTGGCGGCCTCTTCAAAGGCTGTAATCTCAGGTTGTAATGCAGAGATTGGTGGTTGTGGCAGCACGCGGTCGCTAACTTCGAAGCGCCAGAAATCGGCACCGACCGACAGGCCGTCGAGTTTACCAGCAGGGGTCCACAGGAAACCGGTACTGAAGGTGTCAGCATACTCGTTACCCACATCCGGCGCTGGAACGCCTAGGGTATAGGTAAAGCCGTTAATCGCATTCGCGTTGGTAGCTGGCAGAATACCGGCACGCACTGACTGGTTACGAATCGGATCACGGAAAGTTGCACCGGATGATTCCAGACCTGTCTCTATGATGGTGACGTTAGGGGCACGGAAAGATTGTGAGAAGGAACCGCGAACCAACAGGGTATCCATTGGCCGCCAGCTCAACGCAATCTTGGGCGACACTTCGCTGCCGATCTGTCCACCGTAGTCTTCATAGCGTAATGCAATCTGGGTCTCTACGTTCTCAATGAACGGCAGGGACAATTCCATAAACACCGCGCTAACATTACGTTCGTGGTCGTAGTTATACGCACACAGTGAACAGTCAAAGTTATTACTGACGTAATGGAACTTATTCGGTTTGCCAGCAGCATCGTAACCGAGGATGCGATTGGTCAAGCCGGGCAGGTTAAGCAGGGAAGCGCGCGAGTGGTTATTGGATGAACGATACTGGCCACCGGCTGCGAATTGTGCGGTACCACCGCGCATCTCGAACAGTTCACCGGAGACGACAGCATCGAATACCGCCATCTTATTGCGCTTGTCGCGCACGTTGGTCTTGACGTTAATCCATTCCATCAACTCTTCGCTATTCGCCAGCGCCGGATTGGTCAAGGCACTGAGGAACGGATTGTAGAACTGACAACCGCCCTGGCCCTGGTTGTTACTGGTGAGGCCATAGGACATGTTTTCACGGGTGGTGAACACGAAGCCCGGGAAGAAGGTCTGGGTCAACCCTGGTCCGTACAGTTTCGGATTCCACGCATTCAAGGCATTGCTACCCAGAATTTTCGCACTCCCGAAATCGAAGTCTGGTCGTCCATTAGGTTTGCAGTTTGGTCCGCCCAAACCATTCGCGGCCAGCTCGGAACGATCGCGGTCAAAGGTGCGATAAGTCTGTTCCAGTGATGATCCACTCCAGGAGTAGCTCACGTCGTAGTTCAGCACCCGATCCGCCACTTCGAATTCGCCGCGCAAACCGGCCTGTATACCAGAAGTATTGGTCCAGGTGGTGTTATCGTCGGCCCCTTGTCGCGGCAGTCCATAACGCAGACCCTGCCACAAAGCCACGTTCGGTCCACCATTGGCAGCAGACAGCGGTGAATTGGTAATGGTGGCTGCGGTTGGACGGGTCAGGCCTACGCTGGGTGCAAAATAACCAAGCTCAGCTGACATCGCAATGCCGTAACCGCCATACGCGGGATTGCCTGCGGTGCTGCCTGGTGCGGCCAGGAATACGGTTGGTCCACGGGATTGATTGTAGCCGTCGTCGGCACGCACAGTGTTCGAATCCGAATACTGGGCAAATGAATAGAACTCAGTGCCGTTGCCGAAGGTGTGATTAAAAGCACCCGCAAAGCTGTCACGAGCGGCTTGCTGGGAAATATAGTTCCACTCGGAGTTGTCTTCGCGACAGGTCCCGTTACGCTCGCCACGCAGTTCACGCAAGGTGCCGATTAGTAAGGGCGAACCGTCTTGAGACTTCACCGTATAACAGCCAGGATCGGTATAGATGGCTGTGGCTAGGCCACCATTGGCAACGTTCCAATCTCTGACTCCGGTGTTAAGCCAACCCGGACTCACTTGCGCACCCAAGGCAGTACTGGAGATCAAGGATCCGGCAGTACCGACGGTGCCCAGAAACTGGGAATTCTCATCGAAGAAGTTGCCGTCTTGCACCGATACCGGGTCGCGCTCGAAGCGCTCGGCGGACAATACCAGGTGAGTATTGCCATCATCGCTACCCCAGCCCCAGATGGCGCTGGCTGTGGCGTCAAATTGACCACCGGCTGCTTCGACACCTTGCAGGTCACCGTACACTTCCAGACCTTCGAAGTCGGTACGCATGATGATGTTGACCACACCCGCTACCGCGTCCGCACCATACAGTGCTGAACCGCCGTCGGTGAGTACTTCAACGCGCTCGGTCATAACCAACGGAATGGCGTTCAAGTCGACGAATTCGCCACCACTGCGGGTATTGGCAGCTGCGCCGACCTGGCGCTTGCCATTGATCAAAGTCAGAGTTGAGTTTTCACCCAGGTTACGAAGGTTGACGTTAGCCGTGCCTTCTACCTGGCTATTGTCGCCAGATCCAGGGTTAGTGACTGAACCTGAGTTCACTTCTAGGTTCTTGATGACGTCCCAAATAATTGCTGCCCCCTGGGCCTCAATACTTGCTCGGTCTACCACTTGAACCGGTGAAGGTGCATCCAGAGGCGTGCCCCGGATGTAGGACCCTGTAACCAAGACTTCTTCGATTTCAGCTTCTGGGTCATCCTGTGCTACCACAGGAAATGAGATTCCGGCCAGTACAGCAAGCGTGATTGCCTTGCGACTACCGGGGAAGGATCTGCGCATTGGACTTCCCCCTTATTTAAGGATAATTATTCTAGCTATGGGTTTGCTTTGAGTTATTGCGGAATAAGACTGCATATTGGCGAGTGAGTTTAGATTTGCCATTACGCAGCGGGATTTCACATAACCGGGTCAGTATAGAGCGATTGGAAAGCGCCGCGCAATGCTATTCCAGCCCTGCTTCCAAGGAAACCTTGGAGCTGAGATGAATCTTGAGTAGGCGGGTAACATTTTGAATAATAAGGAGGACCTGTTCCCGGGAAGATCCTGGATGATGACTATTGGAGAGGTAGTAACTAGCACTATTTATGGTGCGCTGCGTTTTTTGGGACAGCTCGCCACCGCACTATTTTGCAGCTGTGGTTTGGTACCTGATATTTTGCAGAAAACACATGCATAAAAAAACGGCGATGATTGCTCATCGCCGTTTCTTTATTTCAAATCAGCTCTTGATCAGAACTGCCACAACGCTCTGGCGTACAAGCGTCGTCCACGACCGTCAAATACCGACGCATCAAAAGTACTACGTCTAAACAAGGGGAGATCCGCATTCAGGGCGTCTATTACACCCACGGTGAATCCGGTAGATCCCAAGGCTGAATTTGCCCACTCATGGTTATAATTGTACTGAACATCCCAGGTATCATAACTGGCCACACTGGATTTGGCGTAAGCCTTATCCAGAGGCGTGGTTTGTGGGTTAGCCAGGAATTGCCGGTGGCTAAGCACCTGATACGAGCCAACGTGGCGATTAAATAACGATACTCGATGGTTGCCGGATGCCCAGCTAAAGCTGAGGGTGCCTTTGTTATCCGGTACTTCGCGTACGATATTTTGTTCCCCATCGACGCCAGCAGCATCGAATTCACCGGTTGATTGAAAACCTCCTTCAAGACCCGGTACATCGCTAACCAGGAACTCATCCACGTGGGTGTAATCAAGCCCAACGCGGAAGCTACCCCAGTCATTTTCCCAGCTGTAGCCGGCACGCAAGTCGATTCCCTGCACTTCGAATAAACCTGCATTGACAGCCGGTAATACGAGCGTAATAAGTGCGGCGTTTGTAGAAAGCTGATCGCGTTGCACGCCATCCGTCACATACGCCGCTGGGTTCACTACACAATTGCGGCGCGCCGCGGAGGCTTGATCCGGAAAGGAAGCCGGAGTACAAGCAACCGGCTGGCCATTGGGACCGCGAGCATCGAGGGGAATAGTGTTATTCAAAACATAGTTGGCGGGATTCTGAGCCGCAAGATTGAAATTCGCTATTTCCGGATCCAGCGCTGATCGAGGTATCTTTGGCAGTACCCGGCCTTCAACCTCGAAGCGCCATACATCGACACCTACCGAAAAGCCTTCCAAATCCCCGGAAGGAGTCCATTGGAAACCGATATTGTAAGTATCCGCAGTCTCATTTTCCAAATTCGGATTCGGCGCCCCAATAGTAAACGAACCGTTAGCAATGCCATTGGCGTTGACTGCTGGCAGCAAGCCGGCGCGCACACCTTGATTGCGTATAGGGTCGAGCACAGTAGTGCCGAAAGACTCAAAAGACTGATTGACTACACCGATATTTGGAGCCCGGAAGGACTGAGAGTACGAAGTCCTCAGTAACAGTTCGTCGAAAGGCCGCCAGCTAAGCGCTACTTTTGGAGAAATATCGCTACCGATATTTCCACCGTAGTCTTCCCAGCGCAGCGCAACCTGTGATTCTACATTCTCCAGGAAGGGCAAAGACAATTCCAGGAACACCGCATCAACATCGCGTTCATCATCAAAATTTGCAATACAGCCCGAGCATTCCAGATTGTTGGTAATCTCCTTCGCGAATCGGTTTGGTTGTGCCGCCAGTCCGCCTGGTCCATAACCTGTTATCACGGTCAGACCTGGCAGATTAAGTAACGGCGCCCGGCTGGCTACACGCTGGTTGCGGCCTTGATAGCCCATGGCGAACTGCGCCATACCGCCTTCAATCTCAAACAATTCGCCAGATACAACCAGATCAATAACTCCCATGTTATTGCGCTTGTCAGCGCGGAGAATGTCACTGTCCGTCATCCAATCCAGCAATGCCGGTGAATTCGCCAGCGCTGGATTACTCAGGGCAGTCAGGTAGGGATTGAAAAATTCACAGCCGCCCATGCCATGGTTGGTGCTGGTAAGCGCCTGCGACCAGGACTCACGGGTATTCAGGATATAACCGGGGAAGACTATAGCGAATAGTCCGGCCAATGGAGCCAGCTGTGGACTAGCAAGGAAATTGAAGTTTGGTGTGCCGTTCGGCTTGCAATTTTCCCCGCCCAAGCCCAGCAGAGCCATTTCAGTTCTATCGCGGATCAAAGTCTCGTATTGCTGCTCAACGCTAGACTCGCTGTAAGAATAAGACAAATCATAGTTCAAGGTTCGATCGGCAAAATCAAATTCCCCGCGTAAGCCGAGCTGTGCGCCTGAGGTGATATTGTCAGTGATGCGATCTTCACCAGTTCTGGGCCAGCCAGTAGAAATTGCGTTGCCAGAAGTCAAGTATCCCTCACCAAAACCACCGTTTGCTATGGTGTTGGGATTATTAGTTGGCGCAACTGCGGCTGGATTTCCAACAAGCCGCGAAAATGCGCCTAATAGCGCTGGATTAGGAATGGCATGTTGTGAGCGTGAGAATGTGTATCCGCTGCCTTCTCTGGATGTTTCGGTATCGGAGTATTGGAAAAATGAATAAAACTCCACATTTTCATTGAAGGTATGCTCAAGCGAGCCTGCCAAGCTGGAACGGATCTGCCCAATAGTAATAAACTGCTCGTCAAGAGTATCTTCCTGACAGGTTCCGCTTAGTCGACCTTTACCGCTAAACCGATTATCAATGAAGAAAGCTCCATTCGGTCCTGATTGTGTGGTGCACAGGGGGTCTTGCCACACAATCCCGTTGGTACCAGTTATGGACTCTCCCAATTGAGCTCGCTCAGTGCGATTTTGTGCGGTCAATGGACCATTGATGTAAGCTGGGTTAAAGCCACCGCCTAGTAACGTAGAAACCCCAAAGGAGCCGACTCGATCAGAGTAAGCTGCACGATCCGGGTCATAATAACTGGCATATTCAACGCTTACCGGATCTCGGTCGAAATGCTCTCCGGAAATAACCAGATTGGTAGCGCCGTCGTTAAAACTGCTGCCCCAAATAGCACTGAAGGTGTTTTCGTAAATATCTCCAGCTTCTTCAATTCCCTGCGTATCCGCGTAAAGTTCAAAGCCTTCAAAATTGGTACGCATGATTACGTTTACCACACCGGCCACTGCGTCGGAGCCGTATAGTGCGGAGCCGCCATCGGTCAACACTTCCACCCGCTCGGTCATCACCAGCGGGATACTGTTCAAGTCAACGCTTTCCTGACCGGAGCTGCTAACTACCGCGACCGGAGTGAAGCGCTTGCCATTGATCAGAGTTAATGTAGAGTTGCCGCCTAAATTTCGCAGGTTTACTGATGCTGTACCTGCCAATTGTCCAGCATCTTCCGAGCCCCGGACATTGGTATCGGAACCCTGATTCACTTCCAGGTTTCTGATCACATCCCAAATCGCGGATGCGCCCTGGGCTTCGATACTGACCCGGTCTATTACTTGAACTGGCGAAGGTGCATTCAAAGCTGCCCCTCGGATGTAGGACCCTGTAACCAAGACTTCTTCGATATCAGCGTCATCCTGTGCTGCCACAGGCAATGAGATTGCGGTCAGTACAGCAAGCGTGATTGCCTTGCGATGACCGGGGAAGGTTTTGCGCATTGGATTTCTCCCTTATGTAAGGATAATTATTCTAGCTATGGGTTTGCGTTGTTATCGCGGAATAAAACTGACTGCTGGCTAGTGGGTTTTCTTTTGCCAAAACGCAGCTGGATTTCGCATAACGCGGGCAGTATAGAGGGACTGGGAAGTGCCGCGCAATGCTATTCGAGCGCTGGTTCGATGGAAATCTTGATGTAAGACAAATACTGGGTAGGCTGGTAACATTTAGAGTTACAAACAGCTTTTTCCTGAAGAATTATTCTGAAATTAGAGGCGTAATGTGGCCCTTGGTCAGGCAGGATCAGGTATCAATCTTGACTGCACTAATGCAGTGATCGCCGCAATTGTTCCCGGTGGAATGTCGACGTCTCCTCCACGTCCTTGACCAGGCGACACAGGCGCTTGGGAATATTGCTACCCACCGGAATTTCCCGCCGACAAACGATGCGTTCTGCCGGCGCCACAGAAGCATTGTATTGTTCAACCTCGGCATCAGTTGGGACACGAGGCTCGACTGATTCTGCGCCCGGCGCCAAACAGCCCGCGAGCAGCACAGGTACCAGAAGTACCATTACCAACAATCGCAACAGCTTGCACATGGATATAACAACCTCGGTGGCTTGGAAAGTAGTTTTCAAAGTAATCTTATTTGGCATCGGTAAGCATGGAAAAATCAGTGTCGGCAGCGAACACGTAATGTAACCGAATATCACTGGCCGCTATTACCGTGGCATCGATCAAGAGCGGCCTGAATTGCAGTTCGGCAATTTGGCTACGTGCCATGCTTGCTACCAGTTCATTATCCGGTGTCATGGATTCAATGCTCAGATTGCTGATTCCGTAGGAAAAGACGTTGGGTGCAATGGCATTGCTGCTTAACGTGCTGACATTGTTCGATACCAGATTCAGCCGGGCAGTGGCGGAAAATTTCGTGGTTGGCAGCGCCAGGTTACCTGCCAGACCAGGGGGCTGCAGTGCGCCTGGAAACACAGCAGACCAGGCAATTAAATTCAGAGTTGCGTTGCTGCGTTGCGGTGGCACTGGTCCGGAAGCGATGAATTCCCGCTGCGGAATGATTAGCGGCTGGGCAAACCAGGTTAACAGCGTTGCCTTGTCCACGTTGGCCTGCTGTAACGATGCATAGGCCATCCGGTAAAGCGCTTCTGCAGAGTTGCCTTTACCAAACAACAATTCCCAGTCAGCGATGAGCAGTAATATCTGCGCGTCGGTGCTCGCAGAAGCTGCAGTCGAATCGGCATAAAGCGCGCGAATTCGTTGCAGTAATTCCTGGCCGATACTATAGCTCTGTTCAAGCGACTCATTTTTGCTCAGGCTCCAGCCGCTCACTATAACTGGAGTAGTGCTCTTGTAGTCATAGCTGGTCATGCCTTTGCGGCGCGTCAGAGTGGTCTGGTAATAATGGGTTAACACGATGTCATAGAGCCAGGGAGCGAGACGCAGACTGGTTTTGCCAAAGCGCTGCTCCATCGCGGTTACTGCGCGCCAGTTCAGTTGCTTGGCGGCAATCAGGTAATGCGCGTTCTGCGGATTGTTGCTGTCAGCCGCGGCGCTGAGATACAAATTATTTAGAATTTCCGCACCAGAAAGGTACGACTCGATATCAGCAGGTTCAAGTTTGCCAAGCAACCATTCAAAATACGCGAGATGTTGATCAAGTGCTGGCCAATCATGTTGCGCGATTGCGGTCTGTGTAATCAGTTGCAAGGCGGGAAATTGTTCGACTGAAAGCAGCCCGTGATTTACTTTGATAATTTGCAACGAGTCGGAAATGGATTGTCTGGCGCTCTCAAACTCGCCGGATTCGATTGCAACCAGCGCAGTCTCCAGCAAGCGCTCATAGTCGATGGGCCGAAAATTATCGAAGGAGTCTTGCGAGTTGCCGGGAATAGCAGTTTGCGCAAATGCAACACTGATTCCGCAGGCAACATAAACCGCAGTAAGCAGTAACAGAATTCGATGGGCTGGTATTCGCATGACAGAGCAGACCGGAAATCACGGCAAATTCAGCATACGCTCAATTTCTGAGGTGGGCAATTGACCGGAGTGCATTATGCTGCGCGGCGTGCGTCCCAGCCCGAGCGCTGGTGCGAGCTGGCTAAGAGAAATATAGCTATACTCGCGCCCGGGCAGTGCCCAGTTTCCAAACATGGAGTGACCCGGAACCGCAATTGGGTTATGCACTGTCAGCAGTTTGCCGTCTGCGGTCATGGTGTTTTCTGGTGCGAGTTACTGCAGGAATGACTTATCTAGCCAAACAGATTTTGCATTGCAATGAATTGCACGAGGAGCAAAAGTGACAATACCAGCAAACGAAAACCTTATTGATCTCTACACCTGGAGTACGCCGAACGGTCGCAAAGTATCCATCATGCTCGAAGAGCTGGGCCTCCCGTATAGAGTGTTCCCCATTGATATCACCAGGGGTGACCAGAATAAACCCGAGTACAGCAAGCTAAGCCTGAATAATAAAATCCCCGCCATTGTCGATCATGCAACCGGCATACAACTGATGGAGTCGGGCGCCATATTGATGTATCTGGCAAACAAGACCGGAAAACTGATGAGTCCATCGGGCCCAAAATATTGGCAGCAGCTGGAATGGCTCATGTTCCAGATGGCGCACATAGGACCGATGTTAGGACAAACGCATCATTTCCTGAAATTCAACCCCGGCAAGTCGACCTATGCCGAAGAGCGCTATAGCAAGGAGAATGCGCGTCTGTATCAGGTGCTGGAGAAGCGGCTGCAGGATCGTGACTATATAAATGAAGAGTATTCAATCGTTGATATTGCCACCTGGCCATGGATCTCGCGCTTTGAATGGCAACAGATGAATTTGAGTGACTTTCCGAAATTGAAGCAGTGGTACTTGCGGATCGCAGCCCGACCGGCAGTACAGAGAGGGTATGCAGTGCCGCAGCAGTTGGATGTACCCTTGCCATCCTAGAAAGTGCTAAGGCCGCAACTGAAAACGCCGAAGCTGCGCTACACGGCTTCGGCGTTCAGATTTCTGCAGCGCCAGCATTGCGCTGGTTGCAGCAACTGGTTTGCTTACTGTACCAGGCTCTCGTAAATGATGTCGTTCGCAACTTCGCGCATATTCGCCGCACCGGGTCGAGTTTCTCCCTGTGCCTGGATCATGCCAATCCAGAACATATCTTCAACCGGATCTACCCAGAACCAGGTGCCCGCGGCTCCGCTCCAGTAATAAGTGCCAGGGCTTTGCGGCGAATTTGCTTGCTCTGGATCGACAATTACGGCGAAGTCGACGCCGAAACCCTGCCCCGGGGCGCCACTTGAAGTTGCGCTGCCGCGCAGGTTCAATTCATCGCGCAAACTGTTGGTACCCATAATGCGGATTGATTCTGGAGACAACAAGCGGGCGTTATCCAGTTCGCCTTCGTTGACCAGCATCTGCAGAAAACGAGCATAGTCGTGGGTGGAAGATACCAGTCCGCCACCACCTGATTCCAGCCGATCTGCATCCATATAACTGGGGCGGTCAGTTCGTTCTGGTTGCACCACCAGACGACTGCGCTCAGTATCCCAGCTATGCACATCTGCGAAGCGACTTATATCTGCTGCCTGCACATAGAAACGTGTGTCAGTCATGCCAAGTGGTTGAAATATGCGTTGATTGAGGAATTCACCAAAACTCATTCCGGATAGTTTCTGCACGATGTAACCCTGAATGTCCACGGCGACTGAGTAAGACCATTGTTCGCCTGGCTCGAACAGTAACGGGATGTCAGCAACTTTTTTCACCAATTCATCCAGATCTGCCGAAGCGAGCACGCCAGTATCACGGTACTTCGTATTCACCGGATCATCACCGCCAAGACCGTATCCAAATCCGGCCGAATGATTCAGCAATTCGCGCATGGTAGGACCGCGCGCGGGAGACACCAGCTCCATTTCGCCATTTTCGTTGTAGCTGCGCATGATCTGCAAGTTTGCGAGCTCAGGCACATATTTGCTCACCGGGTCATCGAATTGCCACAGACCTTGTTCATATAACATCATTAAGGCCACACCAGTTACTGGCTTGGTCATTGAATAGATACGGAACAGACTATCCATGGTCATAGGGGTTTGAGTAGCAACGGAGTTAAGACCGGATGTTTCGAATGTGGCAACCTGACCATTTTTTGCCAGCAGCCACACCATGCCGGCCACGTCCTGATCGGCGACTATTTTTTTCATGGCCGCGTCCAGAGCGGCGATGCCTTCCTCGGAAAACCCTGCAGCAGTGGCGCCAACTTCCTGTGTTGGCCAGTCAGTATCGGCGCTTGCAAGCGGTGCCAGACAGAGTGCCAGCAGCAGCGAGCCAATAGCAGGCATCGAAAAATATTTGGGGAGAGTAGTACGGTAATTCATGGTGTGTGCTCCACGATTATTATTGGGATTTCACGCAAAAGAACGGCTGATGGTACGCGCCGAGAACGATTTTAGCCAGACAGTAACCCATTGCGCGTTCCCATACCTGGTTGAGTAGGCGCGCTTTACTTGTCTGTAACGGCGTAATCCAGCGGCAGGGCAGTGGTGTATTTGATCTGTTCCATCGCGAAGCTGGAAGAGACGTCTGCCAAATCCGATGATTGCACGAGTTTCTTGTAGAATTTGTCGAAGGCAGGTATGTCGGGTACTACCACCCGCAGCAGATAATCTGACTCGCCCGCCATGCGATAGAACTCCACTACTTCCGGAAACTGGCTCACCGTCTTTGAAAACTCTTCCAGCCATTCCCAGTTATGGTGATTGGATTTCACCGCGACGAAAACATCCACTCCCAGATTCAGCTGGTCCCGTGACAGCAGGGCAACGCGTTTGCGAATCACGCCTTTTTCTTGCAGCCGCTGAATACGGCGCCAGCAGGGCGTGGATGACAGACCAACCGCTGCCGCAATGTCTGCGGTAGCCAGGGTTGCATCCTGTTGCAGCAGGTTCAATATTTTACGATCTATCTTATCCATAGGATGAATCTACTTATAAATTAGATTTTGTAAAATTTAATTCTATAAAACAGCGTTAATAGTAGCATATTTTCAAACACTGACTATTACCCTTTTGCTATTGTTTATCTCCTCAATACCAATTGTTTCCAAGCTGGAGATCGCGCGATGTCACGCACCAAAGCCCACCTGCAGAGTGTGAATGAGAGCTATTTTCAACACATGCAACAAGCGCTCAGTTTCACGCTGGCGATGTTTTACGCAGCCAGCTGCTGCCTGATTCATGCATTCATTCCATGCTTATTTGAACGGCGTGGCAGTGCCATCGCGCAGCAGTTGCATGAGCGCATGGTGGTAAATCGGAAGCAGCTGACAGCAGGTCCAGGCGCTCAAAGTCCAATCGAGCCCGCTCTTAAAGAATCTTGATTCCCTGCGCAGCAACTGCTGCTTTTTGGTGCATGCGCTTAAGGGGAGGGCATTAATGCACCAACTTGCAGCGCCAGCAATTGCCGTTTGCTGCTGTATCACGTTGCAGCCCTGAATTTACGGGTCTTGCTCCATGTTGGCTCAATCTTTGCTATCACCTGTGCAGGAAGTATTTTTGCTTTCACTTGCGAGTTGCAATTGCGCAGTTAAAACCTATCTTTGGAGGAACACATGAATAATTTATCCCGCATCGCCGCTGGCTTGGCTCTGGCTTCCAGTGGCTTGTTTGCCACCACGGCTTCGGCAGAAGTTTCTTATAACGTTGGCTACACGTCCGAATATTACTATCGCGGTATCTTGCAGAAGTCTTCTTCAGGCAGCGCAGGTATCGATTACGAGGAAAGCGGATTTTACGCTGGCGCCTGGACAGCTGATGTAGGCGATGGCCTGGAAGTTGATGGCTATTTTGGTTACGGCATCGAAACTGAAACCGGCTTTACCGCAATCCTCGGTTTTACCGGTTACTACTATACCGGTGAGTTCGACGACACCTACGAAGAAGTAAATTTTGGTGTGGGTTACGGCATGTTCAGTCTTGGCTACTCGGTCGGCGAATGGGATGGTTTTGGTGCCGGCGCTGATTACGATTTCCTCGAACTTACCGTTACTGGTGAAAATGGCCTTTACGGTACCTATGGCACTTTCGGTGATGAGTTCGACGGTGACTATGTGGAACTGGGCTGGGGCACCACGATCTCCGAGATCGATTTCGGTATAGCAGCTATTTTCAGCAGCGATGAGTTGTCCGACCAGACCAGCTCTTCCGGCTCACCCACCGAGAGCGAAGCACTGGTATTCAGTATCAGCAAAACCTGGTAATTCGCTGGATTGGACCATGACGAAAAGGCTCCTGCGGGAGCCTTTTTCATTCCCCCCGTCGCGGCCAGACTCGGATTTGCCTGATCATCTGGGGTAGAATGCCGCTGCCGATGTGATTGGCAGGGATTTTACAACGAGCCAGCACGCATTGAGTCGTAATTGGGGGAATGATTGATGAATACCAAAATGAAATTACTGCTTACATTGGCTGCGACTGCTGCTTTTTCTGCAGTGCACGCGGCAGATGATTATCAGGCTCCGCGCACAGAGTGGGGCCAACCGGATCTGGAAGGTGTGTGGAACTTTGCGTCCACCGTACCCATGACCCGACCGCGCCAGTTCGGTGACCGTGAATACATGACCGAGGAAGAAGCCGCGGCAATTGCCGCCATGTCCGAGGCCGGTTATGAAGCACTTAATAATGATGGTGTCGGCGGCTATAACACGTTCTGGGTGGAGAGTGCTGGCCTCGGCGAAAACCTGCGGACATCATTGATAACGTATCCAACTAACGGCCAGCTGCCACCCATGGTAGAAGGTACGGACATTCAGATCGGTGGTCTGGGTCCTGATTTCAAAGGCCAGCGGCCAGTGCGCACACCGGTTGGTGGTATCGGCAAGGATGGCCCTGAAGATCGCGGCATTTCCGAACGCTGCATCGTAGGGTTCAATTCCGGTCCTCCCTTCACTCCGAGTATGTACAACAACAACATACAAATTATCCAGAACCAGGACCATGTCGTCATCATCACCGAGATGATTCACGATGCCCGCATTGTGCCCATGGACAATCGTCCCCACGTGGATGATGCCATCCGTTTGTGGACCGGCGACTCCAGAGGTTATTGGGAAGGCGATACCCTGGTAGTCGAAACCCGTAACTTTAACGACCTCACCCAGAGCTTCAGTGTATTTGGCAGCGCCAAAGACAAGCTGCTCACGGAGAAATTCACGCGGGTCAATCCATACACCGTGAACTATGAGTTCACTGTTGATGACCCAGCCACGTTCAAGGACAAGATCGTTGCCCGTGTGCCCATGTCGAAAGTCGATGGCTTGATGTATGAGTATGCCTGCCACGAAGGCAACTACGGCATGACCAACATTCTGCGCGGTGAACGTATTGCTGAAGAGCGCACCGCCGAAACTGCGCGTTAAGCTGGTCGCTTGCCAAGAAAACCGGGGCCGCAAGCTCCGGTTTTTTTATGTCTGGAGTTTGGCCGTTGACATTCTGTGCATATAAAAATACTGTATATTAATACAGTATTTTAGAACTATGTCATCATGGCCGAAAAGTCCCCTGCAGAAAAGCTCCCAGCCCCGGAGGCCACGCCTCCCGTGGTTTTGTCGTACGCCGAGTTGCACTGCATTTCCAATTTCACGTTCCTGCGCGGTGCCTCGTTTCCGGAAGAACTGGTAGAGACGGCGGCGCTGCTGGGCTATCGAGCCATCGCCATTACTGATGAATGTTCACTGTCAGGAGTGGTGCGCGCCCATGTGGCGGCCAGAGCGCAAACACTCAAGCTGATTATTGGCAGCGAATTTCGGCTGCAGGCGGCTACCGGGGCAGATCCTCACCTCATACTCCTGGCCCGTAATCGCAAAGGCTATGGTGAGCTGAGTCACCTGATTACCTGTGCGCGCAGGGAGACAAAAAAGGGTAGTTATGCAATCAACCGGCAGATGGTGGAGGCTAACCTGCCGCAGGATTGCCTCGCACTGTGGGTACCTGATTTGCAGCAGCCACCGGAGCATGTGGCTTCGCAGGCGGCGTGGTTGCAGCGCGTATTTCCCTCCCGATTATGGCTGGCGGTGGAATTGTTGATGCGCGGCAACGACCGTATCAAGCTGGTTCAATTGCAAAAACTGGGTGCGCAGTTCGCAATTCCCCTGTGCGCCGCCGGCGGTGTGTATATGCACTGTCCCGAGCGGCGCGCTCTGCAGGACACGCTCAGCGCGATCCGTCTGGGCAGGCCGATTGCGCAACTTGGCCTGCACGCAGAATGTAATGGCCAGAGGCACCTGCGCAAGATTGAACAACTGGCGAAATTATTTCCGACAGCACTGTTGGAGGCCACCATAGACATTGCCAGCCGCTGTGAGTTTTCCCTGGATGAATTGCGTTATGAGTATCCCCGGGAACTGGTGCCGGCTGGATACACACCCCATGGGTGGTTGCGGGAGTTGACTGAAGCAGGTATTCGCCAGCGCTGGCCTGCAGGTGCGGTGCCCAAGGTCCGCAACCTGATTGAGCATGAACTGGAACTGATCAAGGAGCTGGGCTACGAGCATTACTTCCTGACAGTGCACGACATGGTGGCGTTTGCTCGCAGTCAGCACATTCTGTGTCAGGGGCGTGGCTCGGCGGCGAATTCGGCCGTGTGCTACTGCCTGGGCATTACCGAGGTGGATCCGGCGCGTATCGAGGTATTGTTTGAACGGTTCATCTCGCGAGAGCGCAATGAACCACCTGACATCGACGTCGATTTTGAAAATGCCAGACGCGAAGAAGTCATTCAATATATTTATAACAAATATGGTAGGGGGCGTGCGGCGATTGCGGCCACCGTGATTACCTATCGCTCCCGTAGTGTGATTCGCGATGTGGGCAAGGCTCTGGAACTGGACGATGCCCTGTTGGAGCATCTCGCCAAGTCGATCTACTGGTGGGGAACAGATCTGCAAGAACAGCTCAGCGATGCCAACGTCGACTATACTGATCCCACGATTAAAAAACTGCTGCACCTGAGTCAGACCCTGATTGGCTTTCCCCGCCATCTGTCACAGCACGTGGGTGGTTTTATCATCAGCGAGGGGCCGCTGTCGCATCTGGTGCCAATTGAAAACGCCACGATGCCTGATCGCACGGTAATCCAGTGGGAAAAAGATGATCTGGAATCTTTGGGGTTGCTGAAGATTGATGTGCTGGCACTGGGCATGTTAACCGCTGTGCAGAAATGTCTGGATCTGGTCAGTAAATACAGCAGCGAACCGTTGACGATGCAACAGATTCCTCCAGAAGATCCGCGCGTGTATGACATGATGGGTAAGGCAGATACTGTCGGTGTATTCCAGATTGAATCTCGCGCCCAGATGAGCATGTTGCCGCGATTGAAACCACGTTGCTATTACGATCTGGTCATCCAGATAGCCATCGTGCGCCCGGGCCCTATACAGGGTGATATAGTGCATCCATACCTGAACCGACGCAGCGGTAAAGAGGCCGTGTCGTATCCCAGCGATGCCGTACGTCACGCATTGGAGCGTACGCTGGGCGTGCCCATCTTCCAGGAACAGGTGATGCAACTGGCTATGGTGGCCGCCGGGTTCAGCGGTGGTGAGGCGGATCAGTTGCGTCGCGCCATGGCGGCATGGAAACGCAAGGGCGGCCTCGAACCGTATCGGGAGAAGCTGGTGGGTGGCATGTTGATGCGCGGTTATGAAAAGGGATTTGCCGAGAACCTGTTTAGCCAGATCAAGGGTTTTGGTGACTACGGCTTTCCCGAGTCGCATTCGGCCAGCTTCGCGTTGATCGCTTACATCTCTTCCTGGTTCAAGTTGTACCACCCGGCCGCGTTCTGCTGTGCCTTGCTTAACAGCCAACCTATGGGATTCTATGCGCCGGCACAACTGATTAAAGATGCGCGGCAGCATGGGGTAAAGATACTGCCGGTCGAGGTGAATCAGAGTAGTTACGATTGCACGCTGGAGTTTGAAAAGAAACCGGTGGCAATCAAAAAACCGCATAGCCTGCCGGAGGAGTTACATGACTGGAAGAACGCCACCAAACCTTACTTGCAACCGCAATTGCGGATCGGCTTGCGGCTGGTCAAAGGCATTTCAGAGGCCGGTGCCAAAGCCATCCTTGCGGCGCGACAGGCTGCACCTTTTGCCACGCTACAGGATCTGGTGTTTCGCAGCGGCATTAACAAGCAAGACCTGGAGGCACTGGCGGCAGCTGATGCTCTGCGCGGATTAAGCGGCGACCGACATCGCGCTTACTGGCAGGCCTCGGGTGTTGAGATCAATGGCCGATCCTCGGGCAAGAAGCAGGACAGCTGGAGTCAAACAGATTTCTACTCGGACCCAAGACTGACCGATATTGATTTCGGTGTAGATGTATTGTTGCCGGTTGCGAGTGAAAGCCAGAACATCGTCGGCGACTACTCAGCTACCGGCTTTACGTTGCGCCGGCATCCGCTGGCTTTGTTTCGGGAACACCTGAACAGCTTTCAGGTGTCCACCGCGAGCGCGCTGGCAAATATCGATAACGAGGCCAGCGCGAAGGTAACCGGACTGGTCACCTGCCGGCAGCGGCCCATGACGGCAGCAGGGGTGACATTTCTGACGCTGGAAGATGAGAGCGGTTTCATTAACGTCGTCGTGTGGCCAAGTCTTGGCGAGAAGCAGCGACCCGTCGTGCGTCAGGCGATGATGCTGGGTGTGGTCGGGCATGTGCAGAAGAGTGAAGGTGTTATTCATCTCATCGCCCATCATCTGGTGGACCTGAGTCACTGGCTGGGCACGATGGAATTACACTCTCGTGATTTTACTTAAGCCATCGAGTGCAAACCGATCATATTGCCCAGACTTTCCAGTTTCACTTGCAACACAGCTTCGTAAAACCGTTTGGCCCTGTTGATGTCCTGCACATAAATTTCAAACCAGTTAACGGGGTTATTTGCCATATAAGCACCTGTTTACCAATTGTAGAGTTATGAGTTAGAAGTCAAAAAACAAGAGTTCCAGATTGATGATCAGGCGAGGTTCCGTGCGCCAGTTCTCAGAGCGTGAAACAATTATCTGTGGTGCCAATTCCAGGAATAGCCAGTTCTCTCGAATAGCACGTCGATAGCGTGTTTCAACATAGTAGTCATTGATGCGCGGATTCGGTTTACTGAACCCCAGCAAGCCAATGGTGTAACTGAGTGTTTCCAGGTCACCCAATGTCTCGTGCAGGGAAACTGCCTGGGCGAATTCTGTTTGCTTGCGATGCTGCTGGTATTTTACTTCTGACGAAACATCCAGCACCATGCCCGACGCCAGCGGCCGGGAGAACATGACATCGGTGTTGTAGCCCCAGCCATCGGTACGGTAATACCAGATTTTCTGGCTTATGCCCAATGACCAGATATCGCCGAGAGGCTGCTGGAAGCGGGCGCGAAATCGGTAATAAGGATCAACCGGGAGACGACCGCGCAGTCCGATATCGTGAGTTATTTCCCACTCGTCACCCAGATCCTGTAAATACCGGAAACCACCAATGGCCTCGCTCGACTTTTCTTCGCCAAGTACAGTGTCCAGCAGTGAGTTCAGTTCGTTGTTGTCAGATTCAAAGATCAGCTTCCAGCGTTCCGAGGTACGGGGCAAATCCAGACTGCCACCAATTTTTGCCTGGGAGTGGTAACCGTCCAGTGAGCCTAGTTGCTGGTGCAGGCGCAAGCGCAGAAAGGTTTCATTGGTTTGATCGCCAATGGTCTCGCCTGCCAGCCAGTCATCAATATTACTTCCGAGCGCTGTTACTCCCCGTGATACCTGATCTCTTCTGCCTTCCAACCATTGCCACCGATTGAGTTGAGGATCTGGCTCGGCCGCTGCGTCGGCGGCCATTACGGTACTGACGCCACTGCTGAACAGTATGAACACAGCAACTGCCGGCGCTAATACCTGCTTGTACAGTGCGCTTTGCAGATGGCTGATCTTATAGTTTATTTGATGTGGCATAGCGTTAATCGGTGGTGGCGGAGCAGGGCCTGCCTGCGATTCGTCTGATTAGTGTAAGCCATTAATGGGCTGGCTTCACGCAAAGAATCCGTGCAGGTACCAGTTGCGCGCACCGGTTTTTTCGCGATAAATCCAGAGACGGCTGCCGGTGCTCTCCCGGGCAATATAGTAGTCACGCCGCACATCATGACCAGACCACCAGTGAGTCTCGATACGCTCCGGCCCATGTACGATGGTGACCGGTTTGCGGTGATACAGCTTGCCCGCCTTTACGATTAATTGCAGAGGGTCGACGAGTAACCACAATGGCCTTGGATTCAAAGCGACGGGATGATTGCGGGAAGTGCGATGATTCCCCGGCGTGGTTGCTTCTGTGTAATCCAGGTGCTCGCAGGCATATTCCGGACAGTGTTCTGCCACGCTGGTAATGCGTTTCACGTGGTGCTCGCCCAACCTGGCTTGTAGTTGTTCGATGAACTGGTTGAGATGGGAATCGTTGTAATTGTTGCAACTACTACTACTACTACTACTACTACTACTACTACTACTACTACTACTACTACTACTACTACTACTACTACTACTACTGATTGAATTGTCCGCTAACAACAATGCATCGCTATGGCTCATGCAGGCATCAAACTTTTTCACCTCGAGTCTTACCGCAGTAACCGGAGCCGGAATACTCAAATGAGTAAAGTGAGTTTCCAGAAGCATCAGCAAGTGTTCCCGGCTGCGACTCGGTTGGCGCAAACCGATGGAGACGGGAGTGCTTGCGCGTTTTTCATGGAGCAGGGAGAACAACAGCTGGCTGGTGCTGAGATCGCGACGCCGCAAAAAATCACAAAGCTGTGCCAGCATTTCATCCGTCACCGGTAATAGTCGATCCAGATTTTCTATTTCAAACGGCAAGTCATAACAAGTAACAAAGGCCGGTGGTGGTAAATAGTTGAGGGTTGGCTCTGGCGCTGTGCCCACAGCCTTGTGCAGTAAATTGATGAACTCACTGCCGAAGCGCTTGCGCAGGCCGTCGCCCGGTAAGCGCCAAATGTCCCGCAAATGGCGCACGCCCATGTTGTACAGACGACGATTCTGCTCCTTGTTCAGTTCGAGCACTGAGGTGGGTAATTGCCCCAGTGCAGAGCGCAGGTTGTCTTTCCGATATACCACGGCGTTATGCCCCGACCTCGCCAGCAACAGACTACCGGTAACGGTGGGACTGGCTGCATACAGGAAACTGTCCGGCAAGCCCGATTCGACCAGATGCAGGGTAATCGATTGTTTGAGTTTGTCGTGTATCGCATCAATGCCCCCGAAGTAGTTCAGGCTGCTGCGAATCTCGCACACCAGGGCAAGGGGGTGAAAACTTACCGTGGCACTGACTGCCAGCGCCAGTGCTGCCAGCTCGTTAAGAATCTTCTGTTGTCGGGGTTGCGGACAGTCGGCAAGTTGTGGGAACTGCAGTGCATACCACAGGGTGGGTCTGAGTTTATTGAGAGCAGTGATCGCGGCCAGCTTGCTGCCCGGCGCTACTGCAGGCAGTCGCGTACCGACAGATGCCGTGGCCAGCGCTGACTTCGGTAACGGGATAATCCGGGCACTGGTTGCCGGTGGCAGCGCGGGCAGGGAGAGCTGGTTGAGGCTGTCTGGATCTTCCACGGGATTGCTCCAGCCAGCCTCAGGCTGGCTGCTGGAAATGCTGGTAGAGATTGAGCTGGGTGCTTAAGGGGCGGAAATTACCGCGGGCTTTAACGAGGGTAATTTCCGCTTCATTAAAGCCTGTAGCATGTGGAGAATCCTTTATTTGCAGGCGAATTGGTGAGGGTGAGTGTTTGCTATCATGATGCTTGAATATGACCCCAAGAGTATTGCCAGTGTCTGCCGCCAGTTGCAGGCGACGCAATACCTTGCTCGGCAACCAGTTCTGCCAGGCCAGCACCAGGCCACAGGTTTCGGTCTGCAATGCTTTCTCCATGCTCCACAAAGCATCCTTGCAGGAGGTGTCCAGACGCACTACCAACACCTGCTCGGTGTTGATGCCAGCCTGTACCAGGGCGGGGGCGTAAAGCAGGTAAGGGGGGGAGATCCACAGTATCCACTGCCCCAGTTCAACGATTGAACGCATGAGTGGAATCAGCAGCTGCAATTCGCCCATGCCCCAGTATGGACTGACGATTTCCATCAGACCTTTGGTCGGCCAGCCCTGTCCCGGCAGAATCGCGTCCAGTTGCGGAAAGCCGGTGCTGCGACCATGGGAGCCCTGGCCGGCCAAGTTGCAGCCGCGCCACAGGTGCGGATTGGTGTGCAGCAGGTGCTCAATGTGCCCTTTGCCGCGCCCTTCACCCTGCGGGTGACTGACTCGTGCGATATCGCTGTAAGCCGTGTTAGTCGAGGGGTTCAGGTCTTGCGAAGAATCTCTGCTGATAATCATTGGGCATACCGCCTGTTCTTATACTGTGTTTTTATACAGTATTATAGACAGCAATTTCCCGAAAATAAATGGGGTCAGAGTAAAAATACAGTAGTTCTACTGTATTTTTACTCTGACCCCATTTATTCCATGTACCCAACAAGATGCAGCGATTGAATCAAGTAACCTGACACAATAAGCCAGTAATCAGTTGTTTTTTAGACAAAAATTAAAGCTTTCCCAATATAAACCGTTAAACCCCATGTACGTTAACTCTGCCCCGGAGATAAAAATGAGCAAGAAACCGGACATGGTCATAGTCGTCATCACCCTGTTTATAGTGAGTGTATTAGCCAGCGGCGTCGCCCAGAGCGCGTTGATGTAGGCAACGGACGCTTGGTCCGGAGCAGTAAAGAATTTTACGATAACGAAAACGGAAGTATAGCCAGGGACAGGTAGTTAGCTCAGTGCTCCGCCCTATGCAGCATCGGGGCGGAATATTTTCTCGGCGGTAATCACCGCATCCAGTCGCACATCCCAGCTTTGTGTAGGAAACGCGTCCAGCAGCTGATTGGCATGGGCCAACCCGATCAGTAATGGGTTGCTGCTGCGGTTAAAAATCTTGAAACTGAATATGCGGTCGTAGAAACCCTGGCCCATACCGAGGCGGAAACAACTCTGGTCAAACCCCACCAATGGCACCAGCACCAGATCGAAATGAGTCGGGGGAACCAGCTCATTTGGTTGCGGCGGTTCTGGAATGCCCCAGTTGTTTTTCACCAGAATGGTATTCTTATCGAACGGGGCAAAGGACAACATGTCCGGATTTCCTGCCGCAATAATCGGCAAATAGCAGTGTTTGCCCTGACTTAAGGCCAGATCCAGCAATGGCCTCGGATCAATTTCACCATCAAACGCTTGATAGAAAGCAATGTGTTCTGCCGCGCGAAAGAAATCCTGCTGCTGCAGCAAATCGCAAACGGCCTGATTGGCCTGATTCTGGAGTTTGGGGGTTAATGCCTGGCGAGCCTGTCTGAGAGAATCGCGTAGCGCTTGGCGGCTTTCTTCATTCATAAAATACAACCAATATCCCAGCTTTAAGGCAAGCCCCCGGGAACACCGCTACCAAAGTTGCCCTGAACCCAATGGCTCAGGTGGTGGCACTCGAGATGCATAAGGCTTTCCGACTTGCGGACGTGCACAACAACATCTAACGAGTTGCCTCCGGTGATACAGATATCGGCTCAAGAACACTTTTGGTTGGCAAATGTCCCAGGAAACTCTTTGGCAAGTATATATCGCACAGGAGTACTAAGGAAGGTAAAGAAAATCAGGTTGCAGGCTGTAACCTAAATCTCCAGTTGTCGATTGGCAGAGAGCGCAAAATCGATCTTGTCTTCCAGGGTTTTAACTTGTTGTGCAGTCGTGTGGCGAGTCTCATTAATCAGGCGATTCTTGCGCAACATATCGTGGGTTATGTTCAGCGCGGCCATTACCGCAATTTTTTCAATACCATGTATATTGCCGCGGTCTTTGATCTTGCGCATGTTTTCATCAAGATAGCGGGCGGACTTTATCAAAGCTTCTTGATCAGACGGTGGGCAGTTAACCTGATATTCCTTATCAAGGATCTTTACCTGTACCGCAGCACTCTGTTCATTCATGGTGACTTACCTGGGAGAAATCCTACGACTGATCCATTGCTTTTAAACGCACAAGAATTGACTCCAGTTTCGTTTTAGCCGTTTTATTCTTATCCATCAACTGCTTGCGCTCGGACACCCAAGAGCCTGCACCGGCTTTGAGCAATTGGTTTTCACGCTTCATATCAGCGCACAGGTCGATTAATTCATCGACTTTGTCACTCAGGGACTGGAAACTGTCTTCGCTCATTGTCAGGTCTTCTTTGTTTTTTCTATTTTGACTATAGAACCTTTGTCTAATGTTGTATTGCCGATGCTGCGTTTGGCCAGGGCACAATCCAGCTAGCGCGCTATTAACTATGGCTATTTATCAATAAGCGCAATGCACTAATGGCATTAGTTTAGGATTTACATTAACAGCCCGGTAACTATAGAGCCGAGTTGGAAACGGGTCAATAATGGATTGGGAAAATTTGGGACTTGGTTCCAGTTTCAGACCTCTATATGCTTGGCCGCTACGATTTAACACCCCATTCACCCCGCCCTATCCACACTTATATCAAAGCAGATATGTCAAAGCAGACAGAGAGCAGCATGAGCAGTCGTTATCGGGAAATGCAACAACGTCGCAAGGAGTTGATGGCGCAAATGGAATCGAACAGTATCGCGTTGTTGACTGCGGCGACGCCTCGTATTCGCAACAATGATGCTGAATATCTCTACCGCCAAAATAGTGACTTCTATTATCTGACAGGATTGCATGAACACGATGCCGTGCTGGCGCTGATTCCCGGACGCAAGCACGGCGAAACTGTATTGTTCTGTCAGGAGAAGAATAAAGAAAAAGAATTGTGGTCAGGTGTATTACTGGGGCCGGAGGCAGCTTGTTCAGAACTGCAAGTAGATGATGCTTTTCCAATCAGTGATATCGATGACATTCTGCCCGGGTTGATCGAAGGCCGTGAGCGTGTGTATTACTCGATGGGCAAAGACCACGATTTTGACAACCGGGTCATGGACTGGGTCAAAGTCATTCGCGGTAAGTCGAAGCAGGGCGCACAGCCACCGGGTGAATTTCTGGTGCTGGATCATTTGCTGCACGAACTTAGATTAACCAAGAGTTCTGCAGAAATCGCCTTGATGGAACAGGCGGCAAAGATATCAGCTGACGGTCATCGCCGCGCCATGGCATTTTGTCGACCGGGTATAAAAGAGTACGAACTGGAAGCGGAGTTGTTATATGCGTTCACGCGCGGCGGCAGTCGCGCACCTGCATACAGTTCCATTGTTGCCGCAGGTGATAATGCCTGTATTCTGCACTACAACAGCAATGCAGCAATGATTAAGGATGGCGATCTGGTGCTCATCGATGCCGGTTGCGAATACGAATACTACGCCTCTGATATCACGCGTACATTTCCTGCGAATGGCAAGTTCAGTCCAGAACAGAAAGCAATTTATGAAATTGTGCTACAGGCTCAACTGGCAGCAATCGATGCTGTGCGACCTGGCGCTGCATGGGATGAACCGCACAATACCTCGATCAAAATCATCACCCAGGGTCTGGTCAAACTGGGCTTGTTGAAAGGTCGCCCCAGCGAATTGATAAAGAGTAGCGCCTATCGGGAGTTCTACATGCACCGCGTCGGGCACTGGATCGGAATGGATGTGCATGATGTCGGCGATTACAAAATAGACAACAAGTGGCGCCTGCTCGAGCCGGGCATGGTCACTACCATCGAGCCAGGAATTTATATTGCTCCTGACAATAAAAAGGTGGCGAAGAAATGGCGTGGCATCGGCGTGCGCATTGAAGACGATGTGCTGGTAACCCGCAATGGGCGCAGGATGCTCAGCACGGGTATCCCGAAGACTGTACCGGAGATCGAATCATTCATGGCTTCAAGCGCGCATTAATTCATGCGAATCCAGACACCGGCAACGGCATATGATGTTGTCATAGTAGGCGGCGGTATGGTTGGCGCAAGTTTCGCTTGTGCGCTCAGCCATGGACTAACTGCTGCAGACATTTCCATACTGGTGGTCGAGTCCATTGCGCCCAGTACTTCACCAGGCAAGTCGCCCAGTTTCGATGCGCGCTCCACTGCTCTGTCTCTCGGTTCCAGCCAGATTTATTCCCGCATGGGCCTGTGGCAGCACCTGCAAGGTGTCGCCACGGCGATTCATGAAATTCAGATTTCTGACAAGGGACGCTTTGGATCGGCGCGCATTACCAGTACTGAACAGCAAGTCGAAGCATTGGGATATGTGATAGAAAATCACGAAATCGGCAATTGTCTCAATGCCGAGCTGGACAACTCTGCAGGCGTACAATTTCTCTGCCCGGCTGCAATCACAGCAATCACACCGAATACTACGGGCATGTCGCTGCAAATTGATATAGCTGGCAAGCCCCATGCGCTGTCGGCAAAACTGGTGGTGCTTGCCGATGGCGGCAATTCGCCCATATGCGAGAAGTTAGGTATTTCGCATCGCACGCAGTCGTATAAGCAGCAGGCGCTGATAGCCAACATCGCTTTTGAGCAGCCACATAAGAATATAGCGTTTGAACGATTTACTGATTGCGGCCCCCTCGCAGTATTGCCACTGGCAGATAACAAAGAGCGACATCGTGGAGCACTGGTTTGGACGCTGCGTGATGATCAAGTTGCAGAACATCTCGCCGCTTCCGAAAGCGAACTGCGGGCACGCTTGCAGGAACGCTTTGGCAACCGACTCGGGCAGATACAACATATCGGTGAGCGCTTCTGCTACCCACTGAGTCTCTCCATTGCGACAGAACAAGCCAGGCCGGGTCTGGTGCTGCTGGGCAATGTCGCACATACATTACATCCGGTGGCAGGGCAGGGCCTGAACCTGGCTCTGCGCGACGCGCAGACGCTGGTGCAAATCCTGGTGGAGGCGAATGGTACGACAGCCATGATCGGGTCGATGCCGGTATTGCAGCGTTATCTGCAAGCGCAACAAGCGGATCAGGATCGAGCCGTGAATTTCACGGATTACACTACGCGGCTTTTTTCCAGCAATAACAGTGGCAAGATATTGGCAAGGAAATTTGGTCTGCTGGCAATCGACCTGGTGCCATCACTGCGGCGCGAGTTTGCACGGCAGGCGATGGGAATTTAGTTCGGCGAATTGGCTAAAGCGCTGCGAATAGCCTCGATGCGCTTGCGATTTGCGCCCATGTCGCTGTAACCGAGCCGGGAGGCAGAGCGGACGTGAGTGAGGCCGCTGGTCTGATCGAACAGGAATTCAACATCATCCACATATCCCATGATGCGACTGGTGAATTCAGCATACAGATAATTGTCGGCGGCATGCACAATATTCGCCGCATCATTACCCACCAGCACTTGTTCTATCTGCGCCAGATTTGCAGCCAATGGTTGAATGCCATGCGCCTCATCGGTCGCGTAACTGGACACACAATTCGGCGACTCCGGGCAGGCAGCGAGTTGACCATTATTCATGCCGATGTTTTGTGGTGGTTCTCCGGCACAGGCTGACAGGAAAGGAATAAATGCTAGTAGGGCTTTTCTCATGTGATTCTCGGATTTATGAGGTCGGATTCGGATTTATGGGGTCAGAGTAAAAATACAGTGGTTTCATCCTGGAGTGCGACGTTAAATTCCTGCAAACCACTGTATTTTTACTCTGACCCCTATTTAACAACTGTCATGCCCAGCCATTCGGCAATCAGGGCTGGCTTGTCGGCTCCATCAATTTCGATAGTTACATTATGTTTCATTAGATAGTGCTTCGGCTTTTTCTCTTCGGCGCTTACCAATTGAAAGCGGGCGCGGATTCGATTGCCGACTTTTACCGGAGTGATGAACCTGACTTTATCCAAACCGTAGTTGATACCCATGACGGCATTGTCCAGTTTGATGCCGCCATTTTTCGCACTCAACATGCTCATCATGGATAGAGTGAGGAAGCCATGTGCAATGGTGGAGCCAAAGGGAGTTTGCGCGGCTCGTTGCGGATCAACATGAATGTACTGATGATCGCCAGTCGCTTCGGCAAACTGATTAATGCGCTGCTGGTCGATTTCAATCCAGTCGGTAACCCCGACTTCCTTGCCAATATAATTCGGCAACTGGTTTGGGGTGACAACGTTACTCATATTTTGCTCCATGCCTGACAAACAATTGTGGCGATCGATCGAGTCTAGCAGCAATTGCGGATTGGCGGAATAACGCATAATTAGGGAATCATCGAAGACCCACTTATAATAGTCGACATGAAAAAGGCAGATGAATTCAATTTTGATATCGTGATTGCAGGTGGTGGCATAGTAGGTGCCTCCATGGCCTGCCTGTTAGCACAAACCGGACTGCGCCTGGCTCTGGTAGACCAGACTCCATTCAATGCGGAACAACTAGCGTTCCAACAGCAACCATTAAAATTCGATCCCAGAGTAAGTGCGCTTACCTCGGCATCAATGCGGTTATTCTCCGATTTGGGAATATGGCAGGACATTGCGCGCACGCGCACTTGCAGTTATCAAAATATGGAAGTATGGGATGCCGATGGCACCGGTTCCATTCAATTCTCCGCGACGGAAATCGGTCAACCTGCGCTAGGCGCGATCGTGGAAAATTCGGTAATCCTGCACGCGCTCTATAAGAGAATCGCCCAACAGGATTCGTTGCGACTGCTGGCTCCATTCACCATTGCAGCGCTGGATCGAATTCAGATTGATGGCGAACAACATATTCAATTGCTGAGCAGTGAAGGCAGTAAATTGGTCGCAAAACTGGTAATTGCCGCTGATGGTGGCAATTCGCGAGTGCGTGAACTGGCCAACTTTTCCTGCAAGGAATGGAACTACGACCATCAGGCGCTGGTAACAACAGTGCGCACTGAGCGGCCACACCAGCACACTGCTTTGCAGCGGTTCATGACCACCGGTCCATTGGCCTTCCTGCCTCTGCTGCCCACAGCGGACGCTGAGGATCAGCACTATTGTTCAATTGTGTGGTCTTCGGTGCCAGAGAAAACGGCACACTTGATGGCGTTGCCCGATGAGCAATTCCGCAAGGAACTGGGAGCCGCTATTGAACACCGCCTCGGCGCCATTGAGTGGAGTGACGTCCGCTTTGCGTTTCCCCTTACTCAGCGTCACGCAACCAGCTATGCCAATGCAGGTATCGTGCTCGTAGGCGACGCAGCCCATACCATTCATCCTCTGGCTGGGCAGGGAGTAAATTTGGGCTTGCTGGATGTGAGGGCGCTCGCTGCCGAGTTGCTACATGGTCTCGCTGCCGGTCGCAGTCTGACTGACCCGATTTTGCTGCAACGTTACCAGCGCCAGCGCCGGGGGCACAATCTGGGCATGATGTGGCTGATGGAAGGCTTCAAACAACTGTTTGCTGCGGAGGCTTTACCGGTGCGCTGGCTACGCAATTTTGGTATGAAAAATATCAATAACCTGGCATTGGTAAAGAAGCAATTGGCGCGCAGGGCGATGGGTTTAGAATAAATGGGTTTAGATTAAATGGGTCTAGACTAAGATGGTCCAGACTAAGATGGTCCAGACTAAAAGTGTCCAGACCAATAGGGTGTGACTTAACCGGGATTCGACCAATGAACCAGGGCTAATGATGACTGCCGCTGTGTTGACTGTTGAGGATACCGTTCACCATCAGCTCTACATGATTCTTGATTAGTTGTTCTACTGCCGCGTCATTGGTCAGGCCGCAACTTGACGGCCACCCCATGTGAGCTACCGCCGCTTTGATAGAACCGGAATTTCGGAGTGTCACAATTCCATGTAATTGCGACCACACTAGCAAGGCAACATTCACGACATCGCTCTCAGAACAGGCAATCTGGTGCTTCTCATAAATTTGCCACACAAGTTTTCGTACTCGTAAAAGACTGCGACAGGAAATCGCCACCGTTTCTGGTGTTAGCCATTCCAATGGCAGCGTGGAACTAAAGAGGAATTGAAACTGCGAGGAGTATTCATTGGAATAATGGTAATACGCCGTGCAAATTTCCAGTAACGCTTGCTCAGGGTCAGTGGTAGTAGAACGACAGGACTCGAAATACTCGTTCATTTCAGCATAGATGCGAGTCTTGATCGCTAATAGCAGCGCATCCTTGTCGGCGAAGTGGTTGTACACAGCCGACGGTGTAATGCCGACCTCCCTGGACAGTTTGCGCAAAGATAGCGTGCCAACGTCATGCTTCTCAATCAGCTTCATGGCGGTGTCCACCAATGCCTCCTTGACGTTGCCATGGTGATACGGTGGTTCAGGATTGGTGTGGTCTGGCAGCATAGTTTGATACCTCCAGTGCAGGGTATCCTCAGATTTGAAAGTTAAATTGCAGCTGCAACTGCAGCATGTCGTTGTTGCGATAGTCGTAAAACAGACTTTCACGCTGGCTGCTGTAGTTCATCCACAGCAAGCCAAGGGCGATTTGATCGGACCAGTTGTAGTTTACGGACAATCGACCTATTTCTGTATCGGCATCTATCAAATTGTTCCACACCGCAATCAGTTCCAGACGCTCATTTAATGCAGTCCAGTATATGCGGGTGCCGAAACTGGTCTGGTCCCGCTGGTCCGCCATAAATTCATCATGGCCTCTGCTATGGGTATTATCCAGTTCAATTGTCAGCAGCAGATTGCGGAACCCGTTGTATTCAAGACCGAAGGCACTGAGCACCTGATCCTTTTGGGCCCAACCCTGGCTCTGTCCGAAAAAGGTCTCGGCAGTGGGGCGTACTGCCTTGTCCTGATGCAGGCCCAGTTCGGCGAACATAAGCCAGGCACCATTCACCTAATTACCGGCGATCCCCAGCATGCGCATTCGGTTCTGGGAATAAATGAGACGGGGCTGAATAGAGCCGATCGCTTCGATTCGCTCGACGCTCAGGTTGTTGTCATTGAATTCACCAGCGATCAACTGCAAGTCGCCTCTGGCCCAGTTTGTGGAAGCACGCAAGAAGCCTTCATACTGGTTATCAGGCTGCTCGGGCTCCAGATTGAGGCCGCTGTCGCGCAGGCGCAAAAACTGGTCGAATTCATCCCGTACCGGAGCGGTATCATTCCTGCCGGCCTGATAGGTAAGCACACTGTTCAGCGTCCAGTCGCCAAGCTGAAAACTTAAAAGAGTCGCTGGAACCTGCAGGCGAATATCCTCCAGATCCTATTGGCCAAATGTAAACTGGTCCTCAGTGTTGATCAGGTCAGTCACTCGGGAATATTCTGAGAGTCCCCATGCAAACAACTGGTTTCCCACTTTGAGATAGACGCCATTGTCATACTGACGCTCAAGAAAGAAATCCTTTACCTCGAATCGACTGCGAAACTTGTTACGTTCATCTGCGGAAAATTGCGGATTGTCGTTGAGTGAATAAATAGTATCGCGATAAGCCTTGCCGCTGAATCGCAACTGCAGCGAGTCGTTTACCGCGGTATCGAATTGCATAAACAGACTGGTTTCAACCTTGGTCAGTTCGCTGTCCTGGCGACTGAAAGGGACACCTGGTGCTTCCAATCCATAGCCGATTTTCTGATTTAACCAACCGAACAATGAATAGGCTGATGACGCCGCAGAGGTGCGGGGAATTTGCACATTCACTGAATCAAAGAAATTGTCCTGCGCGAGTCCGCCACTGGCAATGGTCGACAAGCACAATGCGGCACAGCCGCGCATCAATGTCCGATGCCCTTTGTGCCCTCTGCCGAATCGCATTCCAAGATACTCCTTCAATCGCGCTGCGATGGGACTTAGTCCAGACCTCTTTCCATGTATTCAGTAGTAAATATTTCATCACCCAACTCAGTGTTGTACTGGATGGATTTGACCTGGAATACGCTGGCGTGTTCCTGGCTTCCGTTGCGGGTGGTGATAGCCTGCAACTTGCCCACTGTCCATATATCATCAATCAGCTCAATTTCTGAAGCGGTAAAATACTTGATGCGATTTCCGCGCAATTCCCACGCCTGCCCACGCAGTTGCAGGAAATTATCTTTCCGTATCCAACTCTGCAATTTGGAGTAACCGGTTGCGTTCTCCGCGAGTGTTTTAAATTCAGGTTTGGGAATTGCCTCAATTACCCAGGTGTCATGTCCATCGATCAATTCAGAGGAGTTCACCAATTCGTAGTCATACCAGGCCAGTTCAAAGCCGTTGATATCAGCATAGGTAAAGTCACTGCCAAGAAATGAATCGGATGTATCGCTGCTGGCGAGACGCTTTACCCGTTGCAGTGCCGGCAGATACAGCCAGGAATCATCATCACGCGCCGGATCGTCCCAATCCATGTTCAGATAAGCGGTGCCACGAATATCAGCCGGTGACTCGAACAGCGATAGTACTCGCGTATCCGCGCCGCAGTCCTTTGAATACAATTTCAGATCGCGTACACGTTGCCGGTCGCGCCGATCAATGAGCACCATCGTATATTCGGCAACCATAGAGCTGCCATCTTCTCGATCATCTACACGCTGCATAATCTCGGCAGCAGTGAATTCGGCAGCGTACAACTGAGTGGGTATGCTGAAAATGGCAAGCATCGAGACAGCAATTGAACAAGCATAGCGCATACAAAATATTTTCCTGATAAGCAGTTTAGATCAACTGGCAGTGGCATTGGTTGTGATCTGGTCGGTGGTCGCCGGATCAGACTCTTTGCCATTGCCATTGCCATCGACCAGATAGAGCAGGGCAGGCAGGAACAGGAGGTCTCCCAGCAGAGCCAGCGCCATGATTATGGACCCGAACATTCCAACATATATGATTGTGGTGAACGATCCAAAGCATAAGACGCTGAAACCCAATACCAGGACCAACGAGCTGAATACCACACCGCGACCCGATTCGCGCATCGCTCGAGCAATGGCTTGCTGTGTCGTTGCCCCGGCTTCACGGGACGCGAGATAGCGGGTTATCACATGAATTGAGTCATCTACCGCGATACCCATTGTCATGGCACCGACAATTAATATGCTCAAATCCAGATAAATGCCTAGCATGCTAGCAATACTGGCTGTCAATACTATCGGCAACACGCTGGGAATCATACACAGAATGCCGTACTTGAAAGATCTGAGCAGCAAGATGAAGAAACCGCTGATTACACCCAATGACACCAGGAATGATGCAAACATGCCTTGCGACGTATAAATGTCCTGCACGGTAAACAAGACCATGGTGCCAGTCAGCAAGGGATTCAGGCTGCCGTGATTGTCATTCATGTAGGCAGTAATCGCGTCCAGTTCAATTTTCGTTGCCGACGCTACCATGTTCGCAAGAGGTACATTCAGGCGCGCATACCGATCCTCAAAATCCTTGATGTCAGACAAATCTTCATTCGGGCCAGCACTGTCATACAGCAACAAAAACTGCGCCGCCAACTCCGCTGTATCCGGTAACTGGTAAAAGTCCGGATCATCAGCATTGAGAGCTTGTGAAATTTCCTTCAGAAAGTCTGCCAGTGAATTGATCTGGCCGAGCGGTTCACGTAATTCCAACCATTGTTCTATGGCCTCCAGTTCGCGCAGGAACGCCGGATCTTTTACTCCGTCAACCCGGCCCGAATCAAGAATTATATCCAGCGTCATGGTGCCTCTGAAGACAGCATCAAAATAGTGAATATCTTGTCTGGTGGGACTGCTTGCCTTGAACAGGGTTACGTAGTTCGTGTCGATCTTGATGCTGGGAATATAAAAGACAGAAAATAGCAGCAACAGCGCGCTGCAGGTCAGGATCGAATTACGGTGCTTGAGAGTGAAAGAGGGCACGCGCCGGGTGAGTCTGGAGATGTATCCTTCATCCAGAATATCCTGCGTACCTGGTGGCAATTGCTTCACGTAGCTCAGTAATGCAGGCAACACTGTCAACGGAAAAAAGAATAGCGCCAGCGGGCCAATCGCGCCGAGCAGTGCGAAGTCGCGAACAGGCATAATCTTGGTGACTGACAGGGCATAGAATCCGGCCGAGGTTGTAAGTGCTGTAAACAGCGAAGGACGCCATATATGAATGACACACGCATGTGCCGCTTCGGGTCCAGATAAACCAAGATGGCGATGGTGAAAATATTCCACAAGCACGTGAACGGCACTGCCGATGCCGATGATAATCAGGGTTGGCAATAGCGCCGAGTCGACTGTGGAATGGGGTAGCTGCAAATAGCTCTGAATTTCAGTGACGAACAGGATGCCACTGAGGATCACAACCCAGGGCAACAAGGTGCCAGGCAATGAGCGAAAACTCAGGAACAGCATCACCATCATTAATAACACCATGATGGGTATGAGAATATCCAGGTCTTCGGCGGATACAGTTTTATAACGCTCGTTAACCAGTGGGTAGCCGGACAGGTGCAAAATATAATCATCTGAAGAAATCGATTCCTCTTCAACGAACCGATACAGATCTTGCACTAACTCAATCTTGTGAGGTGACGCTCCATCGCGATATTCAACGCGCGCGGCTATGCGAGTGTGGCGAAAGTCTTCAGTAACGAGCACGCCCATCGCGAGATCTTCATCGCTCAGGATGGCTTTGACCCTGGCAATAGCCGCCGGGTCATTGGCCAGCGTGGTCGCATCTTCAATCAGGTAGTCAGTGCTGAGAGTGTCGCCGTCAGCATGTATGTATTGATAATTGCTGAGCGAGCGAAGCTGGGTGATGTACGGGTGGAATTCCAGAAATTCGGAAACTTTGACCAGGTCATGCAGGGTATCTTCGGCAAAAATATCCGCAGCGCTAGCGCTCGCTTCAAAGCCGATAACCAGATATTCGTTATCGCCGAACAGCTCCAGCAAGCGATCATAATCCGCTATGGTCGGATCACCGGCGACAAAGTAGCGTTCGGTACTGTTATCAAATGGAATGGTTGGGCCGGTGAGCAGAGCGATCAACAGCAAGATGGCGACCGCAAGCAGGACCCCGGCACGCTGCGTTATGACGAAATTCGCCCAGGCACGTATTAGAGCATTCATCCTGAAACTCCTGACTGAGCGCGACATCCCTGTGCTGAGTCTTTGGTTTGCTATTGTTATTGGTCTACGCCGTGGGCCCGGTGCTGCAGGATTCCCCAACTTCGGGGGCTAGGGTAATACGTGATGTATACCGCGTAAAGTTAACATCGTGTATATAAATAGAACCCCTTCTTAAAGTCAAAAACTTCATATAATAGAATTTCTTATGAAGATTTCTTAATGTCAGTCGATACCCATTCTGTGCAAGTTTCTGCCCTTCAGTTCGGGGTGTATTAATGAGTCAGGAGTTGTATTTCTCATGTCTAAGGAATCGAAATTTCCATTCGATCTGGACCTCAGTGCCCTGGATACAGGCAGTATCACGAATATTCTCAGTGATATTGAGCTGCACTTGCCACTTATGGAAAGCGAGGGCGATTTCAGCCAACTCATGCAAGTCAAAGCCTTTTTTGAAGACGAATTGAAAGCGGCGCGTCGACTGCATTAATGCCGTAGTTTGGGCTCTTATCCTGCCGCGCAACTGCCCGTAATCGCCCCAGATTTCGGCGTATTCTCGTTGTATTTCCGTACTAGCTTGGTTTATGCTCCTGTGCCCTGATTCTCAGGAATTAGTGGCAACGCAACCCAATAACATTTCGGTTCATTCCCTCCCATACAAAGGTTACTACTATGAAATCCGTAATAAGTTTGTTCGCAATCTGCTTGCTGGCAGCTGGATCAGCTTCTGCTGCGCTGGACATTGCTGCCCTCGAAAGCGCCATGGCCAATCCTGATCGTCCGGCTGAAGATAAGGCTCGTGATGCCAGCCGCAAAGGACCTCAGGTATTGAGTTTCTTCGGGCTTGAAGCTGGTATGACGGTACTGGATATCAATGCCTCTGCTGGTTGGTACACCGAAGTGCTGTCCTATGCTACCGGACCAAGCGGCAAGGTTTACATGCAGAACCGTGCTGGTGCTCGTCCCGGGGAAGATGCTGCTGCTCGCGATGCCCGTGTTGCTCGCGAAGCTGCACGTGCTGCTCGCGCCACACGCCTCGGCAATGTGCAAGAATTGGATGACATGGGAACCTTGCCAGCCGATTCCATAGATTTCGCCATCACTTCCATGAATCTCCACGATTTCCACAATTCCGACCCGGCTGTAGCCCAGGGCATACTGGGCCAGGTGTTTGCCGCGCTGAAATCTGGCGGTATTTTGGGCGTCGAAGACCACGAAGGCACCAAGGGTGCGGATAATACAACTCTGCACCGCATTGCCTATGATGACGCAGTTGCTGCGGTAACAGCTGCAGGCTTTGTTCTGGAAGGCTCCAGTGAAGTACTGCACAACGATGATGACGATCACACAGCAGCCCCATTCGACCCAGCACTGGGCCGGGACACTGATCGCATCGTATTGAAATTCGTAAAACCGTAAAAAGTTTCAATCGCTAAAAGTAATAATCAGAAAAGGGACCTTGACGCGAGTCAGGGTCCCTTTTTTTTCGTGCTAGAATCCGCGCAGGCACACCTCACGTCATACAGTGTTTGTCGCGCCATCCACCCCAGAATAAATACAGGAAAAGATTGGACTCTCCATCATCAGGCAATTCGGTCAAGAAATTCGCAGCGGTATTTCAATATAGCGGGGTAGCACTCGATATCGTCTGGAGTACCAGTGCTGGACTGACCATCACCATGGCGCTCGCGACCTTGCTCACTGGCGTATTACCAGCAGCAATCGCCTCCATCGGTGGTTTATTCGTGGATGCAGTTGTGACTGCATTCGAGTCAACCGGAGCCGTCGCTGAAGCTGCGCGCAGCGATGTGCTTTATTTCGTGCTGGTAGAGGCTGGATTGGTTGTGGTCATGACCGGAGCACAACGACTGAACTCGGTATGTCAATCCATATTGCGGGTGCTACTTGGCAACAAGATCAATGTCATGATTCTTGAAAAAGCCCTGACTCTGGAACTGGCGCATTTTGAAGACGCAGAGTATTACGACAAATTGGTGAGGGCGCGACGAGAGGCATCAAGCAGACCGTTAAGCCTGGTAATCAAGACGTTCGACTTGCTGCGGGACATTATCACTCTTGTCACAATTGGAATATGGCTATTCCAGTTCTCAGCCTTCGCCGTGTTATTGCTTAGTTTGGCGGGGGTGCCGGCATTTTTGGCGGAAGCAAAGTTCTCCGGTGAAGCATTTCGTATTCAGCGCCGCCGGTCGGCTGAACGTCGCATGCAGATATATCTGGAAATGGTGCTCACGCGGGAAGATGGCGTAAAAGAGGTCAAGCTGTTGCAGCTGGGCAAACTGTTTCTGCAGCGCTACATCGATATATTTACCAATATCTATAAGGAAGACAGAGACCTGGTACTGCGTCGTGGATTTTGGGGATATGTGCTTGGTTTGCTCGCCAGCGCTGCATTCTACTTTGCCTATGGTTGGGTCGGCTTCGCAGCAATTGCCGGCGCGATCACGATAGGACAAATGACCATGTACATTGCCCAGTTCCGTATCGGTCAGAATGCGGTGATGAGCAGCCTCACTTCGGTCAATGGCATGTATGAAGACAATTTGTACCTGTCCAACCTGACCGAGTATCTCGAGCACAAGGTGCCGGAACAAACCGGTGTCAAATTGGCAGGTCCAGATCCCCGCGATGGAATTCGTTTCGAAAATGTCAGTTTTTACTATCCCGGCAGTAACACAGCCGCATTAAAGAACGTGACCCTGCATATCAAGCCTGGTGAGAGTCTTGCCATCGTCGGTGAAAACGGCGGCGGCAAAACTACATTGATCAAATTGCTGACTCGATTGTATGCACCTACCGAGGGCAAAATATTTCTGGACGGACTGGAACTGGGAGAGTGGGATATCCACAGCTTGCGGCAGAAGATCGGGGTTATCTTCCAGGATTTCGCCCGCTACCAGCTAATCGTGGGTGAGAACATCGGCATTGGCGATGTGGCAGACCTTTCTGAAGAAAAACGCATCGCAGAAGCTGCCAGCAAAGGCATGGCTGACACCTTTATCAGTGAGCTGCCTGATGGTTACAACACGCAGTTGGGCACCTGGTTCAAGGACGGCAAGGAACTTTCCGGTGGCCAGTGGCAGAAGATCGCCTTGTCGCGAGCTTTTATGCGCACCAAAGCCGACGTACTGATCCTCGACGAACCTACAGCGGCGATCGATGCGCGGGCAGAAGCGGAAATATTCGCGCATTTCAAGGAAATCACCACGAACAGGATTTCGATAATCATTTCACACCGCTTCTCTACGGTGCGCATGGCAGATCACATTATCGTGCTGGAAAAAGGTGAGATTCACGAACAAGGCAGTCATACGGAACTACTCGCTGCCAATGGTCAGTATGCAACCTTGTTCAAGCTCCAGGCGCGAGGCTATCAGTAGCAAAATTGATTGCAGCAAATTGTGCGGTTAATCCGCACACTACTGCGATGTACATCAACGGTGACATCCGTTACATTGCCCGCGTAACAATCGCTCCCAGTACATTTATTCAGGAAAAACGTGAATCATTCCACGGGCAAAGATCAGGAAGCAGGTAATAGCATGAGTCTGAAGGAAAAAGCAGCGGGCGCGAATACAGCGTTGTGGCAGCAGTCTCTGCGCAATATCAGTCGCGCCCGGACGCGACTGCTAGTGTGTTTCTGGACGCTACCAGTCTATGTAGTTGCCGTTTGGATGTTGTTGAATAATGGCCGCGATGTTGACGCCTTCATGTGGATCTACATAGGGGTTTATGCACTTTTTGCGATAGATATGGTGCGAAGGCGTTGTCCCCGGTGCAAGCAACAATTCTTCGTGAAAACTATTCTGCTGAATCTGGTCACCCATAATTGCGTCCACTGCCAACAGGCATTGAAACCAACGGATGCATCCAGCGACAACTGATCGTTTACGTCTTGCTGCGTAACAACTGCAGCAGTTCCAGCAGCCTGGGCGGTTGACCCGTGCGCAGTACCCCAAGTCGAAATACCTTTCCGGATAGCCACAAGACCAGCACGATAGACAGCACCAGCACAATCGTTGTGCCAACGACATCAATCATCGGTGGGTCTGCTGCGGCTCGATTCATCATCAAATAAGGAGTGAATAGGGGAAACCAGGACAAGATGCGAACGATGGTGTTGTTCGGATCCAGCACCACGAAGGCCATCATTGCGATGGGCACAACCTGAATCAGAATCATTGGCATCATCAATGCCTGCGCTTCTTTCAGGGTATTACACAAACTACCGATGGCGAGAAACACACCAGAATACAGCGCGTAACCAGCAAAGTAATAAAACACAAACCATGGAATCAATTCTGAACCCAGAATCACCGCAACGATCTCGCCAATCAATTCGGTTTGAGCGCTCTGGTAAAAATTTATAAACAAATAGAAAGACAGCAGCCACACAGCGATTGTAGTCAATCCTGACAGGCCGATACCAAGCAATTTGCCCATCATCAGCTCCCCTGCTGTAACCGAGGCGAGGAGAACTTCTATGATGCGGTTGGATTTCTCCTCAATAGTATTGCTGAGCAGGTATTGCACGCTTTGCATGAGTGATACAAACATCAGGTAGACAAATCCCATTGGCGCATATTGCCGAAAAGTGTCCGCCATACTTACCGCTTCCTCACCCACCGCGGCACTCGGGTCCAGCTGTCTGACTGGCAAGCGCGTGCGCTGCACGGTGCGCACCTGTTCTGCATTGATACCGAGCTTGATGTATTCACTATTACGAATTTCACTATTGATGCTGGCTGCAATCGCATCTGGCAGGCGACTGTCGGTGAGATTGCGCGCCCAATATTGGATTCCCGCTGATACCGAGCCCGTCGTCGGTACGGGCCCGGGCCGGGCGATGAATTCATCGACATTTTCTGGAATCAGAATCAGCGCAAATAAATCCCCCGATCTGCCATTCACGCTGACCTGTTGCGCGCCGGTGAGGTAGGGACGCAGGGCTTCGACGATTTCTGTCGGAGTTCCGTCGCGGTTTACTGCCGCCGGCAGCGGCGCTTCGACAAACTGATATGCTGGAGGAGTGAATGCTGGCGCGTTTTCGCGCAGATACGGGCTGGCCATGGTGAGTGCGAAGTTGAGTCCGCCGGCGTCGAGCCACTGATCAAGAGCCGCCACTTCATCTGCATCTACATCTTCAATCAGGGTATCCACTGCTGAGGTTGTATTCACAGGAGTCTGCTCGAAATTGACTTCCTTGCGATTCTCTAAAAGGTAATTGACGAATTCCTGCAGCAGGCGTCGTTGATGCTCACGCTCAATCGCGGTGGCTACCGCCTGCTCATACTGACCAGACTGGTCAATAAGCAGGTAGTAACGCGTGGGCGTGGCGCGTGACAGTGTCGTTTGCAGAAACACCACTCCGATGAGCATGACAGGAAATAACAATATGCCCACCCAGAAACCTTTGGTGCGAACATTCTCCATAAATTCGCGCCAGGCAATCAAACGGATCATGTTCATCGGGCGGCGTGCTCCCTGGTATCATCACCGACCAGATGTACGAATACATCGTGCAGGCTTGGCTCGGTAAACTCGAATCGGCTCAATGCGATGCCTTTATCAAAGCAGGTTTTCAGGATTAGTTGCGGATTGACCTGTTGCTGAATTTGCAATTGCCAAAGCTGACCCGCATTGCCGGTAACGGGATTGGCTGCAAGTCTGAGAATCTCCCGGATGCCGTCAATATCGCGCAAGCTGGAAATATCACTGTTGGTCTCGATCAGGATCCGTCGTGGAATAGTGGCCTTGGCTTGCGCAATGCTGCCATCAAAAATTTTGCGGCCTTTTGCTATGAGCAGAATCTGATCGCACAGGCGTTCGGCGTGTTGCATCACATGCGTAGAGAAAATGACGGTTTGTCCCGCAGCCGCCATATCCCGTATCAGTTCTTCCAATACACCCTGATTCACCGGATCCAATCCGGAAAAAGGTTCATCGAGAATCACCAGTTCCGGTGCATGCGCAACGGCTGACAAGACCTGCACTTTCTGACCCATGCCTTTAGACAGGGTTTCAACTTTGGCTTCGGCGAAATCCTTCAGCCCATATTTTTCCAAAAGTGTCCAGGCCCGCTGTTTCGCCGCCTTCTTCTCCATACCTTTTAACATGGCGAAGTATTGGATAATGGCCCACACTTTCATCTTCTTATACAGGCCCTTCTCTTCCGGTAAATAGCCAGTGCGAGTGCGGACATCGAGCGCTGAGGAATGGCCGAGGATTGTAATTTCGCCGCGCGTGGGTTTGATGATATCCAGAATCATGCGAATGGTAGTGGTCTTGCCGGCGCCATTCGGTCCGAGAAAGCCATAGATCGAGCCCTTCGGAATGTTCAGGCTGATATCATTAACGGCAGTGAAGTCACCGTATTGCTTCACCACATGACTCAGACTGAGAACGGATTCTTGCATCGTGCACACTCTATGGATTTTCTGTAGCGAGGCAGTATGTCAGAAAGGGGTGAGGATTAGAAACTTGTCACATGGGGAAGTGTAATTCCTGCAACAAACGTCCGGATCAAACCAATGATCCGGAAATTTTAGAATCGAATTGAGTGTCGCGCGCTTACGCAGTCAGATAGCTATTAATTGCGTCAGCTACAAGTCGCCCTTCGTATATGGCGCGAACCACCAGTGATTGGCCGCGACGGCAGTCACCAGCGGCAAACACTTTCGGGTTCGACGTAACAAACTTGCCGAGCTCAGCCTTGTAGTTCGAGCGCGGATCCAGTTCCAGATCCAGCTGGCGGCTTACATATTGTTCGGGTCCGAGAAAACCCATCGACAACAGAATCAAATCTGCCTTCCAGAATTTGACTGTTCCTGGTATCTCTTTAAAGTGAAGGTCCACTTCGACCGTATTGATACCCATTAGCTTGCCGTTCTCGTCGCGCACAAATTCCTTGCCGGCTATGGAATACACGCGCGGATCTTCGCCAAATTTTTGCGCGGCTTCCTCGTGACCATAGTCAACGCGATAGATCTTCGGCCAGAGCGGCCAGGGGTTGTCGGCAGGGCGCTCCGCACCAGGACGTGGCATGATCTCGAAATTGGCCAGTGACTTGCAACCATGGCGCAGGGACGTACCGATACAGTCAGTGCCGGTATCACCGCCACCGATGACGAGTACATCCTTGTCTTTGGCGCTGATGTAATCGCCATCGGTCAACTCCGAGTCCAACAAGCTCTTCGTATTCTTTAGCAAAAACTCCATCGCGAAATGAATGCCTTTTCCTTCTCGATTGGGGATCTTGAGATCTCTTGGTGTGGTCGCACCAGTGGCGAGCAACAGCGCGTCATTTGTATCCAGCAAGCTCTCTACGGATACGGCTTTTTTACCTTTGCCGCCGACGTCGGCGTTGACGACGAATTTCACACCTTCTGCGCGCAACAGGTCTACGCGGCGATCCACGACATCCTTCTCCAGTTTCATGTTGGGGATGCCATACATCAGCAAGCCGCCAATGCGATCATCACGCTCGTAAACGGTGACATCGTGGCCAGCGAGATTCAATTGCGCGGCGGCGGCGAGACCAGCCGGACCGGAACCAACCACAGCGACTTTTTTCCCGGAACGGTAGGTAGGTGGATTCGCCACAACCCAGCCATTCTCGAAACCTTTGTCGATGATGGCGCATTCGATGTTCTTGATGGTAACTGCCGGTTCATTAATGCCGAGCACACAAGAACCTTCACAGGGCGCCGGACATACGCGTCCGGTAAACTCCGGGAAATTATTGGTTTTGTGCAAGCGCTCCAGCGCATCCTGCCAACGGCCGTGATAGACCAGATCATTCCACTCTGGAATCAGGTTATATACCGGGCAACCCTCATCGGATTGACAGAAAGGTACGCCACAATCCATGCAACGAGCACCCTGTGTAGACAGTGCGGTTTCCTCGTGCGGTGTGTAAATTTCCTTGTAATCAAGCAAGCGCTCCATCGCATTGCGATAGGGTTCTGTCTTGCGCTTGAACTCCTTAAATCCGGTCGGCTTTCCCATCTATATTCCTGAACTGGTAAGTCTGATCTGTAGTTATTAATTTAGTTATTAATGTAGTTACTAATTTAGTTATTAATGTAGTTGCTAACGCAGAAGCTTGATTGTAGCTACGCTTATGCAGCGTTGGCGCGCGCTTTTTCCACCAGGACTCGCTTGTAGTCGGTCGGCATCACTTTGACGAAAGCTTGCAATGACTGCTGCCAGTTTGCGAGTAATTCCCCGGCAACTGGTGAGTTTGTGTACTGATGATGATTCTTGATCAGAGTTTGCAACTCTTGAATATCCTCAGCCGCACTCACTGGCTCCAGCTCAAACGTTTCCAGATTACAGCGTTTGTGGAAGTCACCATCACGATCCAGCACATAGGCAATACCGCCACTCATGCCGGCACCGAAGTTGCGACCGGTGGGGCCAAGTATCACCACCCGTCCGCCGGTCATATATTCACAGCCGTGATCACCGATACCTTCAACGACTGCACTGGCACCGCTGTTACGCACGGCGAAGCGTTCTGCCACGATGCCGCGTATATAGGCTTCGCCGCTGGTAGCTCCATAAAGTATCACGTTGCCCGCGATAACATTTTCTTCTGCCTTGAAAGTACTTGCCTGGGGCGGGTACAGAATTATCTTGCCCCCGGACAGGCCTTTGCCGACATAGTCATTGGCATCGCCTTCGACCCTGATGGTAATGCCTTTCGCCAGCCAGGCGCCCAGACTTTGTCCGGCCGAACCATGCAAATTAATCTTGATGGTGTCATCCGGCAGCATTTCCATACCGTGCCGCTTGGCGATTTCATGGGAGAGCATGGTACCAACCACGCGATTGGTGTTGATGATGGCGCGTTCGATGACGACTTTCTCGCCGGTTTCGAGAGTGCGTTTGGCCAAATGTATCAGCTCATTATCCAGCGCTTTCTCGAGGCCATGATCCTGATCCATCGTCTTGTAAAACTGCGTGCCTTTGAAAATAACTCGCGCTGGCTCCAGGATCGCGCTGAGGTCGAGGCCCGACGCCTTCCAATGATCGACTGCAGCGTCTGCTTGCAGAAAGTCAACGCGGCCAACCATTTCATTAATTGTGCGGACGCCAAGTTCCGCCATGATGCCGCGTAACTCTTCTGCCACCATGAACATGTAGTTCACTACATGCTCTGGTTTGCCCTTGAATTTTTTGCGCAACTCAGGGTCCTGCGTGGCAATTCCCACTGGGCAGGTATTCAGATGGCACTTGCGCATCATGATACAGCCGAGGGTGATCAGGGGCGCAGTCGCGAAGCCAAATTCTTCGGCTCCGAGCAATGCTGCTATGGCAATGTCTCGGCCGGTCTTCAATTGACCATCAGTTTGCAAGGTCACGCGTGAACGCAAATTGTTCATCACAAGGGTTTGATGGGTTTCGGCCAGGCCAAGCTCCCAGGGCAGACCCGCGTGTTTGATGGAAGTCAAAGGAGACGCACCAGTACCGCCATCGTGACCGGATATAACCAGATGATCTGCCTTTGCCTTGGTAACGCCGGCAGCGATGGTGCCAAGCCCAATTTCGGACACGAGCTTCACACTGATCCGCGCGTCGCGATTGGCATTCTTCAAGTCATGAATGAGCTGCGCGATATCTTCAATAGAATAGATGTCATGGTGTGGCGGTGGACTGATGAGACCTACACCAGGAGTCGAGTATCGAATGCGGGCAATCATTGCATCTACTTTGCCACCGGGCAATTCGCCGCCCTCACCAGGTTTGGCTCCCTGCGCTATCTTGATCTGTAATTCATCAGCGTTGCTCAGATACCAGGTAGTAACACCGAAGCGGCCAGAAGCTACCTGCTTGATGGCAGAGCGCTTGGAATCGCCATTTGGCAGGGGTTTATAACGCGCCGGATCTTCACCACCTTCGCCAGTATTGGATTTGCCGCCGATACGATTCATCGCGATCGCCAGCGTTTCATGGCTTTCGGCCGAGATGGAGCCGAAGCTCATGGCCCCAGTGGCGAAACGCTTCACGATTTCGCTCGCTGGCTCAACCTGATCCAGGGCTATGGCGGGCTGAATGTCCTTGCGGAATTTCAATAGGCCGCGAAACGTACAGCGGCGTGTGCTGTCTTCATTGGTGAAGCGGGCAAACGTATGGTATGCGTCGGCGTTATTATTGCGCGCAGCCACTTGCAGATTGAATATTGTATCGGGGTTCCACATGTGGGCATCGCCACCGGAACGCCAATGGAAATCACCCGGATTGGACAGCACGGGTATGCGTTGACTCGGATCTTCCGGGTAACCAACACGATGCCGTCGACGCGATTCTTCTTCCAAAACCGAAAAATTTACGCCTTGCACGCGACTGGCAGTGCCGACGAAACAACGGTTGACGATTTCACTGGCGAGACCAACGGCTTCGAAGATTTGTGCACCCTTGTAAGATTGCAAAGTAGAGATCCCCATCTTTGCCATCACCTTCAGCATGCCCTTTCCCACACTTTTCTTGTAGGTGGCAACAACCTGATCTTCCTCTTTGAAATCTTTTCCTAACAAGCCGTCTATGTTTGCTTGCCAGATTGATTCGAAGGCAAGATAAGGATTGATTGCATCCGCTCCAAATCCGCTCAGCAGGCAATGGTGATGAACTTCACGGGCTTCGCCGGTTTCAATAATTATGCCGATCTGCGTGCGCAACTGATCCTTCACCAGGTGATGATGCACAGCGCCGCAGGCTACCAGTGCGCTTAGTGGAATGCGTGAGGCAGATATTGCACGATCTGACAGGATGACGAAGGAATAGCCGTTGCTGATGGCACCAGTGGCTTCTGCGCAAATTCTGTCCAGCGCATTCATGAATCCGTCTGTTTCGTATTTGTCGTAAGTGATATCCACTACCCACGAGCTGAACTTCCTCGTGTCCATCAGCTTGATATCAGTGAGTTCCTGGTTTGACAGGATCGGGTGCTTCAGACTCAGGCGATGCACCTGTTCTTCGGTAGTATCCAGCAGGTTGCCTTCTGGACCACAGAAGCACTGTAATGACATTACCACTTCTTCACGAATGGAATCGATGGAAGGGTTTGTCACCTGGGCGAATAGCTGCTTGAAATAGTCGTAAATCATGCGCGGTTTGTCAGATAGACAGGCGAGCGCAGAATCATTGCCCATGGAGCCGAGCGGATCACGCGCCTCTGTAACCATCGGGATCAACATGAATTGCATGGTTTCGGTGGTATAGCCGAATGCCTGCATGCGTTGCAGTGTGTTGACACCATCGAGCGAGTGTGCGGCACTGCCGCTGGCGATGTTGGCAAGCGTGACTTTCTGGCGTTTGAGCCATTCGCCGTAGGGACGTTTGCTGCAGATAGCCGCTTTTAATTCTTCGTCTGGAATCAGGCGTCCCTGTTCGAAATCGATCAGGAACATCTTGCCGGGTTGCAGACGACCCTTCAGTTTAACGTTGGCTGGATCCACATGTACCGGGCCCACTTCTGAGCCCATGATGACCTTGTCATCATGCGTTACATAGTAGCGGCTTGGGCGCAGGCCATTGCGATCGAGTACCGCCCCGATATAGTGACCATCGGAGAACACGATAGAGGCCGGACCATCCCAGGGCTCCATCAGGGCGGAGTGAAATTCATAGAAATCTTTCTTGGCCTGATCCATGTTGTCATCAGACTGCCAGGCTTCCGGAATCATCATCATCACGGCTTCCTGCAAGGAGCGCCCGGAAAGCAACAGGAATTCGAGCACGGCATCGAAACTACCAGAGTCAGAGCAATCCGCATCGATGATAGGGAACAGGCTATTCAGTTTCTTGCCGAAAACTTCGGTGCGCACTGTGCCCTGGCGCGACACCATGGAGTTGACGTTACCGCGCAAGGTGTTGATTTCACCGTTGTGGCTCATGAAACGATTCGGCTGCGCACGATCCCACGAGGGAAATGTGTTGGTGCTGAAACGTGAGTGCACCATTGCCAGATGTGTTTCGAAATCTGGATTGGTCAGGTCCTTGTAAAAAGGAAACAGTTGCCCCGGTGTGAGCATTCCTTTATAGACGATAACTTTGGTAGAAAGGCTGCAGGCGTAGAGCTGTTTCGCTTCTTTCAGGCCGGATTCGAGCCGTAGCGCGTGCGTAAATCGTTTACGAATTATGTAAAGCTTGCGCTCGAATTTTTCGGTACCGAGACCAATCGCCGCACTAACAAACAGTTGTTCTATTTGTGGTTGTGCCATGAGCGCGGCCGGGCCTACGTCGGCACCTTTGGCATCAATCGGCACCTTGCGCCATCCCACCAGATGTTGGCCTTCTTCCATGATGATCGCATTGATCACCTTGCGACATTTTTCCCGCTCTGCTTTCAGTTGCGGCAGAAAAATATTACCGACGGCATACTGGCCAGCAGCGGGCAACTCGGCGCCCAGTTCCTGCTCGGCAATCTTGTGGAAGAAACCGTGGGGAAGCGCCATCAGGATTCCGGCGCCATCGCCGGTGTTGGCCTCGAAGCCGCAACCGCCGCGATGATCCATTCTTGAATTCAGATGGTAGGCATCCAGCATGATTTGATGACTGGGCTTGCCTTTTATATTGGCAACGAACCCAACACCGCAGGAATCTTTTTCGTAAGCCGGATCATACAAACCAGATTTCTCGGGATAACCAAAGCGCAACGGCTGGTGAGTTTTTTTGCTCATATAAAAATTCTCGTACTCTATTTTTAATTCCAGCTACTGCAACCTCCGCAGAGGTTAGACCTTACGGTGTGGAATACAGAGTGCTGCTGAATTTGTCTTGACAGGGCTTGACGATTCAATTAGTTGCCCTCGCGCTTAATGCTGCGTCGAAATTTCTGCGTCGGAGAGGGCCGGTCACAATACCATCGCATCAGAATATGTCAAGGTTGGCGCCGCCTGCAGCCATATACGACTGACCCGGAAATTGCATCAGCAACGCTCGCTGAATGTACCCCGGCGTGGGTTATTCTGGAATTGAATAGTTGCCTCGCCAGCGCAGCGGCAGGAAGCTGATGCGACACTTGTTCTGCAAATAATTGTGCAAGCACATGGAATTTTTAAGGTCTCTTGATGGGCCAGAAAAGTGTGCTGCAAGCAACCCCGATTTTGCTCTGTAATTGACAATTCCAGGCCGACATCCAAGGCGAAATCAGAGCTATTTCAGGCTCAAATTCACCTGTATCAGATTGTGCTGAACCCATGAAAAATAGCGGTCTTGCGAGCAATTTTGGCGGCTTGATAAAAAGCAGCAGGTGATTTACTCTAGCCAGCGTAACTTTGCAGCAAAAAAATAATCAGCAGTCTAAACGTAAACCATTCTCATTTAGATTCAGAATTTAAAAAAAGAGTTCCTTTCCCTTGAACGGAGGCGATAGCAAAACGTGAATCCAAAACTAACCCGTAGACGCTTTATCAAAGGTGTCATTGCCTCTGGCGCAGCGGCCACCTCCACGACGATCTGGTATGCCGCTAATGGTGCCGACCGTCCAGCTGGCTCCGTCGAGCGCTTGATTCGAATTAATGTTAATGGCCAGGTACGCAGCGTCGACGTTGCCCCTCAGGAAACATTGGCCTCCACGCTGCGCTACAAGCTCGGTCTTACCGGCACCAAACTCGGTTGCAACCGCGGTGAATGCGGTGCCTGTACTGTGCTGGTGGATAGTGTGCCGACTTATGCCTGCTCCGTGCTGACCCATTCCATGAAGAACGGTCTCATCGAAACCGTAGAAGGCCTCGAATCACCCAATGGGGATTTGCATCCGGTACAACAGGCATTTGTGGATGAGTTGTCTCCACAGTGTGGCTACTGTACTCCTGGCCAGATTATGGCTGCGGTTGGTCTGCTCCGCGCCAACCCCAACCCAACCCGTGAACAGGCACGACAAGGCCTCGCTGGCAATATTTGTCGTTGTGGCTCATACGACTCTTACCTTGACGGCGTCATGCGCGCTGCACAAATAGGATAATCAACATGGCGTACATGCATATTGGAAAAGATTTCGTTCCACAAGATGTGCCGGGCAAGGTCACTGGACGCATTAAATATTCTGAAGACTATGCCCGCGATGGCATGGTTTACGCACGCTTACTTACCAGTCCGATCCCGCACGCACGTGTCGTTAACATTGATGCATCTGCGGCACTGGCGATGGAAGGTGTGTTTGGCATTTTAACCGCAGATGATGTCTATCCAGACGGTGAGCCCGATGGCACTGGCCTGAAAATTCTCACGAATGAACCGACTCTGGTCGGAGAACCAATTCTGGCGCTGGCTGCAGTCGATGAAAAGACCGCGGAAACTGCCTTGGAAGCAATTATCGTGACATTTGAACGGCTGCCATTCGTAATGGATCCAGTAGACAGTCTTGCACCCGGTGGCCCGGATGCTTACACCGGCGGCAATACTTTTGTATTTCGTGAAGGTTTCAAGTCCGAGAAATGGACCGCCGACCAGGTTGCTGCATTCCGCGCTGGTAGCGAGCCCACGGCAGAACCACAGCAACAATTTGCCTATGGCGAACTGGAAGCAGCTTTTGCCAGCTCTGCCTATATATATGAAGGGTCATTTGCTACCGCTGGTTACCCGCACCATTCTATGGAGCCACGCAGTGCTTTCGCCTACTGGGAAAATGGCAAACTGTACCTGCATGGCACCTCCCAGAGTCTGACCGCGCTGGCGGCTGACATGGCTGGTATCGTCGGCGTGCCAATTGAAGATCTTGTGTTTATTAATGAAGCAACTGGTGGTGGCTTTGGGCAGAGAGCGCGTGCTGGTTCTATTCCCAGCATGGCTATTCCCGCCAAGCTATCCCAGAAAATCAACCGCCCGGTAATGATGCGCGTAACCCGCGAGGAAGAATTCACTATTGGTGGCGCCCGTCAGGGTTTCCAGGGCTGGATCAAGTGTGGCTTCAAGGCAGACGGTGTCATGGCTGCTGCGGATATGTGGATTCTTTCAGACAATGGTGGCAAGGGCGGTGGTGGTGATGCGTTCTCTGCAGCTGACTGTATCTCCATCCTCTATCAGGCCGAGGCCATGCGTTTCCGTGGCACCTCCATTGGCAGTAATACCGCTCACCGTGGCGCCCAGCGTGGTCCCGGTCAGAACCAGATCGCTCCAATCATTGCCCCAATCCTGGATAAGGCCGCCGCTGAACTTGGCCTCGATCGCCTCGCGATCCGCATGTTGAATATGCCAAAAAATGGCGACGTCGGTGGACCACAGCGGCAACCGTTAACCAGTGCCTATATGCCAGAAGCTCTGAATATGGGCGCGACCATGTTCAATTATCCAGAACGCATTACCCGTTCCCGTCAGCGCAAGGGCAGCAAGGTCACTGGCATCGGTGTCGGCGAGGGTTACCACAACGCAGGTCGTAGCGGAATGGATGGTATTGTGCGGTTGATGCCAGATGGTCGTCTCGCTGTGCACAACGGTGTCGGCAACCTGGGTACCTATTCCTATGCATCAACCTCGCGGGCAGCAGCTGAAGTATTGCAAATGCCTTGGGAGCGCGTTGACGTAATCAGTGGCCGTACCGATCGCCATCTGCCTATTACTTCGCCGCAGGATGGCAGTAACTCCATATTTACCAATACCCGCACGAACTGGGGTGCCGCGCAAGATCTGCTGGTGAAGATGAAAGAAATCGCAGCCATGGATCTCGGTGGTACACCGGCGGATTACTCCGTAGGTGACGAGCGTATTTTTAAGACTGCCGACACTACCAGTGGCATGACATTTGCTGAAATCGGACAGCGTGGTTTGCAACTCGGTGGCAAATTCACCGGCGAAGCAGAAGTACCGGAAGATCTGAACGATTTTACCAAGCTGTCAGTGTCACGCCTGGCTGGCAGTGCGCTCATGGGCATCTTCCATGATCCACGCCACAACAATAATCCGCCCGGATTCACCGCGACTTTTATCGAAATTGAGCTGGATACAGAAACTGGCAAATTCGACATCATCGAATTGGTGACGATCGGCGAATGCGGCACGGTCGTGCATCCGCAAGGCTTGAAGAATCAGTTGGTTGGTGGTGCAGTCTGGGGTATTGGTTTGTCCGCCCTCGAACAGCATCTCTACGATCCGCAAAACGGATTACCTGCCAGCACCGGTTACTGGCAGAGCAAGGTGCCTACTATTCTCGACACTCCTTCGAAAATCCAAACGGGCTGGGTAGATTTACCTGATCCTGAAAATCCGGTGGGCGCGCGCGGTATCGGCGAGCCATCCATGGGTGCCGTATCTGCGGCCCTCACCGCTGCAATTTCTGATGCGCTGGACGGACATGTGTTCAATGCCGCGCCAATTACAGCAGACATGATTCTCAATCACCTTGCCGGGATAACCACAGACGCGGTTCCTCTGGCTCAAAATAATTACCGAGGTTGATATGGTAGCCACTTCACATGACGTAATGCCCGATATCGAACTTTATCAGCCAACTGATGAAGCCAACGCTCTGGCATTAGCCGGAACTTTAGGTAGAGATGGCTGGCTGCTCGGTGGTGGGCAGGATACTTTTGGCTGGTTGAAAGACCGCAACAAGACTCCTGCAGCCATGATCGAGCTTACCCAGATCGACGCCTGGAAAGGTATCAAGGAAATCGCGGATGGCATTGAGATCGGCGCTGTAACCACGCTGACTGAAATCGCCAATAACCCGCTTGTGCAATCCCGCTATGGCCTGTTGGCACAAGCCGCTGGTCACGTAGCCAGCCCGCAGATTCGCAATGTCGGTACCCTCGGCGGCAACCTGGTGCAGGATGCACGCTGCTGGTACTACCGTCGCGGTCTGGATTGTTATCGCGCCGGTGGCAACATCTGCTATGCCGATTCGCCACAAGGCCTGAATCGTGAACACGCAATCTTTGGTGCCAGTCGCTGTGTCGCGGTGAGTCCTTCTGATACAGCGCCAGCACTGGTTGCTCTCGAAGCCACCATGGTGGTGCAGAGTGAAAGCGGTCAGCGTCTGATTCCGGCACAGGATTTCTTCGTCGGACCGGCCCGTGACATCGTTAACATGACTGTACTGAACGCGGGTGAAATTCTCACTGCTATCAGAATTCCTAACACCTGGGCCAATGCCGAGTTTTATTTCGAAAAGGTAGCGGACCGCAATGTATGGGATTTCGCACTCGTGAGTGTTGCGGCTGTGATGAAAGTGTCTGGTGGCGTTATTGAGGATGCCAGAATTGCCTGTGGCGCTGTTGAATGTGTACCGCGTCGACTGGAAGCAGTTGAAAATGCCCTGCGCGGTCAACAACGCTCTGAACAGTTGGCCAATCAGGCCGCTGCCATTGCATCAGAGGGCGCGCGGCCTCTGAACTACAACCATTTCAAAGTGCCATTAATGGAAAATCTCGTGAAGCGTGCGGTTCGGGGTCAAGCCTAAAGCGAAGAACCGAAGCCCGGGCCGGTCGTTGCTTGATGACTGGCCCGATGCGACGAGCAAAACTAAAAATAATATAAATATGAGAGGTTAGTAGAGTGGGAGAAATTGTCCGCTATAAACGCGATGTTTGGGGCGAGGACGTAATTCTCGGCGTGTCATGGGATTTACTGTGGGTGGTAGCCGTTGCAGTTCTGATCCTTCTTGCTGCCCATGCGATTGTCATGGCCGCATTGGCCAACAAGAAAATGGACATCCCTTCTGCTGAAGGTAGACGCGTTTTACGTCACGAATCCATAGATCGATTATTTCATTGGGTAATGGCCGCAAGTATTTTCGCGCTGATTATCACCGGCATAGCACCGATTCTTGGTTGGGGTTGGGCCTGGCTTGATATGCACTGGATCGCAGGCTTGTTGCTTACCTTCGTAGTGATTTTCCACATCATTCGTTCTTTGTTTTGGCAGGACTTCAAATCGATGATCCTGGGGCCGCGCGATTTCGGCGAACCGTTTGATTCTGCAAAAAAGCCTGGCAAATACTCTTTCGAACAGAAAGGTATGCATTGGGCCGTAACTATCGTAGTGCTGGCAGTTGTCGTGACTGGAATATTACTGTTCATGCAGATCGATACTCCATTCTGGGATCGCACCAACAGCATGGCGGAAAGTCAGCTGGGTCTTATGTTCCTGTTGCACGGTCTGGCAACGCTGGCTCTGATTGCACTAGTTGCAACGCATATCTATTTCGCGCTGCGACCTGAGAAGATGTTCTACACGCGTTCTATGCTTACCGGCTGGATTTCAGAAGATGAGATGTCCGCAAACCACGACCCGAGTCGTTGGTCACCCAAAGAAGCGGATTAACATAATCTAATTAGCCAGCAGGAAGTACGCAGTGATAGAAGACGATATAGAAACCATCGAGTCTGGTTATGAGTACCTGTTGGCCTACGCCGCACAGGGTAGACCGGCTCTGCAAGAAACCGGACCTGGTCCCCATGCCAGACCTACAATTCAGGGCATAGCAGACGCGATGAAAAACATCGCCTCTGCTTTTGCTTCGAGTAAGGATGCATTCGAACAAGTGATCGCGGACGATTGTCGTAAAGCCGGCGCCGCACTCGGATTCATTCTTGCCCAGAAACGTATAGGGTCGGAAATAGTCGACAATCTGAATGCATCGATTCACCTGCGTGCGGTACTGACGAATCTGTTTCTCTACAGTGAAGCTTTCCGCCCACTGGCAGAGGACGAGCCAGCCGGTGCGAAAGGTGGCGTGCAAACTTACGATGCAACCAAGGGCAAGAAACAATAATTGATTTGATCGCAAGTCCCTGACCGTAATTTGAAGTCAGTCGCTTTACCAAGACGGAATCGGGTTTGCCCAATTCCGTTTTTGCGTTATGGGATCACAAGGTATTTTTACGCTGGGGTTCGCCACCTCTTGTACGGAATTTGGAAGATCTATGTTGAACTGGCCCCGACGATTACAACTGGCACAACTGCCAACACCCCTCACGAAACTGACAAATTTTTCGAAGTCATTTTCGGATGTGAATATCTGGATCAAGCACGACGAGCTTACCGGTTTGGAAGTGTCGGGCAATAAAGTGCGCAAACTGGAATTTTGCATCGCCGAAGCATTGGAGCAGGGTTGCAATACGCTAATAACTTGCGGCGGTGTGCAGTCTAATCATTGTCGCGCCACGGCCATTCTTGGAGCACGTCTCGGACTCAAGGTGCACCTTATATTGCGCGGCGAAAGGCCGACAGTGGCTGAGGGCAATCTGTTGCTGGATTATCTGGCGGGTGCAGAGATCAGCTATCTGCCGCAACGGGACTGGAAAACGCATCCCCAATTCGCCAGAGAATTGCAGGAGAAATATCGGACGCAGAACAGCAAGGCATTGTTTATTCCAACTGGCGCCAGCGATGAAATCGGACTATGGGGATACATCGCCGCCACGCAGGAATTGCAGGCAGATTTTGCAAGACTCAAGCTGACTCCAGAATTCATTGTAGTTGCCACCGGCTCTGGTGGTACGCAAGGGGGTCTCACTCTTGGTGTGGAACTTTTCGCGATAAAGAGTCAGGTGCTCGCCTTTAACGTAAGTGATGATGCAGCGTATTTTACGGCGAAGATCCTTGAAGATGTGACGCTTTGGCAACAACGATACAAAGAGAGCTTCGATTTGTCCCGTCTGAGGATAAAAACTATCGAGGGTTATCTCGGCCCTGGTTACGGTGTCGCCGGCAAAGAGGTGTTTGAGACAATCAGAAATGTGGCCAGCTCCGATGGAGTATTTCTCGACCCGGTCTATACAGGAAAAGCCTTTCATGGCATGGTAAGCGAGCTTCGGAAAGGTGCTAACGGCGCACTGGCAAGTGCCCGCAATGTCGTATTTGTGCATACCGGAGGCTTGTTCGGAGTGTTTCCTCAACAACAGAATTTTCAATTCGACTGAACGCGTCGCGCCGCAGTCATCAAGGCCGGTGGACTATTAACATGAAAACATCAATCAAGCTAAATTTTGCCGCAAGCATTTTGCTACTCGCAGCCTGCGAACCCGCGACCGATATCGCAACTGCTCCAGTAGCTGAAATAGCGGTGGAACAAGCCTATGACACAGTCGCGTATGCCGGTGCAGATGGTGCTGCAGCTGCCACCATGGCCGCAGCACCCCCGGTCGCTACTGCCCATGCCGACAGCAATTTTGAGAACCAGTTGCTAAGCAATACCCGCCGCCTTGTCACCGATAGTCTGCGTTCGGGTGAGGGTTATTTCGGCGCTGATGGCAAGCGCTTTATCTATCAAAGTGAAGAGCCTGGCAGTAACAATCCGTTCTATCAGATATTCCTGATGGACCTTGCTTCTGGCGCCACGCAAAGGGTGTCACCTGGCACAGGCCTGACAACTTGCTCCTGGATTCATCCGACACTCGAGCGTGTGATGTTTTCCTCAACCCATGACGATCCTGATGCACTCAGCAAGCAAGCGGAAGAAATTGCTATACGCGAGAGTGGGATCGAACGCCCTTATGGATGGGACTATGACCTGCACTATGAAATCTATCAGGCCAATACCGACGGCTCCGATCTGGTAAATTTAACCAATACTATCGGTTATGACGCAGAAGGATCTTATTCCGCCGATGGTAGCCAGATTTTATTTGCTTCCAATCGCGAAGCGTATCAGCGACCACTCAGTCTGGCAGAGCAAGCACTGTTTGCCGATGACAGCTCCTACTTCATGGACCTGTATATAATGAATGCTGATGGCAGCAATGTGCGTCAGCTCACGCAGTCACCCGGATATGATGGTGGGCCGTTTTTCAGTCCGGATAACTCTCAAGTGGTATGGCGACGCTTCAACCCGGATGGCAATAGCGCCGAAATCTGGACCATGAATGTGGATGGCAGTAACCAGCGCCAGCTTACCGCAGATGGCATGGTGGATTGGGGTCCATACTTCCACCCCAGTGGTGACTACATAATTTATTCCAGCAATTTACTGGGTCATGCCAATTTTGAGTTGTTCATGATCGACCCCGCTGGCAGCAAAACTCCGGTGCGTGTGACGAATACTGATGGCACCGATATCCTGCCAGTGTTTTCTCCTGACGGAGCGCAACTGGCCTGGAGTACAACGCGTACACCAGATGTTACTTCGCAGATACATATTGGCGACTGGGATCATGCGAAAGCCCGGGAATTGCTCGGACTGTAATCAGTGTAAATACCGTGACCCTGAAGCCTGAATTGATATTAAAGTGGCAAGCCCCCGATGCGCCTGATTAGCAGTAGTTCAACAACCGTTCTACGGGCGATTTGCCTGCTTCTGCTATCTCAATTGGCGACTGCGCAAATTCCAGAGGAAGCCGCGCCGGCACCCCCGGTGCATCACAGCCTGAGGATAGTGCTCGATCCGGACAATCATCGCATCACCGTCGAGGACACCATTAACCTGGCTGTAGTACCTGCGAATAACCTGTTGCGGTTCTCGCTCAACAGTAATCTCACAATCAGCAATAATTCCGGAAGCCTGCAAACATTATCGGTGCTAGCGCAATCCATCAGCACTGGCGGCAATACCATGAGTGGCGAAACCGCGCCAACCCGATCCTATGAGTTGCAATTGCCAGGTAGCAATGCTGACCAGATATTGTTGATATATAGCGGCACCATTTTCGATGTAGCAGAACAGTTCGGTGCCGAGTACGCCCAGAATTTTGCCGAAACCACCGGCGTGATCAGTGAGCAGGGTGTGTATCTGAATAAGGCCAGTGCCTGGATCCCGGATTTCGGTGATGGCCTGATCACTTTCGACCTGCAGGTAGAATTCGCAGAAAGCGCCAGCAGCTGGACTGCTGTCAGCCAGGGAGATCGCGCCAATGTGAATGGCTGGTCGAGTCCGGAACCGATGGAAGAGGTGTATCTGATCGCGGCAGACTTCACCGAGTATTCACAACAGTCAGGTGACGTTGAAGTGCTCGCCTACCTGCGTCAACCCGATCCCAATCTCGCGGCACGCTACATGTCTGCGACAGAAAGATACCTGGCACTGTACGAACCCCTGCTTGGCGAATATCCGTACAGCAAATTCGCCTTGATTGAAAACTTCTGGGAGACAGGCTACGGCATGCCTTCTTTTACCCTGTTAGGCTCACAGGTCATCCGCTTCCCGTTTATTCTCGAATCGTCCTATCCACACGAGATTTTGCACAACTGGTGGGGCAATGGTGTTTATCCGGACTATGCGACCGGCAACTGGAGCGAAGGGCTTACTGCCTATCTGGCGGATCACCTGTTTCGGGAAATGGATGGCGCTGGCGCCGAGTACCGTAAGGAAATGCTCGCACGCTTCAAAAATTATGTCGCGGACGGTACCGATTTTCCGCTCTCGGAATTCACCTCCCGCAATTCGGCCGCCTCCCAGGCGGTGGGCTATGGCAAGACCTTGATGTTGTGGCACATGCTGCGTATCGAACTGGGCGACGAGTTGTTCGTGCAAGGCCTGCGCAAGCTATACCAGGATTTCAAATTTGCCCGCGCCGGCTTCGACGATATCGAAGCGTTGTACTCCGAGCTGAGCGGGATTGACCTGCAACCGTTCTTTGCGCAATGGGTTGGTCGCACCGGAGCCCCAGAGCTGTCCATGTCGGTAGAATCCGTGAATGGCAATCGTGCTCGAATCATGTTCGCCCAGATTCAGGCCGGTGATCCGTATCGGGTACGGGTGCCGGTTGCGCTGTACTATGCAGGTGCAGAGACGCCGCAATTGTATGACATTGAACTGTCCCAGAAGCTGGAAGGCTTCATGGTAGATGACTATGCAAACCTGCAGGGTGTTCTGGTCGATCCTTACTTCGACGTATTTCGCTTGCTCGACCGGGAGGAAACCCCGCCAACCATAGGAGAATTGTTTGGCGCGAGCGAGATTACCTTCGTGCTTCCACAAACAGATCGACAGGAATGGAGCAGACTGGCAGATGCGTTTGCTGAAGGCACGAGCGCGCAAGTGTATGCAGCGGAAGACCTGACTGAGTTACCGTCGGATCGCTCGGTTTGGATTTTGGGCAAGGACAATCCGTTTGCGAACAGCATCGCCACGGCAACTGCTGCATACGGCGCACAGTTTGGCGATAATCTTGTGAACCTTGCTGGCAATGACACCGAATTCGCCAATCGCAGCACAGTGGTAATAGGGCGGCACCCCGCGAATCCGGAACTGGCCATCGGCTGGATTCATATCGATAGCATGGTGGCACTACCAGGCATGATTGAGAAATTGCCCCACTATGGCAAATATTCCTATCTCAGTTTCCTCGGTGCCGAACCGACGAATGACCTGAGTGGTATCTGGACGAGCCCTACATCACCGATGCAATGGATCAAGCCGGAACTCACCTCCTCAATAAATTGGAACAATCTGCCGGCTTCAGAGCCGCTCACGGAATTGCCCGCGAAATACCGACCGCAGCAGCTGTTGAGCAATGTGAATCAACTCTCCGCTGGTAGCATGCAAGGTCGCGGGCTTGGTACCGAAGGTATTGGCCGCGCCGCTGCCTATATAGCCGATCAGTTTGGCGCTGCCGGTTTGCAAACCGTGTCCGGTACCTATCTGCAGAATTGGGAAGCGGCGCTACCCGACAATACCGCCGTGAGCCTGGCGAATGTGGTAGGCATGATTGCTGGCGCCAACCCACAACTCAGTACACAGCCGGTTATCGTCGGCGCGCACTACGATCATTTGGGAATAGACGCAGCTACCGGCCTGCCGTATCCAGGTGCTGATGACAACGCTTCGGGCGTGAGCATAATGCTGGAAGTTGCGGCGTCACTGGCCCGTAGCTACACGCCACAGCGGCCGATTCTGTTTGTCGCCTTTTCCGGCGAGGAGAGCGGCTTGCTGGGCTCGCAGTATTTCGTCAGCAATCCTCCAGGCGGTTACCTGCCAACGAACCTGTTTGCCATGCTCAATCTTGATTCAGTAGGCCGATTGGACGGTCGCCAGTTGCAGGTATTTGGATCCGAGAGCGCCTACGAGTGGCCCTTCATGGCGCAGGGTATCGGTTTCACTATTGGCTTGCACTCACAGATGGCGGCGGCCAACATTGCGAGCAGTGATCACATCAGTTTCCTCAATGCCGGCATTCCGGCTATCCATCTCTTTGCCGGAGCCCATAACGATTATCATCGGGTCAGTGACACCCCAGACAAGCTCGACCTGGATGGCATGTCGAGCGTGGCGTTGTGGCTGGAGGAAGCAATAGTATATCTCGCGGATAACACCTCGCCTTTGCGGGTAAACCTGGCCAATGCCGCGGTAAGTGTTAATCCCGGTGGCAACGCTAATGATAATGCCAATGCACCCGCTGCGGCAGCAGCCTTGGGCCAGCGCGAGGCGAGCCTCGGTACGGTTCCCGATTTTTCCTATCAGGGTAATGGTGTGCGCATATCTGATATCGTTCCCGGCAGCGCGGCAGCGGAGGCGGGGCTCGCGGCGGGCGACATATTGCTCAGCATCAATGACCAGGCACTGACAGACCTGCAGACTTATTCCAATCTGTTGCGGCAATTCAGCCCTGGTGACCGGGTAAGCATCACCGCGCGCCGTCAGGCCAACCGGATTATTGTCGAGGCCACATTAAAGGCGCGCTAATGCAAGTCTTTGCTGGCAGCGTATTCGCACAGGAAAAATTGCAATGACTCGATTACAACAATGTATTGCCGCTGGAAGTGTTGTGCTTGTTTGCGCTTTGCTAACAGCATGCGGGCCCGAGATCGAAACCGGCCCGGTCGGCGCTGATACCGTTTATCGCAACGGTCGGCTGTATACGGTAAATCCGCAACAACCCTGGGCCGAGGCCGTGGCAATCACGGCTGGACGGATCGTGGCCGTGGGCAGTGATGCGGAAATTTCTGCACAGATTGGCAGCAATACCGCCGTCGTGGATCTGCATGGAAAGCTTATGCTGCCCGGGTTTCAGGACAGCCACATTCATCCGATTGGTTCCGGCGTGGAAGCGTCGATGTGCAATCTGAATGGTTTGGCTGGCGTAGACGCCTACCGCAGCACGATCCTCAATTACGCGACCGCGAATCCGGATGTGCCCTGGATACTCGGCGGGGGTTGGGCCATGTCCGCGTTTGGACCAGGAGCGATGCCGAGTCGATTGATTCTGGATGAATTGGTACCCAATCGTCCCGTCTACCTCAGTTCACAGGATGGCCACACCGGTTGGGCCAATTCGGCAGCACTGGCCATTGCCGGCATCACGCGTGATACGCCGGATCCAGTTGACGGTCGCATCGACCGTGATCCGAACACCGGGGAACCCATCGGCAGTCTGCAGGAAGGCGCGATGCGTCTCGTTACCACACACATACCTGCAACTACCCAGGCGCAGACTGATGCCGGCTTGCAGTACTCGATAAAACAGCTGAATGCCTATGGGATTACTGCAATTCAAGATGCGTCAGTGGATGCCGTCGCGCTCGCTACTTACACCGCCGCCGCAGAACGGGATCAACTTAGCCTGCGCGTGGTGGGCTCGATCTGGTGGGATCGCAATCGAGGTCTCGAACAGGTGCAGGACATCATCGCCTTGCGTACACAATTTACCAATGGGCGGATCGACGCCGGCACCGTAAAGATCATGCAGGATGGTGTAATGGAGAATTACACAGCAGCGATGTTGGACCCATACCTGATACCCAGCGGCTCCAGCGGCATTCCCATGATCGAGCCGGAGTTCCTCAAGCAGATAGTAAGTGAGCTTGATCGCAATAACTTTCAGGTGCATTTTCACGCTATTGGCGACGCTGCTATCCGTCAGGTACTGGATGCTATTGAGCAGGCGCGCGTCCAGAATGGCCCTCTCGGCAATCGGCATCACATTTCTCATTTGCAAATTATTGATCCCGCAGATATTCCGCGTTTCGCCAGTCTGGATGTCGTTGCCAACTTTCAACCGCTGTGGGCTCACGCGGATGAGTACATTACCGAACTAACCTTGCCATTTATCAAAGAAGAGCGGGCACGCTGGATGTACCCTATAAAGAGTGTGTTAGATGCCGGAGCAACCATTGCCTTCGGCAGCGACTGGTCAGTGTCCAGCGCGAATCCTTTCCAACAGATCGAAACAGCCATACTACGCAAGAACCCAATGCGCAGTGACGCCGAAGTATTCCTGCCCGAGGAAAGTATTGACCTGAACAGCGCGATCGCCGCATTCACAATCAATGCCGCCTTCGTCAACCGACTGGAACAGGAAACCGGTTCGATCGAGGTGGGCAAGTTTGCTGATCTGGTCGTACTCAGCCAGAATTTGTTCGAAATCGCGCCAGAGGCCATTTCTGACGCCAGCGCGATCCTGACACTCTTTCAAGGTCGTCCCGTGCATGGGAGCACGGACGATCTCTGAAGTATTTCCCATTCCCATCTACGAGGTATTGAACAATGAAGAAACTGCTCAAGGTATGCACATTCAGAACATTGGTAATAACAGGTGCTTTCGCTGTGGTAGTGAACGCCGCTGACGCCGAATGGGTAACACTGCTCGACGGCGAGAGTGGTATGGAAAATTTCAACAAGCTTGGCGATGCCAACTGGACGGCGCGTGACGGTGCCATAGAAGCAACCGAAGCCAGCGCTGCCTCATTTCTGGTGACGAAGGAAAGCTATGCAGACTTCTCCGTGCGGGTTGAATTCTGGTCCAGTGATGATGCCAACAGCGGCATCTTCCTGCGTTGTCAGGACCCGACCACAATTACTGATCGCAACTGTTATGAGGCAAACATCTACGACCAGCGTCCTGACCCGAGCTTTGGTACCGGCGGTATCGTGCACATAGCCCCGGTGGCCGAGCCACGCCCAATGGCCGGCGGCAAATGGAACACCTATGAAATTACGCTGCGGGGCTCGCACCTGGTGGTAGTGTTGAACGGCATCCAGACCGTGGATGTGCAGGACAGCCAATTCGCCAGCGGTCCTTTCGCCCTGCAATGGGGTCGTGGCACCATGCGTTTCCGTAAAGTAGAGCTGCAAGCCCTGTAATTACAGGGCAACCCGAAACGTCTCACCACCCAGCGGTCGCGCTGAGCACCGCTGGCGTGCAGTTGCCTTCCCCGGCACACTCACCAAGCCTATGTCGATTGATGCCATTGAGAGTGCATCGAAACCCTATCTCAAGATGAAGCAGGATTTGCTCGAGCGCTCCTGGAATGACAAGATCGTCGACACGCTGGCCATTAGGCTGCGCTATCGCCCGGGTTCCCAGGCCACCCGCGCTTGCACAGCGCGCGGCGGTGATATTCACATACACATTAGTTGTGTAGACTGCGGTGCGAACTGTTATCAGTAACAAGAATCACACATAAAAAGTCATACCAGTGCTGCGAAGGTATCCTCCATGCAAAAAATAATTTCCCAATTCCGCTATGTCTTTCTAATGAGCGCATTACTTATGGCTGTTACATTGTCAGGTTCCACCCGGGTCTATGCACAAAAAGTTGTGGTCGCTCATCGCGGAGCCAGTGGGTACCTGCCGGAACACACACTGGAAGCGAAGGCCATGGCCTATGCCATGGGTGCCGATTATCTGGAACAAGACGTGGTCATGACGAAAGATGATCAGCTGCTGGTGCTGCATGACATTACGCTGGAGAGAACCACCGATGTGGCAAGCCGATTTGCCAACCGTGCCCGATCCGATGGCCACTATTATGCCATCGACTTCACCCTCGCGGAGTTGCGCCAGTTGCGGGTCAATGAAGGTGTGCGGGAAGCAGTGATTACACGCAGCGCCGTTTACCCGGAACGCTTCCCGGTGGATGCCTCGTCATTTCGGCTAAACACGCTGGAAGAAGAAATCGAATTTATCCAGGGCATGAACAAATCCACTGGCCGCGATGTCGGCATCTATCCGGAAATAAAATCACCGGAGTTTCATCGCGCAGAAGGCAAGGATCTCAGCACCGCGGTCATCAATGTGTTGAAGCGCTACGGCTATACGACGAAGCAGCACAAGGTATTCGTACAGACCTTCAGTTTTGAAGAGCTCAAGATCTTGCACGAAGAAGTATTGCCAGCCGCTGGCGTCAGTCTGAATCTGGTACAACTGATTGGCGGTGAGGCTACTTATGGCTGGATGCTGGATGCACAAGGCATGAAGGAACTCGCGCGTTATGCCGACGGTCTGGGTCCGGAGAAATCCATGATTATTGATCGGGATTCCACCCCGGATGACATTATTATCAATGACCTGGTGGAACTGGCCCATGCCAATGGAATGCAGGTACATCCCTATACATTTCACGCCGATGAAGGCCAGGTGCCGCACTTTGCCGAAAATTTTGAAGAGTTGCTCGACCTGTATTACTTCGACGCCAACGTCGATGGCGTGTTTACCGACTTCCCAGACAAGGCGGTAAATTTTCTGCGCAGCAAGGCACGTACTACCCGTTAGTCATTGGAAAAGTAGTCTTCCAACGAGCAATTGGCATGACTATTTTAAAAAGAGTACCGTATCCGGACGAATCCGGCGCGGGGCGGGGCAGCGCCCAGAAACCGGGGAATGGAAAAATCCTCAAGCACAGGCAGTCCGGATTCATCCGGGCTTTCGCCCAGCAAACCAAACGTCTCAAATTCCTTGTCGAACAGATTGTCCACTTTGGCGAATAATTCCAGTTGGTCCGAGTAGGCGAAACGAGCACGCAAATTCACTATCGTATAGCCAGACACTGGATCCAGTTGATTGGATTCATCACCTCGTATCATCTGGTCATCATTGTTGATCAGGTCGAGCCCAAATGACAAACCTTCGCGTACCGTATAGTCGGTGCTCAATTTGAATTGATTGCGAGGAATGCCGGGGATGCGATCACCGTTGCTGACACTGATCTCACCGGCGTCATCGGCGAAAGTATGATTCGGACTCAGGACCTGGAAGTCAGCCGCAAATTCCGCTTCTATATAACTGTAAGCAGCCAGCCAGCGCAAAGCCTGCCACTGTCCGAGCAGACTCGCTTCCAGGCCGCGGCGACGGGTCTTGTCCACGTTGGCGAACAGACCAGTGCTGCGACCGGTGGTCTGGAACAGGATGTCGTCGTGGTTAATGGTGTTGAACAAGCCGAGTGAGTAGCTGCCACCTCCAGGCAAACCGTCGAGAAATCCACGCACACCCACTTCAGCACTCTTCGCGACCACGTCATCCAGGGGCGGATCGGCGAGAAAGGCATTGGGCAGGCGACACTCAAAGTCCACATCATCGGGATCTTCACCGGCAGCGATGGCATTGGCCACGGCCAGATCAAATATGCCTTCGTTACAGGCGAGTTCGATCGGAGTAGGCGCGCGGGAGGACTCGCTGTATGACGCATACAGATTGTGCTCGGGGTGTATCTGCCAGGTCAGTCCCACAGAAGGATTGAGTCGAAGATAATCGTGACTGCCATTTAATTCCGGACGCACACCAGAGCGGTCGCGGAGCTCAACGCGGGTGTTGTTGGCGCGAGCCGAAAGAGTAAGGGTGAGAGTGTCATCGATGTCCATCGCATTGGTAAAATACAAACTGCTGGATTCAGTAATCGTGTCGATGTCGGTCGCCGCGGCATCGACGAAGGTGCCTGTGCCCAGGCCATTGGTGCGGCGTGTGAGCGGATTGATTTCTGACAATTCCAGCACTGCATCGAAACTGGATTCGCCCTTGTACCAGGCAGCACCGGCAATCAACTGGTTGTCCAGGCCGAACAGGGTTGGATGCAGGGTCCATTGAAAATCCATGCCGGTACTATCCTGACGGCGGCGGCTGAGATTGTTGATCGCGGCATCGGATAACACGCCGGTGCCAGACAGGTCATCACCGAAGTCTTCCAGATCAAATGCTTCGGCATTAAAAAGTGCGGCAGTGGCATTCAGGAAATCTTCCAGTGCATCGGCATCCGCAAACTGAGCTTCGCAGATATCATCAGCGTCCAGACCAATGTCGTCCAGCTCATCTGCTTCGAGTCCTTCGAATACGGTTGCACCACTTTGCAATTCGCACACAGCAAACTCGGACAGGTCACCGTTGAAAGAGTTGGTCTGGTTGCGACGAAAATACAGATTGCCGCTGAAGCTGGTGTTGGCACTCACCGTGTGGGAGAAATCGAGACTCACCATCTGCATGTCATTCGCAGTGATATCTGGCCCGGTGAATAATGCGGTGCGATCGAGTTGCAGCAATTCAATCGGCGACGCGCCATTACCGATCAGTTCGGAATCGGTGTATTGGTAATTTAATCCGAGCTGGGTCAGATCTGAGCGCCAGCCAACACTGCCGTAGAAATTGAGCGCATCGGAGGCGGAATAATCGCGCCAGCCATCTTCTTCGAAATAATCGACGTTGGCATAGTAGGCGAGGCTGCCGTCGTTGTAGCCAGTCTCCAGCGATGTGGTGCGGCGCCCGAATGAGCCACTGCTGACTTCCACTTCAGTGCCCTGGAAGCTGAAGCCATCTTTCATGGTGACGACGAGGGAGCCGCCAAGACTATTCAAGCCGAATAATGGGTTGGCACCGCCGCTCAGTGTTATGCCGTCAATTGCTGATTGTGGCAACAGATCCCAATTGACTGTGTCGCCAAGCGGTTCATTGATGCGGGCTCCATTCTGGTACACCGCGAGGCCCTGTGCCAATCCGAGCAGAGGCGAAGCGGTAAAGCCCCGGTACTGCAGGTCAGCTTGCAAAGGATTGTTTTGTGCATCATTGAGGCTGATGCTGGAAAAATTCTGGCGCATGAAATCGGCGAGACTCAGCGCGTTGGTGTTCTTGAATGCTGCAGCGTTGGCGGTCTGTACGGGAAAGGGAATCTTGTCCTTGTCGATGCCAGCGCCACTGGGCACGACACCAATTACGATAATTTCATCCGGTAGTTGCGCAGTAACATGCAAGGAAAAACACAGTGCGCTTACAGCAAAGATAACGCGTCGCATGGTGATACTCCGGAGCTTGCGGAAATTAGTCAGGCTAAAGGCCGTGCAGTATAGCAGAACTCCAAAGCTTTTGACCAAGCGCAGCCGGAAAGGTAGATTGGTACACGAACTGAATAACTCATTCAGAGTGAGCTGCATACAAGAGAGGACGGCATGGCAACAATTTTGGTTACAGGTGCTAACAGAGGCATTGGCCTTGAGTTTACCCAACAGTATCTGGCAAGAGGCGAGCGTGTGCTGGCCGCTTGTCGTGACCCTGCTGCAGCGACCAGGTTGCAACAGCTGCGTGGCACCTATCCGCAATTGGTATTGCACCGGCTGGACGCAGCGGATAACGAGTCCATTGCTGCGTTTGCCGCAAAATTGCAGGGCGAGGCAATCGATGTCTTTATCAATAACGCCGGCGTTTACGGCCCACGCGACTCCCGCTTCGGCAAGGTTGATGGTGCGGTTTGGTTGGACGTGCTGCAAGTCAATACCGTGGCACCGCTACTGTTAACCCAGGCTCTCGTGGCAAATCTGCGCAAGGGTGCGCAGAAGAAATTGATATATCTAACATCCAAGATGGGTTCCATCGCCGACAATGGCGGTGGTGGACACTATATCTATCGCAGTTCGAAGACGGCCTTGAATATGGTGGTCAAGAGTCTGGCTATTGATCTGGCGAGTGAAGGACTGGTCGCGGCGGTTTTGCATCCGGGTTGGGTGCAAACCGATATGGGTGGACCGAATGCACAAATCGATACGCACACCAGCGTGACCGGAATGATCAAGGTCATCGATAAATTGACGCCGATCCAGACGGGAGGCTTTTACAATTATGACGGCGCCATAATACCCTGGTGAGCGCTGTGTTCGCTGTCGCCCGGCAGACGTGATAAGGTGAGCCCCCCTTCATAGCACTGACGAATATTTCGCCACATGCAATCCAAACTCTCTGCATTATTAATAGTGCTGCTGATCAGCAGCATCGCTGCGCTTGGCGCGTCGCGCGCTGCCGCCCATGGCAGTGTGGTGCCAGGTCAGGATAGCTGCCTGATCAAAATCAATTTCCTGGAGGCACACTTTACCGTATTCCAGCCCGAGTCACGGGGCAATACTGAATTTTGCGAGAGTATCCCGGACGTCACCCGCGCGGTGTTCGTTATGGAATATCTGCATAACTTGCTGCCGGAGATGGAGATCGATTTTCGTATAGTCGAGGACACGGGCAATCTTGGCAGGTATGCCGATTGGGACGATGTGATACAGATCTCCGACCTCGACGCGGTTACCGTTCACTATGACCCGCCGCGTATTGAAACTGGCGGTTATTACCGATCCAGTTACGAATTTAATGCACCGGGGAATTATTTGGGCATCGTTACTGCCAGTCATCCTACGCAAGCGCGAGACTATAATGCCGTGTTCTATTTTCGTGTGGGTGGTGCCGATTTGGGTACGTTCCCCCTGTTTGCGCTGCTACTCGTGGTACTTCAGGCCGGTTATTGGTTGAGCACCGGAGGCTGGGTAAAACTGCAAACTCGCTGGAAAAAATCTCTGGTGTGATGCAATTGTAAATTTCAGTGACAAAGCATTGCGCCGATAAACTGTAAGTGTAAACTCGCGCTTGCTGGTGTGTGCGTAGCCCTCTATTCATAGCCCCCGATTCAGGTGATTGGATGTGAATGCCAAGATTCTGAGATTAAACAAAGCAGGTAATCCGGTGAGCTGGTTGTCCCGGGAAGAGACTGCGACCTTGCTGGTGAAAGAACTGGTTATATGGTCATTGGGTGATACCGTGATGGAAATTCGCGGCGGCTTCAATCGCAGCGGAGAACAGTCAGTTCTGAAACTGCCCAGCATTGTCGCCTGCGATGGCAAGGTACACCTCGAGAGCTTCGACCCACCACTTGAAAACAAATTTCTGTTCCGGCGCGACAAGAATATCTGCCTCTATTGTGGAGGTGTGTTCGCCGTAATGGATCTGTCCCGCGACCATGTAGTGCCTTTATCCCGCGGCGGGAAAGACTCCTGGACCAACGTCGTGACTTCCTGTCGCCGGTGCAATAACCGCAAGGCGGATCGCGCGCCGGAACAAGCTAACATGCAGTTGTTGGCGATCCCGTTTGTTCCCAACCAGTATGAATTCCTCTATCTGTCCAACCACAATGTATTGGCAGACCAGATGGAATTCCTCAGCGCCCGTTTCTCGCCGCATATCCAGTTGTCCTGACCGTTGTCTAACCAGAAACCTCTCAATAAGCATGTGGCGGGATTTTTCCTGTCCCTCAATGCGGCATTGATGTGGGGCATGTTGCCGGTGGCAATCAAGGAACTGCTGGCCGGAATGGATGCCACTACCATTGTCTGGTACCGGTTTCTGGTGGCGGGAATTGTATTGGGACTGTGGTTGCTCGCCACCCGCAACCTGCCTCACATCACGGGCACGTCGATACGGCTGCACAAGCTGATGCTGATTGCGGCGCTGGCTCTCAGCTGCAATTATTTCCTGTTTTCCTACAGTCTCAATTTCGTCAATGCCGAAACCAGCGAGGCGGTAATTCAGCTAACCACTCTGTTCCTGATACTCGGCGGTGTGATTATCTACAAGGAATCCTTTGTTGCCGTGCAGAAAATCGGCACATTGCTGATCGTGCTGGGCCTGGCTCTGTTCTTCCATGATCGCATACGGGAACTGTCCAGCCTGGCGAACCGGGAAACCATCGGCGTCATAATCGTGGTATTCGCCGCCATCACCTGGGTTATCTACGCCTTGTTGCAGAAACAACTGCTGCGCGACTTTTCATCCGTGCAGATTCTGTTCTTCATTTATATGTTCGCTATCGTGTTGTTGCTGCCTTTTATACGTCCCGCCAGCCTGCTGCAATTATCGCCGTTCCATGCCTGGTTGCTGGTGTTCTGCTGTGTCAACACGCTGGTGGCCTACGGCAGTTTTGCCGAGGCGCTCAATTGTTGGGAAGCCTCCAAGGTCAGCGCCATATTGGCTCTGGCACCCTTGTTCACCATTGGCACGCTGAAACTTATTGTCTGGATCAATCCCGACTATGCGTTCTCTGATCATCTGTCCCTGTTGTCCATATTGGGAGCACTACTGCTCGTGTTTGGATCAGTAATGACGGCACTGGTGCCGTTGATTTACCAGAGGCGCCTGGACCGACTGGCGAAAGGCATCAATTAGCAGTTACAGTCTCTGGTGAAGGCGAGAAACTTCGTTGACTCTATGGCTGAAATGCTAAAAACTCGGTAGCACCGTTACCCGGCTGCATTGACGACCGGCCTTAATCCCTGTAATCAACCCCAACGACCAGCGCCAGGGGAACTACCTATGTCCGAAACTACAATGTCCAAAACTACAATGTCCAAAACTACAATGTCCAAAACTACAATGTCCGAAACTACAATGACTACCAGCAAATTCACCCGATCGTTGTTCATACTATTATTCCTGTTGGGCTCAACGCTTGCCTCGGCTGAGTTGACCCGTCTCGAAATTACCAGTCGGGAAACGCTCAAGGACGCAGCGGTCAGTTTCACCTACGAGCGGATTGAGGGGCTGGCCTACTTTACGCTCGATCCGGCGGATCCGGCTAATGCTGCCATTACTGATATCCAGTATGCACCGCGCAATCAGGCTGGACTCGTGGAGTATTCCGCAGACTTCCGGCTGCTGGTGCCGGCCGCGGCAATCGCCAATGGTGGACTGTTATACAACGTGAACAATCGTGGTGGCAGCCAGGTGCCACCGGAGACTGGTCTGACACATCCACTCAGCGGACTCGGTTTCACCTATCTCGTTACCGGCTGGATCAACGAACTGGTGCCGGGTGCAGACCGAATTCTGCTGCACGCACCCATCGTAGGATCGGACACAGCACCCATAACCGGCGAAGTGCGATATGAAATTATCGTGGGTGAGCCGACCAATACCGAAAACATCGCCGGCGGCGGACACCTGGCCTATACGCCTACTGCGGCAGGCATACAGTCGGCATCTTTGACCCATCGACTGTACCCGAACGATCCACGCATACCCATCGAACGGTCCCAGTTCCGGCTGAATGTGCAAGCGGTAGCTGGCAGCAATCAACCGGAGATCACGCTCGATCTGGATGGCGGCTTTGAGCCGGGTCGAATCTATGAATTGAAATACGAAGCACAAGACCCGGTGCTCGCAGGCGCCGGCATGGCTGGAATTCGCGACATGGTTGCCATGATTCGTTATGAAGGTGCGAGCAATGCCGTACTTGCGCCGCTGAATTTACCCGCTATCGAACATACAGTAGCGTGGGGTAATTCCCAGAGCGGCCGCTTGCTGCGCCAGTTTATGTATGACGGTTTCAACGCCGATCTCGACGGTCGCATCGTGTTTGATGGCGTCATTCCGGTGATCGCTGGCAGCGGAGTTGGCATGTTCAACAATCGTTTCGCCATGCCTACGCGCACCAATGGCCAGGAAGCGAATCAACTGTATCCGAATGACCTGTTTCCATTTACCTACGGTGATAGCACTGATCCCTTCAGTGGTCGTACTGATGGCATTCTGCAAAAAGCGCGCGCGTCCAACACGCTGCCAAAAGTCATGCACATCCAGACCTCCAATGAGTACTGGCTGCGCGGGGGCTCATTACCGCACACGAATCCACAGGGCACCGAAGATGCCGTGTTGCCAGACGAGGTGCGCTTCTACACCATTGGCGGATCACAGCATGGCTCCGGCAGCGGTATACCGCGTGCTGCGACCTCCACGCAATTACCACCGAATCCAAATATGTGGTCACCCTTCGCCGACACTCTGCTGGTGGCGATGTATGACTGGGTGGCAGCAGGCAAGCAACCGCCAGCCTCGCGCTATCCAAAAATCGCCGATGGCACGCTGGTCGCTTCCCACCTGAACGGCAGAATCAATCGTGCGGCCTGGAACCCAATGAATGGCATTGCGCATCCGGAACAGATCTATGTGGTCGGATTGGGAGATTGGGGGGATCGCTGGTGGCAACAACGCATCATCGACCAGCACCCGACTACTACCGATCAGTACTACAACACGCTGGTGCCGGCCGTGAATACCGACAATAACGATTTTCCGGAAAGCACAATTCTGCCCCCGTTAACACAGGTGCCACTCGCCACATTTGTGCCATGGAATCTGCGCTCAGCAGAGGCGGGTGCGCCCAAGTCACTGGCACGATTGAGCGGCGGTTATATACCGTTCCCGGCCAATACCGCAGTTGCAGTGCAATCCCGCGACCCACGCAATTCTATCGCCGGTTTGTATAACTCTTTCGAGCATTACTTGCAGCAGTATGAAGCCGCCACGGACAAGCTGATTGCAGAAGGCTATTTATTGCCAGGCTTCAAGGAGACACTGCTGACAATCGCCCGTAGCAATAACGCGATGTTTGAATAAATTCCAGGTGTCCCCGTTGCAACAGAGGAGGCGCTTTTTCTAATTGGACTGGACTGAATACACCCGTATGTTTGTCGGACTGTTTGCGATAGTCAGTCCACATGGCATGGTGCCGCTCTTTCTGAGCTTTACGGAAAATATCAAATCGAGCCGCCCACGCATTGCGAAGGTTACGGCATTCTCCGTGGGCGTCATCTTCACCATCACGATTCTTCTGGGTCAATCGATCCTTAACTTCTTCAGTATCAGTGTGGATGCCTTCCGTGTCGCTGGTGGTATTCTGCTGATGACCATTGCTTTCGGCATGCTGGAAGCCCGGCGCGGGCGTACTCGACATACGCCGGAAGAAGACGAGGAAGCCATGGATAGTGCTTCTGTGTCCGTAGTCCCTCTGGCCATGCCCTTGCTCGCCGGGCCCGGCGCCATCAGTACTGTCATCCTGTTCACCAATCAAACGAATGATGTTGGTGGCAAGTTGGCGTTATTTGCTGTCTGTCAGATTGTTGCTTTGATGGTTTGGGTGATCTTTCACTTCGCACCGCAGATCGGGGACAGGATGAGCAAGACTACGATGAATATTAGTACACGCGTCATGGGGTTGATTCTTGCGGCGATGTCGGTGGAGTTTATCGTCGGTGGTTTACGGAATCTGTTGCCGGGTCTTGCCTAGCTAAAAGAATCGATACAGACAATTCTGAAAGATCGCGCTGGGTGAGTGTGTTGTGTTTGCACAGCAGCTTGCACCCCTCCGGGGTTCCCTCCCTCGGTCGGGAGCCCAAACAACGGTCTCCCTCGGTCAGTCGGTGCGGCGCTTTAATTGCTGTGCTAACACAACACACTCACCCAGCGCTCGCAGTTCCCACTGTACGACGTGCATCGCTGCAAGGCGGCGAGTGCTTGGGTGGAGTGTAGCTGCGTAAAAGACCAGCGCCGAAGGAGCGAAAATGACCGCTTTACAGGGCATTTTCGTGATGGAGGGCACCCTGGAAGGGCGCGGTCAGCAGCGTAGCCCACCTAAGCACTCGACGCCGATCGAAGCCACAGTAAGCGACTAATCCAGCGCGTGCCTAGCTGCCAGCAACGTCCGCTTGCACCCGAATTTTCTTGTGCAAATGCAGTGCCTTCTTGCGCCTGCGTTTGCGCGCCAGCATGTTGAGGAACTCCACACCCATTGAGAAGGTCATGGCGAAATAGATGTAGCCGCGAGGAATATGGAAGTCGAAGCCTTCAGCAATCAGGGTGCTGCCAATCAGGATCAGGAAAGACAGCGCCAGCATTTTGAAGGTGGGATTGGCGTCGACGAATTCGCCGAGTGGGCGCGCCAGCACTAACATGACTAACATGGCGATGACGATGGCGGTAACCATGATGGATAGCTCTTCCACCAGACCCACCGCGGTAATGACCGAATCCAGCGAGAACACCATGTCAATCACACCGATTTGCAAAATGACGGCGGTGAAACCGGCATACAGCTTGCTTGGATTGCCTTCGTCGTCGTCCACTTCGAGACTGTTGTCGATCTCACGCGTGGATTTGGCGAGCAGGAACAAGCCGCCAGCAATGAGGATCAGGTCGCGACCGGAAAACTCCTGACCGAAAAGAGTAATCCAGGGTGAGGTAAGTCCAATCAGCCAGGCCAGGCTGAATAACAGCAGCAGACGGCTCACCAGAGCCAGCCCCAGGCCCAATTGCCGTGCCTTGTTGCGCTGCGCGGGCGGGAGATTGCCAACCAGAATTGAAATAAACACGATATTGTCGATGCCGAGAATGATTTCGAGAGCGATCAATGTCAGTAGAGCGGCCCAGACTTGCGGATTGGATAGAATTTCCAGCATAGTTATGTTTTAAAACTCGATAGGGTTTAGACGTGTCAATATACAGTCGTGTGCAACGGTGTCAAATGAAGCTTTTACGGTACCATCACCCGCATTCAGGTTAACGAAGGTCGCGGCATGGTCGCCGTGATTGTTGCCGATGCAGACAATACTGGAGTTCATCGCGCCGGGTTTCAACATGCCGTCCCAGACTATGTTCGGTGATGGCTTGCCGGTGGTTTCGTGCAGCGCGACCAGCGTCCAGTGACGCGGGGCAGTGCCACCGCTGACAAACTGGTTGTCATGCACGTAAATTTGTTCGGGGTAGGGATCATAGTTGGGATCATCAATCGTGCGACCACCGAGCGCGAAACTGTAAATCATCAGATTGACATTGCCATTGTCCGCAAATTCATTGCCGAATACTTCGATATTATCATTGGCGAGAACCAGCATGCCGGTACCGGGAGGCACATTGCCGACGATGTTGCCAGGCGGAGCAAAGTTTTCGGTATTGTTGCCGTAGATCTGGTTGTTGAATACGCGCGTGGCCTGACCCCCTTGCACCGGCAGGTTGGGCAAGTCGAACACGAGAATGCCGCCAGTATTGTTGGTGGCGACGTTCTCATAGACATCAGCATAGGTCGAGTTTTCGATCTCGATGCCAGCCACATTGAATTCCGCCCGTGAATTGCGCACGATGATCTGGCTGGACTGGCCTACATAGATTCCTGCATCGGCCGCGCCAATGGCGACCGAGCCTTCGATCAGCACATTCGTGGATTGCACCGGATAGATGCCGTAAGCACCGTTGCCAGAGTCAGGACCGTTGGTCCATTCCGTACGTACGTTGCGCACCGTCACATTCGTACTCTGGTTAATCTTCAATGCATCGCCGACAGTGTCTTCTATGGCCAGATTCTCTATCGTGAAATCATTGGCGGTAACCAGCAAGCCCTCGGCGCCTTGTGCCTGATTTTTAAATGACAGGATGGACGCGTCAATACCCGCACCGCGAATCGTGACATTCGGCACGGTGAGTGAAAGGCTACGGGTAAATTCATGAATGCCCGCCGGTACTTCGATAACAGCACCGGGTTGTGCCTCTATGAGTTGCGTCTGGAACGACTCCGCAAACGAGAGTTCGGGTGCGGCAATTTCGGCTTCGCCGCAGGCGGCGAGCAATGCCATTGTCAGGCAGGCAGCGACTGGATTTCGAATAATAGTAGACAGGTGCATCGTGGGCCTCTCTTGCATAAACCTGGTGAATTTAATTTCTGTTTCCGACTACTGTTTTCAACTACTGATTTCAACTATTGATGCCAACCATTGATTTCAACCATTGATGCCAACTGCAGCGCAACAAACGGATTCTGTGCCACATCCTTTTTTACCTTGCCCTGCTCAAACAACTGACCATTCATCGTGATGTACACACCATACTTCATGATTTGTACCGCGGTGACGGCGCAGCCAATATTAAACATCGCGTCGGAATTCTTGAACAGCGCCGGCGTTAGCGCACCGGTAAGTACAATCGTTTTACCGCGCACCTGGCTCAGGGTCTTTGCGGTTTCTACCATGGTGTCAGTGCCATGGGTGATGATGATACGTTCCTCATGGGTCGCCAATACTTGCTTCAGAATCAGCGCCCGATCTGCGGCGGTCATATCCAGGCTGTCTTTCTGCATCAGCGAGGTCACTGCGAATTCCGGATTCAGGTGCAGACCATCGAGGATTTCAGCAATATTCGGGGGACCAACTTCGTAGGTGCTCTTCGCATCGAAATATATCTTGTCGATGGTGCCGCCGACGCTAATGACCCTGATTTTTTGCATACTGCTCCAGCGCGGTATAACGGTTGAATATTCGGGTACTGCTTATCTTGGCTCTACTTATTTTGGTTTATCTTGGTACTATTTATCTTGGTACTACCTGAAACATCCAGGTTTCACCCTCAGTGATGGTGGCGATGGAGGTGGGTTCGCCGGCGCCGTATTTACGATTGAATTCACGCAGCACTGGCATCACATCCGGGCCATCCATGATGCGTTGCAAGCGTTGCTCGTACAGATTGCCATCGATGCGCAGAATAATGCGGTCATCTTCCGCCAGATAGTGGGGCCACTTTTTCCAGATGGCGCCATAGTTCGTAGTCATGTAACCGCTCACGATAAATAACTTGCCGTCGTTGGTGGCAAGCCAGACTGTGCGCGAGGTGCTTGGTTCCAGAGTCTGAAATTCAATCGTCGACCGGTCTTGCAGGAAACTCCAGTCAGTCGGCGCGGCTGCAGGTGTTCCCGTAGTGAATGGTCCGCCGGCGATAATTTCCAGAGGCCCATCCTGAAAGCGTACGCTGAAAATAAATAATGCTACTGCTACGACAAGTGTGAGCAGTATCAGACCTGTCCATTTCAAGAAATTTTTCATAAGGGCTTTAGGTGACCAGAGTTGAAGGAATGAGCGAATTCTATGGCCGTAAACTAGATGCCGATCCGGCTAAGATTATTGATTAATTCGCGCAGGATTTTTTCGGCGACCGGATGGCTCGCGGCAAAGCGCGCCTCCAGTGCTATCGCATCATCCAGCACGGTGTTCTCTGCAGAGTCGGTATCCGGGTCCACCAGATCGTTGATATCAGCTTGCAGTCGTTTAATGGTGGACTTGAGTTCCTGATCGACATTATCGGTGCGATCCAGTTCCTGCGTCAGTTCCTGCATCAGTTTGCGGAGTCGTTCTGCTCTCATATTATTCTCCCTTGTTGCGCTGCCTTGATACGACCAGAGGACATAATCCCAAGATAGCATTTAAATCGAGTGAGCATGCCGCCAATTACAGAGCGCGTTTATGCAGATCGAACACTTCGGTATGCACACTGCCATCATCTTCCCGCAGGCGCAGTTCGATGCGCAGATGCGTGGGGTCCACCAGGGTGTAACTGAGGCCATTGAAGACGACCTGATTCGGTGCGACTGACTGCAGGCGAAAAGTCACGTATTCATCCTTCTGTTCCCAGCCGGTGAAATCCGGATTGAAGTGCTTCAGGCGCAGCACAAAATCGGTCCCGATCCTAATGATTTCCATGAATTCGGTGAAGGTGATGCCGGCTGCAGATGACTGTTTGAAAATGCCGAACATGCTGCCGTCGGCGGCAGGCATCCACATTTCCTCGGACACGCCACCAAATCCGCTACCGCTCCAGAAGCCCTGCAGAAAGGCGAAGTCGTCGATGCTGGGTGTTTGGTCCTGGGCCAACGTGCCCAGACTGAAGCTGAGCAGGGCCGGCCCCAGCAATGCACCTAAAAAAGGCCTGAAGCCCAAGCCCATATTTACCTCGTCCCTATTTGCCTGTGGAAGTATCAATACGGTTAATTCTGACCAATCCTGAAGGCTTCTGTCACGGTAAAAAGCTGGGACGCACTGCCCACCAATGTTTTACTATCTGCGCTATTCAGCCACTAACAATAATAGCCAATACCGGAGGTCTCCATGTCACCGCCCGCCAGATTGTTGCTAATCCTGCTGTCACTGCTCGGCAGTACCGCACTCCAGGCCCAGGTACATCGCACCTGGAATCTCGAATTCCCCACCTCCGCCAGCGGTCCGGCCCAGGAACATTTCCTGGATGGTGTGACTTATATGCACCTGCATATGTTTGAAGATGCAGAAACCGCATTCCGCGCAGCGCAGACACTGGCGCCCGCTTTCGTCATGGCGTACTGGGGTGAAGCGCTGAGTCAGCATCGCACCATCTGGAGTATTCATCGTTACGCGGAGGCACAGGCCGTACTCGCCAGGCTGGGTGCCACGCCTGCCGCGCGCGCGGCGCTAGCGGCGACACCTCGGGAACAGCAATATCTGGGCGCGGTTGAATTATTGTTTGGCACTGGTACGCAGGAGGAACGGGAAATGGCCTATTCCGATGCCATGCGCGCACTCAGTGAAGCCTATCCCGCAGACGTGGAAGCCACCGCCTGGTATGGCCTGTCATTGATGCGCATTACACCGCTGGGACTGACCCGAGAGCAGACCCGCAGTCTGTTGGCCGCCACCGCACTGCGGGTACTGAGCCGCAATCCGCGGCATCCGGGAGCCAATCGTTATCTGATTCAGGCCACCGATGATCCGGAAAATTCCGGCCTGGGCATTGTTGCCGTGGAAAATCTCAGTGGCATAGATACCGATGCGGCGGAGGCACTGCATATTCCTTCACACTATTGGCTGCAACACGGTATGTGGCAGGAAGTGGCTGCCTCCAACTGGCGGGCGTTTAATGCGTCCATGGCCTGGGTAAAAGACCATGGGTGGTCGTTACCGGATTTAAACCAGCATAACTACGGTCATTTACTGCAATTCGCCAACTACGGCTATTTGCAGTCTGGCAATCTGGCGCAGGCTGCTGCGATTCGAGACCGGGTCCGAACGGACTATATAGCCAGCGGACTCGCGCCTGAAATCGCGGTGCCGTTTGCAGACGTGAACGCGCGCTATGTGCTGGATCTGGAACAGTGGCAACAGGCGGGGCAACTCGCCGAAATCGCGCGTGAATATAATAGTGTCGACCCGGGACTGTGGCAGGCAATCGGTGTCGCCGCTGTCAGGTCCGGCAATCTGCCACTGGCGAATGAGGCCGTGGCTGCATTAAATGGTATGAGCAGCAATCCGGCAGCGCAGGGTCCGGTCACAGGACGCGCCGTAGAAGGCATGGTGCAGCTCGCGCAGGGACAGCAGGAAATAGGCTTGAACTTGTTGCGGCAGGCGAGTGAGTTGAACTGGGAACAACCCACCACATTGCTCGGTGTGCCGCCGCGACCGGTGAAACCACCGGTGGAAATGTATGCAGAGGCGCTGCTGGAAACAGGAGACGCAGCGACGGCGCTGGCGCAATTTCAGTTAGGCCTGACCCGTTATCACGGCCGTACCAATTTATTGCTCGGTGCCGCCCGCGCTGCCGAACAATTGGGAAATTCAGAATTGGCACAGCACTATTATCAGCAGTTGGCGCAAATCTGGCGTGAGGCAGATGCAGAACATCCGTTGGCCGCAGAAGTCAGAAAGTATTCAACCCGGTAATTCTGCGAGTGCTGGCACTGCATTGGGTCTGCACATTGGGTCTGTGCTTCGAGCCACGCTCGATTTTCGGCAGTCCGAAGCAGGATATCAGGCAGCTGGCGAGACCGGTAGCGTTGCTGGTTTCGCTGGCTTGCGCAGCGTCCGGCAATGCACGCTCTGCATATTCCACGCCTTCTTCCAGGTCATGCCAGTCATGTAGTTGACTTCACCGGCCCGCAACCGACAGCCTTCCTGGATAGTCTCAACGTTCAATAGTTTGCCGAGATTGCTGTAATCGTTGTTGCTGCTGGAGTACAGCGCGATCCAGTTATTGCCGTACAGCGCGGACATGGATACCGCCTGTTTCTCGCCATCCACCGCAATTGTCAGCGTCCGCAGATAACCCGAGCGCTTCAGTTCGCGCACTACTCTGCGCACTTCTTCCTTGCCAGCCTCCGAGGAGTGATCAGAATCAGCGCCGAAATTCTTCACGCTCAACTTGATAAACAATTCGGATTCGTCATCCTCGCTCCAGACCAATTCGGGATTACGCTCGCGGAATTTACGCAGGTCATAGAGGAAGCCCTTGCGCTTGTCCTTGGAAAAGGTATTGATGTGATTGACGAAGTCGTAGCCGAAGCTGGCAGGTAGCAGGAAGAACTGGTCATCTTCCTCGACAAAGTTGGGTTGGTACTGGGGATGTGCCGCCAGCACTGCATCGACGAAAGCGCCCTTCAAATCAAACAGGACAGTCTTGTCGGGGAATTGAGCAAAGTACTCCGGGAAGTCGGCAATGTTTATCCACAACACCCGGCTATCTGGATAACAGCCGCCAAACAATTCGTGGCTGCCATCGGAAGAATCGTAAACCAGCGGGATCAGACCATCCGGCTTGCCATCCCTTTCATGCACCATGAAATTGAACGTGTAGGTGGCTTGATCGTGGAAGGCATACATGAGATCCCACTCATCCCATGCGCGCTTGTGCGGCGAAAATTTTTGCCACAAATCCCGACATTCTTCCATGATAGTCGTGAATCGAATCATATCTCCCGCAGGTAGCCCCAGCTGTGCAGTTTGTCACTGTCTTCCAGCCATCGGTCCCCGATATCCACCCGGTAGTACATGTGCGGAATGATCAGGTTCTTGATACGCGAATAGGCCTGTTTCTGCGCCTGCTTCATGGTCGGACCGGTACCGACGACCACCAGGATCACACCGGATACTCCGGTGATTACCCACTCGTCATTCACCAGTTTTACATCTTCAAAGTGCACACCTTCCTTGCCTTTGCGGAAGTGGATGATGGTGTCCTTGGATTTGACGTTGAATGTTTCCGGGTCGGTGAACGGGAACGGTGGTACCACGATGCGCACGCCAACCTGAAAGCCCATCTTGGTCTTGAAGGTATTGCGGGTGCCGGCAGCGAGACCATGCAGGAATTCGCCTATTGGCGTAATTATGCCTTCCTGCTGGATAAAAATTGTTGGATAACCAAAGCGCGAGGTAAATTCCAGCGGATAGATGTTGTTGCCGCTGACGATGCAGTTCAGGTCGATATAACCGACATAATTCTCTTCCGCCAGCTTCGGCCCGAGCTTCTTCAGGGTCGCATTAAAAATTTTGTTGGGGCCTGACCAGAACATGGCGGTGCCCATTTCACCAGTGGACGGACCAAGGTCGCCGGGAAACAGTTTCTTGTGTTCGAAATTGATATTGATCGGGTAGGCGAATTCTTTGCCGTTGAAGAAAGCACCTACTGCCACCTCGACCCCGACCACTCGCTTCTGTAACTGGAATGACGGAATCTTGTCTGCCCAGGCCTGATGGTAGTCTTCCATCACCTGGATAACATCGGAACCGTCTTCTTCTTCGCCTATAAACAACAGGCCCTTCATATTCTGCGCTTCACCGGAAGGCTTCAGTACATAGCGGGTAGGGTTTTCCTTGACGAATTGTACGGCCGCGACGAAATCGTCGAATTGTTTATAGGGGATAATGGAGATGCCGTGCTTCTTCAGTTCTTCCTGGCCGAAGGCGCGATCGTCTTCCAGCATGTCGGTATAGGTAGTGCCACCAACGACCAGCTTGCCCTCCCCACGTAACCTCTGCGCCTCGGTACCCATGCCCAATACATCATCGAATACGATGACATCGGCCCAATCCACCTCCGCCTTCCAGTCATCAACCATCGGCACAAAGCCGGCGCCGACTTCGCGGTCGTCCGGATTCTTGACCGAGTACTTCACTTCATTGCCCTCTTTCAGGACTTCATAAGCGAGGTCACCGATCAGCGCGTCATAGGATACGAACAGGAACTTGCGTTTGGGTTTGTGGTTGGGTGCAACTTCAGTAGTTGAGTTTTCCAAGTGGATTCCTGGTGAATTATTTTTGAATTAAAGCGGTTGTGGTTTGCATGATGAATTGAGTTTTAATCAATATAACAACCCAACGTAGTAAAAGAAAGACTGGGGACTGTTCGAGCCACAGCAAATTTATTTTTGGCAGCGGTGCATATGCTGGCGAGCATGGCGCTGACAAAAACACCAGTGTGAACTGGCTACGTGTACACCCATCGAACTATAATTTATAAACCAATTTACAACCCAATTTGTAAGCCAATTTGCAGCCCCATAAATTCAAGGATACAGCGCACGCACGCCATGGCAACTATCAAGGTCTACACCTCACCCTACTGTGGTTACTGCGCAGCGGCCAAACATCTGCTCAGCAGTCGCGGTTACGAATATGAAGAGATTGATCTGTGGGGCGATCCCGCGCTAATGCAGGAAATCATGCGTAAATCCGGACAGCGCACCGTACCGCAAATTTTCATCGGTGAGCATTCGGTAGGTGGATATCAGGAGTTGCTGGCGGCTGCCTCCAGTGGAGAACTGGAGGCGTTGGTAGCCGACCTGTAGATTGTGAGGCCTGAATTCTGCTGGCGATGTCTTGCTGGCAGTGCCTGGGTAGCAGTGTCTTGCTAAAAAGTCCCGTTCACCTTGAACGACAGCGTGCGACCTGAGCCACTACATTGATCCTCGATTTCTTCCAGGATTCCAGCTGAAATTCGACCGACGAAGCGCTGACGTTCGCGACAGAACTTGCTGTTGTTAAAGCCGTTAACGTCCAGCCGGAAGGTGGTACCACCGAAAGCTACCACTTCCATGAATGCCAGCACGAACGGATCACCAGCAGACAGCTCGATGTCGTCAATATCGTAGCGCTTGCGATTGCCGTCGAAACTGTTATTCCACTGCATGCCGTAGTTCATGCTCCATTTAGTGATGTCATGACGGAATCCCAGGGAGAGACGGCCGCGATTGTTGAAAGTGAAGCGGCGCTCGATGCCAAGAAAGGGATCGGTGACTTCGGAGTCTTCCACGTTCAATCTGGACGTGAGCAGCAGATTCGGCTGGTCGAACATGCTCATGCGAATACTGGCATTGAGGTTCATGCCATACAGCTTGCCGTCGCCGATATTACCGTTGGCTGATTGCAGGTTGGTTGCCGAGGGTGAAACATCGACCCGCTCGATGCGATCGCTGTAGTCGCGGTAGAAGATATTGCCATCCACCACCCCGACATTATTCGGCAGCCGGTATTCAGTGTTGAACTCGTAATTCCAGAACCATTCCTGACGCAGGTTGACGTTACCGGCCTGAGTGTTAGCGTCGTTGTCCTGATTGTCAGTGGCGGCGACGAAGTCGCTGAAGCTGAGTTGCTCCACGATTTTTTCGATCTTGGCGCGCATTTGCCAGGTCGGGGTCAGATCGAATCGAAAATCCAGCTTGGGTTTAACGAAAGTGAAGTCGCGCTGGTTAGAGACGTCGCCTTGCTGGGTAATCTCGGACATTTCATAGAGAACCGTGCTTTCGAGCGACATGCGCGGATTGATTATCCAGTTATGAATGAGGAAGGGTTCATAGCGAACTTCCTCAACTGTAGAGACGGAATTGGCGACGGCAACCGGCACCAGGCCGCCGACTGCTGCTGATCGTGTGCCTACAGGCAGTGGCAAGCCCAATGCCAGCGCGGAGTCCAGTATGGTTTGCGCGCGTTCAGCTCCCGCTTCAATATCCTGACCCTCGAATAGCTTGAAGGTATAGGAACTGCGGATGATGCGTTCTCTGGTGGTACTGCCGGAATCGAGGAACAGGGTCTTGTTCTCACTGTCGTCTGCCGCAATGCGGAAGCGCTCCTGTGTGGACTGCCGCATATTCTCATTGCTGATGAAGAGAATCTTGAAGCGATCGCCGTCAGCGAAGTTGTATTCGTAGTCGCCACCTATTTCCCAGTTATCGTTGGTCTGGGGAGTGTCTTCCCGTTCCCGTATTACGCTATTGGGTTGCACCTTGAGATTGGTGATTCTGCGGAATAATTCCGTAGGACCTTCGCCATCAGCAATCAGCCCATTGAAGCGCACGCTGCTACTGGTGTTGATCTCATAGCCAATATTGGTGCTGAATTCGGAGCGTTCGCCATCGGTGGTGCGGTCTTCACGGACCAGATCATTGGGAGAGAAGTTGCCCAATATGCTGTTTTCCTTGCTGACACTGTTGTTATAGAAATTCCGTGTATTGACGCTGAACAGGTAATCCAGGCCACCGTATTGGCCGCTGTAGGCCAGCGCGCCGCCGGGTGCCAGGGTGCGATCTTTGGACTGGTTAACACTGGCCTCATAAGAGATGGAAGAACTGGATAGTTGCTCGAACAGCACTATGTTAATGATCTGGCTGCTACCCCTTACATCCAGTTCGCCGGAGGTGCCGCGGATCAGCTCGATATAATTCACCTGATCTGCAGTAATCCGGCTCAGTTGGCCGCTGGCCTGATTATTCTTGCCGGCAGTACGTTTGCCATTGATCAGGATTTCATTGCCGCCGCCACCGCCGAAGCCGCGGCCACCGCTGCCACCACCGCCACGACTGCCGCCGAAACTGGGGCCACCAGGGCCACCATGACCGCCACCACTAAAACCACCAGGAGGACCACCGCCACCGCTACCGGAGTCCATGCCGGGAATGCGATTGAGCATGTCCTGGGCAGTGACCGGAGCGAACTCGGTAAAAAACGAGGCTGGATATACTACCGTGGAGTTTTCCACCGCAGGCTCTTGCGCCAGCAGCACAGATAGGGGATTAAGCGCTATTAAAAACAGCAGGTAAAGCTTGAACCGCAGGGTAGGTCGAACCACGCATGTATCCTCATTGCATCGATATAAAGGACACCTGGATGCCCTGCCTAAACGAAGCCGGCAACTATACCCGCTAGCGGGGCTTCAGAGTAGCTCCAATGCGCTGAACGGTGTCTTATTGCAGGTCAATCCGTTACCGTGTCTGCCGGTTATTTGTTCAATAGCATAGCTATAAAAGTAGCTATAACTATAAAGAGGTATAGCAATGGCGTGGTTGATACTGCTGGTGGCAGGCTTGTTTGAGGTGGGCTGGGCGATCGGCTTGAAATACTCTGAGGGCTTTACGCGCCTGTGGCCAGCGAGCTGGACCGTGTTGGCAATGATCATCAGCCTCGGCTTGCTGGGCATAGCCATGAAGACGTTGCCCGTGGGCTCTGCTTACGCCGTCTGGGTCGGAGTGGGTGCCATTGGCACCGCAATCCTGGGGATAGTGCTGTTTGGAGAAGCCGTCAATGCCCTGCGGCTGCTCAGTCTCGGTCTGATTCTCACCGGTATCATCGGGCTCAGGCTGGCGTCCTAGGAGGCTGGCCTCCTAGACGCTGATAAGACCGGCAATCTCGGAAGGGGTTGCGCGCAGTGCCAGCGCCACCCGGTCGAAAAAATCCAGCTCGAACACGCGAATTTCTTCATCACTGCGAATAACCGAGGCCAACGCAATCAGAATAATAGTGCGCTCCCTTTCATCCAGTTTGCGGGTGGCACTGGCGAGATAGCGCTCCAGTGATTGAGTCTCGAAGATTTCAGATGACGCGGCAGTGCGAATTTCAGCGTCCGAGAAGTCCATATCCAAGTGCTGCTTGAGGACTTCCCTTACCCTGGCAATTTCCACCGTTTCCACATTGGAATCGGCGCGGGTCGCGCGCGCCAGCACCATCAGCAGCACTTCCTGGAACAATTCCTGTTTGTGCTTGACCTTGCCGCTGTTGTCGCGAATCAATTTGGTGATCGAGGCGAATTTAACGAGACTCATAAGTATTCCCTGACATCTGTTTCTATTCTGAACGTCTGCGCCGACTAGCGAGACTTTTTTTAAAGGTGTTTGATTTTGCTTGAGTCAGGGTAGTGATTGCAATCCCCAGTCCGGTTACTTCCTATATACTTGCACTTTCATTCATCGGGTGAACGCCATCAGGCCTGTTTTAAATGCCCGCAATTGTGTTCACAACTATGCCAGCAACTATGCCAACAACTATGCCAACAACCATACCAGCAACCATACCAACAACAGCAGATCTGCAACCCACCTTAACCGGTAACCGGGTCCTGATTCGACCGCTGCTGGCGACGGATTGGGATGCCATGTATCGGGCCGCCTCCGATCCGACAATCTGGGCGGGGCATCCAGCAAGCAATCGCTATCAGGAGCCGCTGTTTCGCAGTTTCTTCGAAGCGGCTTTGGCCAGCGCTTCTGCATTTGCCCTGATCAATCGCGCCGATGGAGCAATCATGGGCTCCAGTCGCTACCACGGCTATGACGCCGCGTTGAGCGAGATAGAGATTGGCTGGAGCTTTCTGGCATGCGAGTATTGGGGCGGGAGTTATAACCTCGAAATAAAAACATTACTCCTGTCCCATGCTTTCAAATTCGTGGACTGTGTGGTGTTCTGGGTAGGCGATGCCAATATTCGCTCACAACGCGCTATGGAAAAAATTGGTGGAGTGCGGCGAGCAGGCATATTCACACGCAGCATTGGTGGCGTCAAGTCAAACAATGTCGTGTTCGAGATTCGCAATCCAATTGCTAACCCATAGAACAATCGAGGGCCAAGTATGCAAAGACGCCAATTTCTTCGAAATGCCTTTACCATAAGTGGTGCGATTGCGCTCCCTACGGGTTTTTACCATGCTGCATTTGCCGCCAGCCTGCCCGCTGCCATCCCCGAATTTACGGCACTGCAATTGTCCGCGGCTATTCACCAGCGCACAGTGAGTTGCAGCGAGGTTATGCAGGCGTATCTTGCGCATATTCATCGCTACAATCCGGTCTATAACGCCATCGTGTCACTGGTAGAGGATGGTGATTTACTGGCGCAGGCGCGAGCGGCAGATGAGGCGCTGGCCCGCGGCGAAAATCGTGGCTGGATGCATGGCATGCCGCACGCGGTGAAGGATCTGTCTGCAGTGGCTGGTTTGCGCTTCACCAGTGGCTCGCCACTTTATGCAGACCGTATTGCTGACAGCGATAGTGGCTTGGCCGCGAAGATACGCAGTGCCGGAGCGATCTTTATTGGCAAGACCAATTCGCCGGAATTAGGCTTGGGTTCGCAGACCTATAATCCGGTGTTCGGTGCCACCGGCAGCGCCTGCAATCCAGCGCTCACCGCGGGCGGTAGCAGCGGTGGTGCTGCCAGTGGGCTCGGCACTCATATGTTGCCGGTAGCAGATGGCAGCGACATGATGGGTTCATTGCGCAATCCTGGCGCGTTTAACAATGTCATTGGTTTCAGGCCAAGTACGAGCGTTATGACCAACGCCGACGCGTCCAATCGCGGCCTCAGTGTCTCGGGACCGATGGGGCGCAATACCGCCGACACGGTTCAATTGTTGGAGACTATTGCAGAACGTCCCATCGGCATCGATCTGGCGGCGTTAAACCTGCGCGGCGTACGTCTCGGTTGGATGGGTAGTTTCGATAACTACCTGGCAATGGAGCCAGGTGTGCTGCCCTTGTGTGAGACAGCGCTCGGTGGTCTGACAACCGCCGGTTGCAATATCGAAGCGCTGCCGCCGAATTTCAACATGTCGGATCTATGGCAATGCTGGACGACCTTGAGACATTCCGGGCGCGCCGGCATGCAGGATCTTTACCAGGATCCAGCCATGCGTTCGCTGCTAAAGCCGGAACTGGCATGGGAGATAGAGCAGTCACTGCTGATAACCCCTGAGGATATAGCGCTGGCCAATCGCATCCGTGCCGACTGGAATATCGAACTGGATCGATTGTTTGCGGTCTACGATTTCCTGATACTGCCAACCGCGCAGGTGTTTCCTTATCCGAAGGAAATTCACTGGCCGCAGGCAATCAATGGCAAGCAGATGGACACCTATCACCGCTGGATGGAAGTCGTGATCCCCGGCAGCCTGGGTGGCATCCCGGTGGTCAATGTGCCAGTTGGTTTCGACGCGCAAGGTCGACCCATGGGCATACAGGTGATGGGAAAATTTGGTGATGACCGCCGGGTGCTGGAATTTGCACTTGCCTACGAAAATATTACGAATCATTTGCAGCAACGGCCACAACTGGTTGCAGCGCAATAACTGATGTGACACATGCCTGTGAGTGAATCTGCGTTGGACGAATTGCTGGATCAATTGCGAAAATTTGCCGCAGAGCGAGACTGGGATCAGTTTCACTCGCCGAAAAATTTGTCTATGGCGCTGGCGGTGGAAGCGAGTGAGTTGCTGGAAATTTTCCAATGGATGCAGGAGTCAGAAAGTCTCGCGCCAGATGCTGACACCCGCGCACGCATCGGCGAGGAGCTGGCAGATGTATTGGTCTATTGTTTGTTGATGAGCAACAAACTCGATATTGATCTGCTGCAAGCTGCCCAGGAAAAATTGAAAAAGAATGCTGCCAAATATCCTGCCGACAAGGTCAAAGGCAGTTCCAGGAAATACACAGAGTATTGAATCGCGTGTTGATAGCAGTGACTGCCAGTGAGTTATTCAGAGCATGCTGAGTTATCGCCATGAGTTTCACGCAGGCAATGTCGGTGACTTGATCAAGCACTCTGTGCTGTCACTGATCATCGACTACCTGAAACAGAAGCCTGCACCAATCCGCTACATCGATACTCACGCCGGTGCTGGCCTTTATTCTACTCGCAGCGCCATGGCCGCCAAGACCGGTGAATATGGGCTTGGCGCGGGCGCCATCGTCAGCCATGATTTATCTGCACATCTCAGTTCTTATATGGATGTGCTGACCCGCTACGCTGCACGCCATCAATACCCGGGTTCGCCATTGCTGGCGGCGGAATTATTGCGTGCGCAAGACGAACTCTGGTTGTATGAATTGCACACAAGCGAATTCCCGATTCTGCACCAGATATTTGCCAGAGACCGGCGTGTGCATCTGGCCCATGCCGATGGCTACGCTGCCTTGAAGGGACTCTTGCCGGTGCAAAATGCGAGGGCTCTGGTGTTGCTGGATCCGTCCTATGAAACACAGTCAGATTACGCAGCGGTGACCCAATGTGTGGAGCAGGGCTACAGTAGAATGCCCCATGGCGTGTTCGCCATCTGGTATCCGGTGGTTAACAATCCCGCGCTCGCAATCATGATCAAAAAAATCAGCGCAATAGCACAAAATAAATTATGGCGCTTCGAGTTGACTGCGACGAATACGGAAAATTCCGGCATGACGGCAACCGGGATGCTGGTGATCAATCCGCCCTGGACCCTGGCGCGCGATCTGGAAGCGGCCTTTCAGAAAATCTGTCCGCTGCTGCCGGCCGAGCAGACGACCTTCACGGCCACTTGCATCAAGCAATAGTCAGTGCACGTACGCGATGACTCTCGCTGTCAGTAACATAAACCGTACCTTCATGCACGAACACACCATGCGGGCGATTAAGTTTGCAAAGCAGAGGATTGCCATCAGGGCCGTCACCGCGCTCTCCGGAACCTAACACTGTTTCTATTGTGCCACTGCTTAGTGACATGCGCCTGATAACATGATTCTCGGTGTCGACGATATAGAGGGCATGTTCAGCGGTCGAATAGGCGATGCCCTTGGGCCCATTAAATGTGGCTGTGAGTGCCGGCCCGCCGTCACCGCTGTAGCCCTGCACTCCGGTACCGGCGATGCGCTGCAAGCGACCAGCCTGCAAGTCCAGCTGGAACACAGCATTGCCTTCGCGCAGCACCAGATACGCGTTACCCAGCGGGTCCGTATCGATGGAGCGCGGTCCCAGTAGCGGCGTGCCGAGGAGTGGCGCCGCATCCGGTGTGGCTTCGCGCTGGCCCGTGCCGGCCAAGGTCGAGATCACGCCGCTAGCCATATGCACCTGGCGCAGGCGGCTGTTGCCAATGTCGCAAATCAGCAAGTTGCCTGCCGCATCAAAGGCGATGCTATGGGGTTGCCGCAGTTGGGCGCGATTGGCGGCAGCATCATCGCCGCCGTAGCCAGCCTCGCCGGTACCAGCGATAGTGGTAACAATGCCGCTGCTGCCATCGATGCGACGTACAGTGTGGGAATCCCGCTCCACCACGAACAGGTTGCCTTGAGTATCAAACCGGATTTCATGGGGCGCCGAGAATGCGGCCAAGCGCGCCGGGCCCCCATCTCCGCTATAGGCCTTCTCGCCAGTACCGGCGATTGTGGTCAGGCGTTGCGTGACCAGATCAAGCCGCCGAATGCGGCCGCTATCCACCTCGCAGAAATACAGCGCAGCATCCGGACCAACTACTGCGCCATAGGGATTATTGACTGGCGTGCTGGTGCCAGGCAGGCCGGCAACCCCTTCCGCCGTATAGCCGGCAATGCCGGTACCGGCTATGGTTTTCACTGTGGTTTCCAAGCTGGCTGCGCGGGCTTGCAGCTCGAGGCCTAACTGACCGCAAGCAGTCGCAGTGGTGCCAATGACGAGGCCACCGAGGAATTGGCGGCGGGGGAATGATTGCATGGGCATTGGGCCTCCGTTAGAGCGACGGTTGTTGCAGTTGGATGTAGTTGCAGTTAGATGTAGTTGCTGTTGGATGCTGCAAAATTATATTGAGTTTTCAGCGTCGCCCAAATACTCTCATATCCCTGCTCTGCAATCCCAGTTTCCATCCATAACAATATCGACTTCTTGCAGCCATTCGGCCGGGCGAGAGCGAATCAGGAGAAAAAGATGTGTGATTTAGATACTCAACAAGACGTAGATGCTTTCCTGGCCGGCAAGGGCGACATGACCCGTCGCCGTTTCGGCAAACTGACTGCTGCGGTTGGCCTCGCCATGTTGCTGCCACCGGTGGCTAACGCCCAGGACGTGGTTGAATCCGATGTGGATGTACCCACAGCCGATGGCATGGCTGACTGCTACTTTGTGCATCCTGCTACTGGCCGGCACCCGGCAATAATCGTATGGCCAGATATTCTCGGTCTGCGTCCGGCCTTTCGTGCCATGGGCAAACGGCTCGCTCAGTCCGGTTATTCTGTATTGGTAGTGCATCCGTTCTATCGCAATGCCAGGTCACCGGTGGTTCCAGAAGGTGCCAGTTTCGGTGATCCGGAAACCCGTAACATTGTGTTGCCCATGGCCCGCAACCTGAACGCCGCCACTCACTTCACCGATGCGCGCGCTGCAGTCGCATTCCTCGACGCGCAGGCTGCAGTGGATACTGCTCGCGGCATTGGTACTACTGGTTACTGCATGGGTGGACCCATGGTAATGCGCACCGTTGCTGCCGTGCCTGAGCGTCTGCGTGCCGGCGCCACGTTCCATGGTGGTGGCATGGCTACCGATGCGGTCGACAGCCCGCACCTGTTGATCCCGCAAACCCAATCCGCAATGCTGCACTGTGTGGCCGAAAACGATGATGCTACTGATCCAGCGGCCAAAGAGACTCTGCGGGCTGCCTATGCCGCTGCCAATCTGGCGGCTGAGATCGAAGTGTATGCGGGTACCCTGCATGGCTGGTGTCCGCCGGATTCTGCGGTATATAACGAAGCCGCAGCAGAGAAGGCCTGGAGTCGTATGCTGAATTTGTTCAGCACTGCTTTGGCTTAGTATTTTTTCAGTAAGTACGGTTATAAAAAAAGCGGAAGAGTCGGTGGCTCTTTCGCTTTTTTTATTGGTGGTTGGTCGAAAGTGGATGGTGGTTCGTGGGGAATTCTTTGGAGTGGAATATCTGGATGGAGCGCGCCAGGTAAATGGGTTTTGTCACCTCAGCAGCTTGCACCCCTCCGGGGTTCCCTCCTTCGGTCGGAAGCCCAAACTACGGTCTTCCTCGGTCAGTCGGTGCTGCGCTTTTATTGCTGATATGACAATACCCATTCACCTGGCGCTGGCAGTTCCCATTTAACATCTGTACGGAATATTCTTTTTTCGAAGTCATGGGAAATGGAATCAGATCACCGATTCAACGCGGAAGGTCCACCAGCTGTCATTGCGTTCGGCATCGGCAGGAGGTGCCGGGTTGCCGGTATTGCCGACGACTTGCAGTTTGGTGATGCGGGCATTCCAGGCCTGATCCATTTCAGGGGGGTTGGTGACGCGCGTGATGGTGATGGGATACACGATACCATTCAGACGCAAACGGCCACGGGGATTGTTGGCCACTTTGCTCGCCCAGTATTTCGTGTCACAGGCTGAGCAACTTAGATACAGCCTGCCTTCCGCCGTAGCCATGCAATTGAGATTGATGGCATGGGGGCGCCCGCTCGCGGAGATTTGTATTTGACACAGATCCACGTTGTTGGCGAATGACCAATCGCTTACCGGTGCTGCGGCGGTTTCACCCATGAGGATGAAGCCGGGCATACGATCACAGGGGCAGGTGTAGGTCCAATATAAAGTGCCGGCAGCAACGCCGACGACCAGTACCGCCGCCAGCGCGAGGAGTAGTTTGCGCAGTTTCGATTTTGTAGTGCTATTCATAGCAGCGTGCATGAGGTGACTCGCTTTTGTTATTAATAGGTTTTAGTTGCTCAGATTCAGTTTCTGGGTCCAGAAGATATCGATATTGCCGAAGCTGTTGTCGGTGCGGCCGGAGAACCAGGTAATCGTCTCGCTATCAGGTGGCAGCGCTGGGCACATGTCGGCGCCAGCGGTGTTTACCTGTGGGCCGAGGTTGACTGCGGGTCCCCAGGAGTTTGCTCCCAGCGACGTGGCTTTCCAGATATCCATGCCCCCGTAACCGCCAGCACGGTTGGAGGTGAAATACACGGTGCCGTCGGTGTCCTGAGAGAAATGAAATTCTTCGCCGGCGCTGTTGATATTAGGACCTTGATTGATGGGGTCCATCCAGTTGCCAGCGGCATCCTGCTGGGAGCAATAAATATCGGCGCCACCAAAGCCGCCTTCCCGCATGGAGGCGAAGCAGAGCGTGCGGCCGTCCTGCAATATTGCCGGGCAATGCTCATGGCCGGCATCGGTGCTGATTGGAAAGCCGACCAGTTCAGGGTTGGTCCAGCTGTCATTCACCTTGCGCGTGACGAAAATATCGCTGCCATTGGCCGTGCTGCTGGAGGCGAGGCGATCTGATTTGAAATAGATGGTATTGCCGTCTGCGGTAATCCACGGTTCCCGGTCATCACCAAAGCGCAAGGGATCTGCGTCGGTAGCGGGGGCGGCGTTGATTGGAATACCCATATTCACCGGCGTATTCCAGCTGCCGGTGTCGGCATTGAAAGTGGCGATATAAAGATCCTTGGGATCGCCAGGCGCTACTGCCATGTCTTCGCGAGCGCTGCAAAGGACCATGGTGCCATCGGCGGCGAAAGACAGCTCACCCTCGGCCCACATCGTATTAATCGGTGCGCCGAAATTGTGTACTGCAAGGTTTACCCAGGAATCCGCTGCCATGCCTTGGGTGCTCAAGGTAGCGGCGAGAGTTACCCAGCTGATATTAAAAACGTGCCGCAAAGCCTGCAGCCTGGATTGATGCTTATGCATAAGTTTACCTCTGGCATTGGCCTGCGAATGAGCTCGCAATGGCTATGAAATAATTGTGCTAGCAAGAATAGAAGGCCGGTCGTGGAAAGTCCACGGCATTCCTGTCAGCTCTAGCGGCTTGCCGGGATTGAATCGGTTTCGAGTCTGAAAATATCCTGCAATATGCCCCGCCATTGACGATATTGCGATTCCATACTGCCACTGAGCCCGTGCACCTGTTGATTCAGTTCCAGAATTGCGGGAGCAATCTCGTTATTGAATCCGGACGCGAGTTCGGTGAATTCTTGCTCGTATATCTTGCTCCACTTGTAGCGGTCATAACGTTGGGTCAAGGACAGATAATTGTTGGAATCGGAATAGTTGGCTGGTTCGAATTCGCGCAGTCGATCGCTGGTTTCGATCTGAATCTGCTCCAGTGAAAAACGCCGCCACAGCACATACGCTGGCTGCATCTCGTCATACAAAGCCCGGTAATAGTCATCCACCGTGTCGATGAACAGGTAATGGCGCAAACGAATCTCCTCGATACGTTTGCGCATGGGGTCATCATCTGCAGGCAGACTCGCTACCGAGCGGGTGCCGTCCGCATTGATTTGAAGCGAGTGGGCAAAGGCATCCGGGGCGATATCGTTCGCGTACAACATTTCCGCTACCAGCTGGATTTCAGCCAGTGCGCCGGCATCGATCGCATTGCGGGCGGCTTGCAGATCGTTGGCAATCAGGTCATAGACGTCTTGAAACGGATCAATGAAATTATTGGCCTCGAAACGGCGCCCCGGTGTGAAACGTGTTGTGTCTGGATAATCAGACATGGCAGCCACTTCCATATAGCGCTTGTTAAGCCATTCGCGACCTGTGCTGTCAGTGGTGCGAATAGCCAAGTCGAGCACTTCGCCATCAGATTGGAAAATAGTGCCGTGCACCAGCAAATCTACCGAGGGGTCATTTTCCGGCAGCACCCGCACCGCGCCCCACTGGTTGGACGCAATCAATGTGTTGTGCAATACATAAGGCAGGTATTGGGTTTCCTTCCTGGAAATCTCGGTGAAGAGCCAGGCGTTGGCGTCGCGCGTCTGCTCTGCGCTGACGGTGCTGGTAAACACCACGACTCCAATATCCAGCAATGCGCTGGTGGGTAGGGATGCGGATGCAAGCTGCAATGCTACCGGTGCAGTGGGTGCCAGCGCTGGCCGTTCCGGTGGCGGCGCTGGAGGCTGGGCGCATGCGACCAGCGCACCGAACCATGTCAGCAACGCCAGCTGCTGGCTGCACCGGAGCAATTTGTGCGGAAGTGAGGTCATGGCTGTGTTGCAGACTGGCTGCATGAGCGCCCGCGACTGATGGTTTGCGTGCAATCGAATTCATCTGCCGGAGCGTTATAGCGATTGAAAGACTGGCGCAGGTTGAACGGATCCGAACCGCGACTGCTGAGACTGATTACCATGCTGAGCAACTGACCATCCGAGGAGACGCTGAAGCGGTGCAATATAATCAGGTCATCTGGCAGGCGTGTCTGGAACATGAGCTGATTGCGGTCCCAGCCACAGGTCTCGGAGCCATGTACGCTCGAGAAACTGGACGTCGCGCCGTCTTCCACGCTACAGATCAGGGTGGCATCGCCCTCGCGCTCAATACGAACTTCAAACCGGGTCTGGGTGATGCGCAGGGTTGTCTGGCGACTGATGTACTCGGCCAGGCGCGCCAGTTCCATCACATTGGCGCCGCCGCGACGGCCACTGCCAGGGAGGCTTGCCCCCTGATTGATCGCGCTGTCACTGGAAGAGCTGCGACGCAGGCGATCAATCGCCTCCTCGCGCATGAGCAGTACACGATTCAGTTCGGTCTCCCAATTATCACTGCGTATGAAATCTCTTTCCCAAGAGCCAGCGAAAATCGGGCGCAACGGTTGCTCAAGATTCAGTTTGGGTAGAGCGTCGGGGTCTTGCGCGGTTCCAATCTGTGACCAGCACAGGGGCAGCCAGCACCATAGCAGTAGCCATCCTCGACGTGTTCTTGATTGCTGAGATTTATGCCCCATGGAATGCCTGTCAGACCCCTCGGGTGACTGCTGGTGTTGTTGTGCTTTAGTGGGTGCCCACTGTAAACCACCCCGGGCTGGATTGAAATCGGAGTCCCGCGCGAGCGCGATTGGACTTTCGCAAGTGGGCCTCTTATGCTTCTGCCTCACAGCCAGTTCATATAGAAGGAGACGATCCATGTTCCAGCGCCTGTTCCCAACCAGCTTTTCCTGCTCATCCCGGTCGCCTCGCGTAGTTATAGCCAGTGCCTGTGCCGCACTGCTGTTGGCTGTCCCTGCTTTGGCTCAGCAGGATTTCAGTGCCGTGCAAATCATCCCCCATCATGTGGCAGGTAGCGTGTACTACCTTGAAGGTCAGGGCGGAAATATAGGACTTTCCGTAGGCACAGATGGCGTGGTGATGATAGACGACCAGTTCGCGCCCCTCACCGACCGTATCGTGGCAGCGATCAAACAGCTTAACAGTGGTGAAATTCGCTTTCTTATAAATACCCATGTGCACGGTGATCACACTGGCGGCAATGAAAACATGGGCAAGTTGGGCGTAGTGATTCTGGCCAGGGATCAGATACGCGTGCGCCTGAGCGCCCAGGCTCCAGCAGCCGCGCTACCCATACTCACTTACAGCGAGGCCATCACTATCCATCTCAATGGCGAGGAAGTGCACGCGTTCCCGGTGCCGCCGGCACACACTGATGGTGACACCTACATTCACTTTCGGGATTCGGATGTAATTCATGCTGGCGATGTGTTCCGAACTACTGCGTTTCCAATTATCGATACCAACAATGGTGGAACTTTGGACGGAACCCTGCAGGCACTAGGTATCCTGATTGGTAGTGCCGGCCCGAACACAAAAATAATCCCCGGCCATGGCGGCGTGTCAGGCAGGGCAGACGTAATCGGATTCCGCGACATGGTGCTGGATGTGCAGGCGCGTGTAGCGGCTCTGGTGGCACAGGATATGAGCTACGCACAAGTGGCAGCCACCAATCCAACTGCTGCGTATAATGACCGCTATGGCGACCCTGATCGATTCCTGCGTGCGGTTTATACTGAACTGGGTGGAACCGATATATAGGGAGCCTCTGAACAAGTCTATGACCACTCTGGCCTTCAGCCAATCCCGCTCTCCGCGTTGCACATTCTTGACAGGCCGACGCATGCCGGCGAATGTGCGCCTTAATAGCGGAATTGGCTGAAGGCCAGAGTGGTCATAGACTTGTTCAGAGGCTCCCTAACCACCAGTTGCATTGAAATATTGATTATTATTGGCCGCACTTGCACTATCGATTTTCAGGAACCGCAACACATAAAATTTAATTCGTTAGCCTACAATGTGCTGCTCGAACCGGAGCCGCCGCGACACCATTGAAAGGAGTGAATATTGAGAAGGAATATACGACGCAGCATCGACATGATGCTTACACTGGCAGGAATTCTGGTGATATTTGGCAGTGTGTTCTTTGCCAACACCATCGGAGTTCAAGCGCTGTTCTTGCTGGTTTTGTTCGGTGTTCTGATAATGGAAATTGGCGTGTGGGGCCTATCCAGTCGACTTCTTCCCAGCGAACGCAAGTTTTCTCGCCTGCGGGAAGAAGGTGACAATATGATCACTTTGATTCGCGAGTTGAATGCCAGCGCTATCGCCAAAGACCGCGGTGAAGAGGATGCGAAGCGGTTTCAGCAAACCCTGGCTTCCATGCATGACTCCGTGGTACGCATGGCGGAACTTGCTGCACATCAAGACGACGATTCCAAGGCCTAGGCCAGCACTATTTCAATTGCTCCAGTCGCGCCTGCAGCGCCGCCAGAATACCCACCACCTCGGCGAATTTCTGGTCTTGCTGGATCAGCTTCGCATAAGCGGCATTCATTTCGTCATACTTGTCAGCCAGCTGTGCCTGCAGTTGCTGTGGGGTAAGACGCGTAGCAAGATCGGCGGCAAAATCGCGATTGTTCCGCTGTCGTTATTTGGTTAAAAACAGCGGTTCACAGATGCGTTGCGGAAAATGCGTGCCAGTTGGTGTCTCGCGCCGGCATTCTATATTCAGGTCGGTAGTACCAAGGCGGGCATTGCTGTCATTGAATTGCCGAAAAATATCTTCTTCTACCGCAATGATTTGTGCTTCGACGGCCGCTCGAGTCAGTTCGCCGATGACGATGACTTCTTCGAAGTTGGAATCGTTTTGCGCAAACACAACCTGTGCTGAAAGCAACATGCCAAGTACCGCGCCTTGCAATATTGCGCGAATGAAGTTTTGCCGGTGCGAAATGGACATAAGGCGAATCTCTGTGTGGTGATGGTGAACATCGACCTGTGAATGGGTAAACTCTGGCACATGACCGAACGCATTCAAATTGGCTCCCTGCAAGTAGCGCGATCCCTGGCGGATTTCGTGAGCCAGGAGCTGTTGCCGCAAGCAGGTTTGGACGCGGGCGCATTCTGGCCCGGATTCGAACAACTGACCAAGGATTTTACGCCACGCAATGTACAACTGCTCGCGCGCCGCGATGAGTTGCAGTTGCAGCTGGACAGCTGGCATCAAAACCACAAGGGCATTGCTTTCGATCCACAGGAGTACCGCCAGTTCTTGCTCGCTATCGGTTATTTGCTGGAGGAAGGGACTGCTTTCTGCATCAGCACGGTTGGCGTGGATTCTGAAATCGCAATCCAGGCAGGTCCGCAATTGGTGGTGCCGGTCAAGAATGCCCGCTTCGCCCTCAATGCCGCCAATGCCCGCTGGGGCAGTCTGTATGATGCCCTGTATGGTACTGATGTGATTCCGGAGTCTGTAGGCACGCAACGGCAAGGCGCCTATAACCCGCTGCGCGGCGCCAGAGTAATTGCCTTGGCGCGAGAGTTCCTCGATCAAGCCATACCGCTGCAGGGTACCAGCCATAGCCAGGTTTCCAGTTACCGGATTGCGGCAGGCCAGCTGCTTGCCGGGTGCGGCGCGGCAGCATACGGTTTGCGCGAACCGCGCCAGTTGGTCGGATATACCGGCAGCGCTACTGCTCCAGGCGCATTGCTCCTGAAACACAATGATTTGCATATAGAGATCCAGATCGATGCCACGGCAGCGATTGGAAAAACTGACCAGGCGGGCGTGAATAACGTACTACTAGAGGCCGCGCTCACCACGATCCAGGATTGTGAGGATTCGGTCGCTGCCGTCGATGCCATGGACAAGGTGGAGGTGTATCGCAACTGGCTGGGCTTGAATACCGGAGAGCTGAGCGAATGCTTTAGCAAGGGCGGCGTGCAGCTGACCCGGGTGCTGGCAGCAGATCGCGCATACATTACGCCGGAGGGAGGCGAGCTGCGACTACCTGGCCGCAGCCTTTTACTCGTGCGCAATGTTGGTTTGTTGATGCGCAATGAGGCTATCCTCGATGCAGACGGTAACGAAATCTTTGAAGGCATCATGGATGCCGTCATCACAAGCGCCATTGGCTCTATTGATGTAAAGCAAAAAAATAAAGTGCGCAATTCCCGAACTGGCAGCATCTATATAGTAAAACCCAAAATGCATGGTCCAGCCGAGGTGCAGTTTTCAGTTGATCTCTTCGCCCGCGTGGAAGCGATGCTTGGGTTGGCGCACAACACAATAAAAATTGGCATCATGGACGAAGAGCGTCGTACCACTGTGAACCTGAAGGAGTGTATTCGCGTCGCGCGCGAACGAGTCGTGTTTATCAATACCGGTTTTCTTGATCGTACGGGTGACGAAATTCATACCAGCATGGAAGCCGGCCCCATGGTTCCCAAATCCGACATGAAGCATGCGACCTGGATCAAAGCCTACGAGGACAACAATGTAGACGTGGGTCTCGCCTGCGGTTTTCAAGGGCGCGCACAGATCGGCAAGGGCATGTGGGCCATGCCGGACTTGATGGCACGCATGCTGGAGGAGAAGAGTGCGCATCCGCGCGCCGGCGCCGATACGGCCTGGGTGCCTTCGCCTACGGCGGCGGTCTTGCATGCCATGCACTACCATCAAGTGAATGTTAGTGAAAGGCAGCGTGAAATCATGTCTCGTCCGCGTGCAGACTTGAATGCGATTCTTACTCTACCTCTATTGCACGCTCCTGATAAGTTGACAGCGGAACAGGTTCAGATGGAATTGGATAACAATGCACAGGGCATACTTGGGTATGTCGTAAGATGGATTGATCAGGGTATTGGTTGTTCCAAGGTGCCTGACCTTCATAACGTAGGCTTGATGGAAGACCGCGCCACCCTGCGTATTTCCAGTCAGCATATAGCCAATTGGTTACGGCACGGCATCTGCGATCAAGTGCAGGTGATGGATACCTTGCGACGTATGGCTGCTGTTGTGGATCAGCAGAATGCAAGTGATCCGCTATATCGACCTATGGCACCTCATTTCGATTCCTCCAGCGCGTTTCAGGCTGCTTGTGAACTGGTGTTCAAGGGTGCTGAACAGCCTAATGGCTACACGGAACCGGCTTTGCATCGGCGGCGATTGCAGAGAAAGCTTTCCCACTGATGCAGGGCTTCGATCGGCACCGTTTGGAATTCAACTTCGATAAAAGCCCGGATCGGAGGTGATCGTCACCGAGCAATCAGACGCGTAGCGTCGCGAGGGGATGATCACCTGCGGGTCGGGCGGAAAGTATCTCGAAAGGTTTTTATTGAGCTGGCATTGAACAGGGTTCCCTTCGATCGGCACTGGGGTGGTATTGTGGTTTCGCTGCAGACCGCGCCGCTCCGCGGTGCCCTCCCTCACAAAAATGCCCTGTACTGCGGTCATTTTTGCTCCTTCGGCGCTGGTCTTTGATTGCAGCAAACCCCAATACCACCCCAGTGCCTGCACGTATGCGATGCGGATTGGGAATTCAACTTCGATTAAAGTCTAAATCGGAGGTGCTCGTTTGGAATTCAACATCGATAGCAGCACGAATCGGAGGTGATCGTCGCCGAGCAATCAGACGCGAAGCGTCGCGAGGAGATGATCACCTGCGAGTCGGGCGGAAAGTATCTCGATTGGTTTTTGACTTTGGAACTGCCGGCTCAAATTGAAGGTGTTTGCCTCACAACAGATGTGATAACTTGTCATTTCAGCGTAGCTGCGGATATTTGCGGCCATGAAAGTGGCATGATTGGGCACGCGCACGGGGCTGGAAGTTTGCGTCCGGCATCAATAGAAGAGGGGAGGGAATCATGGGTTTAGTAAAAAAATTGACACTGTTTTTGGCCACCAGCATGGTAGCCGGGCTCAGTTATTCACAGGATCAGGGCAATGCCCGTGGTCCCATCGGCCCAAGTCCATATGATGTGGTGCGGGCATGGCACCAGCCGTTTGCCAAGCAGGGATTTGCGTTTGGCGGCAATTCCGGGCTGTATGCTGAATCACCCGATCGCATTTTTGTGTTGCAACGTGGTGAAACCCTGCTGCCTTTCCCGCTGCCAGCGGAATTTGAACAGCATGCAGGCTCCCTTGGCATAAACGTGCTGCGGGCCACTGAATTGCGCAACTGGCAGAACTGCATGTACACCCTGGATGGCGAAGGCAACGTCACCGAGCTGTGGAATCACTGGGATTTCCTGTGCGCCGGTTCGGAAGGGCCTGGACCACATCGGATTCGTATCAGCCCCTATGACCCTGAGAAGAAGGTGTGGGTAGTCAACGAAACCTTCAGCCAGATTTACCTGTTCTCGAATGACGGCAGTGAATTACTGAAAATATTTGGCGAGAAACTGGTTACCGGGAATGACGGTGTCAATCACTTAAGCTTTCCACAGGATGTCGCGTTTCTTCCGGATGGTCGTGTGTTGATTGCCGACGGTACCTCTGCAACTGACAATAATCGCATCATCATTCTCGATAAGGACCTGAACTATCTGTCCGAATTTGGCGGTCCCGGCGAAGGCCCTGGCCAGTTCAAAGGCATTCACGCTATCGGTATCGGACCGGGTGGACGCATCTTTGCCCTCGATCGTTCCGGTGGCCGCATCAATGTGTTTCGCACTACCGATGATCCAGCCGCAATGGAATTTGTCGACGTGTGGGACGGTTTCACACTGCCGCTGGACATCATCGTTAATGAAGACGATATCTGGATTACTGACCTCGGTCCGCTGCGATTCGTGAATCTGGATTTTGAAGGCAACTACAAATACACCTGGCTGGTGCCGTTGGAATTACCGGACGGTTATATCGAAGTGCATACCTTTACTGTAGATACTGACGGCAACATGTTTGGTGGCGACAACCAGTATGGACGCACGCAGAAGTTTGTACCAAAGACTGGCGCTAATCCGGAGCAGTTGATTCAAACGCCCTGGGTTGCTCGTTAACAAGCCAATCTGTAGTTAATAGAAGTGAAAAAAGCCGGTTCATGCAAATGAGCCGGCTTTTTGTTTTATATGCGTCTTATAACAATCCTGTTATGAAATAGCGCTCGCAAGATGTATTACCGTCGCCAAGCCCTACCTCCTCAACCCGGTAGTTCTACTGACATCACTGCTCATCTGTAGCCACAAAACCCTTCCAGGTACTCAAGTAATTCAGAAACTTTTCACTTACTCCCTCCGCCTCCAGATGGGCCTTGCTCACCGGATTTTCCAGCGGTTTGAAAGCGGGATTGGCCTGCATCTGTAGCGGAAAGTCATGGTGAATAATCGCGGCGCGCCCCAGCATTATCCAGTCAACTCCGGTTGCCATCACCTTTTCGGCATCAGCAGGCGTGCGGATATTGCCGGCGACACCAAGTTTCACCGCGTGACGCTGCAATCCAGTAAACCAGTGAATGAGGCTGTGTGACTTGAACGCGTCTTCGTTCGGCTCCTTGAAGCAGTCCCAAAGTGACATATCCAGAAAGTCGATTTTGCCTTCCGTCATCAGCGCTTGCGCGAGTTCCATAATTTCTGCCATGCGCAGACCGAAACGTTCTGGCGACAGGCGCACGCCTAATATGAAGTCAGCACCGCAGCGCGCGCGCACACCGTCAATCATCATGCGTAGCGCTCGCGCGCGATTCTCCGGTGAACCACCGAACTCATCGTCGCGCTGATTGACTTCCGGCGACAGGAACTGGCAGATCAGGTAGCCGTGTGCGCCGTGTAATTCCACACCATGGAATCCCGCCTGCTCGGCACGCTGGGTGGCAGCGATAAATGCCTCAATGCTCTCAAGCACCTGTGCATGCGTCATCGCAACCGCTCCCGTCTCCCCATTTTCAGAGGGGCACTGTGGAGCCTGCCCGATCAGGTCTTTGGGAGAGCGCATGCCGGCATGGTGCAGTTGGGCAATAGCGATGCTGGCCTCGGTCTTGATACCGGTCGCGAGTCGGGCAAGTCCGGGCAGGTGCGCATCTGAATAAATGCCAAGCTGACCCGGGAATCCCTGACCCTGCGCCTGTACGTGGGCGGCGCAGGTCATGGTGAGACCGAAGCCGCCCTTGGCGCGCAGCGTGAGCCAGTGGTATTCCTCATTCGAGAGCCTGCCATCCGAGTGGCTTTGCAGGTTGGTCAGAGGGGCGAGCATGAAGCGGTTTTTCATAGCCGGGCCGCGGCCCAGATCCAGGGTGGAGAATAATTTTGTCACGAAGGCCTGTTATCCTGATGTTTGCGGAAAGAGCTGCATTCTACCGCATTGGGAAATCGATTTGGATTTGAATAAAAAAGGGAAAGATTTACTTTTCGGTTTAGTTATCACTGAACAATGAAACAGCAACTAGATTGATCCCCCATTCAGACAGGCTCTATTTGGCACGTTTATCGACGATCAACTGAAATTTCCGGGTGTGGGCATTCAACGGAATATCCTCCACGATCGGCACCTCGAACGTCACATTGCCCAAACCCTTCTGCTGCAGAATTTCATGCAAACGAGTCTGGACTCCGGTGACGGCCATGGCCTTCGCTGCTGCGGTCAACCCAGTTTCCGTGCAGATGGGAAAGCTAAACGAACTCGCGCCGGTAATCTGCAATTGAAAGCGTGTCACGCCGCGCACAAAGATCTCATTGATCGTGTGCGGGCTAATAAAATCGGTGGCCCCTTGTGCGTTAATAAATGTCGGCATCTGCTCACTGCGCCCCACCAGATTCTTGATCACGGTGCGACGCGCGCGCTGGTCGCTGATCGGCACAAGGATGTCAGACATGCTATAGCGGATCAGCGGTATCGTGTAATTGAACAGGTTAGTAATCAAAGTGTGATAGTCAAAGAATTCGAAGATCAGATTATCATCCGCCAGAGTCATGGTATCGCCATCGGGATTGGACATGCCCAGCATTAAATGCTCGGTGCAGCCATAGGCACTGATCACTTTCGCTCCGCCGAATGCCTCTGCAAGAAAGTTCATGTCGGACTTGGTCACTGTCTCACCCGTCGCGGCAATCATGCTCGGCGCGATGTGCAATTTGCCCTGCTGCTGTTGCTCGCCCAGAATTTTAAGCGCGGTGGTATAGCCAAAGAGTATACCGGGCTGAAATTTATTGAGTTGCGTCACTACCTCTGGCAGTGGACTGTTAACCTCGAACGCCTTCGCATTTACCAACAGACGCAGCAACCCGCGCTGCAATGCAGCGACACCAGTAATACCGGCGTAGTGCCCTCCGGTAGCCCCAAAAAATGCCACGCGCATGCGGCCGATGCGCTTGGGTCGTATTTGCGAGATCGCGCGCCAAGCCCTTCGCCAGCTGAAGGCGCCAGGACGCATGCGACGATAATCGCGGCGGGTGTAGAGAAAATAACCGACCTCACCGGAGGTGCCAGAAGTATGCATGACGATGATTTCGTTAAACAACAACTCCTTGGGATCGGACGAGCGCGTCAGAAAATCCGCTACTACTTGCTTCGAAATGCGCTTGTCAGTGACGATGTTGTCATAGTTCGCCATCAAGATGGCCTTGGTCAGTACCGGGAAGTCTGTCGGCGCGCAGGTCGCGAGGTTGATACTGAAGTCACTGATGATTTGTGCGTAGTAAGGGGAATTCTGCTGCGCGTAACGCACCAGGGCGCGAAATTTCTCCAGCTTGATCATCTCCAATTGAGTGCGTGAAAGCTTGTCATCGCCGTTTGCTGAGCTGACAGTGGTTTTTGCTGTGGTCATCGTTGCTGCTCCTTGATGCGGTTAATGCGCGCTACACGATAGGTTGCTCGTTAACAAGTCAATCTGTAGATGATAGAAGTGAAAAAAGCCGGCTCACTTGCATGAGCCTGCTTTTTGTTTTCTATGCGTCTTATAACAACCCTGATATGAAATCGCGCTTGCTTGATGTATTACCGTATCGAAGCCCGATCGCGTCTCAGTTCAAAAAGCATAAGTTTAACTTTTTCAACTCCCGGACAACTTAATTATTGGCAGCGCCGGCTGGTTCAATTCCCAACGGGGCGTAGTAGGTACCGCCTGCGCTTTCAATCTGGGTGCGACGTTCACGCCATGCCGGTCCGGCAGAACCGCCGTCTTCGTACTGCAAATCCTGCCGCAGATAGTTCCAGCTGGTCGGGTCAAGTTCCTGCGCCATGGTCCAGTATTGCTCCGCCTTGGCATCATTGCCCTGAGTGAAGTAATGGGTACCGATGCGAAATGCCGGCTGGGCCATTTCCGCTTCCGGAGTGCGTTGGAATATATTTGCTCGCACTTGCTCCAGATCCCATACGTACTCACTGTCTGCGCCCTTCGCTACCCAGTCACGCACGATCGGTACGTATTCGTCGGTGCCGAATGCGCCGTTGGCATGAACTGCGGCATAGGTGCCTTCATTGATGCGCTGGATCTTGCCTGCTTCGTCGATCCAGACACCCGAGGGTACATTCACCAGGTTATACAACGCGCTGATGTGATGGTTTACATCGATCACCGTGGTGTAGGTAACATTGCCCGCGTCGAAAATAGGACCGGCTGCTGCTTCTCCGCCAGTGTCCTGGGCGAAAGAAATTATTTCGAAATTTTCAGACTTCAGTTCTTCGTAGATTGACTGCCACACGGGCACGTCTAGTCGGCAGCCTCACCAGGAGGCCCAGGTGAGCAGGAGCACTTTCTTGCCCCGGAAATCCGACAGTCGCACGATATTGCCGTCGCGATCAGGCAGGGCGAAATCAGGTGCTTCGCCGCCGCGGAAAAACGCGCGTCGCTCCAGTGGCATGGCACCGAAACTCCAGATGCTGTCTGCGTAGTCAGTTACATGGGCTTGCTCCAGTTTGTCCGCAAGACCAGTGACGTTAAACCAGCCCTGGCCACTACGAGTGACATACATGTCACTGTCGCGGTCCTGCAATACTGGAATACACAAGTCTGCCAGGCAGGCGCCTTCTGGCTTAAGTACAAAATCATTGATGCGAGTGAGATCGGCTGGGGTTACCCACAGATCACTCGCATCGGGCAGGGTTTGCTCGATCGCAACCACCCGCTCGTTATACAACACAGTGGCACTCTGCGCCGTCACGGTTCCCGCAATTACTGCGGTTCCCAGTAACATGCTGAAGCCAATCAAGTTCTTCATGCTAGATTTACTCCTATAGAAGAAGGGGGGTTTTTCAAGTAAAACTGCCGACAGGGTAGAGTACTGGCAGTGAAACTACAGCCAAGCCGCCGCTGCACCAGCAATGGCGCTACACAAAATCACCTTTCAGCCAAATGCGCTACTAGCCGGCTACGGCGCCGCGCCACTGCATGTTATTCGATCCGAAACTTTATACAGGCAGAACCAACAGTTTTGGTGATATTGCCGGTTCGACTCTATAAAATACCCAGACTAAAAAGCATAGGTAGGAGTGTAAAAGATGCGACGACTCAGGCACGCAGTAGTTCTGTTCGTGTTATTGGCCCCAATATCAAACCTCTACCCCCAGGCCGATAGTATCAGGCTAAACAAGGCAATTGAACTGCTGGCCAACGACGAGGCCGCCTTCGGTGTGCTGTCTTTTGATTACTCCCTCAACAATGCTCGCTCCATGGCCCGCTCTGGCCTCGACTTCATCATCATCGACATGGAACACGCCCCGTTTGATATCGAGCAATTGCGCCTGTTTCTGCTGGGCATGACCGACAAGCGCATGATCGGGGAAAAAGGCAATTTGCAAGCCGACGTGGTACCACTGGTGAGAATTCCGGCAACTGGCAGCGAAGATGTCCTGTGGCAGGTAAAACAGGTACTCGATGTAGGCGTGTTCGGCGTAATGTTTCCGTCGGTGAACAATCGACAAGAGGCGGAACTGGCGGTGCGAGCTATTCGCTATCCGCAATTGAATGGTGCGGATGATTACGAGCCGGCTGGACTGCGCGGGCGCAACCCGGCCAATGCCTCCTGGTACTGGGGCATCGATGACTATCATGAAAAAGCTGATGTCTGGCCCCTGGACCCTGCTGGAGAATTACTGGCCATCATTCAGATAGAAACACCTGAAGCGGTAACGAATATTGACGATATTCTACGTGTGCCAGGTATCGGCGTAATTTTCATCGGACCCTCTGATCTGAGCACCGCCATGGGCTATGCCAGTGCAGCAGCGCCGGAAGTGGAAGCGGCAATCCAGCGCGTGTTGCAGTCCTGCATAGCTGCCGATGTGCCATGTGCGATCACCACTTCGGCGAATACGGTGGCGCAGCGGATTGACCAAGGCTTCCGCTTCGTCACCGTCGGTGCCGATGGTGGTTTATCGGGTTTTACCACTGATGCCCTCACCCGCGGCAAAACCGCAGCCGGACGTTAGGCGAACTCGCCAGACAGCCGTAAGTTAAAACCGGCAGATGTAGGAATAGTGCGCTTGCTTAAAAGTTGTTGAATGACTAATTTGAATCTCTCTAACTATTTGATTTTACTGTTCTATCATCTGCTGCATTACAAAAAGAGTGGGTGTACCGACGGCGCCTGCCAAGATTATGTCGCCGAGTTGGAAGGCTCGCTTGTATGAAACAGCTCCTCAAACCAAAGAATCGTCTGCTGGGTGGTCGCGAACTGCGATTTCTATCTATCTACGCGCCTTTTCTTTGCGTCATGGCGCTGGCTTTGGGCACATTTTTCTATCTGCTGGATGCGCCTGATCTGCAGCAGTTATTGCCCATCCTCGGGCTGCTTGCCGGCACCATGCTGCTGTCTGGCGTGATGTCCTGGAACTTCGCAACCACGCTTTATACCAAAGAAAAAGACTTGCGTGAGAATCGCATGTTGCGCGAGTCGTTCATGGAGAAAACCCAGAGCGGTTTGTTTGTGAAGGATATAGAAGGCAGGTTCCTGTATGCGAACGACGTCTGGTGCCGCATGCTCAATTCCAGCCATCAGGCCGTGGAAGGCAAAACTGATTTTGACTTCTTTCCACGTGAGCAGGCGCAACTGCTGCAACAACAGGATGCAGCATGTCAAACAGCGCCCAAAACTTTCCACCCGTCAGCGTCCAAAACTTTCCAGTCTAGCGACCTTTTCCAGCACTGCTTTGATGACCAGCCGAATGGCGTCTGCGAATTTCGACAATAATATCCACGTA
>Ga0209553_1000011_pt1 | contig 107591 bp, 96 predicted proteins | sample LauGreFBDMM110DN_2_FD_188217 | JGI IMG/M metagenome (GOLD analysis project Ga0209553, IMG submission 188217) | Freshwater lake microbial communities from Lake Michigan, USA - Fa13.BD.MM110.DN (SPAdes) (version 2) | ecosystem: Environmental > Aquatic > Freshwater > Lake | place: Lake Michigan...
TCATACGTTGTTGGATATACCGCATGGGGATGTCCAGCAGCAGCCCAAACAACGTCGTAATCGCTTAGCGCTTCATCAATAAGGATGATTTCTGGCTTTGAAATCCACCCCAATGGGCTCACTCCTCCAATGGAAAAACCTGAACTCTCTTTTATGAATTCAGCATCGGCACGGTGAAGTTTTTCAACCCCTAAATTCTCTGCCACTAAACTCGTATCAACACGGTGGCGTCCGCTAGTGATTACTAAAAGCGGATTACCACTGGGGAGTCGAAAGACGATGGATGATGCGACCTGTCCTACTTCAATTCCTAAGCTATCAGCGGCATCAAGGGCGGTACGTGCTGATTCAGAGAGAATTCTGACTTGGCCTGAACAGTTGAGTTTTTTGAGAAGCGCACTCACCCGAACAACTGAAGAGTTTGTAAGAACTTCCTCCACTTGTTAGGCAACACGGTTTTCTAGCTTGAGTGCTGACATGAATGCATCCACAACCTCACGCTTACTCCATGGCGCAGGTGCCTGTGTGATGAAGTAGTCCTTCAAGGCGATCTCTGCTAGCTCTTCGATATCAGACTCAACAAAGCCAAGGGATGAAAGAACCGGGAATTGCAACTGGGCCAAGATCTTTCGCACTGCGTTGACGCAGCGAGAGCCGTCATTGGTGCCATCTGCAGGTACACCCATTGCATCTGCCACACGCTCCATCTTCTCTGGAACGATCTTCGCCTCACGCGTAAGGGTCTCAACGAGCACCAGGCCGATTGTCAGACCGTGTGGAACATGCTTGAGTCCACCGATCGCTTGACCTAATGAGTGCTCAGCGGTGCAGTCAGAGATGTTCATTGTCAGACCGGCCATCATGCTGCCCGAGGCCATACCAGCCCGGGCTACTGTGTCACTTCCATCTTTGAATGCAGCCACCAACGCAGGAGTCATGATGCGCACCGCTTCATATCCAATCGCATCTCCAATCGGAGTGCTGCACTTTGCAATGATTCCAGCAATGGCCTGTGCAAGAGCATCTATACCTGTGTTTGCAGTCATCGAGGGTGGCATTGAATACGTAAGGACGGGGTCAACTAAAGCGACTTGGGCCCGTAAATGTGCATGTGCAATCCCTGCTTTGCGCCCGGCCTCTGGATCTGAGATCACAGAGCCGCCGGAGACTTCAGAGCCTGTTCCCGCAGATGTTGGAAGGGCGATAAGAGCGATCGTTGGTGCTGGATAAATCGCTGGCTTGGATTGAAACTCTCCAAATGTGCAGTCAAGTTGTGCACACAAACGTGCCGCTTTGGCTGTATCGATCACTGATCCGCCGCCAAGGGCTACGACTGCATCCGAGCCTGCAGCCTTCAACGATGCAATTGCATCATTGACCATTGCAATCGTTGGCTCACCAGCTGGTTTTTCAAAAACTGTCACTGAAATTCCTGAGTTTGACTTCATCAAATCGATAATCTCTGCCGCTGCCGGATTAAACTTTTCAATATCCTTATCCACCATCAAAAAAACATTACTTGCACCAATTTCGCTCACTACCGCCGGAAGAGTTTTGGCTACACCCTCACCAAAGCGGACCTTAACTGGGAGATGATTGTTAAAAGCGGTGATTTTTTCCATATAAGACTCCTTGGTACATGTAAACGATGGTCAGATTCTATATGAGCCCCAACTTTCGCCCCAGTTTGAAGGCTATTGTGAGCCCGTGCACACAGAGTTAGCAATAAGGGCGGCGGCCGCACGTAATGGCCTATGGGCGGTGTTTTTCTTTATGGGTGTTGTCTCAATGGCCTGGGTAGCGCGCATACCTGAGATTCGTGATGCTAATGGACTCAATAATGGACAGCTTGGGCTGATACTTCTCTCAAGCACAGTCGGAGCTGTCTCTGGCGCACAGTTATCGGGCAGACTGATTCACACTTTCGGAACAAAACCATTGATCGCACTCTCTATATTCGTCATGCCTATCGGCTTGATTCTCATGGGCCTATCGAGAACCCCAATCACCTTGATCTTCGGTCTTTTTATTATGGGCCTGGGGTATTCGACTATGGATATCTCATGTAACACGCAGGCCGTTGCAATTGAAAAACTTCTACAAAGACGGATGATGTCCTCCTTTCACGCCCTGTGGAGTTGTGGCGCATTTGCAACAACGGTTCTTGGTGGAGTTATCGCCGCCTATGTCTCACCCCGAACTAATCTGGTGGGAGTCGGAATTGCCTGCTTTTTTCTCTTCATACCATCGCTTATGCCGTTGCTACCACCTGAGCTTGATGATCACAGTGGGGGAGAGGAAGAGACATCGGCCAAGATTCCATTTTTTGGTAAGGGTGTGATGCCGTTATGGGGGATGGGAATCGGCTTGTTAGGGGGTCTGATTGCAGAGGGGGCGGCAAGTGATTGGGGCGCAATCTTGTTGCGCGATGACATGGGTTTTGGAAAAGGCGTGAACGCATCTGCATTTGCAAGTTTTTCACTCGCAATGATTACTGCGCGCTTTCTTGGAGATAGAGCGCTGGACTACTTTGGTCCTAGAAAGACGGTTCTCATCGGTGGATATGTCGGGGGATTAGGTTTAGGAGCCAGCATTGCGATCAGCGTTCCAATCTCTGACACACATCCAATCCTTGCACTCATCATTATCAACCTGGGATTTGCATGTGCAGGACTGGGAATTGGCCCAATGTTTCCAGCCTATATTATCGCCGCATCACAGATACCAGGAATTGCCTCCTCCGTTGCAATCGCCCGAGTGGGTGTCATCGGAATCGCAGGTTATTTCATTGGACCATCAATTACTGGTGCCATTGCTCAAGTGACATCACTTCCAATAGCGATGATTTATCCAATATTGATGTTGCTTCTTGCAGGCTATCAATCACATACTATCAAGAGATAAACCAGGTCTGGATTAAAGTATACGTTGCGATGGAATACAGTAAATAAGCAAATGCCGTCCGCAAAAGTTTAGGATCTACTTTTGAGCCTCGCATTGATGCGATTCGTGAGATGAGTATGGCTGAAAGCGCCATGATGAGTGGAATCTTCCAGTTGACATCCCCCCACGACTTATAGTGTGCGAAAAATGCAATGAGTGAATTCAGAGCGATGATAAGTAGTGAAGTCCCAGCGGCCTTAGCCTGTGGATTTTTAAAGAAGAGAACTAAGATCGGTATCGCAAGAAAACCGCCACCAACGCCAAAGAGCCCGGTCATGGCTCCGATGATGAGTGAGATCACAATGAGCCAGAGAATCGGAATTCGTTTCTCAACACCTGTGATTGGTTTGATGAGCATCGAACTTGCAGCAAGAACAAGCACAAAGACAAAGCCCGTCTTAATGTTCTCATCAGGGATTCGATAGGCAACAAGAGACAAGCCCACATTGGTAGTGAAGCCAATTGAACTGATGATCAGGGCCTCACGGATGAGCACATCTTTGCTTTTTAGCTTGGGAATTAACCCGGCAGTTGCAGCGCTCATGACAACGGCAAGAGCAGCCGTTGTAGCGGCATTGGCGCTAAAGCCGAAGATATAGATAAGAAGTGGAACGGCCAGCATGGCACCGCCTGCACCTACAAATCCCAAGACCGCCCCGATGGCCGCTCCGGCAAGAAGTGCTTCTATGACGTACACCCCTGCATAATGGCATCGATTGCTCAGATCACACTGAGCCCCGCACTGAGCTCCGCACTGGGCCCCGCACTGGGCCCGGCTCCGCCGGCCCGACACGCCAGGCCCGCTTGCCATCTGTCAGTCCCAGGGGCTAGTTTTCGAACACCTGTTCGAATATACACAGCCTAAGGGAGCCATAGCCAGCCATGTCAGTGCCACAGATTAACCCCGCCCACGATGTGATGATCGATGGGTCAACGACCCCGATTGAATTTAGCTTCAAAGGTCGACGCTTTCGTATCCATGCAGTCTTATCGAGGTGGTGTGAGGCTGGGGGATGGTGGAACCGCATTAGTGATGGCACGTATCGCCCTGATGATGCCGCCCGGGCAGTGTGGCGCGTTGAAGCTGCACCCATCGGTGCACTCACAACCTTCGAACTCGAGCGCGACGAACTTAGTGGTCAGTGGATTATTAGATCGATATGAGTTTTATCCACCTCAATGTCGCAAGTGCATACTCACTCAAATACGGCACAACACAACCTGCCGATTTAGTTGCACGGGCAGCGCAGTATGAGATGCCAGCTTTGGCACTTACCGATCGAGATGGTCTAGCTGGCGCAGTCCGCTTTGCACAAAACTGTGTCGACTATGGAATCGCACCAATCATTGGAGTCAATCTAGGTATCGATACAGATGGGGCAAAGAGGCGCATCACCTTACTTGCTCATAGTGATGGAGGCTGGCGCTCGCTGTGCCGTTTATTGACATCACTAGCCATGGTCTCAGATAGCCGTAGTCCAGTTCTTAGCATTGAGTTTTTACAACGTTTTAGCCATTACAGCTCAAATCTCTATGCACTGCATGGCCCCGAATCACCAGTTGGCTCACTACTTACCGAGAACCGTATTGATGCTGCTTTTACTGCATTTAATACGACACGCGATTTATTTGCCGGTAACGCTATTGAGTGCGTCTCACATCTAGTTGCAGGTAAAGGCCCTCGATCCACACCACAGGCTGCTAAATCACTAATTTTCGCCCATGACCACGATATTGATGCAGTCATAACAAATGCTGTACGCATGCGAGATCGCTCTGATGGACCAGTAGCCGATGTCTTAGATTGTGCACGTCAGTTAGTCCCGTTACATCCACGCCATGTTGAGCGCCACAATGCTGAAGGCTTTTTGAAATCTGGTGATGAGATGATTGCACTAGCTGGAGAGATCGCACGCGCTGCTGGAGAGCGCACACCACGACACCTACTTGCCACAACCAGGGCATGGGCTGAACGCGCTCTGTTATCACCGGCACGTGATATTGGCTTAGGGGGCGCACACTTACCCGAACCCCATGTCGTTGGTGTCCAATCGGCACACCAGATGCGTATGCTTTTGCGCACACGCAGTGAAGCGGCAATCAACTGGCGCTATAGCGATAGCAATGCAATCAAAAATGCACGTACACGTCTAGATGATGAACTATCAACGGTTGCAACGTTGGGCTTTGAATCCTATTTTTTAACCGTTGCCGATATCTGCGATATGGCGCGTAGTGCAGGCATTCGCGTTGCTGCACGTGGTAGTGGTGCAGGCTCACTGATCTGCCACTTACTTGGAATCTCTGGTGTTGAACCTATGGCTCACGGCTTACTCATGGAGCGTTTTTGTTCGCCACTTCGCCGCGCACTGCCCGATATCGACATTGATGTCGAGTCCCACCGCCGCCTTGAAATCTATGACATGGTCTTTAAACGCTATGGCAATACCGACTGGGATACACCCAACAATCAGTCGCGCTGTGCAACTGTTGCGATGGTAGATACATATCGTGCTCGCCACGCCATACGCGATGCAGGTGCAGCCCTTGGCCTTCCAGCCATGGAGATTGATCTTTTGGCCAAATCAATGCCCCATGTCCGTGCTCGCAATATTTCGAGTGTCCTTAAAAATCTACCCGAGCTCAGGTCATTAAATATCGAGGCACCTCTAACGGCTATGACAATCACGCTTGCTGAGCGCTTAGATGGTCTACCGCGACATTTAGCAATGCATCCATGTGCCATAGTTTTATCCGATGGCGCTTTATTAGATCGTGTGCCACTAGTTGCTAATGCCAGTAACTATCCCATGGTGGTCTTTGATAAAGATGATGTAGAGGCAATCGGCCTTTTGAAACTTGATGTGCTCGGAGTACGCATGCAGTCAGCTATTTCATATGCCCTCACTGAAATCGAGCGTACACAGGATATGAAGATCGATATCGATGCAGTGCCACTAGATGATGCACGGACGTATGAGCTGATTCAATCAACGCGCACCCTTGGGATCTTCCAAGTCGAGAGCCCAGGCCAGCGCGAGTTAGTTGGCAAACTTGAACCCAGGACATTTACTGATTTGATTATCGATATCTCCCTCTTTCGTCCAGGCCCAGTCAGAGGGGACATGATTACGCCTTTTTTAAAGGCGCGACATGGTTGGAGCCCGGCGCAGATCATCCACCCCAGTCTCTATGAGATTCTGCGTGATACCGAGGGCGTTGTCGTCTTTCACGAGCAAGTCATTGAGATTATTACAGTCATGACAGGTGCATCTTTGGCCAGTGCCGATGAAAAACGTCGCGCATTAGGGGATAAGGCAGGTGCACAAGAGGTTTGTGATTGGTTTTTCCCTGCAGCGATAGCGCGTGGATACGAACTACCAATCATCACCCGGATCTGGGATCTCTTGCGAGCCTTTGCCTCCTTTGGTTTCTGTAAGGCTCACGCAGCAGCCTTTGCTATGCCTACATATCAATCGGCCTGGCTCAAGACGCACTATCCAGCGGCTTTTTTAGCGGGCGTACTTACGCATGAGCCAGGTATGTATCCCAAACGTCTCATCATCGATGAGGCACGCCAGATGTCGATCGCAATTGCTCCGCTAGATGTCAATAAATCCGATGCTGTGTATCGCGTCGAGGAGAATGGGGGTGCAATCCGTATCGCACTCTCGACTATCTCAAAGATCAGTGATGGCGAAATCACATCGATTATCGCTGGTCGCCCATATATAGATTTAGCTGATTTTGTACACCGCTCGGGGAGCAGCGCACCTGTTACAGAAAGTGCGATTCTGACCGGCGCCTTTGATCGTCTGCATAATGATGTAAACCGCCGTGATCTGCTGCTGCATTTCTCTGATCTAGCGCGCTCACCAAATACCGCTGTATCGGGTGCGCAGATGAACATAGCTTTTGCGCCCCCCGCCTTGATCACTAGCGGTCTGCCTGACATGAGCTCTTCTGAGAGCGTGCGCCATGAGGTCGAGCGCTTAGGTATCGACATGTCACGACATTTAATCGAGTTTTATAGCGATTTTCTCAATGCTATTGGTGCTGTGCGATCATCACAGTTATTAGAGGCACGCTCTCGTTCTAGTGTTCTTGTTGCCGGTATCAAAGTTGCGATGCAGACCCCGCCGGTGCGCTCAGGTAAGCGCGTCATTTTTCTCACCCTCGATGATGGTTATGGATGTAGCGATTCAGCTTTTTTCACTGATGTGCAAGCAGAATATGCCAGCACCTTATATTCATCATCCCTGCTCCTGGTTCGGGGTACTACTCGGCGTACAGGTGCGCGTGGGATTTCAATTAGTGCCACAGGTGCCTGGGATTTACGCGCGGCATACGAAAGATGGCGGAGTAAAGAAAGTACGCTGGCAATATGAGTTCGGCCTCAATTCTGCACGTGGATATGGATGCATTTTTTGCCTCCGTTGCTGAGCGCGATAACCCTGAGCTCAAAGGCAAGGCCGTTGTGATTGGCATGGGTGCACGGGGAGTTGTATCTGCTGCTAACTACGAGGCGCGCAAATTTGGAATCCATTCTGCGATGCCAGTCGGACGGGCCAGGCGATTAGCGCCACATGCGATTTTTTTACCCGTTGATATGCCGCGCTACCAAGAGGTCTCATCGCATGTGATGGAGATCTTTGAGAGCTTTACTCCCTGGGTTGAGCCCATCTCACTCGATGAGGCATTTCTAGATGTGAGTGGTGTAGGGCGCCTGCTTGGCTCACCCCGTGAGATCGCAATAGCTATCCGCGCTAAGGTCTTGGCACAAGAGGGAATCACATGTTCAGTAGGGATCGCACCATCAAAGTTCATCGCAAAACTCGCATCCGAACACTGCAAACCCGATGGATTGCTCGAGATTGAGGCCGAGCATATTCTGAGTTTTCTGCACCCTCTTCCCATACGTGCAATGTGGGGAGTCGGGCCAAAGACGGCCCAGACACTTGAGCGCTTAGGACTTCGTACGATCGCAGATATAGCAAACCTGCCACGCTCAACACTGATTCGTGCATTAGGAGAGGCCAATGGCGCATCCCTGTATGAACTTGCCTGGGGACGCGATTACCGAGATGTGACAGCGCACGATCCAACAAAGAGCATCAGCGCCGCCGAAACCTTTGCCCAAGATTTGGATGACCCAGTCGAAATTCTGACTGAGTTTTTACGGTTGAGTGAACGTGCATCGGCGCGACTTCGCGACTCGGATTTATTTGCAAAAACTATCTCAATCAAAGTGCGATTTGCCGATTTTTCTACAATCAACAGATCCAAGACTCTGCCCCTGGCCTTGGATGGAACCCAAGAGATATTCGAAGTTGTGCGAGCTCTTTATGAGGCGTTGCATATTGAGCGGGCCCGCCTGCGTTTAGTGGGGGTATCACTCGAGAATTTAATGAGCGGGGCCCCCGAGCAGATGGTGCTCGGTGCCCGTGAAAGTGGCTGGCGACAGGCCGATAGCGCGATAGACCGTGCCAGGGCACGCTTTGGTGCAGGTAGTGTGCGCCCGGCGCGATTGATTGAGCCAACTGGGCAGGGCGATGAGTGAGATGGGGATCTATGCAGCAGATACAAGGCGGCAATAAGTAGCATGGAAGGGCGAAACCTTCTATTGTGTGGCCATGGCACTATCTGATCATGAGAAGCGAATGCTTCAGGAGATGGAGGCCGCCCTTTTAACTGAGGATCCACGCCTATTTTCAGCTCTCTCTGGGAATGTACGCGCCATCCGACCACGCTCCACCTTCATCGGCCTGGGCCTGATTCTGCTCGGACTGATCACCCTTTTCACCGGACTGATCGCTCAAATAACCCCCATTGGCCTTCTGGGATTTATCCTCGCCCTGGCTGGGGTCATCACCCTGATCTCGATGTTTGGGGCACGAACTCCCCGGATCAAAGGCGCTCGCAGGGCGCGTGGCCTTGGCCCGCGCTTACAAGAGCGATGGGATGAGCGTAATAATCAGTAAAAGATAGATCAATGTACTTCCTGCAGGCCTCCAGATGGGGGCCTTTTTTCATGCCCGAATAACTGGACAGGCTCAAACTGTAGGGGAGTGGCAGGGGGAAAGTAGTGGAAATAAATGGGAAAAAGTGGCGTAAAAAGGAGTGAAATGGAGTAAAGTGGGGAACTAAGCCACGGGATCAAGTGGTGAGCGGACTTCCGGGGAAGGGGGGCGCTAGAGATGTTCCTTGGCACCCACGAGCCACGCCTGGATGAAAAGGGCCGTCTCATTCTTCCTGCGAAATTTCGCGAAGAGCTTGCATCGGGTTTAGTAATCACTAAAGGTCAAGAGCGCTGTCTTTATGTCTTTCCGACTAACGAGTTCACAGTCATCACAGAGACGCTAAAACAGGCGCCAGTCACTGCGAAATCAGCGCGCGATTACAGCCGTGTGATGTTCGCAGGAGCACATGATGAGATCCCAGATCGCCAAGGCCGCATAACGATTCCACAAGGACTTCGCACATATGCAGGCCTTGAAAAAGAGTGCGTTGTCATCGGCGCAAATACTCGAGTTGAAATTTGGGATGCAACTTCATGGAATGAGTATTTAGCAGATCGTGAAAAGAGCTTTGCCGATGTCTCCGAGGAGGTATTTCCTGGTCTGTTTTAACTAACTCTCATCTGTGGCCACCGCCGACCTTTCGAGCGTATCGGCGCCCCTTCCCCGGCGCCGCTGCTAATCAGATCCGTCGGCCGGCGGTGACCAGAGATGAGAGCTAAGAAGGAAAATTTCATTTATTCGAAGGGAAGGGGGAGTGATGATGAATAGCAGTGCACACGTATCTGTGATGCGAGATGAGTGCATCGAACTATTTGCCCCTGTAATCGCACTCTCTGAGAACCCCGTCATTGTTGATGCAACGCTTGGTCTAGGTGGACATACTCAGGCTTTACTCGAGAGATTTCCAACTCTAAAAGTAATTGGGATTGATCGCGATGCAGAGGCGCTAGAGCAGGCAGTCATCCGCCTGTCCGCTTTCAAGAATCGAATATTCACTCGACATGCCACTTTTGATGCTATCGCCGAAATTGTTGAGTCATTTGGTTACGACCAAATCACGGGAGCGTTCTTTGATTTAGGTGTCTCCTCAATGCAGTTGGATCAAGCTGAGCGGGGCTTCTCCTACGCTCATGATGCGCCACTAGATATGCGGATGGATCAAACACAATCCTTAACTGCGGGGCACATCGTAAATACATACGAGCCAGGTGAGTTAGTTCGCATCCTGCGCACATATGGCGAGGAAAAATTTGCAACTCGTATCGTCGAATCAATTGTGAAGGCACGAGCAGTCGCCCCGCTGAACTCAACAACACAGTTAGCGGCCTTGGTCAAAAATGCGATACCAGCTGCTACGCGACGTACCGGTGGTAACCCGGCAAAGCGTAGTTTTCAGGCCCTTCGTATCGAGACGAATGATGAGCTCGGTGCTCTTGCCCGAGCCCTTCCATCTGCACTCGAGCTCATTTGTGTGGGTGGCCGCGTGGTGGTTATGTCCTTCCAATCTCTTGAAGATCGTATTGTCAAAGATCTCTTTGTCGCATCCACAACATCGGGCACGCCGCGCAATCTCCCCTTTGAGCTTCCAGAGTTAGCGGCAAAGTTCTCTCTAGTTTTTCGGGGTAGCCAAACTCCACAAGATCAAGAGATAAGAGAGAACTCGCGCTCTGCATCGGTGCGTCTGCGCGCGATTGAAAGGGTGGCCGCATAATGGCCATGACAGCGCTGGCTCCGGCTATCAACCGATCAAAGAAAATCCTGGCACAAAAATCATCGCAAGTCGTCCTCAAGATCGTTCCTGATATGTCAGATGGTAAGCAGGCCGATCGTAAGTTTTTTGCCATATTTGTCTCAAGTGTTGGAGTTGCTGGGCTAATGTTTCTTCTCTTCATCAATACCTTAAATGTGCAAGATGCATTCAAGATAACTAACCTTAAAGTCGAGGCAAAAATGGTCAGTGACCAACGCGAAGCCATTGCCCGCGAAATCGATAGACAAGCATCTCCTGAGGCCCTTGCACAAAGTGCAACAGCCCTAGGAATGAGGCCATCAGAGAGCCCCACTTTTCTGGATGTAAATGCAATAGTGAATCCACAAGGGAGCCCAAGTAATGGGTAATTTCGCTCTCGCACACAATCGAATCAGATTTTTAGTTCTAGTAGTAGCAGTTACCATGTTGTTGTTTGGAGTACGACTCGTGCAGGTGCAGGCTGTTCAAGCCGGTGATTATCGCCTGCGTGCCGCCAATGAGATGGAAAATACTCACTCACTGCCCGCCCCACGGGGTGCCATCACGGATAGAAATGGCATCGCATTTGCCCGTAGTGTGGCTGCAATAAGCATTGTTGTGGATCAAACTCAGGTTCTCAACCATGCAAAGGTCGCACACTTGGTTGCACCGATTCTGGGGTTGAGTGTCCCTGAGGTAACCGCGAGTATTACTGGAACACGTAAGTGGAGCATGGTCTATCCGAATGCAAAACCAGCGCTCTGGCAAAGACTCAATGCCGCGATTACGACCTATAACGCCCAGTTTCGGCCCATGAGCCCTGATCGCATATACGGCTTTCTTCCCGAGCGTGGCTACATCCGCGAATATCCCTCTGGCTCCCTTGTCGCATCACTCATTGGTTTCGTCAATCGTGATGGCAAGGGTGCAACAGGACTTGAGTCCAGCATGAACTCATCAATCTCTGGAGTGGCCGGAAAGTACTCATTTGCCAATGGCTATGGGGCTGAGATCCCGGGCTCTCAATCTGAGATCATCCCAGCTCAAGCTGGTACGACCGTGCGGTTAACAATTGATCGTGATATCCAATGGGTTGCATCAAAGGCGATCTCTGATGTCGTCAAATCCTCTCGGGCGATAAGTGGCACGGTGATCGTCATGGATCCAAAGACTGGTGAGATTTTGGCCCATGCCACTGCGCCAACCTTTGATCCCAATAACACCTCCAAGGTTTCACTCGTTTCGATGCGCAATCCATCTGTTCAAGATGTGTATGAACCTGGTTCGACTGGCAAGGTAATGACCATAGCCGCGGCGATTGAGGAGAAGAAAGTAACTCCGCAGACTGTCTTTACTATTCCCTATGCACTCAAGCGCTCTACCAAGGTGTTCCACGATCATGAGAAACATGCGACACAGCGCCTCACTACATCTGGGATTTTAGCGGTCTCAAGTAATACTGGCTCGATTCAAATCGGTGAGCTTTTATCGAATGAGACTCTCTATAACTATCTGACAAAGTTTGGTATCGGGAGCAAAACTGGTTCAGGGTTGCCAGGAGAGTCACGAGGAATTTTGCCAAAAGTCGCAGACTGGTCTGGTACGACTCCTCCAACAGTTGCATTTGGTCAGGGTTACTCGCTGACTGCCTTGCAGGCGACGAGTGTCTTTGCCACGATTGCAAATAATGGTGTACGCGTATCTCCAACGGTCATTGCAGGAACGAGTGACTCCAGCGGAAACTACACACCGGCACCAGGACGTACCAGCCAACGTGTCATTAGCGAACAAACTGCTGCGGCCATGCGCATCATGATGGAGAGCGTGGTCTCATCCAAGGGCACCGCGCCTTCTGCTGCGATCACTGGATACCGGGTTGCCGGTAAGACCGGTACTGCTCAGCGAATCGACGATACGTGTGGCTGCTATCGTGGCTATACCGCCTCTTTTATCGGCTTTGCACCTGCCGATAAACCGGCATATGTCATCAGTGTGACCATCCAGGATCCAAAGGGATTGCACTGGGGTGGGTACCTTGGTGGACCAGTCTTTAAAAAAACTATGTCATTTGTTCTCCAGAGCAGACAGATTGCTCCGACCGGGACGGTGATTTTCCCAGTAGCCCTTGATGAGAAGGCTTTACTGGCTATGAGGGCGGCACATGCAAAGACCTCTAACTAACGCCAATAAAAACCTCGCCGCGATCTCTAATGTCATTGGCGCATTCAGTAGTGAAAGTATTGATGGGATAGAAATCTCGGGCATTGCCCAGTCAAGTGATGCTGTCGTTGCTGGTGACCTATTTATCGCCCTTGCAGGTCAGAAGGTTCACGGCGCGGTCTTTGCCAAGGATGCGATCAAAGCTGGCGCAATCGCTGTCCTCACTGATGCACTCGGAGCGGAAATGATCAGCGGTGTCCCAGTGCTTATCTGTGAAAATCCTCGACGTGCAGCAGGGATCGTCAGTGCCTGGTTTTATGAGGAGCCAATGCGCGATCTCTATAGCGTTGGCGTGACAGGTACTAATGGAAAGACGACAGTGACAACTCTGTTACATCAGATTATGCAGGCCGCAGGACGTGAAACTGGGCTCATTGGTACCGTTGAGGTTCGCATCGGATTGGATGTGCTCGCCAGCAAACGAACAACCCCAGAGGGCTCTGATCTGCAGGCCCTGTGTGCCACGATGCGTGAGCGACATATGCGCAATCTCGTCATGGAGGTCTCAAGCCATGCTTTGACACTCGAGCGAATCCGTGGAAGTCACTTTGCAGTCGTTGGATTCACCAATCTCTCTCAAGATCATCTAGATTTTCACACATCAATGGAGGATTATTTCCAAGCCAAATCTAAGTTATTTACCTTTGAGTACGCTGATTTAGCTGTCATCAATATCGATGACTCGTATGGAGCGCGTTTAGCACTAGAGACTGAGCTACCTGTGGTGACTTTGTCTCGCAATCAGAGAGATGCAACGTGGCATTTTGTATCTATCACACGTGATTACATCGGTGCATCGATCGCAATCCGGGGTAGTGGCGGAGTTCTCATTGAGGGTAAAACAATTCTTCAAGGTAGTTTTAACTACGACAACTTACTCATGGCTATCGCAATCGCTACTGAAAGTGGTATCGATCCGATCGATATCGCTGCGATACTTCCTCAACTTACTGGGGCTATGGGCCGTCTAGAGCCTGTGCGTCTGGGTCAGCGATTCACAGCACTCGTTGATTATGCTCACTCTCCTGATGCCGTTACACGGGTGTTGGAGATGGCCCATGAAATTACGCAGGGAAGTGTCATAGCCGTCTTGGGCTGCGGAGGAGATAGAGATGCTTCAAAGCGCTCCTTGATGGGTACCGCACTTCGTGATGGTGCAGATATCGCGATTTACACCAGTGATAACCCCCGGAGTGAAAAACCAGAGGATATTCTGGTGCAGATGGTCCTAGATATAGATGTCATTGCGCCAAACCAGGTCATTGTGGATCGCGCCAGTGCGATAAAAACCGCAGTCGATCACGCGCAAGATGGCGATGTAGTCATTGTGCTTGGTAAAGGTCATGAAAAAGGTCAAGAGATTGCAGGGATGGTACATCCCTTCGATGATCGGATCGAACTCGCGCGAGCAATTGAAGATAAGAAATGATCACGCTCACTGCAGGTGAGATCGCACTTCTCGTTGGGGGAGAGCTCCACTGTGATCGGGATCTTCTCATCTCACGTGCTCCTGTCTTTGACTCTCGCCAAGTGCGCCCAGGATCCTTTTTTTTAGCGCTCAAAGGCACAACCAATGATGGACATGATTTCGTCGCCGAGGCCTATCGATTAGGCTCAATGTTCTCACTCACGACACGCGTCATTGATGGGCCATGTATTGTCGTGAAGGATGTCATTGAGGCACTCTCAATTATCGCAACTTTTGTACGGAGCCGTCTTAATAATCTGACGGTTGTGGCGATTACCGGCTCCCAAGGAAAGACCAGCACAAAAGATCTCCTCTCTCATATGTTAGGAGCGGTCGGACCAACTGTGGCTCCCACAGGCTCATTCAACAATGATTTAGGTCTGCCTATTACTCTGCTGGAGTGCGATGAGCGCACACGTTTTTGTATTCTTGAGATGGGTGCACGTCACAGGTATGACATTGCGCGCTTATGCAAAATTGCCCAACCAAATATCGGTGTAGTACTTGTGGTTGGCACTGCTCACTTTGCCGAATTTGGCTCGCAGGTAGCGATAGCACAGACAAAAGGTGAGCTCATCGAATCCCTTGGCCAGAGTGGCACTGCAATTCTCGGCACATATGATGAATTCACCCCGGCGATGTCGGCCCTGCACTCAGGCAGAACTCTTACATTTGGCGAGAAAGGCAGTGTTGATATCCGCGCCGCTGATGTTGAGATGCGTGAAGGGCGTCCCCACTTTGATTTAGTAACAAGGGCTGGCCGTGCTGCAGTCGGTATGCGCTTGGTGGGTGCCCATCAGGTTTCAAACGCCCTTGCCGCAGCGGCCGTGGCAACTGCGTTGGCCCTTCCGATAGAGCTCATAGCCAGTTCCTTATCAACGGCTGAGATCACCAGCAAGTGGCGTATGCAGCTCCATGAACTCCAAGATTTATTGATAATAAATGACTCCTATAACGCCAACCCCGCTTCGATGGCCGCAGCCCTTCGTACTCTGAGTCTTTTCGCTCAGGAACGTGGAGGTCAGTCCTGGGCATTTCTGGGAAAAATGCATGAACTCGGCGAGTCAGGGGCGATGGCGAGTGCTGATATTGGCACCCTTGCCTCTGAGATCGGTGTTGATCACTGTGTGGTTGTCAATGCACCTGAGTATGGATCTGGAGTGGGCCCCATGCAGTTCCATCACGTGCAGACCATTGCCGATGCCGCCGTCTTTGTAAATCACTTAGCACCAGGAGATGTCGTTTTGGTAAAGGCATCACGTGCCGAGAGATTTGAATTCTTAGCCGAGGAGATCCAGGCTCGTTGGATTAGTCGGGGCGGTGAGGTTGGGTGAGACAGATACTCATCGCCGGAGCCGTGGCTCTCCTATTCTCTCTCTTTGGAACTCGAGGTCTGATAAAGATTCTTGCAACTCGCGGTTATGGACAAATCATCCGTGATGATGGACCGAGTTCTCACCATACCAAGCGTGGAACTCCCACCATGGGTGGCATCATTCTCATCGCTGCAGCACTTGCAGGTTATTTGGCGGCGCATGCATTAACTCAGAATGCCGTAACCATCTCAGCGCTCCTAGTTTTGGGCTTAGTTCTAGCTCTCGGTCTCTTAGGCTTTGTAGATGATTGGCTGAAAGTAACTCGGCAAAAATCCTTGGGTCTTACTGGGCGGCAAAAACTCCTTGGACAAGCCATTATTGCCGCAACCTTTGGCTCTCTCGGAGTTCGCTTTGCCGATTCAAATTCACTCACTCCCATCTCATACTATTTATCTGGTGTTCGTGAAACTGCAATCTACCTTGGCCCGGTTGTTGCAGTTGCCTGGGTCGCCTTGATGGTGATGTCGGCGAGTAATGGTGTAAATCTCACTGATGGCTTGGATGGCCTTGCCACAGGTGCGGCTGTCATGGTCTTTCTTTCATTTATTTTAATTGGGGTCTGGGAGTTCGGTCAGAGCTGTAGCATCAATCCAACTGCCGGCTGCTATCAAGTTCGAGATCCACTGGATTTGGCGGTCCTTGCCGCCGCCTTTGCCGGATCATGTACTGGCTTTCTCTGGTGGAATGCCTCACCCGCAAGGATTTTCATGGGCGATACGGGATCTCTTGCACTCGGTGGAGCGCTAGCTGGCTTGGCTGCAACACTGCGCGTCGAACTCCTCCTCATTCCTTTGGGTGGCCTCTTTGTAATCATCACGATGTCAGTGCTCATCCAAACGCTCTATTTCAAAATCAGTGGAGGCAAACGTGTCTTTAAGATGGCGCCTCTTCAACACCACTTTGAACTAGTGGGTTGGGGCGAGGTCACGATTGTCATTCGCTTTTGGATTATTGCCGGACTCTCTGTGGCAGTCGGATTAGGTCTGTTTTATGCACAGTGGGTAGTGAAGTAACGGATATGTCCTCGAATTTTGCGGGCAAAAAAATTCTAGTCGCAGGTGGTGGAGTCACAGGTAGTGCGGTGGCCACGGTACTGAGTTCATATGGTGCCAAGATCGTCATCGTCGATGATAACCCCCAACTTGAGAGCAGGTTTGCAGTATTAAGTCCCGATGCAATCTCCATACAGGATTTCGCTGGGGTTGTTATCTCTCCTGGTTGGAAAGAGAGCCACCCTCTTCTACGCGCTGCAGTCACGGCAGGGGTAGAGCTTCTTAATGAGATTGATATCGCCTGGAGTATCGCGCAGGAGATTGCTCCTCATCAGAAATGGTTAGCGTTGACTGGCACCAACGGAAAGACGACCACGGTTGAAATGGCGGCTGCAATGCTCCAGCGCGCAGGTTTAAAGGCTTTCGCATGTGGAAATGTTGGAGATACGGTAATTGATGCCGTCACAAGCAAAGAGAGTTTTGATTATCTCATCCTGGAACTCTCATCTTTCCAACTGCACTGGATGCGCAAAGCCAGATTTGTCAGCGGCGCAATTCTCAATCTGGCAGATGATCATCTAGATTGGCATGGAAGTTTCGATGCATATTGCGATGACAAACTCTCCTTACTCAAGCACTGCGACCTTGCAATTCTCAATAAGGATGAGAGTGAAATCATTAATCGAACTAAAAACATTGAACTTCGCAAGGTTCACTTCACGCTGCACACTCCAGCCCCAGGGGAGCTTGGAGTCGTTGAGAATCTGCTCATTGATCGCGCCTTTGTGAGTGATCCACAAGAGGCCTCGATGATCGCTGCAATCAGCGATATCGTGCCGTCACTGCCTCATAGTGTCTCAAACGCCCTTGCCGCCGCCGGCCTCGCTCTCTCTGTCGGAGCCCCCTATCAAGATATTCAATCTGCCCTTGTTGGTTTTCATCCGGGCCGCCACCGCATTGAAACTATTGCCAGCAGTGATGGCATCTCGTGGGTGAATGATTCCAAGGCGACAAACCCACATGCGGCAACGGCATCGATACTCTCCTACTTGTCTGTCATTTGGATTGCAGGCGGCCTAGCCAAAGGCGCTGATATGAACACGTTGGTCAAGCGGGCAAAGGAGCGAATCAAGGCGGTCATTCTTATAGGGGCCGATAGGGAGTTAATTGAAAGCGCCATGGCCACACACTCACCGAATACACCCATTGTTAAAATCGATGTTAAACACGTCAAGGGAGCCGCCTCTAACGAGTTAATGGAGGCTGTCGTAAGAGCCGCTCAAGATTTGGCTACCTCTGGCGATACGGTACTTATGGCACCTGCTTGTGCATCAATGGATCAATTCATCTCTTACGCCGATCGTGGAGATCGCTTTGCTTTAGCGGTCAGGACGCTGGTGTGCGATGAAAAGTAATACTCGATCTACTCTCTTCACTAAGCCGGTCAATCTCTATTACATGCTCTTGATTAGCACGGCAAGTTTGAGTCTTCTCGGCCTCATCATGGTCTTCTCGGCCTCTTCGATCTACTCACTTGAATCCAAGGGAGCAACATATGCGGTGGTACTGCGCCAAATTCTCTTCCTGATCATCTCGATTCCATTAGCATGGGTGCTCTCGAGATTCTCTCTTGCACGTTGGAAGTTGATTGCTCGAAGTGGAGTGATCATCTCTATTGCACTTCTTATTCTGGTGCAGGTGATAGGTAAGAGCGTCAACGGTAATCGCAACTGGATCGATTTAGGGATCATTGATTTTCAGCCCAGCGAGATTGCCAAGTTCTTGATGATTCTTTGGGCGGGATTCATACTGGCCAAACGTGAGCGCGCTGGAGCGATTGCGACCAACGTCATCACTTTGATCGCCCCAGCTTTTGCTCTGTGCATTGCGCTAATCCTTGCCGGCCGCGATGCAGGTACGGCAGTGGTCTTTGCCCTTATTCTGGCCGGCCTTTTATGGGTCTCTGGTGTTCGATTGGGAGTCTTTGCCTGGCTCACCACGCTGGGCTTTGCAGGGATAGCAGCTCTTATCATGGCTGCGCCCTATCGCATGGCGCGCTTTGCCGTCTTTCTCAATCCATTTGCCGAGGAGCAGTATAAAAATGTGGGATGGCAACCGGCTCATAGTCTGCTGGGCCTTGCCAGTGGTGGATTATTTGGTGTGGGGCTTGGAGCAAGTCGTCAAAAGTGGGGCAATCTATCCCAAGCGCACACTGATTTTATCTTCTCTGTGATTGGGGAGGAGTTAGGTCTATTTGGAACACTGGCGACTATCGCACTCTTGAGTCTCTTACTCTTTTCAATCTTCAAAATCGCCCTGCGGGCTAAGGATCCGATGGTTCGCGCCGCTAGTGCGGGTATCGGCTGTTGGATCGCAATCCAGACGATACTCAATATTGGCTCCACTCTTAGTTTGATCCCAGTAGTTGGAGTGACATTACCTTTGGTCTCCTATGGCGGTTCGGCGCTCATCGCGACATACATGGGCATCGGTTTTGTCATTGGCGCCGCACGACGTGATCCTGCAATCTTTGATGAACTCAAAAAAAGTGAACATACATGGCTTCGGTAGTATTTGCTGGCGGTGGGACTGCTGGGCATATCGAACCTGCACTAGCGGTAGCACGTGCTTGGGCGGTAGAACACCCAAGCGATACCATCGTTTTTATTGGGACAAAGACCGGCTTAGAGAACACACTCATCCCATCTGCCGAATTTACTCTCACTCAGGTTCCTAAGGTCTCTATCTCACGAAGGCCATCCTTAGCTTGGCTGCGAACGCCCTTTGATCTCTTTGCAGCGGTGCGGGCCTGCCGTATCATCCTTCGCAACGCCGATCTCTTGATCGGTTTCGGGGGATACGTCAGTGCTCCTGCATATCTAGCCGCACGCCTAGGCAAGGTTCCCACTCTCATCCATGAGGCAAATGCAAAGCCTGGTTGGGCGAACCGACTGGGCGCGCTATTAACTCCATTCTTAGCCGTTGCCTATCCAGTTGACTCTGGCAGGTTTTCGCAGGCTTTGATCACAGGACTTCCTCTGCGATCAGATGTAAGTGCAGCCTTTGTCGCATCACATCTAGATTTCAAGTCTGCCCGCATCGCGGCAAAGAAACGGCTTGGCTTTGACGAGCAAGCTCCATTAATTTTTATTATGGGCGGATCTCAAGGATCTGTTGCAATCAATAGTGCCACCGCCGATGCGCTCAATGCGCTACTGGCTCAAGGATTTTCGATTTTGCACTCTGTCGGGGCCACAAATGCCTTGCCTGCATCACAGCCCTCATACCGCCCAGTGGGCTATCTCGATGCGATGGCCGATGCATATCTAGCGAGTGATCTCATTATTGCCAGAAGTGGGGCCGTTACCTGCAGCGAGTTTCGTGCTCTCGGGCGATACGCTCTATTCGTGCCTTTGCCGATTGGAAATGGCGAGCAGTTTCACAATGCCAAGAGCCTGGTCGAGGCTGGGCGTGCACAGATTCTCAATCAATCGGATTTCAGTGGTAAATATTTGATTACACACATCCATGAGCTATTAGCTCAATCAGTGGTCGCGCCTATCGATGGCTCTGATTGTGATTTAGATGCGGCGAGAAAAATTTTAGCTTTAGGTGAGTTTGCGATTACAGCGCGATGAGAGCTCAGTTGAAATCCCTGAGTGGAAAGCATCTTCACTTTATCGGTATCGGAGGTGCAGGCATGAGCGGCTTAGCGCGTATCGCACTCTCACACTCGATACAGGTGAGCGGCTCAGACTCAAAAGACTCCTCAGTTCTTAAAGCACTCAGAGCGCTGGGTGCCACTGTTACAACTACACACATGGCAAGTAATGTGGATGGTGCCGACATGGTGGTGTTCTCAGCGGCTATCTCGCCAAGCAATCCCGAGCTGATGAGAGCTCGTGAGCTAGGAGTCGAAATTCTCACCCGAGCCACTGCTCTTGCGATCTTGATGTCTGAATCCAAGAGCATTGCAGTCGCCGGCACTCATGGAAAAACCACAACCTCATCGATGTTAGCCGTTGCATTGCAGGCCTGCGCCGCTGATCCATCCTTTTCTATTGGTGGCACGATTACAGCCTCAGGATCCAATGCTCATCGTGGTACGGGTGAGATCTTTGTGGCAGAGGCCGATGAATCCGATGGCTCCTTTACCGAGTATCACCCTTTCGCTGCCATCGTCACAAATATTGAGCATGACCATGTTGACTTCTTTCCTACACCCGATGAAGTTGCTGAGGCCTTTAGGGATTTTGCCTCAACGATTAGCAAAGATGGATTCCTTACTTACTGCGCCGATGATGCTGGAGCACTCGCACTGGCCGCAGATCTCGGTGCGCTGCGCACTATCTCCTACGGTGTTGCCCCTGGAAGTGATTTGACCCTGGACTCGATTGAGCTTTTGGCGCTGGGCTCGCGTGCAAGAGCGATCTGGCATGGCAAAAGCCTGGGATTTATAGAGCTTGAGGTACCGGGCCATCACAACCTTCTCAATGCCGCCGCAGTCCTTGCAACGGGCATTGAACTTGGATTTAGCGCATCTGATCTCTTGCAGGGACTTGGGATTTTTCGTGGCACAGGTCGTCGCTTCGAGATAATAGGTACCGTACAAGGAGTGCGGGTTGTAGATGATTATGCTCACCACCCCACTGAAATCGAGGCAACGCTGCGCGCTGCCCGTAGATATGCAGGCGATGGCAGGCTGATAGTTATCTTTCAACCCCACCGGTATTCACGAACGGCCGCTTTCGCATCTGGCTTTGCACAAACTTTAGCCTTGGCAGATCGAGTTATTGTCTTAGAGGTGTACTCCGCGGGTGAGAAAACGATCCCAGGAGTCACATCAGAGTTGATTACAGATTTGATGGCTAACGGTGAATATATTCCAAATTTCATCGAGGTGAGCGATAGTGTTATTGAATCTGCCGAACCTGGAGACGTGATTATCACGTTGGGCGCCGGTGATGTGAGCTCATTGGCCCCAATCATTCTTGAGGGCCTGACGAGGCGTTTTGCTTAGATGAAAGAGCGCAGGTTGATTCTTTTGCTCGTCGTTATAATCTTTGCTGGAGCGGTCTATGCGCTGGGATGGTCTTCACTCTTTACTGTCACGGCTGTGCAAATAACAGGCACCGACAATCCAACGACAACTAGTGTAAAAATTGGTGAAAAGCTTGCACGTATACAACCACGCGTAGTAGGAGCTGAATTTGAGAGGTTCAAGTGGATCGAGAGAGCCGATGTCTCTAGGAACTGGTTGAGCGGAAAAGTCACCATCGCTCTGACGCAGCGGCGCCCGATTGCAATCTATGAGGATCAGGCCATTGATGCCTTTGGAATCGCCTTTACCGTTACCAATCAAAGAACTGAGGGCCTTCCACAGATTCAAGCGGGAACGATAGATGCAGCCGTAGCTGGCGCACAGTTATTTGCAGATCTGCCCGTTGAGCTTGGCAAAGATGTGAAGGTACTCAAGGTACGAAGTGGCGATCTCTATATTCTTGAGATGCAGATCGATGGAAAGAGTCTGCAAGTTATTTGGGGACAAGATGTCGATATGGCTCTGAAAGTGAAGGTTTATAAGGCTTTGCTGGCACAGCCAGAGAACACAAAGATTAGGCGCATAGATGTTTCGGCGCCGAATGCTCCAATCGTAAAATAAGTTATCCGACACGAAGTTATTAAAACTGAGTTGGTATTTGATTAAGGGGGCTCATCACCTTACGTTCATGTCATTGAAATGCGCTGAATCATAAGGCTCAAGTTGAGGTTTATAGTTCACATAGAGGAGCAAAGTGGCGTCACCGCAGAATTATTTAGCAGTCATCAAAGTAGTAGGCATTGGTGGTGGTGGGGTAAATGCAATCAATCGAATGATTGATGTTGGTCTCAAGGGTGTCGAATTTATTGCAATCAATACCGATGCACAACATCTTTTGATGAGTGATGCAGATGTGAAGTTAGACATTGGTCGTAAAACAACTCGCGGGCTTGGTGCAGGAATGGATCCAGAAAAGGGACGTGCTGCAGCGCTCGATCACGCCGATGACATTGAAGAGATTTTGCGCGGGGCGGATATGGTCTTCGTTACTGCAGGCGAAGGTGGAGGCACGGGCACAGGTGCTGCACCGATTGTTGCAAAAATCGCGAGGGATCTCGGTGCCTTAACAATTGGAGTCGTCACTCGTCCATTTTCTTTTGAAGCAAAGCTGCGCTCAACTCAAGCCGATGTTGGTATTGAAGCGCTACGAAGTGAAGTGGACACTCTCATTGTGATTCCCAATGATCGGCTTCTTGCAATCTCAGATCGCACCATCACCCTGGCCGATGCATTCAAAAGTGCAGATCAAGTCCTTCTCTCAGGTGTGCAAGGCATAACTGAGATCATCACTCAACCAGGTTTGATAAACCTTGATTTTGCTGATGTGCAGGCAGTGATGTCTGGTGCTGGCTCTGCTCTCATGGGTATCGGCTCTGCTCGCGGAGAAAATCGAGCACTGCGTGCAGCAGAGCTTGCAATCTCATCCCCACTTTTAGAGGCATCAATCGATGGTGCTATGGGTGTTCTACTTTCAATCTCTGGTGGTTCGGATTTAGGTCTCTTTGAAGTCAATGAGGCATGCGAGCTCGTCCAATCAGCGGTTCATCCCAACGCTAAGTTTATTTTTGGGACAACGATTGACGATGCCTTAGGTGATGAGGTTCGAATCACGGTTGTAGCTGCGGGTTTTGAGGGAGGTCAACCCAAGCGAGTCTCGACACCCGTTATTGATGCATCTACTTTGAGCGGTAATGCCAATCCTGTGGCATCTAATGATCCGCTCTCTGTCGCCCTCGAACTCGGTGATGATCCGATGCCTAGACGCCGAGTGACATTTGAAGAGTTAGTCGCCGAGGATGAGATTGACGTCCCTGACTTCATGAAGTAATCCCTTTTGCCAACTCTCTTCACCGATCGGCGTACTGGCACAAGCCTTGCGCCCTATGAGTCATTTAATTTAGCGACTCACGTAGGAGATACTCCCAATGCGGTCGCAGTCAATCGTGCACTGCTTTGCGAGATGGTTGGGGCGGTGCAGTTTATGAATCAGGTGCACGGAGATTCAATTGTGCTCGTAGATGAGATCAGTGAGTCAGAGCCAACCTGTGATGCCTTGATAACGAGAACTCCAGGTTTGGCCCTGGCCGTCTTGGTCGCAGATTGCATTCCTCTTCTTCTCTCCTCAACATCGGTTGTAGCGGCGGTACATGTCGGTCGCAAAGGCTTGGTCAGCTCTATCGCCTTGAAAGTAATTGCTCAGATGCGAGTTTTAGGTGCCACAGCCATCCATGCCCAGTTAGGGGCATCTATCTGTGGCAGGTGTTATGAAGTTCCACAGGCGATGGCCCAAGAGGTGGGGGCTTTGAATCCGGCCGCCTTAGCATTCACACGTGCAGGCACACATGCACTCGATTTACCCAAGGCTTTAATCGCCGATTTGATTGCACAGGATGTTTCATATGAGGCCTCAACATCCTGCACTTTAGAGGATGAGATGTATTTTTCTTACCGACGCCAACAGATCACGGGACGAAATGCAGGAGTGATCTGGCTATGAGTCGACCCGATGAGATCGCGCAGGGTTTGCAGAGCGTTAAGGCTCGCATTGAAACCGCCGCTGCCAAAGCTGGGCGAAATTCCGATGAGATTACTCTGGTCGTTGTCACCAAAACCTTTCCTGTGAGCGATGTCCAGACTCTCAAAGAGCTTGGTGTGAGCGAGTTTGGAGAAAATCGCGATGGTGATGCCGCCCCCAAAGCTCAAAGTGTTCCTGGAAGGTGGCACTTTCAGGGCCAAATTCAGAGCAATAAACTCAAGTCGATCTGCTCATGGGCCCACGTCATTCACTCACTCGATGACATACGACATTTTAAAATGATTTCTCAACTGGCTACACATCCGCTGGAAATCTTTCTTCAATGCAATCTCGATGGCCTAGAAAATCGTGGGGGCGCATCGATTCAATCCCTCTATCCACTTGCCCAAATGATCACAGCCGACCCAGTGCATCGATTGGCGGGGTTGATGGCCGTTGCCCCCCTTGCACTTGCTCCAGAAAATGCCTTCGCCGAACTACAAGGGATTCATAAGGACTTTATCAAGGATTTTCCGCATGCCATTAGCCTTTCAGCGGGTATGAGCGGCGACTTTGAAATCGCTATCGCATATGGCGCGACACATCTGCGTATTGGCAGCCAAATCATGGGTTCTCGGTAGTCCGACAGGTACCTTTGTCATATGGCGAATGCACTCAAGCGCGTGGCAAATTATTTGGGGTTGATGGATGACCCTCAATTTGATACTACAGAAGTCTCACGGCCCCCTGCGGTTACATCATCTGGTGATGTTCGCATCAAAGCACGGGCTGTGCGCCAAACATCCTCAACTCTGAGCGCGAGAAGTGATATTGCACCGCAGTTAGATCTTCCAGTTTTGGATCGAATCATCACCTTGCATCCACGTTTCTATAATGAGGCTCGCACAATCGGTGAGCATTTTCGCCAAGGTAATCCTGTCATCATCAATCTCACCGATATGGATGAATCCGAACATAAGCGTCTCGTTGATTTTGCAAGTGGCCTTGCCTTCGGTCTGCACGGCACAATCGAACGTGTTACCAAGAAAGTCTTCCTGATATCTCCAGCGAACCTTCAGGTCAGCACTGAAGATAAATCAGCTGCGGCTCAGGCAAGCTTCTTCAACCAAAGCTGAGCCTCTCATGGGGATAGGTGCAATTCTTGCAGGCTTTCTCCAACTATTTTTGTTTGCCTTACTTGGAAGGCTTATCCTGGATTATGCGCGCATGTTTGCCCGTAATTGGAGACCGAGTGGTGTGGTTCTCTATTTCGTTGAGGCTATCTATGCGATCACAGATGTACCTATGCGCTTTGTTGGCCGCTTCATTCCGCCATTACGAATTGGCGCAGTGAGTTTGGATATGAGTTTTATTGTCCTTTTCTTCGGGGTCCAGCTTTTGATGGGCTTTGTCAGAGGGATTTAGTAAGCACCAGGGTAAGACCAAGTTCATTCTCATCAAGGCTCATCTCTCTATCGTGAGACATCGAGTGAGCCAATACTTCATCTTGGATGTGTGCCAGGTGCTCATTAATCGCATCGGCAATCTCTGGCTTGGCGTTCCACACGATAGTGATGCGATCTGAAATCTCTAAGCCATCACTCTTGCGACGCTCCTGAATGGAGCGAATGACTTCGCGGGCATGCCCGGCCAAGATCAGTGCAGGGGTAAGTGCAAGATCAAGTGCAACGCTTTCACCATCATGAGATGTGACCATCCATCCACTCTTTGGTACCTCGGTGATTACTAAATCCTCAAGGAAGATCTCCCATGTATCGAGACTTGCTTTTCCAGATGCACGAAGGTTTTTCACCAAGGACGTTGCATCACTGGCTGCGATGGCCTTTGCTATCTCCTGAACTGCGCCACCAAACTTGGCACCGAGTGTCTTAAAGTTTGCTTTGATTGATATATCGACCAAGTCGCCATCGGCGTTAGCAATATCTTCAAGAGCAATCACATTGAGCTCATCGGCTATCTGCTCCCGCATCTGTGCTGGAAGCCCAGCCCATCCACTAGCGGCGATGAGCGCGCGCCCCAGTGGCTGGCGAATCTTGACCCCTGATTCGGCGCGAGCGGCGCGACCGAGTTCGACGATTCGTCGAGTGAGTGCAACTTGTTCTCTCAGCTCATTATGTATGGCAGATGTATCAGCGATTGGAAAGTCCGACAAGTGAACTGAGGCCAGTGCTCGCGGATCGCTTGCTCGCACCAGCTCTTGCCATACCTGTTCAGTAATAAATGGGACCATCGGAGCCAGCAACTGTGTCAAAGTGAGGAGGCACTCATGCAATGTGGCCATCGCAGCGAGATCACCATCCCAAAAACGTCGACGAGAACGGCGTACATACCAATTCGATAGATCATCGATGAAGCTAGCAAGTGCTCGCCCAGCGCCCTGAGAATCAAATTCAGTCAGAGCCCGATCCACCTCGGCGATGAGAAGATTGAGTTCTGAGATGATCCACCGATCCATCAATGGGCGATCGGTGAGGGGCGGGCTTTGGCGCAGATCAAATTTTGATGCCTGTGCATACAGGGCGTGGAATGAAACGGTATTCCAGTAAGTGAGTAGTGTCTTGCGCACAACCTCATTGATCGCATCATGACCCACACGGCGTGCAGCCCAGGGCGAGCCAGCTGCCAACATGAACCATCGAACGGCATCTGCGCCATGTTGATCCATGAGCGCCATCGGCTCTAAGACATTTCCAAGGTGTTTGCTCATTTTGCGACCATCTTTATCCAATATATGTCCCAGACACAGGACTGTCTTATAAGAGGATTTATCGAAGACTAATGTTCCGATAGTCATCAATGTATAGAACCAGCCGCGCGTTTGATCGATAGCCTCGCATATGAAATCAGCTGGATAGGCCGCCTCGAATTTTTCGAGTGAACCCTCCTTGTGTGGATAGCCCCACTGTGCAAATGGCATAGCCCCTGAGTCATACCAGCAATCGATAACTTCTGGGACTCGCCTCATCACAGATGCGCACTCGGTGCAGGTCAATTCGATGTCATCGACATATGGACGGTGCGGATCAAGATTAGATAAGTCCTTCCCAGCTAACTCGCCAAGCTCTTTGAGAGAGTCAACACAAATCTCATGCTTATTCTCACAACGCCAAATCGGAAGGGGAGTACCCCAGTAGCGATTGCGCGAGAGCGCCCAGTCAATGTTGTTGTTGAGCCAGTCACCATAGCGACCATCCTTGATCGTCTCTGGGTGCCAGTCGGTCGCTGCATTCTCTCGTAGTAAGGCATCCTTGATTGATGTTGTGCGGATGTACCAGGAGGGCTGGGCGTAGTACATCAGCGCCGTATGGCAGCGCCAGCAGTGTGGATACGAGTGCTCATATGGTTGGTGCTTATACAAGGCACCACTCTTGGCTAACTCTTTTACTAGAGCCTTATCGGCATCTTTAAAGAAGCTTCCACCGACAACCGGTAGTTCCGGGAGAAAGGTTCCATCGGGTGCAATGGGATTTACAACAGGCAGGCCATAGGCCCTACAGATGGCTAGATCATCAGCGCCAAAGGCGGGGGATTGATGGACCAACCCCGTCCCATCCTCAGTTGTGACATAGGTGGCAAGCACAACGTAATGAGCGTCTGGAATCTCTACGTAATCAAAGGGGCGTGTGTATCTAATACGCTCTAAATCTCTACCCAGCATTTTTTTGAGGATCTTTTTATCTCCTTTGACGCTATCTAGAAGCGCTTCGGCAACGATTAAGACCTCACTTGAATCATCTACCGTTGTTTCAACGGCGACATACTCCACATCGGGGTGTACAGCGATTGCAGTATTTGAGACTAAGGTCCACGGTGTCGTTGTCCAGACAAGTAGGCAGGCTTTGAGAGCGGCTAACTCCCCAGATGTAATTGGGAATCGGACATATACGGATGGATCAACAACGCTTTCATAGCCCTGGGCCAACTCGTGATCTGACAAGCCCGTTCCACATCGCGGACAGTATGGAGCAACACGGTGGTCTTGGACGAGAAGCCCCTTTTTCCAGATCTCCTTAAGTGACCACCACACGCTCTCGACGTATTCAGGGGACATGGTCCAGTAAGCCTGATCAAAATCCACCCAGAAACCCATACGATCCGTCATATCACTGAAGGCGCTGACATGGCGTTGCACAGAGGCCCGGCACTTCTCATTGAATTCTGCTACACCAAATTTTTCGATATCGCCTTTGCCGTTAAAGCCCAGCTCCTTCTCAACTGCGATCTCAACTGGTAATCCGTGGCAGTCCCATCCAGCTTTGCGAGTTACATGTCGCCCCTTCATCGTTTGAAAGCGGGGGAAGATATCTTTAAACACGCGGGCCTCAATGTGATGTGTGCCAGGCATTCCATTTGCAGTCGGTGGACCCTCATAGAAACTCCATGGAGCAGAGCCAGAGCGCGCATCAACGCTCTTGTGGAAAATATCGTTCTCGCGCCAGAATTTTAGGATCCCGTGTTCGAGCGCAGGTAGATCCACAGCTGCAGAGATGGCACGAAATGGCATAAGAAGCAAAACCCCCACATAGAAACAATCTTTGGAGGGACGAGATCTGCCTGTGCAGAGCTCGCGGTACCACCCGCCTTGCGCTTTTTCTCGCGCCGCTTGAAGTGCTAACTTGGCCGGTTCTAGATGAGTAAGTACTCACTTCTTCCAGCGGGCTCGTGAGGTGATATCCCCGTCTGCGCCCCTATTAAGTTAGCAAGGCCAAGTCTAGGCCATAGGTCGCACCAAAATCCTCGTGGCGCAGTTGGTATAGGTGGGGCAATCGGATTAGGGTTCGCGTCATGCCCAAGAAGCGCGGAAAGAAATCGGCTGCAAAAAAGCCTCCTACCAAAAAAGGCATCATCAAGAGGGTAGCGAAGGCTCTCAAGAAAACAGGCTCAAAAAAACCGCTAGCCAAAAAGCCAGCAGTCAAGAAATCAGCAGTCAAGAAATCAGCAGTCAAGAAATCAGCAGTCAAGAAATCAGCAGTCAAGAAATCAGCAGTCAAGAAGAGCGCAGTAAAATCTATCCCAGTTAAAAAAGCTGGCGGCAAGGTATCTACGAGCAAGACAACCCTGACCGTAGATGAGAAATCTCAGACTGTCTCGGTCTCCACCGTCAGTGCACCGGTTTTGGCTCCGGTAATAGAAGAGCGCCGTCTTGTGATGCCCCCTCCGCCTCGCCCGATCAAGAGTGGCAAAAAAGCACCGGCTTTGAAACCTATCAAGAGTGCTCCAACACCAATCGTTGTGAGTGATTCAGAGGCTCCGTGGACGGTTGCAGAGTTAAAAATTATCCGCGCTGATATCGCCAAAGAGTTAGAGCGCCTGCGGCGCGAACTCATAGTTGTTGAGCTCGAGATGGATTCACTCATCCAAGAGTCAGGTGAGGGTGCCGGTGATGATCAAGCCGATGCCGGCACGAAGACCTTCGAACGCGAACATGAGATGTCTCTTGTGATTAATGCTCGCGATATGGTCCTGCAAACCGAACGTGCCCTTGATCGTATCGACTCAAAGCGCTATGGCTCATGTGAAGAGTGCGGTAATGCAATTGGAAAGGCTCGCCTGCAGGTCTTTCCGCGCGCAACTCTGTGCATGCTTTGCAAGCAGAAGGAAGAACGGCGCTAGCAGTGCAAAGGTGGCGCACACTATTAGGTGTGGCCTGGTTCATCTGGATCCTCGATTTAGCAACTAAGGCCTGGGCAGTAAATCACCTGGTCAACCGCGAACCCCTGAAGATCCTTGGAAGTTTTTTCCAACTTACCTTCGTGCGCAACCCTGGAGCGGCATTTTCACTGGCAACAAATGCCACGCTTTTTCTATCCATATTTGGAATCGCTGTATTAGTTGTGATTGTCTATTTCGCTCCACAGTTAACTTCGAAAGGCTGGTCGGTCGTTTTAGGACTTATCATGGGTGGCGTGTTGGGTAATCTGATGGATCGTATCTTTCGTGAGCCGGGTTTTCTGCGCGGACATGTCATTGACTGGATGCAGCTCCCGCGCTGGCCCGTCTTTAACATCGCCGACTGTGCGATTGTCTGCGCTGCGGGCCTGTCCATGATTTTGACGATACGCAATATCCCACCGATTACAAAGGTACGTACACCTCATGAGTGATCGAGAGCTGCGAACTTTATCTGTACCCGAGGGTGTTGCTGGAGAGCGAATCGATAGTGCACTGACCCGTGTATTGGGGCTATCGCGCACGGCTGTAGTCAAACTTCTTGAAGATGGGGATATCACAACCTCGCGACGCACGATGCTCAAATCCGAGCGTGTGAGTGCAGGTCAGGTGATCGAGGTTCTCCTACCAGCCCCTGTCAATACCCTCGCAATCCCGCTCACCCCGATTGAGGGTTTGGGGATCATTCATGAGGATGAAGACATCGTCGTCATCGACAAGCCAGTTGGTGTTGCAGCACATCCAAGTCCTGGTTGGACTGGAGCAACGGTCGTTGGTGCTCTGAGCGCGGCTGGCTTCATTATCTCCACCAGTGGTGCCGCCGAACGTGCAGGCATTGTGCATCGTTTAGATGTTGGGACAAGTGGGTTAATGATTGTTGCAAAGAGCGATCGTGCATTTACGGTGATGAAGGATGCCTTTCGGACTCGCATAGTTGAAAAGATCTATCACGCACTGGTCCAAGGCCACATGGATCCATCGACCGGCACGATCGATGCTCCTATTGATCGTCATCCGAAAGAGGATCATCGTTTTGCAGTTGTCGGGACTGGAAAAGAGTCGATCACGCATTACGAGGTCATCGAGTATTATCGTGCGGTATCCCTCGTTCAAGTTGAATTAGAAACGGGCCGCACACATCAAATTCGTGTTCATTTCTCTGCCCTTAACCATCCATTGATCGGGGATATGACCTACGGCGCCGATCCCGTGCTCGCGAAGAGTTTGGCTATGGCGCGCCCGTGGCTACATGCAAAGGAGCTTCGATTTAAGCATCCCATCAATGGAGAGGCAATGAAGTTTTCGGCCCCCTATCCAGCAGATTTGCAGGCCTCTTTGGCGTTGCTATCTGATGCGGTCCTACCGTAAGCAATAGCCTTAGATTAAATATGACAACTGATAACTTCGTTCATCTACACGTGCACACCGAGTATTCGATGCTCGATGGTGCTGCGCGTGTTGAAGAGCTTATGAGCGAGGTTGTGCGGCAAAAGATGCCTGCTATCGCGATGACAGATCATGGAAATGTATTCGGAGCCTTTGATTTTTATAAAAGTGCAAAGAAGGCAGGTGTGAAGCCAATCATCGGCATTGAAGCATATGTCGCTCCAGAATCTCGTTTTGATAAGAAGCGAATCAAATGGGCTCAAGGTGGCGAGGATGATGTTTCAGGTGGTGGGGCCTACACGCACATGACGATTTTGGCCCAGGACAATGTTGGCTTAGGCAATCTCTTTCGACTCTCATCTTTGGCCTCCCTTGAGGGCTACTACTACAAGCCACGTATGGATCGAGAGATCCTTTCTCAGTATTCAAAAGGTCTCATCGCAACAACAGGATGTCCGGCAGGAGAGGTACAAACCCGACTCCGTATGGATGATTACACAGGGGCGCTCAAGGCGGCGAGTGATTTTCGAGATATCTTCGGGGCCGAAAATTTTTATTTGGAGATCATGGACCATGGGATCGAAGTTGAGTCTCGAGTCAGGGCAGATCTTCTCAAACTTAGCAAAGAACTTGGACTACCGCTTCTTGCAACAAATGACTTGCACTATACATTGCAGTCAGATGCACCCGCCCATGAGGCATTGCTCTGTGTTCAATCGGGATCAACACTTGCCGATCCCAAACGATTCAAATTTGATAACGATAGTTTCTTCGTGAAAAGCCCAGCGGCGATGCGAGAGCTCTTCAAAGAGATTCCACAAAGCTGCGATAACACCTTACTGATAGCCGAGCGCTGCAACGTGAGCCTGCGCGAAGGGGAGAATCTTTTACCTCAGTTTGCCGTTCCCGCCGGAGAGAGCGAGGACTCTTGGCTCAAAAAGGAGGCTGAACGGGGATTAATCGCACGTATGGGCACTCGTTTAACGCCAGAGCACAATGCTCGCCTTGCTTACGAGTTAGGCGTGATGCAGACGATGGGTTTTCCTGGCTACTTTCTCGTCGTCGCCGACCTGGTCGCCCACGCAAAACAGGTAGGAATCCGTGTCGGACCAGGCCGTGGTTCGGCTGCCGGCTCCTTAGTTGCATATGCACTTGGTATTACTGGCCTTGATCCTCTTGAGCATGGACTCTTGTTTGAGCGCTTTCTTAATCCAGAACGTATCTCGATGCCAGATATCGACTTGGATTTTGATGAGAGAAGACGTGGAGAAATGATCCGTTATGCAACGAGTAGATATGGTGAAGACCGAGTCGCTCAGATCATTACTTACGGAACGATTAAATCCAAGCAGGCGATCAAAGATTCCACACGTGTCTTGGGGTATCCATATGTCATCGGTGAAAAACTCACGAAGGCCTTACCACCATCAGTTATGGGCAAAGACATCTCTTTGAGCGGGATATTTAATCCAAAAAATGAGCGGTATGGGGAGGCGGGTGAGTTTCGCGCACTCTACGAGTCAGATCCTGATTCACAACGCGTAGTTGATACTGCACGCGGTCTTGAGGGATTAAAGCGCCAGTGGGGGGTCCATGCTGCAGGAGTGATTCTCTCGCGTGAACCTTTGTTAGATGTAATCCCCATTCATCGCCGTGAAGCAGATGGGGCGATCATCACGCAGTTTGATATGGGGGCTTGTGAGGCTATAGGGCTTCTTAAGATGGATTTTCTAGGGCTTCGAAATCTCTCAGTGTTAGATGATGCACTTCTCAATATCAAGTCAAATCAAAACAAGATAGTCGTCCTGGAGGATTTGACCCTTGATGATAAGAAAACATACGAACTCCTATCTCGCGGCGACACACTGGGCGTCTTTCAACTCGATGGTGGCCCGATGCGTGCTCTCCTTCGTGCCATGTCACCAGATTCCTTCGCCGATATTTCCGCTGTCATCGCGCTCTATCGCCCCGGTCCTATGGGCGAGAATGCACACAATAACTATGCAGATCGAAAGAACAAGCGCAAACCAGTTGAGGCGATTCATCCAGAACTCATCGATGCACTGAAAGAGATTCTCGATGATACCTATGGCCTTATCGTCTACCAGGAGCAGGTGATGGCGATAGCTCAAAAAGTGGCTGGCTTCACTCTCGGGCGCGCCGATCTACTGCGAAAGGCAATGAGCAAGAAGGATAAGAAGATTCTAAACAAGGAGTACGGACCATTTGAGGCAGGTATGAAGGACAATGGGTACTCGACGGCGGCGATTAAACGTCTATGGGATGTTTTGATTCCATTCTCTGACTATGCCTTCAACCGGGCTCACTCCGCTGGATATGGCGTGGTCTCTTATTGGACAGCTCATCTGAAGGCAAACTATCCAACTGAGTACATGGCCGCCCTTCTCACAAGCGTCCGAGATGACAAGGATAAATCGGCGTTGTATCTGAGTGAGTGTCGCCGGATGGGGATCAAAGTTCTTGAGCCAGATATCAATGAATCCGATGCCGAGTACACCCCGCGCGGTAAAGATATTCGCTTTGGCCTAGTTGCTATTCGCAACGTTGGCGAGGGTGTCGTCGAGTCGATCAAGCTTGCACGCCAGACTAAGGGGAGATTCACATCATTTGGTGATTTCTTAGCAAAGGTTGATGCTCAAGTCTGTAACAAAAAGACAATCGAATCTCTGATCAAGGCCGGAGCTTTTGGGTCAATGCAGGTCACAAGAAAAGGTCTCATGGCAATTTATTGTGAGGCGATTGACTCTGTCATTGAAACCAAGCGGGCAGAGGCGATCGGACAGTTTGATCTATTTGGGGCAGAGTCCATCAGCCAAGTAGCGGCTCTCGATGTAGAGATTCCACAGGGTGAATGGGATAAGGCGATGCTGCTCAGTTATGAGCGAGAGATGTTGGGACTTTATGTCTCTGATCATCCACTTCTCGGTGTTGAGCATGTATTGCGGGCTAATACAGATATGACTATCAGCGAACTCGTAGATGATGGCGCACAAAATGAGGCAATCGTCACTATCGGGGGATTAATCACAGGTATCACCCGTAAAGTCTCCCGTGCAGGAGCTTCGTGGGCCGTTGTCACGGTTGAGGATCTTGAAGGCTCACTGGAAGTTCTTTTCTTTGCACATACATATACTCAATATGCGATGTCTCTAACAGAGGATCGAATCGTTACGGTCCGTGGTCGAGTAGATCGTCGGGATGATGCTCTGCGTTTCACAGCGCTGGAGATGTCCATGCCCGATATATCTATGGGGCCAAGTGGTCCTCTCGTCATCTCTCTTCCCATCTCGCAGTGCACGCCACCGATAGTGGAGCGCATTAAAGAGATCTTGCGTTCTCATCCTGGTAAGCGTGAGGTTCATCTACAACTTCGTGATAATGGCAGTAGCACATTCATGAAGATTGACGCCCTCATCAGTGCATCGCCGAGTTTGAGCGCAGATTTGAAATCCATCTTGGGTCCAAACTGCTTGGTCTAGTCCCGTGAATTAATCAGGCGACAGCGCTTCAATATCGCCCGTTACACTTTGCTTCATGATTCGCTTGTTAGATCTACGTGGTAGGGCTCTGAGTAAAGCCGCATACCAGCGAGAGCTGCCACGTGCGGCTCTGGATATCAATGCGGCCATGCAGGTGATTGAGCCGATTTTGAAGAGAGTACATAACGGATCTGAAACTGACTTACTTGACTTGGCACAGGAATTTGATGGAGTAAGACCGCCGAGTATTCGTGTTCCGCCCAATGCGCTCAAGTCGGCCCTTGATCAGCTAGATCCTGAAATACGTATAGCGCTGGAGCTCTCAATCTCTCGAATTAGAAAAGTCCATCTCGACCAAGTACGCACACAAACGCAGACCACAGTCGTTGATGGTGGAGTGGTTACTGAAAAATGGATACCAGTTGATCGTGTTGGGTTATATGTACCCGGTGGCCGCGCTGTGTATCCCAGTAGCGTTATGATGAATGTGATTCCAGCTCAAATCGCGCGTGTTGAATCGATTGCCGTGGCATCTCCACCACAGAGAGATTTCGCAGGATTACCTCATCCAACGATATTGGCCACATGCGCACTCCTTGGCATAACCGAGGTCTATGCCATTGGTGGAGCCCAAGCGATTGCACTCTTTGCCTATGGCATGGAGGGTCTGTCACAAAAATGTGACTTGGTGACAGGTCCAGGCAATATTTACGTTGCCGCGGCCAAACGTGCATTGCGTGGTGTTATCGGGATTGATTCAGAGGCGGGACCAACTGAGATCGCCATCTTGGCCGATAAAACTGCAATCCCAGCCGATGTGGCCGCCGATTTAATCAGTCAAGCCGAGCATGATGTGATTGCCGCCGCGGTCTTAGTGACCGATAGTCCTGAGTTGGCCGATGCCGTAATGGAGGAGTTGGGACGACGTGTTGCCAAAACTAAGCACGCAGAGCGAATTCGTGAGGCCTTATCGGGTCTGCAATCTGCCATCGTACTCGTTGACTCTATCGAGCAAGGGCTAGATGTTGTCAATGCTTATGCGGCAGAGCACCTCGAGATTCACACTTTAAATGCCCGAGATGATTCAGAGAAAATTCGAAACGCTGGTGCTGTATTTATTGGTCGTTATTCACCCGTCTCACTCGGTGATTATTCGGCTGGTTCTAACCATGTTCTTCCTACTGGAGGGTGTGCCTGTCACTCAAGTGGTCTATCTGTGCAGAGTTTTCTCCGAGGATTGCACTTCATTGAGTACGACAAGTCAGCATTCCTTGAGATAGTTCCTACCGTAATCACGCTAGCCAATGCGGAGGATCTTCCCGCTCATGGTGAGGCGATGTCGGTCCGACTGGAGAACGTATGATGAACTGGCCAGCATGGCTTCCACTTCGTGCTGATTTAGCCCCGCTATCTCCTTACGGTGCACCACAAGTACCTGCAGATGCATCGATGAATACGAATGAGAATCCATATCCTCCATCACCCAAGTTACAAGCCTCAATCGCACAGGCCGTGGCAAAGGTCGCACTGACTCTCAATCGCTATCCTGATCGGGATGCAACTCAACTGCGCACAGCATTGGCCTCGTACATCAATGAGGCAAGTAGCACCCAAACCTCATCGGCCAATATTTGGGCTGCAAACGGCAGCAATGAGATTATTCAATCTCTCTTCCTTGCCTTTGGAGGCCGCAGCGCGATTGGCTTTATACCCTCGTATTCGATGCATTCACTGATCTCGAAAGTGGCCGGTACATCTTGGATTGATGGGGGCCGTAACCCTGATCTTACATTCAATGTAGATATTGCCAAGGCACAGATCAGCGAACATAAACCCGCATTGACTTTTATTACGACACCCAATAATCCAACGGGAGACCTGATCCCAATCGAGGCGATTGGCAAGATCGCAGAGGTAGTTGCAGTTCATGGTGGCCTCTTGATAGTCGATGAGGCATATGCAGAGTTTTCATCCGAGAGATCGGCGGTGACTCTTATAGGCGAGCACCCTCATGTTGTAGTAATTCGCACCATGAGCAAGGCCTTCGCCTTTGCTGGTGCTCGTCTGGGCTATCTTGTCGCCGACCCGCGTGTGATTGATGCCATGCAGATCGTGCGTTTGCCGTATCACTTGAGCTCCATTACGCAGGCCGTCGCACTCATCGCCCTCGATTATCGTGCAGAGCTCTTGGGTAATGTCGCGACTCTCATCGCTGCGCGTGAAGGATTAGTGAGTGAACTCAAGGCTCTGGGTCTGACTACTCGCCCGAGTGGGGCTAATTTCATTCTTTTCACGGGCTTTGCTCATACTGCGCCGCAGTTGTGGAGCGCCCTTCTAGAAAAGGGAGTTCTGATTCGAGATGTGGGATTATCCTCTTATCTTCGTGTGAGCATCGGCAATGAGGCCGAGAATAAAGCATTTATAAAGGCCCTAAGAGAAGTTCTGTAGAAGAAGAGAGAGAGAGCCATGAGAACTGCGCGAGTCGAACGAAAGACCAAAGAGTCGCATGTTGTAGTCGACCTCAACTTAGATGGCCAAGGCGTCATCGACGTCTCGACAGGCGTCCCATTCTTCGATCATATGATGTCCCAACTCGGTAAGCACTCAGGCTTTGATTTAACCGTTAAGACGAGCGGAGATATCGAAGTCGACTCTCACCATAGCGTTGAAGATACATCGCTGGCATTTGGGCAGGCTTTGCGAGAGGCGCTAGGGGACAAGGTTGGAATCCGTCGTTTCGGTGATTCGATGGTTCCACTTGATGAAGTCCTCGTTCAGGCCGCCGTTGACCTATCTGGGCGTCCCTATCTTGTGCATCGCCAGCCTGAGATTGTCGAGCTCATCGGAAGTTTTGATACGACGATGGGTAAACATATTTGGGAGTCAATTGTTGCAGAGGCACATATAGCACTTCACATCCGTGTCCTTGAGGGACGCAATGCTCACCACGTGTTTGAGGCTCAGTTCAAGGCGGTCGCTCGTGCACTTCGTGATGCCGTCTCACTTGATGGCCGAGTAGCCGGGATTCCATCGACCAAGGGCTCTCTTTGATCGCAATTCTTGACTATGGATCAGGCAATCTACGATCGGCACAACGGGCATTTGCAACAAGTGGTTTTGATGTAGTTCTCACTTCAGATACAAAGACTGCACAGGAAGCCGATGGATTAGTCGTGCCGGGTGTTGGTGCATTTGCTGCCTGCATGCGTGGCTTGGATGCGATCGATGGTGCCAACATCATTAGGACACGCTTGAGTGCAGAGCGCCCCACGATTGGAATCTGTATTGGTATGCAGATTCTTTTCTCATTGGGAGATGAAAACTCACAGGGCCAAGCCCATAGTGGCGTTGGCATTTGGCCAGGGGTGGTATCCAAACTTTCGGCAGAGATTTTGCCTCATATGGGATGGAACACGGTAGAAACTCCGAAAAATACCCAACTCTTTGCAGGAGTAGAGGATTCATCCTTCTACTTTGTGCACTCCTATGCAGCCAAGGATGGTCCTGGGCAGATGCAGACATGGAGCACATATGGTGAAAGGTTTGTATCGGCCGTTGAAGATGGCTACATGAGTGCAACACAGTTTCATCCCGAAAAATCAGGTGATGCAGGTCTTGCCCTCATCAAGAACTGGAGTCGTTCTCTGTGAAGGCTTTGGAGTTATTGCCTGCAGTTGATGTGAAGGATGGCCGTGCCGTTCGATTGGTGCAGGGTGAGCTTTCACAGGAGAGTATTTATGGAGCACCACTTGAAGTCGCACTTGAGTTTCAAAGCGCTGGAGCAGAGTGGATTCACTTAGTTGATCTTGATGCAGCCTTTGGCCGTGGGGATAATGCACTTCTGCTAGCGCAAGTAGTCGCTGCATTAGATATTAAGGTCGAACTTTCGGGTGGTATCCGTGATGATGCATCTTTAGAGCGCGCAATTGCCACAGGCGCCCGGCGTATCAATCTAGGAACGGCAGCTTTGGAAAACCCGTCGTGGACCGCACAAGTTATTGCCAAACACGGTGAGTTGATCGCCGTTGGTCTAGATGTGCGCGGCACGACTCTTGCAGCCCGTGGTTGGACAAGTGAAGGTGGGGATCTCTTCGAAACTATCGAGCGACTCGATCGTGATGGTTGCGCCCGTTATGTCCTCACCGATGTAACAAAGGATGGCACATTGGCAGGTCCCAATATTGAACTTTTGAAATCAGTATGTGCGGTGACATCAAGACCGATAGTTGCAAGTGGAGGGATTTCAAGCTTGGCCGATATCGCAGATCTTGCCGCTCTGACCTCGATTGGTATCGAGGGAGCAATCGTTGGAAAGGCCCTCTATGCAGGAGCTTTCACTTTAGATCAAGCGTTAAAAGTTGTATCCCAATGACACTTGCAGTGCGCATCATTCCATGTCTAGATGTCACGCAGGGACGAGTGGTCAAGGGAGTCAACTTTACAAATCTGATTGATGCAGGAGATCCAGTTGAGATGGCCGCTCTATACGGGGCAGAGGGCGCAGATGAACTGACATTTTTAGATATTTCAGCGAGTAGCTCTGGGCGCGATACCACCCTAGATGTCGTCAGGCGAACAGCAGAGCAGGTCTTCATTCCATTGACTGTTGGTGGCGGAATCCGCACAGTGCAGGATGTAGATCGACTATTACGCGCTGGTGCCGACAAGGTATCGATCAATACTGCCGCTATCGCAAGACCAGAGCTCATCGCCGAGATTGCAGATCGCTTTGGTTCACAAGTACTCGTCCTGTCCATTGATGCACGAAGGGCCCGTACCGTCTCTGGATTTGAAGTTACAACTCATGGAGGGCGTGAGAGTGCGAATTTAGATGCACTCGAATGGGTACAAAGAGCTTGTGCTCTCGGTATCGGTGAGATTTTATTGAACTCGATGGATGCCGATGGCACTCGCGCCGGATATGACACTGGCATGATCGCTGCGGTGCGGGCGGTATCCAAGGTTCCTCTGATTGCAAGTGGTGGGGCTGGCGGATTAGAGGATTTCGCAGCCGCTCTTGATGCTGGTGCCAATGCACTGCTCGCAGCCTCTGTTTTTCACTTTGGAATCCATCGAATTAGTGATGTCAAGTCATTTCTTGGCGCACAGAGTTATCCCGTACGCAACTCTACCTCGTTGTAGGGCAGAATTAACCTATGAAGAGCCTAGATCCTGCCATCACATCTGCACTCAAAGATCCCGGTGCATTGATTCCAACGATAGTCCAAGATTTCACTAGTGGTGAGATTTTGATGCTGGCATACATGAACTCTGATTCTTTAGCGGCAACGTTGGCAAGTGGGCAGGCGACATTTTGGAGTCGTAGTCGAAGTGAAATATGGATCAAAGGTGCAACCTCGGGACATACTCAAGAGGTACACAGCATCGCACTCGATTGTGATGGCGATGCTCTTTTATTGAGGGTTACACAGACAGGTGCGCCCTGCCATACAGGCAAGGCTACGTGTTTTCATAATCCACTTATAATAGAAAATTCCTGAAACAAACTCCCATGAATCTTGAAGAGTTTCGTACACATGCAAAACTCTCGAATGTTATCCCCGTATCGCGGCGCCTATTGGCAGATGGTGAAACCCCTATCGGCATCTATCGAAAGTTAGCCAAGAATGCGCCTAATACCTTCCTCTTAGAGTCTGCCGAACATGGTGGCTCTTGGTCGCGCTACTCATTCATCGGAGTTCGCAGCCAGGCGACATTGAGCGAGGCAGATGGCCTGGCATATTGGCAGGGCACACCACCTGCAGGTGCACCGAGCGGAATCGATCCCCTTCAAGCGTTGCGCTTGAGCGCTGCGCATCTGCGATCTCCCAAGATTGAGGGGTTACCGCCTCTGACTGGTGGATTGGTCGGCTTTATGGGGTATGACGTGGTGCGTAGATTGGAAAAGATTCCAAACTTTGCGCTCAAAGATCTACCGCTTCCGGAGTTGAGTTTTATGCTAACGAGTGATCTAGCCGTTCTAGATCACAGCGATGGCACGATTACCTTGATCGCTAACGCCATTAACTGGGATGGCAGTGATGATCGAATAGACGAGGCATTCGAAGCCTGTACACAACGCTTAGATCGTATGCAGGCCGACTTGTCCGCTTCGATACCGGGTGATGTTGCAGCAATCGAGACCTCTTTATCACCAACCTTTACATCAAATATCTCAGCGAGTGATTTCAAAGAAAAAATTCTCCTAGCAAAAGAAGAGATCATGGCAGGAGAGGCCTTCCAGATAGTTCTTTCCCAGCGCTTTGAAATGGAGTGTGCATCCGATGCACTCGACATTTACCGGATGCTCAGGTTAAATAATCCAAGCCCATATATGTATCTCTTTCGTTTCACCGGTGGCATTGATGTTGTGGGATCAAGTCCTGAGGCACTCGTCAAGGTCAATGGCCGCGATGTCATGATTCACCCCATTGCAGGTACTCGCAAGCGCTCTGACTCAGAGCAGGAGGATAATCGTTTAGGCGAAGAGCTCTTGGCAGATCCTAAAGAACGGGCCGAGCATCTGATGCTCGTAGATTTGGGGAGAAATGATTTAGGCCGCGTATGTGAGCCTGGAAGCGTCGAGGTTATAGATTTCATGCACATCGAACGTTACTCACATGTGATGCATATCGTCTCAACAGTTACCGGCAAATTAAATTTGCACTCCACGGCAGTTGATGCCTTATTTTCAGTATTTCCCGCTGGAACTCTCTCAGGTGCACCGAAGCCTAGGGCGATGGAGATTATCGAAGGCCTGGAGCCAACACGTCGCGCTCTCTATGGCGGAATCGTGGGCTATATCGATTTTACGGGCAATATCGATACATGTATCGCTATCCGTACCGCATTGATCCATAACGGCATGGCCTATGTTCAAGCCGGAGCAGGTGTTGTTGCCGATTCAGATCCTGAATCGGAGAACCAAGAGTGTTACAACAAGGCAGCTGCAGTCTTGGGCGCTGTCGATGTGGCGAATAGAATGCGAAGATCCTAGATGAAGAGCTCGATAGCGATCATTACGAGTGCCATAGTCATTTTAATAGTCGCAGTCTATGCAGGCCGTAAACTCAAACTCTCCCCACGATATGACAGGACACCCAAGTCTTTGAACTCGTGGGATGCACTCAATAAAGGTATCGATCCCAGTGATGAGAAATCTACATGAGCGTACTAGATTCGATTATTGAGGGAGTGCGTGAGGATTTGGCTCTCTCACGAGTCTCCATGGCCCAGATATCTGAGGCGATTGATGCTATTCCACCAGCGCGTGATCCTCTTGCAACATTACTAAAGAACGAGATGTCGATTATCGCTGAGGTCAAACGCTCCTCACCGAGTAAAGGTGCTCTTGCAAAAATCGATGATCCAGCTGGACTTGGTGAAAAATACTCCCTTGCAGGTGCAACGATAATCAGTGTGCTCACTGAGCAGCGCCGTTTCGGAGGCTCCCTTGCAGATCTTGATGCAGTTCGTGCACGGGTTGATACCCCAATTCTTCGAAAAGATTTCATGATTGATGAGTATCAGTTTTTTCAAGCCAGAGCTCATGGGGCAGATCTCGTCCTTTTGATTGTTGCCGCCCTTGGTGCAAATCAACTCAATGACTATCACCAGTTATCACTTGAGCTGGGAATGCGAGTAATTGTGGAGGTGCATACTAATGACGAGTTAGAGAGAGCATTGGAGATCTCTCCCCAGATCGTAGGAATCAACTCTCGGAATTTGAAGACATTAGAAGTAGACCCTTCCGTATTTGCAGAGTTGATCCCGCGCCTTCCACATTCCATAGTGCGGGTGGCAGAGTCTGGAATCTGCTCGCGGGCCGATGTCGAATCGGCTCAAAAATATGGTGCGACTGCGATTCTTGTGGGAGAGGCCCTTGTGAAGGCGGGTGATCCGGCAATCGCAATGCGCGAACTTCTCGGTCTGGATAGGCTTATTTAGTGAGCGTAGAAGTCAACGAGCAGGTTGGTCACTTTGGTCAGTTCGGTGGCCGCTTCGTTCCAGAGGCGCTCATCGGTGCTCTCAATGAGTTAGAGGATGCACACAACGCCGCCCAAAAAGATCCTCTCTTCTTAGCTGAACTCACAGAGCTACATCGCACATATACGGGGCGTCCAAGCATTATCACCGAGGCGAAGCGATTTGCCGAATATGCAGGGGGCGCGAGAATCCTTCTCAAGCGCGAGGATCTCAACCACACAGGTAGTCACAAGATCAACAATGTCTTAGGCCAGGCACTGCTTACAAAACGTATGGGTAAGAAGAGAATTATCGCCGAGACTGGTGCAGGTCAGCATGGTGTCGCAGCAGCGACAGCGGCCGCGCTTATGGGACTTGAGTGTGTCGTCTATATGGGTGAAGAGGACACACGTCGACAGGCCTTGAATGTCGCGAGAATGAAATTATTAGGAGCAGAAGTCTTTCCAGTGACATCTGGCTCTCGAACATTAAAAGATGCGATCAATGAGGCGATGCGTGATTGGGTGACCAATGTCGATACCACCCACTACATGCTTGGAACCGTTGCCGGCCCCCATCCATTTCCGACGATGGTCCGTGATTTTCACAAGATAATTGGTGAAGAGTCGCGCGAGCAGGTGTTGGCTCTTTGCGGAAGGCTTCCCGATGCCGTCCTTGCATGCATTGGTGGGGGTTCAAATGCAATTGGAATTTTTCACGCTTTCATTCCTGATGAGGCCGTGCGTCTAATTGGCTTTGAGGCAGGTGGTGATGGTGTCGAAACCGGTCGTCATGCAGCAACAATCACTGGCGGATCCCCTGGTGTGCTGCACGGCACGCGCTCTTACGTCCTTCAAGATGACAACGGACAGACGATCGAATCACATTCAATCTCTGCCGGCCTAGATTATCCAGGCGTTGGACCTGAACACGCATACTTGCACGAGCTCGGTCGCGCCGAGTATCGCGCAATTAACGATGATGCGGCGATGAATGCCTTTGCACTGTTTTGCAAAACAGAGGGCATTATTCCTGCAATCGAAACGGCTCACGCATTAGCTGGTGCCATGATCGTCGGTCACGAGCTTGGATCTGAAGCGATCCTGCTCATTAATTTGTCGGGTCGAGGAGATAAGGATGTACAGACAGCAGCGAATTACTTTGGAATCCCTTTGTGAGTACAGCCCTTGATGAACTATTTGTAAAGGTTCGTAGCGAGAATCGAGCCGCCCTCATCGCCTATATTCCAGCTGGCTTTCCCTCTAAAAGTGGTTGTGCGCGAGCGATTGCGGTGCTTGTAGATGCTGGTGTAGATGCAATCGAAATTGGTTTTCCATACAGCGATCCGATTATGGATGGTCCTACGATCCAAGAGGCTGCAGAGATTGCAATAAAAGCTGGCACAACTGCCGCCGATGTTTTAAACGCCCTCAAGACCGCTAGTGATGCAGGTGTTGCAGCGGTGGTCATGACCTATTGGAACCCAGTTGAAAAATACGGTGTCGATGAATTTGCACAGGCCATCGCAGTTCATGGTGGATCAGGTGTGATCACTCCTGATTTGACGATAGAAGAGTCTGGGCGCTGGCTGGCTGCCACATCCGCACATGCGATAAATCCTATTTATGTGGTTGCACCCAGTACCAGTGATGCTCGTCTTGCCCAAGTTGCTGCAAAGACCGGTGGCTTTGTCTATGCCGCAAGCGTCATGGGCGTGACGGGTGCTCGCGCCACGGTCTCTGTGGATGCTGCGGCACTGGTGAATCGAGTCCGTGCAGTCACATCACTACCGATCTGTGTTGGCCTAGGAGTCTCTACCCGAGAGCAGGCTAAATCTGTGGCCGCCTACGCCGATGGAGTTATTGTTGGTTCGGCATTCATTAAGATTTTGCTCTCGAATGAGAGTGAGGAGATTGCGATGAATGCACTATCGTTCTTGGCAAAAGAGTTAGCGGCGGGGGTACGTGAGGGTCGATGAAAAAACTGCATGATAAGTATCAGCCAACAATCACACTGCTCGCACGTTTAGTCCTCGGTGCAGTGCTGCTTGTTGCGGGAGGCTTGAAGGCCTTTGTTCCCGCCGAGGCGGCCAGCGCCGTTGCGGCCTATAAAATTCTTCCTACGCAGATAGCCCATATTGTGGGCTATGCCCTTCCCTGGCTTGAGATCGCAATAGGAACTCTCCTTATCATTGGCCTCTCAGTTCGTATGATGTCATTCGTCTCTGGTGCCATCATGCTCGTTTTCATCGCAGCGATCATCAGCGTCTGGGCCCGCGGGATTCTCATCGACTGCGGCTGTTTTGGCGGAGGCGGTGTGATTGATCCATCCCAAGCTGCAAAAGCACATCGCGCCTATGCGATAGAGATCGCCCGTGACTTAGGCTTGGCCCTGTGCGCGCTCTATCTATACTTTTTCCCCTATGGTCTGTTGAGCCTTGAGAAGTCAAAATCCGTGAAGAAGGAGAGTGAAAATGTCTAAGCAGTCAAAACCACAATCAGGTGGCGATAACTTCACACGATGGTTGGTCATCGGAATGGTCGCACTTGTCGTTGTTACAGGGGTTGTCTTTTCAATGATGAGCTCCTCGACAAAGGCAAATGAATCTTTTGAGGCCCTGGATAACTACAAACTGGGCGCCCCCGTCTCCACCACTCTTGATAGTGCTACTGGCTCGGGCTTAGTTCTCAATCCGGGTGCGCCAGTGCGAATTGATATCTGGGAGGATCCTCAATGTCCAGTCTGTCGCACATTTGAGAGCTCCCTCGGCACGTACGTAGAGACGATGATCAGATCTCAGAGGGCCACGGTCGTCTATCACGTCCTCTCCTTTCTTGGGCCTGAATCTATTCGTAGTGCAAATGCGATGATGTGCGCAGCCGATGAGAGTCAGTATCTTGATTTTCAAAAGTCGGTATATATCGTGCAGCCTGCACTTGAGAACTCTGGCTTCTACTCCAATGAAAATCTCATCAAGATAGGTGAGAAAATCGGCATTAAGTCAGAGAAATTTAAGGAGTGCGTGACAAATGGTGCAAAGCTCGAGTTAGTAAAAACTCATGCCGATTCGATGGCCGCATACAATGTTCAGGGAACTCCAACGGTATTTATCAACGGTAAGTTGTGGGAGCGCATGTCGAATAGCTTTGATGAGAATGAGTTCCGTCTTGCTGTAGAGGCTGGTTAAAAATTGCTTCGTTCGATCCCATCGCCAACAGTTTCGGCGTTGGAGATCGGGCCCTTCACCATATATCTCTACGCCTTATGCATCATTACAGGGATAGCGTTCGCTATTTGGTTGGGCGATAAGAGATTTCGGGTCGTTGCCCCACATGGCGCCTCTGTCGTCTCTGAAGTAGCGATCACTGCAGTTCCTTTCGGGATCATCGGAGGACGTCTTTATCACGTCATCTCATCCCCAGCACAATATTTTGGCAGCAACGGCAATCCAGTTGATGCCCTGAAAATCTGGCAGGGAGGACTTGGGATCTGGGGCGCGATCGCTCTTGGAACGGTTGCTGCAGCGTTGAGATATCGGATGCTGGCTAAAAGGATTGAACTACCAGCCTTTGCATATTTCATGGACGCCCTTGCTCCTGGAGTCCTCTTTGCTCAAGCCATAGGTCGATTTGGAAACTGGTTCAACATCGAGCTCTTTGGTCGGCCCTTAGATGCGCCATGGGCGCTAGAGGTCCCATTACCGAACAGACCAGCTAGTTTTGTGGAGTTCTCTACTTTTCATCCGACATTTTTATACGAGGCGATCTGGTGCACCATTCTCGCTCTTGTTTTGATTCGATGTAAACAGAGATTGTATCCAGGGCAGATTTTCACTCTCTATGTTCTTGGATACTGCCTGGCACGCATTGGGATTGAGATGCTGCGAATCGATCAGGCCAATGAATTATTTGGCCTTCGTATCAATGTCTGGGTCGCTATCTGCGTAGCGGTGGGAGCCTGCTTTGTCTTTGCTAAGTTAAATAAGGATGGCGCAGATAATCTCAGGTAGAGTAGGGGTTATGGCCCTTGAGGATGTCTATGCGCGTAACCTGCAACACCGTGCGGGCCGTGCAGGCTGGCTGCGCGCGGCAGTGCTGGGTGCAAATGATGGCCTTGTCTCCACCGCCTCGTTGATGATTGGTGTGGTGGCAGCAGGTAAGAATGAGTTTCTAGTCACTGCAGGCCTAGCCGGAATCACAGCAGGGGCGATGTCGATGGCAGTGGGAGAGTACGTCTCAGTGCGCTCACAAAATGATATTGAGATCTCTGATCGTGAAATGGAGATCCAACATCTCTCCGTCGATCCAGAGGCAGAGCTCATAGAGCTCCAACACATCTATATCGAACGGGGTTTGACACCAGAGCTTGCAATGCAAGTGGCTCTGCAGATGCATGCTAAGGATCCACTCGAGGCCCATTTGCGCGATGAGCTCGGGCAGAACCCAAAGACAAAGGCTCGCCCCCTTCAGGCAGCGATCGCATCTGCTATGGCATTTACGGTCGGTGGTCTGATTCCATTTGCTGGTGCCTTTGCACCGACTCCAGGTGCCATCACATCGAGCATCGTGGCCTTTACAACTATGGGACTGATTTTGACTGGGGTGACGAGTGCTCGCACCGCTGGATCCAAGTTATTCCCGACCACGACCCGAGTATTGCTAGGAGGCGCGTTGGGCATGCTCATCACCGCTGTAATCGGGCGATTTGCTCAGATAGCCGGTATTTAAGCTCTACCAATCTGATGCATCCTTGCTACCCTTGGGGCATCGCACAGAGATAAAAAGATAGTAACGGGCCAAGGTTGTCCCGCATCTGAATCGACAATCGGAGCTCTTCAACCATGGCTTTACCTTTCAACTTCCCACCTGCACAGGGCCTTTACAACCCTGCCCAAGAACACGATGCATGTGGCGTTGCAATGGTTGCAACACTCACCAAAATCGCCTCACATGAGATCGTAGAAAAAGCTTTGATGGCTTTGCGTAATCTTGAGCATCGCGGTGCATCAGGTGCTGAGCCAGATAGCGGTGATGGAGCAGGAATTCTCATCCGTATCCCAGATAGTTTTTTTAAAGCCGTCACCTCCTTTGAACTTCCGCTTGCAGGCTCGTATGCAACGGGAATCGCATTTGTTGAGAAGGGCAAAGATGTTAAAGGTGAAATCTCGCGTATCGCCGCCGAAGAGGGTTTACAGGTGCTTGGCTGGCGCGAACTACCTATCAACCCAGTGGGATTGGGTGTCACAGCTCGCTCAGTGATGCCAGAGTTTCATCAGGTATTTCTTAGTGGGTTACAGGCTGAGAATGGTCTTGTCTTGGAGCGCATGGCATTTTGTCTTCGCAAGCGGGCCGAGCACACATTACCTCTCTACTTCCCATCCCTTTCTGCTCAAACAATCGTTTATAAAGGAATGCTCACAACTGGCCAGCTTGAGGATTTCTTTCCAGATTTAAGTGATGAGCGTGTCGTTTCGCCCCTAGCCCTGGTTCACTCCCGTTTTTCGACAAACACTTTCCCATCTTGGCCACTGGCGCATCCATATCGCTTCATTGCCCACAACGGCGAAATCAATACAGTCAAAGGCAATCGCAACTGGATGCGTGCCCGTGAGACTCTGCTTGAGAGTGATGTAATCCCAGGTGATCTCAAACGATTATTTCCCATAGTAGAGATTGCAGGAAGTGACTCTGCATCATTTGATGAGGTGCTCGAACTTTTGTACTTAGGAGGAAGATCGCTCCCACATGCAGTATTGATGATGATCCCTGAGGCCTGGGAAAACCACAGTTCGATGTCGCAGTCACGGCGAGATTTCTATGCCTTTCATGCATCATTGATGGAGCCATGGGATGGACCTGCCTGTGTCACTTTCACTGATGGCCATCAGGTAGGTGCGGTCCTTGATCGAAATGGACTACGACCTTCGCGCTTTTGGGTGACAAAAGATGGCTTAGTTGTGCTCGCATCTGAGGTTGGAGTTTTGGATATCCCTGCACAAGAGATTCTTCGAAAGGGACGATTGCAGCCTGGCAAAATGTTTTTGGTAGATATTGAGGCAGGGCGGATCATTGAAGATGAGGAGATCAAAGACTCTCTTGCGCAGGCCGCTCCGTATGGAGATTGGCTCAGAGATGGAATGGTGAAGTTGAGTGATCTGCCATCGCGGGAGCACATCGTCTATCCACACTCATCGGTTATTCGCCGCCAGCGCGCTTTCGGATATACCGAAGAAGATTTGCGCATGTTAGTTACCCCCATGGCACGCAACGGCATGGAGGCCCTTGGCTCGATGGGAACAGATACCCCTATTGCCGCTCTCTCGATGAAACCTCGCCTACTCTTCGATTATTTTTCACAGCTCTTTGCTCAAGTAACAAATCCACCTTTGGATGCTATTCGTGAAGAGCTTGTCACAAGTTTGGGAACAGCGATGGGACCTGAGCACAATCTTTTGGATCCAGGCCCAGCCTCGTGTCGCCATATCTCCTTAGCATTTCCCGTAATCGATAATGATGAGCTTGCAAAGATAATTCACGTCAATGCAGATGGAGATTATCCAGGTTTGAGTGCTCACGTAGTTCGTGGACTTTTCTTTGTCGCAGAGGGTGGAGATGGACTTCGTGCTCGGCTCAATGAGATTAAATCTGAGGTCTCTCTTGCAATCGAGAATGGCGCACACATCATCGTCTTATCCGATCGTGATGGGGATACCGAAGAGGCACCTATCCCATCGTTGTTATTGACCGCAGCAGTGCACCATCACTTGATCCGTGAAAAGACCCGTACAAAGGTTGGACTAGTTGTTGAGGCAGGTGATGTTCGCGAAGTCCATCACGTCGCACTCCTTATTGGCTACGGCGCAGCTGCAGTAAACCCATATCTTGCGATGGAAAGTGCCGAGGATTTAGTTTTCCAGGGCGTCATCACCGGGATCACTCCTGAAAAAGCGGTGCGCAATCTCATCAAATCACTTGGCAAAGGTGTGCTCAAGGTGATGTCGAAGATGGGTATCAGCACAATCGCTTCCTATACGGGTGCGCAGGTCTTTGAAGCTATCGGCTTGAGTCCCCAAGTTGTGGATGAATATTTCACTGGAACGACTTCTCGACTAGGTGGTGTCTCACTCGATGTGATCGCACAAGAGACGATTGCACGCCATCACATCGCATATCCACCTGGGGGAGAGGTCCCTGGCACAAAGCGCCTTCCTATCGGGGGCGAATATCAGTGGCGACGTGAGGGTGAGCCTCATCTGTTCGATCCCGAGACAGTCTTTGCGCTGCAACACTCGACGCGCACAAAGCGCTACGACATTTTTAAGCGCTACACCGAACGTGTTAACGATCAGAGCTCTCGCCTTATGACTCTTCGCGGACTCTTCGAATTCAAAGATCAAAGGCCGATCTCAATCGATGAGGTCGAACCCGCAAGAGCGATCATGGCGCGTTTCTCGACTGGAGCGATGTCCTATGGCTCTATTTCGCAAGAGGCTCATGAAACTCTTGCGATTGCAATGAATCGCTTGGGTGGTAAGTCAAATACTGGTGAGGGAGGCGAAGATCCCTCACGCAATATCGCCGAGGTAAATGGTGATTCAAAACGATCCTCTATCAAACAGGTTGCTTCGGGTCGGTTCGGGGTCACAAGTGAGTATTTGGTCAATGCCGATGATATTCAAATCAAAATATCACAGGGTGCCAAGCCTGGTGAGGGTGGACAGTTACCTGGTAACAAGGTCTATCCATGGATAGCAAAGGTACGTTACTCGACTCCAGGTGTTGGACTTATCTCACCTCCACCCCATCATGATATTTATTCAATTGAAGATCTAGCCCAGCTCATCCATGATCTAAAAAACGCAAATAAAAATGCTCGCGTACATGTGAAACTTGTCGCAGAGGTTGGCGTTGGAACAGTCGCGGCAGGTGTCAGTAAGGCACATGCCGATGTGGTTCTGATCTCAGGCCATGATGGTGGAACTGGAGCATCTCCATTGACTTCACTTAAGCATGCAGGTGCTCCGTGGGAGTTAGGCCTTGCTGAGACTCAACAGACATTGCTCTTGAACAATCTGCGTGATCGCATAGTTGTCCAAACTGATGGGCAGTTAAAGACGGGCCGTGATGTCGTCATCGCGGCGCTATTAGGTGCAGAGGAGTATGGATTTGCAACTGCGCCTCTAGTCGTTTCAGGCTGCATCATGATGCGTGTCTGTCATTTAGATACCTGTCCCGTAGGAGTTGCGACTCAAAACCCTGAACTGCGGGCCCGCTTTACTGGAAAGCCTGAGTTCGTTGAAACATTCTTTGAGTACATCGCCGAAGAGGTGCGTGAAATTCTGGCGAGCCTTGGCTTTAGGACTCTTCTAGAGGCGATAGGTCATGTCGAGTACTTAGAGACTAGAAAGGCGGTTGAACACTGGAAGGCAAGTGGTCTGGATTTATCACCACTACTTGTTCGACCACAGGTCATAAGTTCATTACACAATACGCAGGTCCAGGACCATGGCTTGGATGCAGCATTAGATAACCAGCTCATCTCTCTTTCACAGCCTGCATTGACGAAAAAAGATCTGGTGCGCATCGATCTGCCAGTGCGAAATGTCAATCGCACGGTTGGGACGATGCTTGGGGCCGAGATCACACGCATGTACGGTGGTACAGGCCTGCCCGACGGAACGATTGATATTACGTTGCGTGGTTCGGCCGGTCAGTCCTTTGGCGCATTCATCCCAGCTGGACTCACGCTTCGCTTATTCGGTGATTCAAATGACTACGTCGGCAAGGGGATATCGGGAGGTCGCGTCATCGTGCGACCAGATATCACATCGCCATTTGCATCTCATCAAAATGTCATTGCAGGAAATGTCATCGGCTACGGAGCAACATCTGGTCAGATTTTGATCCGTGGCATCGTTGGGGAGCGCTTCTGTGTACGCAACTCTGGCGCTACTGCAGTCGTTGAAGGAATCGGTGATCATGGCTGCGAATATATGACGGGTGGAACAGTCATCGTGCTTGGGGCGATTGGGCGAAATTTTGCCGCTGGCATGTCAGGCGGACGCGCCTTTGTCTTAGATTTGGATTGCGCACAGGTCAATCCAGATATGGTCGATGTTCTTGCCGTTCCAGATGATCAGAGAGTTCTGCTCAAGAGATTAATTGTAGAATTCACCGACAATACCGATTCAATCATCGCCTCTGAACTTCTCTCAGATTGGGATGAATCAATCAAGCGCATCTCCTTAGTCATGCCACGTGATTATGCCCGCGTGCTCGATGCCATGGCACGGGCTTCTCGCGAAGGCCTTCCAGTGGACGCTCTTGTGATGGAGGTGGCAGCACTTGGCTGATCCAAAGGGTTTTCTTACAACAGCGCGCGAGCTCCCCTCGAGGCGTCCTGTAGATGTGCGCATTCAAGATTGGCGTGAGGTCTATGAGCCACAGAGCTTTGAGAATCTACAAAAGCAGGCAGGTCGCTGTATGGACTGTGGCGTCCCTTTCTGTCACTCGGGTTGTCCTCTAGGAAATCTCATCCCCGAATGGAATGACCTGATTCATAGAGGAGATAAGCAGGAGGCGATTAATCGTTTGCATGCGACCAATAACTTTCCCGAGGTCACCGGGCGTCTTTGTCCTGCACCATGTGAGAGTGCATGCGTAGTTGCAATCAACCTTGATGCGGTAACGATCAAGCAGATAGAGCTTCGCACCGTGGAAGAGGCATTTGCAGGTGGGATGGTAAAGCCATTGGCTCCTGATCGCATTACTGGCAAAACAGTTGCGGTAATTGGTTCGGGCCCGGCAGGTCTGGCCGCTGCCCAACAGTTAACACGAGCAGGCCATACCGTCGCCGTGTACGAGCGTGCAGCCAAGATTGGTGGGCTTCTGCGCTATGGGATTCCTGAGTTCAAGATGGAGAAACATATTCTCGATCGTAGATTGAATCAGATGGAGAGAGAGGGCACTCGTTTTCGCCCCGGTGTCGATGTGGGCGGGGAGTTGACGGGATCTGCCCTTCGTAAAAAATACGATGCGATAGTTCTAGCAGTTGGTGCGACTAAGTGGCGTGATCTTGATATTCCTGGTCGCGATCTAGTTGGTGTGTATCAGGCGATGGAGTATCTACCATGGGGCAATGCTCAGGCCCTAGGTGTGCTCGAACCGGATGGGATTAACGTTGCCGGCAAGCATGTCGTGATTCTGGGCGGAGGAGATACCGGCGCAGATTGTTTGGGCACGGCCATCCGCCAAGGTGCTGCAAGCATTACACAGTTAGAGATTATGCCAAGGCCAAGTGATGAACGGGCAGATGAGCACCCATGGCCGACATATCCGATGATCTATCGCATCTCAAGTGCCCACGAGGAGAGAGATAACCGTCTTTTCTCTGTGAGCACAGAGGAGTTCTTGGGGGATGGGGCTGGAAACTTACGCGCAATCAAAATCGTCGAGACCGAATTTATTAACGGTAAGTTCGAGCCAGTTTCAGGGAGTGAGAAAGAGATCATTGCCGATTTTGTCTTCCTCGCATTGGGTTTCACGGGACCGCAACGCTCTGCCTTACTTGAGCAGTTGGAGGTTGGAATTGATGATCGTGGAAATATCATCCGAGATGCGAACTATGCCGCCAATAATGATGGAGTCTTCGTCGCTGGTGATGCTGGACGTGGACAGTCATTGATTGTCTGGGCTATCGCAGAAGGTCGCAGCGCCGCTTCATCAGTGGATAGATATCTCACGGGCGATACACAGCTTCCGTATTCGATAGAGCCAACGACCCGCCCATTGATGGTTTAGAATCCTGATATGCGCAGAGCCAAGATTGTATGCACAATGGGTCCTGCAGTTGATTCAGAGCAGAAAGTTAAAGAGCTCATCGATGCGGGAATGAATATGGCCCGCATGAATCTTTCTCATGGAACATATGCCGAACACCAAGTGCGTTTTAACCAAGTGCGAGCCGGGGCCAAAGCCGCTGGACGCCCTATTGCGATTTTAGTTGATCTTCAGGGCCCGAAGATCCGTCTTGCACGCTTCATTGCAGGTCCTCACGAGTTAGCACGGGGAGACATCTTTACGATTACAACTGATGAAGTTGACGGTACAAAGGATCGAGTTGGAACCACATACAAGGCTCTGCCAGGTGATTGCAAGGTTGGGGACCACATACTGATCGATGATGGGAAAGTCACTGTTCAAGTCACCCAAGTAAGTGGTAACGATGTAATTACCACAGTGATCGAAGCAGGTTTGGTGAGTAATAATAAGGGAATCAACCTGCCAGGTGTAGCTGTCTCCGTTCCTGCGATGTCAGAGAAAGATATTGAGGATCTGCGTTGGGGTCTTCGCGCCGGTGCTGATTTCATCGCACTCTCCTTTGTACGAGATGCTGCCGATATCAAAGATGTCCATAAAATTATGGATGAAGAGGGCATTCGAATCCCAGTGATTGCTAAGATTGAAAAGCCTCAGGCCGTCGCAAATATAAACGAGATCATCGAGGCATTTGATGGCATCATGGTGGCACGGGGCGATCTAGGTGTAGAGCTACCTATTGAAGATGTGCCGCTGGTGCAAAAACTCTGTGTCGAACTCGCGCGCGACATGGCAAAACCAGTCATTGTTGCAACTCAGATGCTGGAGTCAATGATTACTAACTCTCGGCCAACGCGCGCCGAGGCTACCGATTGTGCTAACGCGGTCCTCGATGGCGCAGATGCCTTGATGCTTTCGGGAGAGACTAGTGTGGGCGAGTTTGCGATCGAATCGGTGCTCACGATGGCGCGAATTATTCAAAAGACAGAGGAGGGTGGACTTGATCGGATTCGTCCCATCAAGACAGCCCCCCGCTCTAAAGGAGGTGCCATCACAAAGGCTGCAACTGAGGTTGGGGCTATTGTCGGTGCTAAATACTTGGTCGCTTTTACACAAAGCGGTGATTCGGCCCGTCGTATGTCACGTATGCGCTCACCCATTCCAATTCTTGCGATGACTCCAGAGATCGGTACTTTCAATCGTTTAGCTCTCTCATGGGGAGTTGAATCGATGTTGACTCCGATCGTCGGGGCAACTGATGAGATGGTCAAACTCGTTGACTCAGTTTTGATCGACTCAAAGCGCGCTCACATTGGGGACAACGTGATGATCGTCGCCGGCTCTCCTCCAGGAATTCCCGGTTCTACTAATGCGATGCGTGTTCACCGTGTGGGAGATGCCGTTGGCGGGGCCGCTCCCGCCTACCGCTAAGATTTAGCCTTACGCCTCGGTACTCCAACGGTAGAGAGGGCAGTCTCAAACACTGCATAGTGTCGGTTCGAATCCGACTCGGGGCACGCGCAGCGTATGTGCAATCGGAGAGGAACATTCCTAGTGATCCGTATTCTCGTCGCTGAAGATGAGGCGCTTATCCGTATGGACTTGGTCGAGATGCTGCGCGATGCTGGCTACGAAGTAATCGCTGCGGCAAGTAACGGACAAGAGGCGATCGAGTTAGCACAGTTACACAAACCTGACCTTGCCATTCTCGATGTCAAGATGCCGATCTTGGATGGGATTTCAGCGGCTGAGAAAATCATCGCAATTGCTCCTGTGCTCATGCTCACTGCCTTCTCTCAAAGAGAGCTCGTTGATCGTGCACGCGATGCTGGTGTTATGGCTTACGTCGTTAAGCCTTTTACCATCAGTGATTTAGTCCCAGCGATTGAAATTGCAATCAGTAGGCATGTGCAGATGAAATCTCTGGCCGATGAGGTCTCCGACTTATATGAGCGTCTAGAGACACGTAAATTGATCGATCGAGCAAAGGGCATTTTGATGAAGGCACTCGATCTCTCTGAACCGCAGGCGTTCTCCTGGATTCAGCGGGCGGCTATGGATAGGCGTTTGAGCATGAAGGCGATCGCCGAGGCAGTGATAAATCCGGAGGCCGTACCCAACAAATAACTCCAAGCCCTGCACGGGAGCTGAGGTATTTATAACGAAATCGAAATATTTCACGCTCATCTGCGGGTTGTGAACCCCACAGCTCCTCCATTACCCTTTCATCCTCCCTGTCCCGGGACATATGTAAAAAAACAGGAAAGGCAGTACATGAACTCAAAGATTCAGCGCTCACTTGCCGTTATCTCTGCAGCCACTCTCGTTTTCGGCGTTGCAGCAGCGACTAACGCGCAGGCAGCAGTTAAGACTTACACAATCGCATACCAAGGCCCACTATCAGGTGGAGAGGCTTCAACTGGCATCGATGAGCAGAACGCAGTCAAATATGCGGCCAAGCTCTTTATGAAGAAGAACCCAAATATCAAAATCAAAATTGTTTCAGTAGATGACCAGGGAGATCCAGCTGTTGCATCAACAGTTGCTCCAGGAACTGCCTCTAACAAGAGCATTCTTGGCGTTGTCGGACCTGCTTACTCAGGTGCAACAATCGCATCACTTCCTTATTACAAGGCTGGCGGATTAGTAATGATCTCTCCATCGGCTACACGTGTATCGCTCACAGATCCTGCATCACCTGACTTCGGCGGACCAGTTTTCCACCGTGTCGTTGGAAAAGATGACCTACAGGGTCCAGCATTGGCAAAGTACGCAACAGCCGGTGTTTCAAGTGCGAAGGTCTTCGTATTCGATGACCAATCAGCGTATGCAGTGCCTCTTCGTGGCTTCGTTGAAGCTGGCTTGAAGAAGGTTGCTGGAGCAACAGTCGTTGGCGGCGGAGATTCAGTGCCAAATACAACGACAGATTTCGCCCCAACAATTGCAAAAATCAAGACATCTGGCGCAACTGTGGTTATCTACACTGGTTACTACAGCCAGGCAGCAATCTTTATCAAGCAGCTTCGTGACTCAGGATCAACGGCGATATTTGCCGGAGGCGACGGAGTCTTCAACCAGGAGTTCCCAAAGCTTGCTGGTGCATCAGCTGAGGGCTCACGCATTACTGGTGTTGGTGGCCTTGCTGGCATCAGTCCAAAGCTTGAGACCGATTTCAAGAAGCAGATGGGTGTCTCATCAGGTGTGTACTCAGTTGAGTCATACGATGCTGCAAACATTCTCCTTGAGGGAATCAAAGCTGGAAATACAACTCGCGCAAAGATGCTCAAGTGGGTCAAGGCCTACAAGGGTAAGAGCGTGAGCGGAAATACCATCAAGTTCGATGCCAACGGAGATATCTCATACGGACTCTTCGCAGGTTTCACGACAAAGAGCGGTGTTCTCGTTAATACAGGAATCATCAAATAACTAACGACTAGTTGTTTGGCAACACGCTTGCTAGTGGGTGGGTGTTCTGAAGGGTCTTTAAAAAGATCTCAAAGACACCCACCTCTTGCATGGTATTGCAGTAGATTACGCCCACGGTCTGGCATCCAAGGAGAGCAATGTTTGCAGTATTAATTGACCAGTTCTGGTCGCTCACTATCGCTGGAATCGCCCTTGGATTTATCTATGTATTGATTTCACTTGGCTACACCATGGTTTATGGCGTTCTGCGTATGATCAACTTTGCAAACTCTGAGATATTCATGTGGGGGACTTTTGGTACGGTAATAACTAACCGAGATATCTTTCACTACACGCAGACATCTGAACCTGCAAGAGGATGGAAGCTAGCTCTCGTTCTCGTTTCAGCCCTACTGATGTCAATGCTGGTGGCCGCCCTGACCGCAGTCTTCGTCGAATTTGTTGCATATCGTCGTTTGCGCATGAAGGGAACGAACCGATTGGCCACTTTGATCTCTGCGATTGGCATCTCTATCGCATTGGCAGAGGTCATGCGCCTTCTCACCGACTCACGCCCTGTCGGCTCGCCTCGCGTTCTCGAGAAGATGATTCTTACCGAGGTATGGGGTGCCAATGTTCGTCTCGATACGGTTGTCACGATTATCGCAGCGGCGATTATTTACATCCTGCTGGAGCGCTTTATCCAGCTCTCCCGTATGGGCAAGGCCATTCGCGCCGTCTCCCAAAATGAAGACTCCGCGAAGTTGATGGGTGTCAACCTCAACCGTGTGATCACCGTAACTTTTCTCGTTGGAGGATTAGCAACTGGAGCGGCAGGGTTTTTTTACATCACAGTCTTTGAGTACACCAAGTTCAATATCGGATTTACTATGGGGCTGGCAGCTTTTACCGCCGCCGTTCTTGGTGGTATCGGAAATATTCGCGGCGCATTTTTGGGTGGACTCTCTCTTGGCCTGCTTGAAGTTTATGCATCTGCAGTCCTTGGAACACAGTGGAAGGCGGTCACCGTCTTCATCGTGCTCGTTTTAGTGCTTCTCTTCAAGCCAAATGGTCTGTTCGGTGAGGCCGTTCAGCAGACGAGGGCGTGAGGATATGAAGATTCGAAACTATTGGAACTTACGAGATGCCGGCGCCCAACTCTGGGAGCGTTCAAATCGTCAAGGCAGAGTTGCGATAGCACTCACCGCAATTGCACTTGTAGCTCTCTTGCCATTTGCGGGGGCGAGTTTCTTAGCAACTCCGATCGCCGCATATGACGCCGTGTTGGTCTATCCGGTGGGGGTTTTCGTATTGATGGCCCTAGGTTTGAATATCGTCGTAGGAAAATCAGGAATGCTCGATCTTGGTTATGTTGCCTTCTTTGCAATCGGTGCCTACACCATGGCGCTCATGGGGACTCTGACTGGGCTCAACACCTGGCAGATTATGCCCTTTGGTATCGCCTTTGCGATGATCGCAGGAGTATTACTGGGTCTTCCAACTTTGCGACTGCGCGGTGATTATCTGGCGATTGTCACATTAGGTTTTGGTGAGATCGTTCGTTTGATCGCGCTGAACTCTTCTTGGACTAAGGGCCCTAATGGCATCGCAAATATTCCGATGCCACCAAATATTGGGCCACTTGAGTTCAAATTAGATGATCAGAAGGTTTTCTTCTGGGTAGTTGTGATCATGATTCTGCTCACGATATGGATGATTCGCCGATTGAGTATCCGTCGTCCCGGACGGGCGTGGGAGGCTATCCGTCAAGATGAGGATGTCGCAGAGCTTTTAGGAGTACACACCCTCAAATTCAAGATCTGGTCTTTCTCTCTGGGAGCAGCGGTAGGAGGTGCAGCAGGTGTTCTCTATGCATCAAAGAATCTCTTTATCGCTCCAGAGATGTTTACACTCAACGTCTCGATTTTGATCCTCGCCTGTGTTGTATTCGGTGGTATCGGAAATATTTGGGGAGTAGTTGTCGGTGCCACAATTCTTGGCTATCTGCCAGATCGAATCCGATTCATCTCTGATGCTCGGTTGTTGGTCTTTGGCACAGTTCTTGTGGTCGTCATGAACTTTAGACCAGATGGTCTGCTGCCCCGAAAGAAGCGTGAAAAGGTGGGGGAGAAGCTCTAACTCGGCTAGAGGCTCATTGCGATGGGTAAGGCGGACCTGTTACGCAAACGTTATCAATTCCTCTCCCTTTTGTTTGCCTAAGCTTTCCCTGACCTTTACGCTTACACCTTCCCCATCCCGGGATGGAAATGAAAACCTATAGGAAGGCTTTACATGAATAAGAAGGTACAACGCTCCCTCGCCGTTGCCTCTGCCGCTACGCTCGTTTTTTGTGTGTCGGTAGTTTCATCAGCGAGCGCAGCACCAAAGAGTGTCTCTCTTGCTTTTCAGGCACCCTTAACAGGATCTAACGCTCTTACAGGTCAAGATGAATTAACGGCAGCTAGATTTGCCCTCTCTGAGTACAACGCTACAAACCCAGCGATCAAGGTAGAGCTCGTCATCGCAGATGACCAGGGTTTAGCTGAGGTTGCTGCAGTTCTTGCACCTGGTATCGCATCAAACAAGAAGATCATCGGCCTCATTGGTCCAGCCTTCTCTGGTGCAACTCAGGCCTCACTTCCAGCTTACAAAGCGGGAAGACTCCCTCTTATCTCTATGTCTGCTACACGAGTATCTCTTACAGATAGAAGGGCGCCAGTAAATGGTTTCCCAATCTTCAAGCGTGTTGTGGCAAATGATAAGTTCCAAGGTCCAGCACTTGCTCGCTATGCAACAAAGGGAATTGCCTCACCAAGTGTTTATTTGGTAGATGATAAGACCGCATACGGTAAGGGTCTTGCCGATTATACAAAGCCAAATATTACCAAGATCGCTGGAACCGATAGCGTCCCAGAGAACACAAGTGATTACACATCCGTGGTTGCAAAGGTAAAGGCATCTGGAGCCAACGTAGTTATCTACTGCGGATATGCACCTGATGCTGCAAAGTTTGTCAAGGCACTTCGCGATGGTGGATACACAGGTATCTTCGCTGCCGGTGACGGAGTTCTCAAGGCAACATTCCCAAATAACGCTGGTAACACTGCTGCAGAGGGTGCACGTCTAACCGCTGCAGATGTTCCTTTTGAGGATGTCGCTACACCTGCACAGATGGTTGCCTACACAAAGCTCACCGGAATTAAGGTTCCAGGTAGCTATGTCACATCGACCTACAATGCAACTAACATCTTCCTTGCATGCATCAAGCAGGGTGTCGTAACTCGTGCGGGAATGCAGAACTGCCTCACAAATGGCTCATTCAAGGGCGTTGCCGGGGATACCATTCGATTCGATCGATATGGTGACATCATCGGTGGAGCAGCAGTTGGAGCCTTTACAATCAAGGCTGGAAAGATTACTTACCTGGGCGTTGCCTAAGTAGTATTGAGCATCAAATAATCGCAGCCGTCTCTGGCTAAATCCAGAGGCGGCTGCGATTACTACAATGAAGTGGATTATATGAATTTACAAGTTCTTGAGAGCCAGTTCTGGTCCCTCTGCCTGCAGGGAATCGCTCTTGGCTTTATCTACGTTTTAATCTCTCTTGGATACACCATGGTCTACGGCGTGCTTCGTTTGATTAACTTTGCCAACTCTGAAGTCTTTATGATCGGGACATTTGCAACCGTTGTAGCACAGGTTGGAATCCTACAAAACCAGACCGACTCTCAATCTCTACATGGCTTCAGACTGATTTACACTCTTGTCTTCGCTCTGCTTTTCTCTATGCTGATCTGTGGATTTTTAGGAATTTTAGTCGAGCTAGTGGCTTACAGACGGCTGCGAGCCCTCGGTGCCAAACCCTTAGGCTTTTTAATCTCTGCGATCGCAACATCGATAGTTCTTCTTGAGACGACACGTATTGTGACTTTTTCTCGTCCCCAGACATCTCCGCGTCTTTTAGACAAGTGGTCATTTGGAGAGTTTGCTGGTGCTAATTTTAGAATTGATACAGTCATGGTCATTGTCTCTGGAGTCGTAATATTTGTTGTTCTTGATCGTTTCGTCACCAAGACCCGCCTGGGTAAGGCCATCCGTGCCGTGTCCATGAGCGAGGAAAACTCAAAACTTATGGGGATAAACCTCAATCGAGTTGTTTCACTTACATTTTTTATTGGTGGCCTCACAACAGGTGCAGCCGCGTTTTTCTATACCACCGTCTATGAGACAACCCAGTTTAATGTGGGCTTCAATCTAGGTTTGGCGGCTTTTACTACTGCAGTTCTTGGCGGTATCGGAAACCTTCGAGGGGCCTTCTACGGTGGCATGTTCCTTGGAGTCCTTGAGCAGTTTTCATCGGCCATCCTTGGCTCGCAGTGGAAATCAGTGACCGTCTTTACAGTATTGGTTCTTGTCTTGCTCCTCAAACCAAATGGCATCTTCGGTGAAGCTGTCCAGCAAACGAGGACATGATGATAAATATTCGCGATAAGAGTGCATCAATCTGGGAGAGTTGGAGTCCGCCTGCCCGCTCAGGCTTTGTATTGATTGTCATTACTCTCGTGGCACTTCTTCCCTACGCCGGAAGTTTTGGACCAACCTCTTTTCTTGACACCCCTATATCCTCCTATCAAGCAGTGCTCGTTTACCCAATCGCCCTCTTCGTTCTTATGGGTCTTGGACTCAATATCGTGGTTGGAAAGTCTGGACTCTTAGATCTTGGCTACGTAGCCTTCTTTGCAATCGGTGCCTACACGATGGGCATCATGGGAACTATGACAAGCCTTAATACATGGCAGATCCTTCCCTTTGGAATCTTCTTTGCGATGCTCTCAGGATTACTTCTAGGCCTACCGGCACTGCGCCTACGTGGTGATTATTTGGCGATTATTACTTTGGGTTTTGGAGAGATCATCCGCATCGTCGCCCTTAATCTCTCTGTGACGGGTGGACCTAATGGCATCGTTGGTGTTCCAACCCCTCCTGCAATCTTGGGTCAAAAGTTTGAGCTCGATGATCATGCAGGCTACTTTTGGGTCATTCTCATTCTGATTTTATTGGTCATATGGATGATACGTCGCTTCACAATCCGTCGGCCAGGTCGGGCATGGGAGGCGATACGCCAAGACGAAGATGTTGCAGCACTTATGGGGGTCAACCTTTTGGTCTATAAGCTCTGGTCATTTACAATCGGGGCTGCAGTCGGCGGCGCTGGTGGAGTCATCTATGCCTCAAAGACAATGTTCATCGCCCCCGATATGTTCACTTTCAATACCTCTATTCTCATTTTGGCATGCATTGTCTTCGGAGGTTTAGGAAATATCTGGGGAGTCATCCTCGGTGCATCTATCCTGGCCTATCTACCCGAGCGTATCCGCTTTATCAGTAACGCTCGCCAATTGGTCTTTGGTCTAGTACTTTTGGTGATTATGAATGTTCGGCCAGATGGATTATTACCTCGAAAGAAGCGCGAAAAAATTAGGCAAAAGGAGGCCGTGTAAATGAGTGAGAAGATCCTTGAACTTAAAAATCTAACAATGCGCTTTGGTGGAGTGACCGCCTTAGACTCGGTTGATCTAGATGTATTCAAAGGTGAGATCTGTGCCCTCATCGGCCCGAACGGTGCAGGTAAGACGACTGTCTTTAACGTGATCACTGGTGTTTATCAGGCAACTGCCGGTGAGATTATCTTTGAGGGAAAAAGTATTCTTGGAATGAAGCGTCATGTAATCGCAAAAACCGGCATGGCCCGCACCTTCCAAAATGTCCGCCTCTGGGGGGAGATGACCGCATTAGAAAATGTCATCACTGCGACCGATGTTCACAAGGGCTCAGGGCTTGTAGGAGCACTCTTTGGTCTGCCCCGTTCGCGCCGTGAGGAGAAGCGAGACCGTATTCGCGCACAGGAGCTCCTGGATTTTATGGGGATTGGCCACCGCGCAGATCAACTTGGCAAGAACCTTCCCTATGGAGATCAGCGCCGCTTAGAAATTGCGCGTGCAATGGGCACTGAGCCACGCCTCTTACTTTTGGATGAACCAGCTGCCGGCTTTAATCCAGCAGAGAAGGTAGAGCTTGCATCACTGATCAAAAAGATCCGTGATGCTGGTTATACCGTTCTTCTGATCGAGCACGATATGTCCTTGATCATGGGAATCTCAGATCGTGTGGCTGTCTTAGACTTCGGCATCAAGATCGCCGATGATCTCCCAAGTAATGTACAGAAGGATCCAAAGGTTATTGAGGCCTATTTAGGAGTGCCAGTAGATGCGTCTTGAGATCAAGGATCTGCGGGTTCATTATGGAAAGATCGAGGCGATCAAGGGAATCTCGGTTGTCGTCAATGAGGGAGAGATCGTCACGCTCATTGGAGCTAACGGAGCGGGTAAAACAACGACACTCAAGACAATTTCTGGTCTACGCAAAGTCTCCAGTGGTTCGATTTTATTTGATGGTCAAGATATCTCTAAAGTCGCTGCCCACGAGAGGGTAAATCTTGGTATCTCACAGGCACCTGAAGGCCGTGGAATCTTTCCTGGAATGACAGTGCTAGAAAATCTTGAGATGGGTAAGTTTCACCGCAAGGAGCGCAAAGCTGAGATGAATGAGGATCTCGATAAGATTTACCAACTCTTCCCACGTTTAAAAGAACGTACCTCCCAAGCCGGCGGAACCCTCTCTGGGGGAGAGCAGCAGATGCTTGCTATCGGTCGTGCCCTCATGTCACGGCCAAAGGTTTTACTCCTTGATGAGCCATCAATGGGCCTTGCACCACAGATGATTGCAAATATCTTCCGCATCATCACTGAGATCAATAAGAGTGGAGTGACAATCTTGCTAGTCGAACAGAATGCAGCACAGGCTCTTGCACGTGCACATCGCGCATACATTCTTGAGACCGGAAATGTTGTCAAAGAGGCGAAGGCGAGTGATCTTCTTGATGATCCTGCTGTGCGCCAGGCCTATCTGGGAACGGGGGCACAGGCCTAAATCCTTAGCGCTCTGCCAGTATCAGACAGGTGATGCGAGCGGTGCATGTGCGCTCACCTTTATCGTTTGTTATCACGACATCCCAGCTGCATAGTGTTTTGCCAAGGGAGATTGCAGTGGCCACACCGGTCACCACGCCACTTGTCGCAGATTTGTGGTGAGTAGCGTTGATATCGACTCCAACAATCTTTCGATGAATGCCTGCATGTAATGATGTTCCGATCGATCCCAAAGACTCGGCTAGAACCACATTGGCACCACCGTGCAAAAGACCAAATGGTTGCGTATTACCCTCTACAGGCATCGTGGCTACTAAACGACCCTCTTGTGCTTCGAGAAAAACGATACCCAGTTTTTTATCGAGTGCACCGCTTCCTCGCTCTTTATAAAAAGCAAGAAAATCTTCACTGACCATAAGACAGATTCTACTGTGGAATCTAGGATGAGCCCATGTCTAAACGGCTATTGCTCATTGATGGACACTCAATGGCATATCGCGCCTTTTACGCCCTGCCAGTCGAGAATTTCACAACGGCATCGGGCCAGCACACCAATGCCATTTATGGCTTTGCAACGATGCTCCTATCTCTCCTGAGCTCTGAAGAGCCGACGCATGTAGCCGTTGCCTTCGATGTATCCCGCAAGACTTTACGAACTGAGATATTTCCTGAGTACAAGGCGAATCGTGCCAAGACACCTGATGAATTTCGATCTCAGATGGAACTGCTTCACCAACTTGTTACCGCCTTCGGTATCACATCTTTTGAACTTGAAGGATATGAGGCCGATGATATTTTGGCCACATTAACAAAGCAGGCTGAGTTAGATGGCTTTGAAACACTCATCTGTAGTGGTGATCGTGACTCTTTTCAATTAGTGAATCAGATGACGACAGTTCTCTATCCAAAGCGTGGCGTGAGCGATTTGGCGCGAATGACACCGCAGGCAGTCATCGAAAAATATGGGATGACACCCGCTCAATATCCAGATTTTGCCGCACTACGCGGAGATCCAAGTGATAATCTCCCCTCCGTCCCAGGTGTCGGCGAGAAGACAGCGGCAAAGTGGATCATTGATCATGGATCCCTGGCAGAGTTGATCGCCAACGCAGATAAGTTGTCAGGCAAAGCGGGGGCCTCATTTCGAGATTCAATCGCATCGGTAACTCTTAATAGTGAGTTAACGCGCTTGATTAGCAATGTTCCCATTGAGTTTGCACTCTCGGATCTGTCCTGGTCTGGAGTCGATGAGAGCAAGACCAATCCACTCTTTGATACTTTGGAGTTCAAAAGCCTTAAAGAGCGAATTAGGCAAGTTCTGATCACACGGAGCACACCTGCAATCGCTGGACAAGCACCCTCTCTTTTTTCAGTAGAGATGGCGGTGCGATCTTTAACTACCACCGAAGCCGATGCGCAGATTGCATCACATGGTGGCCCGATCACGATTGCCTTTGCTTTGGAGGATGAGCATCTTCATCAATACGCCATCGGACTATCACCTGAGAATATATTCCTGGTCCAAAGCTCAAAGATGGGGGATTGGGCCGCTGATGCCACAGTCAAGAAGATTACTCATGATGCTAAATCTCTGGCACGCGCTACCGCACTCCTTGGTATTGAATTCGATAGCGCCTTGGCCGCTTATTTAGTTAATCCTGGAGTTCGAGCTTCATCTCTGGCAGATTTGTCTCAGAGATGGGGTGATGGTTCGGTAATCGATCAGTCAAGTCAGGAACAGGAGTTGCTCACGAGTGCGCGGGCGTTATTTTCTCTGCAAGTGAGCCTCACTCGCGAACTCAAGGAGCGAAACCTTTTCGAACTTTTTTCAACGATGGAGCTTCCCATCGCACAGTTGTTAGCCAATATGGAGAGGATCGGGGTCGCCATCGACCAAGGCGAGCTTGAGAGGCTTTTTGGATTCTTTGAGGGTGAAGTTGCCCGTGAAACCAAAGCGGCCCATGAGTCTGCCGGACATGAGTTCAATGTGGCATCTCCCAAGCAGCTTCAAAGCCTGCTCTTTGATGAGCTTGGCCTACCCAAGACGAAAAAGATCAAGACGGGCTTTACAACCGATGCTGAAAGTTTGGATTGGCTCCATAAAAAGACTGGACATCCAATCTTAACTCATCTACTTCGTATCCGTGAGACCAAGAAACTTTCAACGACCATTGAGGGATTAATCGCGGCTATCGCCCTTGATGGACGTATCCATACTCACTTTGCCCAAACCGTCACAGCAACTGGACGGCTCTCATCTATCGCGCCAAATCTTCAGAATATTCCTGTGCGCACAGAAGAGGGACGTAAAATCCGAAATGCTTTTGTTGCAGGTGATGGCTATGTCGGTCTCCTCACCGCCGATTACAGTCAGATAGAGATGCGCATCATGGCTCATCTCTCCCACGATGAAAAACTCTTGAGAGCCTTCGAATCTGGGGAAGATCTTCATGCAACGATCGCCGCCGTTATCTTTGGTGTAAAGGCCACCGATGTTGATCCAGAGATGCGCAGGCAGATAAAAGCTATGTCGTATGGTCTGGCCTACGGCTTATCCTCTTACGGTCTAGCTACTCAGTTAGATATTACTCCCGCTAATGCTCAATCCTTAATGGATACTTACTTTGCGCGCTTTGGAGGCATCCGCGACTATTTAAAGACGGTAGTCGATGATGCACGTAAGCTCGGTTATACCGAGACGATTATGGGACGCAGGCGTTACTTGCCAGATCTTATGAGCGATAATCGTGTGCATCGAGAGGTGGCAGAGAGGATGGCGCTCAACGCCCCGATTCAGGGATCGGCCGCTGACATAATTAAGTTGGCGATGTTAAAGGTACAAAAGGCGATAGAGAATGCGAACCTAGGCTCACGTCTTCTTCTACAGATACATGATGAGCTAATCCTTGAAGTAGTAGAGGGTGAAGAGGAGAAAGTGCGCGAACTAGTAAGGCGGGAAATGGGCTCTGCATATCCGCTACGTGCCCCTCTAGATGTAAATGCTGGCCTTGGTCTAACCTGGCACGAAGCGGCACACTAGTTTCAGAGGCTACTTAACCTCATTAGAGATACTTTTTATCGCCCGAAGATCCTCCTCGTGGGTTGGAACAGCATATGCCGCACTCAATCGTTCGCGTCCAATAGTCAGAATGAGTAAACCAAAGAAGATCATGATCGGTAGCATCGCTAAACCTATTCGAGGAGAAAACATCTCTGAGACAACGCCACCAACAGCGGCGCCTAGCGCCATGAACGATCCTTCAATACTCCAAATCCAACCAAGTGATGCCGTCTGCGACCCCTGTGGTCTAACAATTTCGAGAACTTCAAAGTAGAAGACTTGAAGTGCCCCACCCAGAAAACCAATGCATGCTCCGACTAAGGCCATGGTCCAATCGGGATACGTGAAGGCTACAGGGATACATGCGATCACCCACAGCAGGTAAGTTCGGCGAAGCGCAGATAGCGGAGAGAGTCTCTTTGAAACCAAACCACCGAATAAGCCTCCGGTGACAGTGGCGATTCCAAAAGAGGCAAAGATCCATGCAACGCGATTTGGCACCCCTTCTTGAGTTGCAAAGGCTGGGACGGCAACATCAAATACTCCCCATCCAAAGCCGATAAAGCAGCCTTCGAGCATGAGTAATCGAATAGCTCGATCGCGCCACAACTTCTGCTGATTTTTTTGTTTTTTCTCTGGAATCCAATTTCGGGAGACGGGAGTCAGTGATAATGCGATCCCACCCAAAAACATCAGAGTCGCAATAGCGCCTAAGCCAAGCGCTGGACGCGAAGAAAGTGAGAGCGCTGTTATTACAACTGGCCCAATAACGCCAGTTGAATTCATCATGGACGAGTCGAAGGCATATGCAGTTCTTAAATATGAATCAGGAACGATGTCCTTCCATAAAGGACGCACTGAGAGATTAATTGGAGGAGCAGTGATTCCCAGAATAAAGGTGGTTATTAAAATAGATTTACTGGTATCCATTGTGTTGAGAATGAGAATCAAGCCTGAATACATCGGGACCAAAATACGGATTGGCCACTTCTGACCAAAACGATCCATGACCGATCCTCGAAGGCCGGCGGTAGCCGCCCCAGCCAGTGAGTTCAAGCCGATTGCAAAACCAGCTATGGCCACTGAACCCGTCTCTTGCTCTGCCTTAAAAAATATGCCTAAACCGATCATGGAATAGGCCAGTCGCGCTGGAAATGCGCTGATACCTAGCTGAATGACCTGTGGAAAGGCCAGCAACTCTTTATATCGCTTCATAACGAAGTTGAGTCTAGCGATTACGCTCAAAAAATTTAGTGGATTTGCCCTTATCCGCTCACAAACCCTACCCTTGCCCTCCAGCCACGAAAGTGGAACCTTCTACTCATCTATCCCTACGGAGCACACTTGTCTACAGCACCAGTAATTGCATTGAATGATATTGGCTCGGCCGCAGATTTCCTCGCGGCAATCGAAGGAACAATTAGAAATTTTAATGACGGAGATCTTGTCACAGGAACTATCGTCCAAGTTGGTCGCGAAGAGGTACTCGTTGACATTGGATATAAGACTGAGGGAGTAATACCTTCTCGTGAGCTTTCAATTCGCCACGATGTAGATCCAAATGAGATTGTGAAAGTCGGTGAAAGTATTGAGGCTCTTGTCCTTCAAAAGGAGGACAAAGAGGGTCGTTTGATTCTCTCCAAAAAGCGCGCACAGTACGAACGCGCATGGGGTGACATCGAAGGTAAGAAAGAGCGCGATGAAGTTGTCATCGGCACAGTCATTGAAGTTGTCAAGGGTGGGCTCATCGTTGATATCGGACTGCGTGGCTTCCTTCCAGCATCACTGGTCGAGATGCGTCGGGTACGTGATTTAACGCCTTACATTGGCAAGCAAGTCGAGGCCCGTATCATCGAACTGGATAAGAACCGAAACAATGTTGTTCTCTCCCGCCGGGCATTCCTAGAGCAGACCCAGTCCGAATCACGCACAACGTTTTTAAATCAATTACAAAAAGGTCAAGTTCGCTCGGGTGTCGTCTCATCAATCGTGAATTTCGGTGCCTTCGTGGACCTTGGTGGCGTTGATGGACTTGTCCACGTATCAGAGCTCTCATGGAAACATATCGATCATCCAGGTGAGGTCGTTGAAGTTGGAGATGAAGTCACTGTTGAGGTTCTCGAAGTTGATTTTGAGCGCGAGCGTGTATCACTCTCACTCAAGGCAACGCAAGAAGATCCATGGCAGGCCTTTGCCCGTACCCACACAATCAATCAAGTTGTCCCAGGAGTGGTGACAAAGCTTGTCCCATTCGGAGCCTTCATTCGAGTACATGAAGGTATTGAAGGCCTTGTTCATATCTCTGAATTAGCCGAACGACATGTCGAGATTCCAGAGCAAGTTGTCGCCGTAGATGACGAGTTATTCGTAAAAATTATTGATATCGATCTAGAGCGTCGGCGCATCTCACTCTCTCTTAAGCAGGCAAATGAGGGACACGAGATTGAAATCGAAGCCTTTGATCCAACTCAGTATGGAATGGCTGCTCGCTACGATGCCGAGGGAAACTTCATCTACCCTGAAGGTTTTGATTCGCAGACCCAAGAGTGGAAGCCAGGCCATGAAACTCAGCGCGAGGAGTGGGAGCGTCAATACGCCCAAGCTCAAGAGCGCTTCATGGCTCACAAGAAGCAAAAAGCCGAAGCCAAGGCCGCCGATGCTGCCGCAGTTCCAGAGGCCACTGAAGTTGAATCAATAGAGGTAGTGGCTGCAGAGTAAATATTTGAAAGAAAAGACCCAGCGCATGTGCTGGGTCTTTTCTATTGTGGGGGAGAGAATTCGGTTGGGGCTATCCTTACCGCATGCTCGTCATCGGATTAACTGGCGGTATCGGTAGTGGAAAGTCACTGGCCGCCGAATATTTTGCCGACCTGGGTGCCTTAGTCATCGATGCCGATCAACTAGCCCGGGCAGCGATAGAGCGGGGTTCAACCGGCTTTGATCAGACTCTTGCTGCCTTTGGAGATTCAATTCTTAAAGATGGTGAGATTGATAGACAGGTGCTAGGAGAAATAATTTTTAAGGATGCAAGTCATAAGGCAACTTTAGAATCGATCATTCACCCTTATGTTCGCAAACAGTTCGAGGCTGCAGTGGCATCGCTCACGGGTAAGCAAACCTTGGTCTATGAGATCCCACTTCTCTTTGAGACTAACGCGGCCGATCGCTTCGACCTTGTGATAACAATCGAGGCCGAGATGGATATCCGTATCGCTCGATTGCGTGCGAAGGGCTTACATCTCTCCCAGATTCAGGCCCGCATCGCAGCCCAGGCCACACGAGAGCAAAGGCTCTCTATCGCCGATTTCGTCATCGAGAACAATGGCACGGCCGATGATTTGGCGCGTCAGGTCGAAAATATTTGGGATGGTTTAACTCCGACTTCTAACTAGAATTGGTGCATGCGCCCAGTATCGGATTTACAGCGACGGGTCGAACCATTTCAAGTAATCAGTGACTATATTCCCGCTGGTGATCAACCCGAGGCGATTGCTGAGATCGCTCGGCGCTTTGAGGCTGGAGAGCAGGATGTCGTTCTACTTGGAGCAACGGGAACTGGCAAATCTGCGACTACGGCCTGGCTCATAGAAAAGCTTCAACGCCCGACCCTTGTCTTGGCACCCAATAAAACCCTGGCCGCCCAATTAGCAAATGAGTTTCGTGAGCTTTTACCAAATAATGCCGTTGAATACTTCGTCTCTTATTACGACTACTACCAACCAGAGGCCTATGTCCCTCAGACCGATACATTCATTGAGAAGGATTCAAGTGTCAACGATGAGGTTGAACGGCTGCGCCACTCTGCAACCAACTCATTACTAACGCGCAGAGATGTCATAGTTGTAGCAACCGTCTCCTGTATTTACGGCCTTGGTACCCCTCAAGAGTACGTCGATCGGATGGTGACACTTCGTGTAGGGGATGAAATTGAGCGAAATGCCCTGCTTCGTCGATTCGTAGATGTTCAGTACAAGCGAAATGACGTGGCCTTTGAGAGAGGGACCTTTAGAGTCCGTGGGGATACGATCGAGATAATTCCGATGTATGAGGAGTTAGCGATTCGAATCGAGATGTTCGGCGATGAGATAGAGAAAATTACGAGTCTTCACCCTTTAACTGGAGAAATCATCCGAGATGAGAGCGAGACACATATCTTTCCCGCCACTCATTATGCTGCCGGACCCGAGACCATAAAACGGGCGATAGGAGATATCGCGGATGAGTTACAGATTCAACTCAATCTCTTCGAAAAACAGGGCAAGCTCCTTGAGGCACAGCGATTACGGATGCGCACGACCTTTGATCTAGAGATGATGGAGCAGATCGGTTTCTGCAGCGGCATCGAGAATTACTCTCGCCATCTAGATGGCCGCGAGCCTGCCTCTGCTCCCAACTGTCTCTTGGATTACTTTCCTGAAGACTTTCTTGTTGTCATTGATGAGAGCCATGTGACCATACCCCAACTGGGTGCGATGTATGAGGGCGATGCATCCAGGAAGCGAACTCTGGTAGAACATGGCTTTCGTCTACCGAGTGCGCTAGATAATCGCCCACTTAAGTTTCCCGAGTTTCTAGAGCGCACAGGCCAAAAGCTTTATCTCTCAGCCACTCCCGGAAAGTATGAGATGGCAAAGATTGGTGGAGATGTCGTCGAACAGGTAATCCGTCCAACTGGACTGATAGATCCCCAAATCGTCATCAAACCCATCAAGGGACAGATCGATGATTTACTCCATGAGATCAGCATCCGCGCCGATAAAAATGAGAGAGTTCTTGTAACGACCCTGACAAAGAAGATGTCAGAGGATTTGACGGAATACATGCAGGAAAAGGGAGTTCGAGTCCGTTATCTGCACTCGGAGGTCGACACTTTGCGCCGGGTAGAGCTCTTACGTGAGCTTCGGATGGGGGATTACGATGTACTGATCGGGATCAACCTACTTCGAGAAGGTTTGGATTTACCTGAAGTCTCACTCGTTGCAATTCTAGATGCCGATAAAGAGGGCTTCTTGCGCTCGGCCACATCGTTGATTCAAACCATCGGCCGTGCGGCGCGAAATGTCTCGGGTGAGGTTCATATGTATGCCGATAACATTACCGATTCGATGGCCAAGGCTATAGATGAGACTAATCGTCGCCGTGCAAAGCAGGTGACCTACAATCGTGAGCGTGGAGTAGATCCACAGCCCTTGCGTAAGAAAATCGCCGATATTACAGATTTGATTAACCGTGAGTCGGCGGATACAGATGAGCTATTAGAGACGAGCAAGAGGGCAAATCAGAAGAGTTCTACATCGACTGGCATCTACCCAAAGAGCACAACATCGCTGCCACGACAGGATCTCATGGCATTGATAGGCTCTCTCACCGATCAGATGAAAAATTCAGCTGCGCAACTCCAGTTCGAGGTAGCAGCCCGCTTGCGCGATGAGATCAAGCTCCTTAAGAAAGAGCTTCGTTCTATGGAAGAGGCTGGTGTTTAATGAGTATCGACAAGCTAGTCGTGCGGGGTGCACGTGAACATAATCTCAAAAATGTCTCGATTGAGCTTCCACGTAACGCTCTTATCGTCTTCACTGGCCTCTCAGGCTCAGGAAAATCATCTCTTGCATTTGACACTATCTTTGCCGAAGGCCAGCGCCGATATGTGGAGTCACTCTCTGCCTATGCCCGTCAATTTCTCGGCCAGATGGACAAACCAGATGTGGATTTCATTGAAGGTCTATCTCCGGCAGTCTCAATCGATCAAAAATCTACTAACCGAAATCCGCGCTCTACCGTTGGGACGATTACCGAGGTGTACGACTATCTACGTCTGCTCTTTGCTCGAGCAGGACGGCCACACTGTCCATCATGTGGAAAGGCCGTGTCCCGCCAGTCTCCACAACAGATAGTTGATCAGATATTAGCGATGCCACCGACGACGAAGTTTCAGGTTCTTGCACCCGTAATACGGGCTCGTAAGGGTGAGTTCCTCGATCTCTTCACCGAATTGATCACCCAAGGCTATTCGCGTGCACGAGTTGATGGTGAAGTCGTTGCTTTGAACGCGGTACCTAAGTTAAAGAAGCAGGAAAAACATAGTATTGAGGTTGTCATCGATCGCCTAAGCGCAAAGGTAGAAAGTAAGACCCGGCTGACAGACTCTATTGAGACGGCGCTGCGTTTAGCCTCTGGAATCGTGATCTTAGATTTTGTTGACTCTAAATCAGCGGACAAAGAGAGAACCTTTAGCGAACACCTTGCCTGTCATGACTGCAACCTTTCCTTTGAAGAGTTAGAGCCACGCTCCTTCTCCTTCAACTCACCATTCGGAGCATGCCCTGAGTGCTCTGGAATAGGCACAAAGTTGGAGGTAGATCAGGAGCTCATCATTCCCGATGATTCGATCTCTATTAATGATGGTGCCATTGCACCATGGTCGGGTGGTCAATCATCTGATTACTTCATTCGACTCTTAGAGGCTCTAGCCAAAGATATGCCCTTCTCCCTGGATGTTCCGTGGAAGAAGATCTCTGTGAAATCTCGTGAGGCGATCATCAATGGCTATGAATATGAGATCAAAATGAGATACAAAGGACGCTACGGGACTAAGAACTACACCACTGGCTTTGAAGGTGTGGTTCCATTTATCCACCGGCGCCATAGTGAGACCGATAGTGATTACAGCCGTGATAAGTACGAGGCATATATGCGCCAAATTCCCTGTCAGGTCTGTAATGGGGCCAGACTCAAGCCTGAAGTTTTAGCAGTAACCATCGGTCAAAAGAATATCTCGGAGATAACTGAACTCTCAATCTCTGAGTGCGCCACTTTCTTGAAAAACATCAAACTCACAAAACGTGAGGCGCAGATCGCCCAACGCGTCATGAAAGAGGTCAATGCTCGTCTCGGATTTCTCCTTGATGTTGGTTTAGATTATTTATCTTTAGCGCGACCAGCTGCCACGCTCTCCGGTGGAGAGGCACAGCGGATCCGTTTGGCTACACAGATCGGAAGTGGTCTCGTGGGGGTTCTCTACGTATTGGATGAGCCAAGTATCGGTCTACATCAGCGGGATAACCGCCGTCTGATTGAAACGCTCACTCACCTGCGCGATTTGGGAAATACCTTGATCGTCGTTGAGCACGATGAAGAGACGATACGCACGGCAGACTGGATCGTAGATATCGGGCCTGGCGCGGGGGAGCACGGCGGTCATGTCGTTGTCTCCGGCACTTATGAGGAGCTCATCGCCTCCAAGGAGTCGATTACAGGCGCTTATCTCTCTGGCCGTAGATCAATCGCTACGCCAACTAGCCGTCGTCCGATTGATAGTAAGCGAGCTTTAACTGTCAAGGGAGCAAAAGAGAATAATCTGAAAGATATCGATGTAACGATTCCGTTGGGCGTCTTTGTATCTGTCACTGGGGTAAGTGGCTCAGGAAAATCAACTTTAGTAAATGAGATTCTTTACACGGTTCTGGCCAATAAACTCAATGGGGCCCGACTGGTGCCAGGGCGCCATCGAAGTGTAAGTGGAGTTGATCTGCTCGATAAAGTTGTCCACGTTGATCAATCACCGATTGGGCGCACACCTCGATCAAATCCAGCCACATATACCGGCCTCTTCGACAAGGTTCGAGCCCTGTTCTCTGAAACAACCGAGGCAAAGATACGAGGCTATAGCCAGGGCAGATTCTCATTTAATGTCAAAGGCGGCCGATGCGAGAACTGCACTGGTGATGGCACGATCACAATCGAGATGAACTTCCTGCCAGATGTCTATGTTCCATGTGAGGTCTGCCATGGCGCACGCTATAACCGTGAAACTCTGGAGGTACATTACAAGGGCAAAACAATCGCTGATGTCTTGAATATGCCGATAGAACAGGCTCATTCATTTTTCGAATCAGTTCCAACGATTGCAAGGTTTCTCAAGACACTCAATGATGTAGGTCTGGGCTATGTGCGACTTGGCCAATCGGCGCCGACCCTTTCAGGGGGAGAGGCTCAGCGGGTGAAACTTGCTACTGAACTTCAGCGCCGCTCAACGGGTCGAACTATCTACGTTTTAGATGAGCCAACGACGGGACTGCACTTTGAAGATGTCAGCAAACTACTCGTTGTTCTCAATCGCCTTGTTGACACTGGTAATACTGTTGTCGTAATCGAACACAACTTAGATGTCATTAAATGCTCGGATTGGGTGATTGACATGGGTCCTGAGGGCGGATTCAGGGGTGGCTTGGTAGTTGCTGAGGGAAGTCCTGAAGCCGTGGCAAAGGTAGCAGGAAGTTATACAGGCCAGTATTTGGCTCTGATGCTTAAACATAATCGAAAAGTCTCAGCTTAGAAACACTGCAATGGCAGATCCGCGTAGTTATAGACCAAACAATATCCCACAGCTTCCCGGCGTCTATCGTTTTTATAACGAGGCTGAGAAAGTCATCTATGTCGGTAAGGCGAAGAATTTAAAAAATAGGGTGAGCAGTTACTTTCAAAGCAATCTTGCGACTAAGACAAATCGAATGGTTCATGAAGCGGTCCGAGTTGAATGGACGATTGTTGCCACAGAGGTTGAGGCACTTGCTCTGGAGTTTGCCTGGATAAAGCAGTACAACCCTCATTACAATGTGCAGTTCCGTGATGATAAGTCGTATCCATATCTTGCAGTGAGTATAAAAGATGAGTTTCCACGTATTTTTATTACACGCAAATCAAAGTTACCTGGAATCAAATACTTTGGGCCTTTCTCACATACTTGGGCACTGCGAAATACTTTTGATGTTATTTTGAAGGTCTTTCCTATCCGCTCGTGCTCGAGCGCTAACTTTGAAAGAGCACGCAGGACCAAGAGACAGTGCTTACTGGGGGATATAGGAAAGTGTGCCGCGCCTTGTGTGAATTGGATCTCAAAGGATGAACATAACTCTCTAGCCAATCGTTTGGTCGATTTCATGACAGAGGGCAGTACGGATATCATCCCGACCCTTGAACGTGAGATGCAGTTGGCATCTGATAAGGACGAGTTTGAGCGTGCTATCAAGATCCGTGATTCGATAACGGCCATTAGGCGCTCTCAGGAGAGCACTGATGCAATGTGGCCGCAAAATTTGAGCGCCGATCTTATTGCGATTCATCACGATGGGTCCCATGCTGCAGGTTCGATTTTTATCGTGCGCTCTGGAGCGATCAAAGGATCGCGCTCCTGGATCGTTGACCAATCTAAAACTCTTGAGGGTGATGATGAGTTAACCTCTCTCTTCTCATCGATCTATGGACAGGCCGCCGCTAGCGATGTGCCTTCGGAGATTTTGCTCAATGAAAGACCGGCAGATGCCCACGCCCTCGAAAGCTGGTTATCAGGTATTCGAGGCGCACCAGTTGTCATCAAGGTGCCTGCGCGGGGTGAGAAAGTTGAGCTGCTCGCGACGGTCAAGCGCAACGCTCAATACTCCTTGATTCAATATCTGAGTAAGCGCTCTAACGATGCTGCAGTAAGTGGTAAGGCTTTGATTGAGATTGAAGAGCTATTGAATCTGGCTAAAACTCCACTGCGTATCGAGTGTTTTGATATCTCGAATATTTCTGGAACCTCTGTAGTTGCCTCGATGGTTGTCTTTGAGGATGGTATGGTGAAGAAGAGTGAGTATCGACGCTTTATCATCGATACAAGTGAGGGTTTTGATGATACTCGAGCGATGCATCAGGTAATCACTCGCAGATTAAAACGGCTCCTAGATGATCGCAAGGAGAACGCTGCAGAGGTGGCCGAACTTGGTGGCAAACCGAGTAAGTTCGCATACCCTCCTCAGTTGATAGTGGTGGACGGTGGACTTCCACAGGTCAATGCCGCAGCGCGAGCTTTAAGTGATCTTGGTATCTCCGATATAGCCCTGTGCGGTTTGGCAAAACGCTTAGAGGAGGTCTGGCTGCCAGGAGCGCCAGATCCTTTGATTTTGCCGCGCAGTAGTGAGGGTCTTTACCTACTTCAACGAATTCGAGATGAAGCTCATCGCTTTGCAATCTCCTTTCATCGCTCACGCCGCTCAAAGGTGATGCTCGAATCAGTTCTAGATGAGGTCCCTCAACTGGGACAGGCACGTCGCAGCGCCTTACTTGCGCGCTTTGGCTCTGTGGCTGCGATAAGAAAGGCCAGTCGCGAAGATATTGCAGCAACTCCAGGCATAGGCGTAAAAATCGCCGATTTAATAGGAAATCACCTTGAGGCAATTGCAACGCAGAAGGTCAACGTTGAGACGGGAGAGATAACCCGTGATTAAAGGGTGCTTGACAGGTGTAAGAGGATTACGTTGTGAATGAGAGCGAGATCCTAGTTCTGACAGGCATGTCAGGTGCTGGTCGTTCAACTGCGGCTCACGCTCTAGAGGATTTGGGTTGGCATGTTGTGGATAATTTGCCGCCATCGCTTCTACCCGCGCTAGTGGCCAAAGGTGGCGGTCCAGACGGTAAAGAGTATGCAGTCGTGGTTGATGTGAGAGGTGGCCACTTCTTTGATGAGCTCATGAGTGGTTTAGATGCACTCAAGAAGGCAGGCTCGTCATATCGCTTGATATTCCTTGATGCCACTGATCAGGCCCTTGTCCAACGCTTTGAATCTACTCGACGGCCTCACCCATTGCAGGATAGTGATCGTATCGTTGATGGGATTATCAGAGAGCGGATGAAATTAGATGAGATTAGATCCCACTGTGATATCACCATAGATACAACTAATTTGAATGTACATCAATTAGAGAAGCGAATAGGTGAGATATTTGGTGCAGGCAAGACGGATGGCATTCGCATCAATGTTCTCTCTTTTGGTTATAAATTTGGAATTCCCGTTGATGCAGATTTAGTTTTGGATTGTCGCTTCATTCCTAATCCACACTGGATTCCCGAACTACGGCCTTTGACAGGTCTGACAACACAGGTGAGTGAAAAAGTGTTGAATAGCCCTGGAGTGAGCGATTTTATTTCTCAGTACGTTGACTTAGTTTCAACCATGGTCCCTGGATATATGAATGAGGGAAAGAAGTATCTGACTATCGCCATCGGTTGTACAGGGGGTAAACATCGCAGCGTTGCAGTCACTGCGGAGATATCAAAGGGCTTGAATTCAAAGGGTAACTTGATTTCTGCATATCCAACTCATCGTGATGTGGGGCGCGAATAACGGTGAATAAGGTTGTGGCACTCGGGGGAGGTCATGGGTTAGCCGCGACGCTATCTGCCCTACGTGCGATCACAAGTGAGATAACAGCGATTGTTACAGTTGCCGATAACGGGGGCTCAAGCGGGCGGCTGCGCCAAGAGTTTGGGATTTTTCCTCCCGGAGATCTACGAATGGCCTTGGCCGCTCTCTGCGGTGACGATGAATGGGGCCGCACGTGGGCAGAGATCATGCAACATCGTTTTGTGAGCACGGGAGCACTCGATGGCCATGCGATGGGAAATCTCTTGTTGGCCTCACTGTGGAGTGAGGATGAAGATCCCGTGACAGGTTTGGATCGTGTCGGTTCGTTATTGAAGGTGGTTGGACGCGTGCTACCGATGGCCGCCGTACCTTTGGATATCGAGGCGACCTTCATTACCTCAACCGGTCGGATAGTTGTCAAGGGTCAAACAGAGGTCGCAACTGCAAAAGGGCGCATCGAGTCCTTGCGCATCATCCCCGAAGCACCAGCGGCTCGAATGGAGGCTCTCACCGCGATCAGAGTTGCAGATTGGATCACTATGGGTCCTGGCTCTTGGTTTTCAAGTGTGATGCCACATCTTTTAGTGCCTATGCAGTTGGATGCACTTTCGCGCAGCAAGGCAAAAAAGATTTTAATTCTCAATTTAGATGCCCATACAAATACAGTAGGTGAGGAGTTTGCCGGCTCTACACCTGAGGAACATCTTGAACTCTTTGCCTCGTACGCCCCAGAGGTCTCCATTGATTATTTTCTCGTCGATAAATCCGTAGTACGCAATCACAGCGCTTTGGCCCAGATAGCAGGCACACTTGGTGGGCAGGTAGTTGCAGTGGATATTCGTAAGGCTCCAGGAAGTATTCATCACGATGTGACGCAATTAAGTCTTCATTTGAGCCACATTATGCGTCAAAGTTTGGTTGGATAGGCCCATGGCAATGACAGCATCGGTCAAAGATGAACTCAGTCGTATTTCGATCACTAAGCCGTGTTGCCGAAAAGCCGAGGTCTCCTCTCTTTTACGTTTCGCAGGAGGGCTGCACATCGCTTCAGGCAAGATTCTTATTGAGGTCGAGCTCGATACCTCACAGAGTGCGCGTCGCCTTCGAAAAGACATTGCCGATATTTATGGGCATGATGCAGATTTAGCTGTTCTCTCATCTGGCGGATTGCGAAAAGGCTCCCGCTATGTCGTTCGAGTTACCGAGGCAGGGGATTCACTCGCACGACAGACAGGTTTAGTTGATTCACATGGCCGCCCTGTGCGTGGCCTACCTCCTCAGGTTGTATCTGCGGCGATCTGTGATTCAGAGGCGGCATGGCGTGGAGCCTTTATTGCACATGGCTCCTTAACTGAACCTGGACGCTCCTCCTCACTTGAGATCACCTGTCCCGGACCAGAGGCGGCGTTAGCACTCGTCGGTGCTGCCCGACGAATGGGGATTGTCGCCAAAGCCCGTGAGGTGCGTGGTGTTGATCGCGTTGTAATCCGCGATGGCGATGCAATCGGTGTACTTCTGACTCGACTTGGTGCTCACGAATCAGTCCTAGCGTGGGAAGAGCGTCGGATGCGCCGCGAAGTCCGTGCAACTGCAAATCGTTTGGCAAATTTCGATGATGCAAATCTTCGACGCTCGGCACGTGCAGCAGTCGCCGCCTCTGCCCGAGTGGCGCGTGCGATGGAGATACTTGGTCCAACTATCCCTGATCATTTAAAGGAGGCTGGCGAGTTACGTATTAACCATGGGCAGGCATCCCTAGAAGAGCTCGGATCACTGGCTATTCCACCGATGACTAAAGATGCGATTGCAGGTCGTATTCGAAGGTTGTTAGCGATGGCCGATAAGCGTGCATCAGATCTTGGTATCCCCGATACTGAAAGTGGACTCTCGCCTGATTTGCTGAATTAACCTCCCCATTTCTCGGAGTATTCACGTACTGGCCACTGATAGACTCACTCTCAAGTCCCCGATGTTGTGGCAGTTTTACTCCACCGACTGGGCTCACCTCTTTTGCCCGACAACTAGCAAGGACTCCTTAGATGATAAACGTTGGAATCAACGGCTTTGGCCGAATCGGACGTAACTTTTTTCGTGCCAGCCTGACTCATCCAGATATCAATATTGTCGGGATCAACGATCTCACTCCTAATAAGACTCTGGCTCATCTTCTTAAATACGACTCGATTCTGGGACGTCTTGGTCAAGATGTGAGTTTTACGGAGGACACAATCACTGTTGGCGCAAAGGTGATGAAGGTTTTTTCAGAGCGCGATCCAGCAAATCTTGGCTGGGGGGCGATTAAGGCCGATATTGTTATTGAATCAACCGGTCATTTCACAAAGGCTGCAGATGCCGGAAAGCACATTAGTGCTGGAGCGAAGAAAGTCATCATCTCGGCACCGGCTAGTGATGAGGACATCACAGTTGTAATGGGTGTCAACCACGAAAAGTACGATCCAATGAATCATCACATCATCTCGAATGCATCGTGTACCACCAACTGCCTAGCACCCATGGCCAAGGTTCTCAACGATAATTGGGGCATCGTAAAGGGATTGATGACGACGATCCACGCTTATACAAATGACCAAGTTATTTTAGATTTTCCTCATCAAGATCTACGTCGCGCACGTGGTGCGGCAACAAACATGATTCCGACATCAACAGGTGCGGCAAAGGCGATCGCCTTAGTATTGCCCGAGCTCAAAGGAAAACTCGATGGCTATGCCATGCGCGTTCCTATCCCCACTGGTTCAGCCACTGATTTGACCGTCGAACTTGCCAAAGAGGCGAGTGCGGCCGAAATCAACGCTGCAATGAAGGCAGCAGCCGATGGTCCGCTCAAGGGATATCTAACATATACCGAAGATCCAATCGTCTCATCCGATATCGTCACAGATCCATCCTCGTGTATCTTCGATTCGGGCCTGACTAAAGTAATCGGCAATCAGGTCAAAGTCGTGGGCTGGTATGACAATGAATGGGGTTACTCCAACCGTTTAGTCGATTTGATTAGTTATGTTGGTAAAACTCTTTAATGCAAGTTCTTGAAGATTTTGATGTAGCTGGTAAACGTGTCTTCCTACGCTGTGATCTCAATGTTCCACTCAAAGATGGAGTAATCACAGATGATGGGCGAATCAGAGCCTCCCTTCCGACGATCCGATTGTTGCTCCAAAAAGGTGCATCATTAGTTATAGCGGCCCACCTAGGTAGACCTAAGGGTGTTGTAGAGGCAAAGCTCTCCCTTGCTCCTATTGCAAAACGTCTCGGAGAGCTCCTGGCGCAAGAGATCATATTTTCAGGTGATCACACTGGGGATGCAATCATCTCCATCGCTCACTCTCTCAAAACTGGCGAGATACTCTTATTGGAAAATATCCGCTTTAGCCCGGCTGAGACCAGCAAAGATGATGCGCAACGCGCAGAATTTGCTACACAGTTGGCGCAGTTAGCCGATGTTTATGTGGGCGATGGCTTTGGAGCGGTACATCGAAAACACGCCTCGGTCTTTGATCTGCCTGCGCTTTTGCCACACTGCGCTGGGCTATTAGTAGCCGATGAAGTACAGACTCTGCGCGCATTAACACAGAGCCCTGTGCGACCTTACGGTGTTGTTTTGGGAGGCGCAAAGCTCTCGGACAAGTTAGGCGTGATCGAAAACCTTTTAGAAAAAGTAGATGTTTTGGCTATAGGTGGGGGAATGGTCTTTACATTCCTTGCAGCACAGGGGCATCAAATTGGTACCTCTCTAGTCGAGCTAGAGATGATCGATGTTGTGAAGGAATTAATGGCAAAGGCTCAGGTCAGTGGCGTCAAGATCGTACTTCCAACGGATATCGTCATAGCGCGAACATTTAGCGCAGATGCGCCACCAACGATCGTTCCCGCCGATGCGATTCCGCCTGATCAGATGGGTCTTGATATCGGTCCTGTATCTGCAGCTTGCTTTGCACAAGAGATTGAAGGATGCGCAACGGTTTTTTGGAATGGACCAATGGGTGTCTTCGAATTCGCGAATTTCTCGCATGGAACAAAGGTAGTCGCAACTGCTATGACGAAAGTCTCTGGTATTTGTGTGGTCGGTGGAGGAGACTCAGCCGCGGCGGTGAGAGCTCTTGGCTTTGCAGACTCTGACTTCGGTTATATTTCTACTGGTGGTGGTGCATCACTGGAGTATCTAGAGGGCAAGGAACTTCCTGGCCTGATCGCTTTAGGGTTTTAAGGGGGCAATCATGCGTAAACCATTGATGGCCGGTAATTGGAAGATGAATTTGAATCATTTAGAGGCGATCGCTGTCGCTCAGAAACTTGTCTATTCACTCAATGATGCCGATTACGACGCTATCGATGTTGCAATCATTCCTCCCTTTACTGATATTCGCTCCATCCAAACCCTCATAGATGGGGATCGTCTGCGCTTAACCTATGGTGCTCAAGATCTCTCACCTGAGGCAAGTGGAGCATTCACAGGGGATATCTCAGGCTCGATGCTGCACAAACTTGGTTGTACATATGTATTAGTTGGACACTCAGAGCGCCGTGCGATTCATGAAGAGAGCGATGCTCTAGTAAATCGAAAGATGAAGGCCGCTCTCGCCCATGAGATGGTGCCAATCATGTGCGTAGGAGAAGAGCTATCCGTGCGTGAGTCAGGCGCTCATGTCAGTCATGTTATACGCCAGATTCGAGCAGGAGTTGAATCCTTAACGAAGCCTGATCTTAAAAAAATTGTGATCGCATATGAACCTGTGTGGGCTATTGGTACTGGAAAGGTTGCAACTCCAGAGGATGCCCAAGAGGTATGTGCGGCAATTCGTGAAGAGATAGAAAATGTCGCCTCCGCACAGATCGCCCAGACGATGCGAATTCTCTATGGGGGCTCGGTTAAATCCTCAAATGTGCGCGAGATAATGGCTAAACCAGATGTTGATGGTGCTTTGATAGGGGGGGCGAGCCTAGATCCGCAGGAGTTTGCCAATATTGTTAAGTTTTATGCGCAAGGCTGAGTAAAGGCTCAAGGCCTTTTGAAGGTATCCTTTCCCTCTACGAAATGAAGGAGCATGGCCAACTGTGAAGTTAACTCTCTCAATCTTGCTTATCATCACTAGCGTTGTAATGATTTTGCTCGTCCTGCTCCATAAGGGCAAGGGCAGCGGACTCTCGGATCTATTTGGTGGAGGCATCTCCTCAAACTATGGTGGATCCTCGGTCGTGGAGCGAAATCTTGATCGCATCACCATTGTTGTTGGTGGCCTCTGGTTCGCACTCGTCGTAGCACTGAGCCTGGTTCTTAAATAAATTTCTCTCCGATTTAATCTCATAAAGGAGTAATACATGGCAAGTGCAATTCGCGGTAGCCGAGTCGGTGCAGGACCAATGGGCGAGGCCGAGCGTGGAGATTCGATCGCCCGGGCATACGTCTCATATTTTTGTGCCAATAAGCATGAGGTGCGTCCATCTTTTGCCGTCGAAGAGACGGTCGTCATTCCAGCCGAGTGGGACTGCCCAAAGTGTGGGCTACCTGCCGGACGCGATCGCAACAATCCACCCAGCGCAATAAAGAATGAGCCTTATAAGACTCACCTTGCTTATGTAAAAGAGCGTCGCACAGATGCTGAAGGTGAGCGTTTACTTGATGAGGCTTTGCGCAGAATGCGTGGAGATGATTAAAGAGATTTAATTGCGGAGATTAATTTCTCTATGCCCACGGCTCGATTGTTCAGATGCAATCGCAGCAGTGGGTATTTTCTTGAGTGCAGCGCCTGGCCATCTCCCATAGCCTGTGCGGTGAGAAGTGTCTTGAAACCATAACTCTGGCCTTCAATAGAGATCTCTTTCTCTACTTCACCGGTGATCGCAAGAAATGCACCGTTTCGGGTACCACCTTTGTGAAACTGTCCGGTGGAGTGCAGCAGGCGTGGCCCCCATCCAAATGTCACAGGTCTTGCGCTCTTGCTTGAGAGTAGCGCACGAATCTGTGAAATATTCGCATCATCGCGCCTATCTAAATAGGCCATGACGCAAATATATCCATCACGTGGAATAGATTGAATCAAGAGAGTTAAAGCCTCTTTGATACTCTGGCCATCTCCAAAAATCTCAATATTTTCATCACATGCATCTGGTGTGAAAATTGGAACCGTTCCCGCCCAGCGAGTCAGTAGAGCTGCTGTTGCCTCTTTCGTTTCAGTGACATTGGGCTGATTGAATGGATCGATCGAAAGGGCTGCGCAGACAAGAGCAGTGACCCATTCCCAGATAATGAACTGAGAGGCTAAATCTGCCGAGACTACTAAATCTGCCGAACCGCAAAAGGCGACGCTAAAACCAGTGCTTTTATCCATGGTCTCGATAACAACAGGCAATTTTCCCATGCCATCTTTACCTGTCGACTCAGCTATAAGTTGTTCGATCCAATCACTCAAGCCCGGCAAAGCGCTTTCGTCATCACAGAGATTTACATACTGCGTGCTAAGGAATGCAACTGCATAGGCGATGTCAACGACAAATTGTGGATCTTTGAGAAATCTTTTCTTAGTCGCACTTGCGCTATCGAGCAAGACCGAGACATCAATTCCAATCAATGCAGCAGGAACTAGTCCAAAGGCTCCGAGAACACTGAAGCGCCCACCCACGTTGGGATCTGCATTGATGACAGTGAGAGCATTCTTGCGTGAATCCCTATCCAGTGCAGAGCCTGGATCGGTGACAACCACTATGTGCGCACTTGGGAGGAGCCCAGCCTCAAGAAAACTATGAGTGAACAATGCCAGCATGGAAGCCGTCTCTATCGTTGAACCTGACTTGGAACTCACGATAACGAGAGTCTTAGCCAAGTCGGCTTTTAGCGCATGTGCAATGTAATTAGGGTCGGTAGAGTCAAGGATAAAGAGTTCTCGCTTGTACGTTCGTGCGATGACCTCCGGGCCAAGTGATGAACCACCCATTCCACATAGGATAATGTGGGTTTTTTCTCGGTGCTTTGCGCATAGAGCATCTAGTTGAGGAAGCAACTCTCGTGAGCTCTCAGGAAGATCAATCCAATTCATGCGCGTTGAAGCCTCGGGCGCAGCACGCGAACCCCATATCGTTGCATCCTTGCGGGCTAGGCGATTATGGAAATCTAGAAGGGCGTGATACCTCTCATCACTTCGGTCGATGAGAGGTAGGCAATTACCAGAGAGAACGCTCATTGCCGCTGTGCACTCCGAACAGATGAAAGAAGCTCCTCCCATGCATCTGCGAATTTCTTAACGCCATCACGCTCTAATTCCGCGGTAACGGCGTCTAGGGATATGTTGAGTTGTGAGAGGGATTTAAACACCTCGATCGCATCTGCATAGTTATCTCTGATGGCATCACCGCGTATCACCCCGTGGTCGATGATTGCATCTAATGTGTTCTGCGGCATCGTATTGACAGTTTCTGGCGCTATAAGTTCAACCACGTAACGGGTGTCTTCATATGCCGCATCTTTTACCCCTGTTGAGGCCCACAAAGGCCGCTGTTTGTTTCCACCGCGCTCAATTTGTTGTGACCAACGAGGTGAGGAGAACTTCTCCTCAAATAACTGATAGGCCAGATGTGCATTTGCAATAGCGGCCTTGCCAAGCATTTGGTTGGCACCAGGATTTGAACTCTCTTTGAGAAGAGTATCAACGGCAGAGTCGATTCTGCTTACAAAGAAAGATGCTACAGAGTGCACATGGGAGGGATTGGAAGTTGCCTCTATTCCCGTCATATATGCATCAATGACCGCACCATAGCGTTTTACGGAGAAGATTAAAGTGACGTTGACACTGATTCCCGCCGCAATGAGAGATGTTATTGCTGGGAGCCCTTCAATAGTCGCCGGGACCTTAATCATGAGATTCGGGCGATCGATGATGGCCCACAACTCTTTGCCAGCTGCGATTGTTGCATCCGTATCATGAGCCAAGCGGGGATCAACTTCTATGCTGACTCTGCCATCGACGCCCTTACTAGATGTATGGATATCCCTGAAAAGATCACAAGCCTGGCGGACATCATCTGTGGTTAATTTCTTGACGCACTCATCAGCGCTCAGATCTCGCATCTGTGAAATATCATCTGAATACTCTTGAGCCCCCGAGATTGCCGCAGCGAAGATGCTTGGATTCGTGGTTACTCCAACGACATTATCATGAGCGATTCGGGATGGCAGTGAATGCTTGTCATCTCCTGTGATCTTTGCTCGAGAAAAATCATCAAGCCAGATTGAAGTTCCATTTTTGCGCACATCGTGAGTGCTCATGAAAGTTTAGCCTTGATGCGCGCAGAGATCGCATCCACACTGAAGCCAAACTCTTTGAAGAGGCGCTTGGCATCGGCTGACGCACCATAGTGCTCAAGGCTGATGCACAGACCGGCATCCCCGATAATCTCTCGCCAACCCTGGGCAATACCGACTTCGATGCTAACTTTTAATGGGATAGAGGCCGGTAGTACGGAGCTCTTATACGACTCATCTTGTTCGGCAAACCACTCTAGGCATGGAGCGCTTACGACCCGAACATTGATTGCCTGCGCTGCGAGAGCATCTTGAACATCTAAAGCTAGTGAGAGTTCAGAGCCAGTTGCGATGAGAATAGCCACTGGATTGCTTGAATCTTTGAGTATATAGGCGCCCTGTGCGAGGCCACTTGCAGAGGCACAAAGAGTCCGATCAATCACAGGAAGATTCTGACGAGAGAGCAAGATACCGGCTGTTCGATCTCGGATGATTATCTGTTTCCATGCCTCTACTACTTCATTTGCATCGCCAGGTCGAATGACATCTAGGCCTGGAATAGCTCGTAGTGCGGCAAAATGTTCGATGGGCTGATGAGTAGGTCCATCCTCACCAACACCGATTGAATCATGTGTCCAAACATATGTAGCTGGAATTTTCATCAGCGCGCTAAGTCGTACAGCAGGGCGCATGTAATCGCTAAAGACTGCAAAAGTTCCACCAAATGCCCGTGTGAGGCCGTGGAGAGTGATTCCATTCAGTATTGAACCCATGGCATGCTCACGGATTCCAAAGTGAATAATCCGTCCATAAGGATCTGCGTTGGCAATTGAACTCGTGGCTGGGAGAAACGATCCTCCACCCTCGATGCTTGTGTTATTTGAACCAGCAAGATCTGCCGAACCTCCCCATAACTCGGGCAGCACCTGTGCGATTGCATTTATCACATCACCCGATGCAGCACGGGTGGCGATTTCTTTTCCCGGCTGGTACGAAGGTAGAACCTTTTCCCAATTCTCTGGAAGGGAGCGAGTGCGTAGTCTTTGTAATAGCGCGGCGCCCTCTTGATTACTCTCTTTCCAACGAGTGAATTCCACTTCCCACTGTGAGCGCACCAGTGCGCCACGTTCTTTGACTTTGCGCACATGGGCAAGAACATCTGGCGGCATCGCAAATCGCTCAGAAGGATCTAAACCTAAAAGAAGTTTCGTTGCAGCAACTTCATCATCGCCCAAGGCTGAGCCATGGGATTTTCCAGTGCCTCGAAGTTTGGGCGCAGGCCATGCAATCACGGTTTTTAAACGAATAAGTGTTGGCCGCTTACTCTCATTTTTTGCACTCTTTATGGCCTCATTGAGGGCAGCGATGTCGATGTTTCCATCATCTGCGGCGGGGACTTCGATCACATACCAGCCATAGGCGCGATAGCGCATCGATACGTCTTCAGTGAATGCGTTGTGCGTATCGCCTTCTATGGAGATTTGATTATCATCGTAAATAACCTTGAGATTGCCCAACTCCTGAACCCCGGCCAGTGATGAAGCCTCAGCACTTACGCCCTCCTGTAGATCTCCATCAGAACAGATGACCCAAATGTTGTGATCAAAGATTGAGGATCCCTGCGGACTCTCTCGATCAAATAATCCTCTTTCAAAGCGGGTCGCCATCGCCATTCCCACGGCAGTTGCAATGCCTTGTCCAAGGGGGCCGGTGGTCATCTCCACTCCTGCGGTATGTCCGTATTCAGGATGGCCTGGAGTGGGCGAGCCCCATGTTCGAAAACTTTTTAAATCGGCCATCTCTAGGCCGTAGCCGCTGTAAAAGAGTTGGGTGTACAAGGTCAGTGATGAGTGTCCGCAGGAGAGAATAAATCTATCGCGCCCAAGCCAGGTGGGATCTGACGGATCATGAACCAAGTGCCGTTGGAAAAGAAGATATGCCGCAGGGGCAAGGGACATAGCTGTCCCAGGGTGACCATTTCCAACATTCTGTACCGCATCGGCGGCAAGTGCGCGTGCATATGCGATGGCTCGATCATCGAGCTCACTCCACTCGTTTGCTGCTCTCATCAGGTCGCACTCATCTCTTGCCTTTGAACCGATAACCAGATCTTCCATGCGCCAATCCACACTAATACTGCTCCCAAAAGATGAAGGGCAACAAGAAGTTCTGGCAGTTCCTGCAGATACTGGATTGATCCAATAATACCCTGGGCAAGTGTAAGAGCTAAGAACAATGACAAGAGTCGTTTTGTCTGCGGACTCGTTATGGCGGCACGATAGAAAGCAACTGTGATGAACAGAAGCACAATCACAGCTATCGCATGAATGAGAGTGGCATGAGGGATGGAGATACTCAATCGTGGTGAATCGATATCACCAGCATGTGGCCCAGATCCAGTGACAATCGTTCCAAGGACAACGACGAAGGCGGCAACACTCACATGAGCACGTGAGAAGAGATGGATGTGGTGCGACGGGGTCGTCTTGCTGGCGGGTGCTCTACGCCGCGAATACAGTGAGATTGCTGCAGCGATCAAAACAGTCGACAGCAAGTAGTGTGCGGCAACCGTGAGTGGATTGAGATTGGTCAAAACCGTTATCCCACCCAAGACTCCCTGACCCAAAATCCCTAATACCTGCCCTACTGCAAGGATGCGAAGATCCTTACGGCCCGAGCGCAGAACTGCGATCAATGTAATGATCGCCGCCAGAACTAGAACGAAGGTTAATAACCGGTTTCCGAATTCGATCCAAGCATGTAGCGCTCCCTCGGCCTGATTGGCCACCGGGGTATAGGAGCCAGGGGTGCACTCTGGCCATGTGGGGCAGCCAAGTCCGGATTGGCTCAGGCGAACAGCACCGCCCGTCACCACGATCGCCGACTGCATGAAGAGCAGCAGTGCCGAGGCCGGGATCAGACTCCGGCGCGCTAACTCTGCGGCTCTGCTCATGTCCTAACCCTATTGCCCAGTGGGTTTGCGGGGAGTTGGAGTGGCTGTAGGAGTCGAATTACGACACAATAGTGTTGTGAAAATAAAAAGCGCTCCAAAGACAGTACATGAGGATGGGCGTACCCGGGATCTCATCGCCCGCTCAATTTTGGAGAATGGGCCTTCAAGTGCAATCGCCCTAGCCCAGCGCTTAAACATCACTCCATCGGGCGTGCGCCGTCATTTAGATTGTCTAGTTGCCGATGGAGTATTGGAGACGCGACAGGCGCACAAAGCGATTTCTCGCGGGCGGGGGAGACCATCAAAGGTCTTTCTCATGTCCGATCAAGGTCGCGAAAAATTTGAACACTCCTACGATGACTTGGCCGTTTCGGCTTTGAAATTCATGTCCCTGCACGTTGGTGAAGATGCGGTTCAATCCTTTGCCGCTGCCCGTGCTCGCGAAATAGAGGTTAAGGCGGCCCCGCTGCTCTCAAAGAGTTCAAAGAAGACCGCCGCACTTGCACAGTTTCTAACTGCCCAAGGCTATGCAGCCAGCAGCCAATCACATCCAATTGGTGAAGAGTTATGTCAGCATCACTGTCCGATTGCTCACGTGGCATCGCAATTTCCTCAGCTGTGTGAGGCAGAGACTGAAGCGATTTCACGGCTACTCGGAACTCACGTTCAACGACTCGCAACTATCGCCCATGGTGATGGTGTGTGTACAACATTTATCCCAACTCCACAGAAGATCTCAACTACACGAAAGGTACGTGCATGACAATCGCACATCCAGAGCTTGAAGGCCTCGGAAACTACGAATACGGCTGGTCCGATAAGAGTGAGGCCGGTACTAATGCGCGCCGGGGTATTAGCGAAGAGGTCGTTCGTGATATCTCCGCAAAGAAGTCAGAGCCACAGTGGATGCTGGATCTTCGATTGAAGGGTTTATCCCTCTTTGAAAAAAAGCCTATGCCCAACTGGGGCTCGGACTTATCGGGAATTTTCTTCGACACCATCAAGTATTTTGTGCGATCAACTGAGAAGCAGGCTGCAACATGGGATGACCTGCCAGAGGAGATCAAAAATACTTATGATCGTCTAGGTATTCCCGAAGCTGAAAAACAACGTCTTGTTTCAGGTGTGGCTGCCCAGTACGAATCTGAGGTCGTCTACCACTCCATCCGTGAGGATTTGGCTGCTCAAGGGGTAATTTTCTTAGATACAGACACAGCCTTAAAGGAGCACCCTGAACTGTTCAAAGAGTATTTCGCCACTGTAATCCCAGTCGGTGATAACAAATTTGCGGCACTCAATACCTCGGTGTGGTCGGGCGGTTCCTTCATCTATGTGCCAAAGGGTGTCCATGTAGATATTCCTTTACAGGCCTACTTCCGTATCAACACGGAAAATATGGGTCAATTTGAGCGTACCTTGATTATCGCCGATGAAGATTCCTATATCCATTACGTTGAAGGCTGCACGGCGCCGATCTACAAGTCGGATTCATTGCACTCAGCTGTCGTAGAGATCATCGTGAAAAAAGGTGCACGCGTACGTTACACAACGATTCAGAACTGGTCGAATAATGTTTACAACCTAGTCACCAAGCGAGCAACGTGTGCCGAGGGTGCAACTATGGAATGGGTCGATGGAAATATCGGCTCAAAGGTGACAATGAAATATCCTTCAATCTTTTTAATGGGAGCCCATTCAAAGGGTGAAACTCTCTCGCTGGCATTTGCAGGTGAGGGTCAGCATCAAGACTCTGGCTCAAAGATGGTGCATGCTGCTCCTTACACATCATCCTCTGTGATTTCAAAGTCAGTAGCGCGAAATGGTGGGCGTACTTCCTATCGTGGTCTGGTACAGATTCAAGAAGGTGCCCATCACTCCAAGAGCACCGTGAAGTGCGATGCTCTTTTGGTTGACACTATCTCTCGCTCTGATACATACCCCTATGTTGATATCCGTGAGGATGATGTCTCTATGGGTCATGAGGCCACGGTCTCCAAGATCAGTGACGATCAACTTTTTTATCTAATGTCACGTGGATTAACAGAGGATGAGGCTATGGCCATGATCGTGCGTGGTTTCATCGAACCGATTGCACGCGAACTACCGATGGAGTATGCACTCGAACTCAACCGGCTGATAGAGCTGCAAATGGAAGGCGCAGTTGGTTAATGTCCCTTCTTGCAACTAACTACCTCACACCAACCGGACGTGAAGAGGCCTGGCGCTTCACACCGCTCAAACGTCTGCGTGGTTTACATGATGGTCTAGCTTCTGTAGCCGATCACATCTCTCTTTACCCGATAGGCACTCTTCCCACTGGTGTGAGTTTTTCTCTTGAGGACTTGGCGCCTCTCGCACCTAGTGATGATGTGATTATCGAACGCGTGCGTGGTGCATCCGCGCAGGTTTCTCATCTAAGTGTCGCAGCCAACTGCGAAATATCCGAGCCAATCCTTCTGGGACGAAGAGATGCGGCCCTGGATAAGGCCGAGTTTTCACGAGTGCGAATATCACTTGGTGTGCACGCCGTCGCAACGGTGATTATCGAAAATACAGGTGCATGCCTGTTGGCTGAGGATCTTGAAATCGCTCTTGCCCCTGGAGCCCGCCTTACCTTCATCACCCTTCAAGAGTTTGAATCTGCGAGTGTTTATACAGCTCGTCACCATGCAGTAATCGATAAGGATGCGCTTTTCAAATCAATTACCGTCACAGTTGGTGGCGATCTCGTGCGAATCCTTCCAACCGTTGAATTCATCTCTCCTGGGGCTTCGGCTGAACTCTTAGGTGTTTACTTCGCAACTGCTGGGCAGTTTTTTGAGCATCGTATCCATGTAGATCATGCAGTGCCTCATGCGAAGTCTCGCGTTAACTTTAAGGGCGCCCTTACTGGTCGTGATGCACATACTGTCTGGATAGGTGATGTGTTGATACGTGCCGCTGCGCAGGGAACTGATACGTATGAACTCAATCGCAATCTCCTGTTGAGTGATGGTGCTCGCGCCGATTCGGTTCCTAATCTAGAGATCGAAACCGGTGAAATCATCGGAGCAGGCCATGCAAGTACCACTGGACGCTTTGATGATGAGCAGCTCTTCTACCTCATGTCGCGGGGGATATCAGTGGAAGATGCTAGACGCCTGGTGGTTCGCGGATTTTTCAATGAGATTATCACGGAGATAGGTATCGAAGAGATTACAAACCGACTCATGGATCGCATAGATGCAGAGCTCGAGAAGGCTGGGGCTTAAATGTCGGATCTGGCCTTCGATCAACTTGTCTCTGGCAAGCCGGTAAAACTTGAAAAGGATGGCAAGAGTATCTGCGTCACCCGCATAGGCAATGAGGTCTTTGCCATCGATGACACATGTTCTCATTCTGAAGCATCTTTATCAGAGGGTGATGTCTCTGACTTTAAAATTGAGTGCTGGCTTCATGGCGCCGAGTTCGATCTACGCACTGGTCAAGCCCTCACCCTCCCAGCAAATATTCCATTGGCAACCTATCAAGTAAGCATTAAAGACAACTCAGTCACGGTCCAGATTTAAGAGATAAGGAAAATATATGAGCACTCTAGAAATTCGCAATCTGCAGGTCTCGGTCAACACCGATGCAGGCGCTGTTGAGATACTTAAAGGCGTAGATCTGACGATCAATTCCGGGCAGACTCATGCCATCATGGGGCCAAACGGCTCGGGTAAATCAACACTTGCCTATTCAATTGCCGGCCATCCTAAGTACACAATCGTCGGCGGTTCTGTCACTCTAGATGGAGCCGATGTCTTAGATATGACTGTAGATGAGCGTGCGAAGGCCGGTCTTTTTTTAGCGATGCAGTATCCAGTTGAGGTCCCTGGCGTCTCAGTCTCGAATTTTCTGCGTACTGCAGCAACGGCGCTCCGTGGTGAAGCACCCAAACTTCGTACGTGGACGGGGGAGGTTAAAGATGCAATGCAGGCTCTCAATATGGATCCAGCCTTTGCTTTTCGCAATGTCAATGAGGGATTTTCTGGTGGCGAGAAAAAGCGTCATGAGATCATGCAGCTTGAATTATTGAAACCTAAAATCGCAATTCTTGATGAGACTGATTCAGGCTTAGATGTAGATGCCTTACGTATCGTCTCTGAAGGTGTCAATCGTGCAAAGGAGAAAAACAACCTAGGTGTCGTACTTATCACGCACTACACCCGCATCCTCCAATACATCAAACCTGATTTCGTTCATGTGTTCTCAAATGGTCGAATCGTTGAAGAAGGTGGCGCTGATTTAGCCGATAAGTTAGAGGCAAAAGGCTACGCAGATTATGTGAGCAAGTAGGAAGGAATGAGTTTTAGCCCCGCCCTGATACGTCAAGATTTTCCAATCTTCGAACGTACAGTTCGTGAGGGCAAAAAACTTGTTTATTTGGATAGTGGGGCAACAAGTCAGAAGCCTCACTCCGTAATCGAGGCTGAGAGCGGTTTTTATAAGCTTCATAACGCAGCTGTTCATCGAGGTGCCCATCAATTAGCGGAAGAGGCTACCGATGCATATGAGAACGCCCGACTCATCGTCGCCAACTTCCTAAATGCACCAGGTGGCTCAGATGAAATTATCTTCACGAAAAATGCTACTGAGTCGCTTAACTTACTTGCCTATTCAATGGGAAATGCAAAAAACACAAATCGCTTTGCCTTAAAAACTGGGGATCGCATCGTGGTCTCTGAGATGGAGCACCATGCCAATCTGATTCCTTGGCAACAGCTCTGCGCTCGAACCGGTGCAGAGTTAGCATGGTTTAGCGTTACCCCTGAAGGTCGTTTGGATCTCTCGGCTATTGACTCTGTGATAACGGCAAATACAAAGGTAGTTGCATTAACTCACCAGTCAAACGTTCTAGGAACGATCATTCCGCTAGAGGCAATTGTTGCTAGAGCACACGCGGTAGGTGCCGTTGTGGTCCTTGATGCCTGTCAATCTGTTCCACATATGCCAGTTGATGTTGCAGCCCTTGACATTGATTTCTTGAGTTTTTCAGGTCATAAGACACTAGGTCCCACGGGAATAGGTGTGTTGTGGGGTAGAAAGAATCTTCTCGATGAGTTACCACCTTTCTTATATGGTGGTTCGATGATTGAGTATGTGACGATGACAGATGCAACATGGGCTCCGGCTCCGGCTAAATTTGAGGCGGGAGTACCTAATATGGCCCAAGCCGTTGGCCTGGGCGCGGCCCTTAACTATCTTTCAAAAATAGGGATGGAGAACATCCACACACATGAACTCGCCCTCACTGGCTATTTGTTGGAGGGAATGAGAGGGATTGCGGATTTAAAGTTAGTTGGTCCAACAGATACTCACTCGCGTGGTGGAGCGATTTCTTTTATGGTGCAGGATATTCACCCCCACGATCTGGGTCAGTATTTAGATAGTCAGGGAGTTGCGGTTCGAACCGGTCATCATTGTGCGTGGCCATTGGCAAAGGCTTTAAATGTGCCTGCCAGCACTCGGGCATCTCTCTATCTCTATAACGACGAGAGTGATTGCGATGCACTCTTGGATGGAATAGTTGGAGCGAAGAAATATTTCGGGAGATTATAGATGCAATTAGACTCTCTCTACCAAGAGGTAATCTTGGATCATTATAAGCACCCACAACATAAGGGTCTGAGTCCAACCTTTTCCGCTCAGGTCAGCCATGTCAATGCCAGTTGTGGTGATGAGATCATTCTCAATATCAATCTGGAGGGGGATTTAATCAGTGAGTTGACCTGGGATGGCCAGGGCTGCTCCATCTCACAGGCCAGTGTTTCGATAATGACAGATTTATTGACTGGTAAAACCCTTGATCAGGCTGCGATCATCCTCAAAAGTTTCTCTGACCTCATGGCCAGCAAAGGAACCTCGCCCGGTGATGAGTTAGTTCTAGAGGATGCAATAGCCTTTGCCGGGGTCTCAAAGTTCCCAGGTCGGATCAAATGCTCACTTCTTGGTTGGATGGCCTTTAAAGATGCAGCGATCCAAGCCCAGTCTAAGAAATAAGGAGAGAGATGACAACGAGCGTAGATGATGTGACAGAGGCGATGAAAGATGTAGTCGACCCAGAGCTTGGAATCAATGTCGTAGATCTTGGATTAATTTACGATGTCATGGTGGATGAGGCCAACATCGCTGTACTTAACATGACACTCACATCTGCAGCCTGTCCTTTACAAGATGTCATTGAGGACCAGACGCGCGCAGCTCTTGCCGGTATGACGAGTGATGTCAAGATTAATTGGGTCTGGATGCCGCCTTGGGGGCCAGATAAAATCTCAGATGATGGAAGAGATCAGTTACGCGCTCTTGGATTTACCGTTTAACTCCTAACTGCCTAAGGTAGAGCCATGTCAATGCAGGCCATTTGGATGACCCATCGCTCAATGACGGCCGACCCATCAGTCAAAGAGGCGAAACTCAAACCCGGCACCATCAAGCGGATCCTTACCTTCGCACAACCTTATAGATTCAGTATCTGCATCTTCCTTATCACTGTTGTGATTGATGCCTCTCTGATTGTCGCCACCCCTTTACTCCTTCTGCGATTGATAGATGATGGCGTAATCCCAAAAAATGGAGCCTTGATCACCCAGTTAGCGGTTCTAGTTGGAGTAATAGCACTCGCAGATGCTGCGGTCAGTATGGTGGGTCGCTATTTTTCATCACGTATCGGAGAGGGTTTGATCTACGATTTGAGATCTCTCGTCTTTGCTCACGTCCAGCGCCAGTCGATCGCATTCTTCACTCGAACCCAAACAGGTGCTCTGATTTCACGGATTAATTCAGATGTCATGGGGGCCCAGCAGGCATTTACCGCCACTCTCTCGGGTTTACTCAGCAATGTAGTCTCACTTGTGTTGGTTGGAATCACCATGATGATCCTGTCATGGCAGATAACGATTTTTTCACTCCTACTGCTTCCACTATTTCTAATCCCTACCAAATGGGTAGGTAGAAGGCTGCAGTCTTTGACGCGTGAATCCTTCAATGTCAATGCCGAGATGTCGAGCACTATGACGGAGCGCTTCAATGTTTCAGGAGCCATGCTCGTCTCTCTTTACGGTCAACCCAGCCGTGAACATGAATACTTTCGATCACGGGCTAGACGTGTTGCAGATATTGGGATCAAGATGGCGATGCTTAATCGTCTATTTTTCATCGCGCTTACCAGCGTTGCTGCTATCGCAACTGCATTTGCCTATGGGATCGGTGGCCATCTGGCAATCAATGGGGGAGTCACCGTTGGGACTCTGCTGGCTATAACCGCTCTTCTTGCGCGTCTCTATGGACCCCTGACCGCTCTATCGAATGTGCGTATTGATGTGATGACATCACTGGTCTCTTTCGAACGTGTTTTCGAGGTTTTAGATCTTGAGCCTATGGTCAAAGATCGCAATGATGCTATTGCCTATCGAGCAACTCATCCAAAGATTGAGTTCAAAGATGTTAGTTTTTCCTATCCACGAGCACATGAGATCTCTCTTGCCTCACTCGAGTCTGCAGCGCGCCCTGAGGGTGCTGAAAGCGGAGTGGTTCTCAAGAATCTCTCATTTATCGCAGCGCCAGGAACATTGACTGCTCTGGTGGGACCATCAGGTGCTGGCAAGACAACCATTAGCGCATTGATTCCCAGACTCTACGACGTTACATCGGGTGCAATCTCAATCGACGGACACGATATCCGCGATTTGAGCCTTGGCTCCTTGCGTGAATCCATCGGGGTGGTGATGCAGGATGCCCATCTTTTTCACGAAACGATCGAGGAAAATCTTCGATATGCAAAGAGCGATGCCACGCGGGCTCAGATGCAAGCCGCATGTGAGGCTGCCCAGATTTGGAAACTTATTGAATCGCTACCGAATGGTTTGGAGACCATGGTGGGTGAGAGAGGGCATCGACTATCTGGTGGTGAGAAACAACGACTCGCTATCGCACGACTACTTCTGAAATCACCGGCCTTGGTCATTTTGGATGAAGCGACGGCTCATCTAGATTCAGAGAATGAGTCACTTGTGCACACGGCTCTTGAAAACGCTCTGAAAGGGCGGACCAGCATCGTCATTGCCCATCGTTTGAGTACTGTGAGAAATGCAGATCAGATTCTTGTTGTGGATTCAGGTTCAATCGTTGAACGTGGCAGACACGAAGAGCTGGTTGCCAAGGGAGGGCTCTACGCCGATCTTTATAGCCGCCAGGATCTAACGGGTGCGACGAATCAATAGCCGTCCATAAACAATTAGACCTGCAAAGAAAATCCACTGAAGGGCATAAGCCATATGTGGGCCATCACTGAGCTCTGGAAGCGATGCACCAACATCTGGGGTAAGAGAACGCTGCGAACCACTGAGTAAATCAAGATAGAAGCCCTGTGTTTGCAGACGCGACTGTGCATTCAACTGTGCAACTAAGCCCTCGCCGGTTGCGGGAAGGGCAAAGAATGAACCACGTGGAAGTGATGAGTCCAAACGCAGCCGTCCCGTTATCTCTACGACACCAGATGGTGGGTCTATGACAATGGGCGCATCGGTCGCAGTCTTTCCCGCTTTCACCCAACCACGATCTACCCAGAAGGTTTTCTTATCTATAGATGTAAATAGGGTCAAAACCTCAAAACCGTAGACACCTTGCGAGTATCTATTGCGAAGTAAAATCTGTTGTGTGGGGTCGAATTCTCCAGAAGTGGTGACCGAACGCCATTCGCCACTATTTGGAGCCTGGGTAAGATCGCTCAGAGGTATCGCAGTAAGGGTTATACGTTTTTCAATGATTGAGTTACGTTCATTTCGGTCTATGCCACGCTGGTATTGCCATTGTGCAGCCCAAAAACAAAGAAGGATGAGAGCAAGAGCAAGAAGAGATTTGAGCAGTGCCCATGGCTCACGACGCATGGGCTTCACTGTAGTTTAAGAGATCGCTCTCGGTTTCTCATCCCGCACATGTGCCCCAGGTATGAATGTCTCACGCCCAGCATTTGCTATGACAACGGCAAAATACGGCAGTACAACCGCGCCAAATAGAGCTATCCAGCGATAAGGACTTGGCAAAATAACTGTCAGGATAAAGCAGACGGTCCTGATCATCATTGAAAAAAAGTATCGCCTCTGGCGCCCTGATTGATCGGCGCTCAGCGATCGTGGCGCACTGGTGATGTCAAAGACTTCCTTTTCATCACTCATGGCATAAGGCTATTACCTGCCACCTAACGCTGCATCTTTTGAATACCTTGTAGTAGCCAGTAGATTGGGGTGTATGGCCTCTCTTGCTTTAGTCACCGGTGCTAATCGGGGCATTGGATTGGCTATAGCGCACGCACTCAAAGCGGCGGGGCATGACGTGGTTGCCGCATATCGCACCGGCCCAGCGCCAGAGGGTTTTCACAGCGTGCTCATGGATGTCACTTCGACTCACAGTGTTGATGAGGCCTTCAATTTTATCGAGACACAGTGGGGTATTCCAGAGATCATTGTCGCAAATGCTGGAATTACCAGGGATGGATTGGTTATGCGCATGCCCGACTCTGATTTCGAAACTGTCATTGATGCAAATCTGACGGGTGCATTTCGAGTCGCACGCCGAGCGAGTTTGGGGCTGCTCAAACTCAAGCGCGGACGACTCATATTCGTGGGTTCAGTGGTTGCCGCCACTGGTGCAGCTGGTCAAGTCAATTACGCAGCCAGCAAATCTGGACTTGTAGGCATGGCACGCTCGTTTGCCCGTGAAATCGGCAGTCGAGGAATAACCTCTAATGTGATCGCTCCAGGCTTTGTCGAAACCGATATGACATCTAAGCTGGATGAAAAGCGGCGTAACGAGATTTCATCTTCTATTCCATTGGGACGCTTTTGCTCTGCTGCCGAGATTGCAGATGTGGTCACTTTCATCGCATCGCCAGAGGCCGCCTATATCACTGGGGCAATCATTCCAGTTGACGGAGGATTGGGGATGGGACATTAAATGGGAATTTTAGAGGGAAAAAAGATTCTTGTTACAGGTGTACTTACAGATGCATCGATTGCATTTCATATCGCACGTCTTGCCCAAGAACAGGGTGCAGAGGTTCTTCTATCCTCATATGGTCGTGTTCTCTCTCTCACGACTCGGATCGCTGGCAGACTCCCAAAGCCGGCTCCTGTTGTGCAGTTAGATGTCACTGATACCGAAGATCTAGCAGCCCTTGAGTCTCGAGTCCGTGAATATTTCCCTGATGGTTTAGATGGTGTGGTTCATTCAATCGGATTCGCACCCGAAGCAGCCCTTGGTGGAAACTTCCTGAATACAACGTGGGAGGATGTTGCTACGGCGATTCACGTCTCGGCTTACTCACTTAAAGCGCTCACGATGGCAGCCCAGCCGCTATTTTCTGGAGGTGGCTCAGTTGTGGGCCTAGATTTCGATGCCACAGTGGCCTGGCCACACTATGACTGGATGGGCGTTGCAAAGGCGGCCCTTGAATCGACATCACGTTATCTCGCGCGAGATCTTGGGGCGCAGAACATTCGGGTGAATTTGATCGCCGCAGGTCCCATACGAACAATGGCGGCGAAATCGATCCCCGGTTTTGCAGAGTTTGAGAAGGTATGGAACGAGCGATCTCCGCTGACATGGGATGTCAATGATCCAGTTCCAGCGGCTCAAGCGGCCATTGCCCTGTTATCGGACTGGTTCCCAAAGACAACGGCTGAGATTATCCACGTCGATGGTGGCCTGCACGCTATGGGTGCCTAAAAGGCGAGGATTTCCCACTTTGCTTGGGCTCAGGTAACCTTTGCCCTAGACCAGTGGCTTAACAGCTCACTGCAAGAGGAGTTACCGCTCCCACCTCAATCGCCATTTGTGCGATCTGGTTTGTCGGATGAAGTTCTTCTTCTTTATCCTTGCGGTTTTCTTTTGTAATGCGCTGTGACACCAAAGCGCTTTGCTCAACCGAGGGAGAACACAGTCAGCACCGATCCACGCATTAATGATCGAATTCGTACGCCTCAAATTCGCTTGATCGGACACACCGGTCAACAGGTAGGGGTCGTCGATATAGATACCGCGTTAAAGATGGCCGATGAGGTAGGTCTGGACTTAGTCGAGATCGCGCCAGAGGCGAATCCACCCGTTTGCAAGATTATGGACTTCGGAAAGTACAAGTACGAGGTCGCACAAAAGGCACGCGAGGCGCGACAGAACCAGACCCACATTGTGGTGAAGGAAGTGCGGTTGACACCGAAGATCGAAACACATGATTACGAGACCAAGCGTAATCAAGTGGAGAAGTTCTTAAAAGGTGGCGACAAGGTGAAGGTGACGATGAAATTTCGCGGTCGTGAACAGACGCGGCCAGAGCTTGGATACAAGATGCTGCAACGTTTGGCCACAGATATTGCAGAGTTTGGATTCATCGAGTTCGCCCCAAAGCAAGAGGGACGAAATATGACCATGGTAATTGGACCTACGAAGAAGAAAACGGAGGCAGTTGCAGAGGCTAAGGCGGCACGTAAAGCCATAGCAACAGCGGCAGCCAAGACAACGGATGGAGCATAGAAGTGCCAAAGATGAAAACGCATAGCGGAGCGAAGAAGACTTTTCGCGTCACAGGGACTGGGAAAATCATGCATGAGCGTGCCGGTAAGCGGCACTTGCTTGAGCGTAAATCCTCGCGCCAAACTCGTCGTCTCTCAACCGAGCAGTCAGCTAAGCCAACCGTAACGATGACAGCCAAGCGCATGCTTGGCTTGAAGTAAGGATTGTGATTTAAATGAGAGTAAAACGTGGTGTTCATGCGGCTAAGAAGCGTCGCACAACCCTTGAGCGCGCAAGTGGTTATCGGGGTCAGCGCTCACGCCTTTTCACAAAGGCCAAAGAGCAGGTTACGCACTCAATGGTCTACGCCTTCAATGATCGCAAAGATAAAAAAGGTGACTTTCGGCGTTTATGGATTCAACGCATCAATGCCGGATGTCGCTCACATGGCTTAACTTACAATCGCTTTATTCAAGGTTTGAAAGCGGCCGGGGTTGAAGTAGATCGCCGAGTTCTCTCTGAATTAGCAACTAACGATCCAGCAACATTCAAAGTTCTTGTGGATGTAGCTCGTAAGAGCCTGGTCGCATAGATTTCTCCAATGATTGAGAGTCTTAACTCGCCTCATATTGGCCGGGTTAAGGCTCTTATTGGTTCACGTGGCGCGAAGGAGCGAGCTCAAGCCGGTGAATTTGTGGCGGAGGGGTTGCAATGTTTTCGTGAGGTAATAGCCTCAACCAATGGTCCTCGTCTAACGAGCCTATATCTGACGCAGTTAGCTCGCTCCAAGTTAGATGAACTGACAGATCTATCCCAACTTCCCACCTTTGATGTCAGTGATGATGTCATGCGTGAAATGTCCCAGACGATCACGCCTCAAGGGATTCTGGCTATTTGTGCTATCCCACGTAGACGTCTTGAAGAGATCGAACTCAATGGTGAACGTCGATTTATATACCTATCAGAGATTCAAGATCCAGGTAATGCCGGCACAATCCTGCGCTCTGCAGATGCCTTTGGGATGGACGCAGTAATAACATCCCCAGGAAGTGTGGATATGTACTCTCCAAAAGTTGTGAGGAGTACTGCCGGCTCGCTTTGGCACATCCCAGTCTTTGAATCTGTCGAGATCGCGAATCTACTCACATCAAAGCAGCTCAAGGCCTTCACGCTAGTAGCAGGAGCCACCCAATCATTGGAAAAATTTATCCCGGTTGGAGATTGTGTAGCCATATTTGGTAACGAGGCACGTGGGTTAAATAATGAAGATTCATTTTCGAGCATTGAATCTGTGAGTATCCCGATGCCGGGCTCGGCACAAAGCCTCAATCTTTCAGCGGCGGCAACGATAGTCATGTATCACCTTGCGAATATGCGGGCCTCTTAAACTTGCACCCGATAGACTGCCCCTATGCACCGCGATGATGTAGCGACATGGGTCTCTGATGCACAGAAAGCCTTCAATTCTGCGAAGGATTTAAATCAACTAAAAACGGCTCGGATTGCACATTCAGGGGATAAGTCACCTATCGCACTTGCCTCCCGAGGATTGGCCTCACTTACACCGCAGGAGAAAATCACCCAAGGAAAGATTATTGGTGATGCTAAATCTGCTATCGCGTTGGCATTAGCTGGTGCAACATCGGCTCTAGAGGCCTTGCGTGATTCGAAGATTCTTCTTGAGGAGATCCTCGATGTAACTCTGCCATCCAATCGTGCCCACAAAGGTGGTCTTCACCCGATTTCAATTATGAAGAATGAAATCAGTGATTTCTTCATCGAGCAGGGATATAGTGTTGAAGAAGGCCCAGAGATGGAGTCGGGGTGGCTCAACTTTGATGCGCTTAATATCCCGGCTGATCACCCAGCCCGTACGATGCAGGATACTTTTTTTCTTGAGCCGCTTGAATCTGGGATTGTTCTTCGCACGCAAACATCTCCAGTTCAGATTCGTACGATGCTCACCTGTGAACCACCGATTTATATCATCTCCCCAGGACGCACTTTTCGCGCCGATGAGTTGGATTCAACCCACAGTCCAGTCTTTCATCAAGTAGAAGGGCTCGTTATCGATCGAGGAATCACAATGGCACACCTAAAAGGAGTTCTCGACAACTTCGCAAGGGCCATGTTTGGTGAGGATGTGACCACGCGTCTGCGGCCCTCTTATTTTCCTTTTACCGAGCCCAGCGCTGAGGTGGATGTCTTCTTTAGCGGGCGATGGATTGAGTGGGGTGGCTGCGGGATGGTCAACCCTAAGGTTCTGCAGACCTGTGGGATAGATACTGAGATTTTCTCAGGCTTTGCATTTGGTATGGGAATCGAGCGAACCCTCATGGTTCGACATGGGGTGCAGGATATGCACGATATTGTCGAAGGTGATCTCAGATTCACGAGACAGTTTGGGGTTGGTCTCTGATGCGCGCTCCACTTTCTTGGCTCAAAGAGCATGCAGAAATCCCTGACTCATTCAGCGCAACCGAGATTTCCGATGCCTTTATCCGTGTTGGTTTTGAAGTTGAAGAGATCATCTATCAGGGCAGGGATCTCACTGGCCCGCTGGTTATTGGTCAAGTGATCTCCATAGAGGAGATAGCTGATTCAAAAAAACCGATTCGCTTCGTAGGCCTTGATTGTGGAGAAGGTGCTACACGTTTTGTCATCTGCGGTGCTACCAACTTCTTAGTTGGTGATCTGGTAGTAGTTGCCCTTCCAGGTGCGATTCTCCCAGGAAATTTCGCTATCTCTGCTCGCCAAACGTATGGGAAGACTAGTGATGGGATGATCTGTTCATCACGCGAGCTAGCCTTAAGTGAAGAGCACTCAGGAATCATCGTTGTGCAGCACGGAGAGGCCAAGATTGGCGATGATGCTACTCAAACACTTGATATAAACGATGTCATCTTTGACATATCAATCAACCCTGATCGGGGATACGCGCTGAGTATTCGAGGCTTAGCGCGCGAGATCGCAGCCGCCCTCAATGTTGCTTTCATCGATCCTGCCGATTCACCAGCGAAATTAAAGTTCGTTGATACCGGCAAGGGAGTTAAACCCGTTCTCAAAGCGGGGGCAACGCAGTTTTATCTACGGACCTTGGGAGATTTTAATCCAAAAGCGGTGACACCACTGTGGCTTGCGCGGCGTATCGAGAAGATGGGTATGCGTCCCATCTCATTAGCCGTAGATATAACAAATTATGTCATGCTCGAACTAGGGCAGCCTCTTCATGCATTTGACGCCGAAAAGATCTCAGGTGATCTATCAATCGGGCATATTAAAAACCCTCAGAAATTCACGACTTTAGACGGACAAATTCGTGATCTCGATAGTGAAGATCTGGTGGTTATGGATGATAAACATCCTCTAGCACTTGCAGGGACTATGGGTGGCCAAGATTCTCAGATCCGTGAATCAACGACAAGTATTGTTATTGAGGCGGCTTGTTTTGATCCTACGGCTATTGCACGGAACTCTCGAAAACATAAGATCTCAAGTGAGGCTTCACGGCGTTTTGAGCGAAGTGTAGATCCCCTCATGGCGCAATTAGCATCGGGGCGTTGTGCCCAGCTTCTCATAGAGTTCGGTGGCGCCAGGCATATCCAAACTCTCGATACTGGAGCTGCAATCTCCACATCATCAGTGAAAATCGATCCCACCTATATCGCCTGCACACTGGGTGTAGAAGTGGCGCCCCAGGAAATCAGGAGAATCCTGACGGTAATGGGCTGCAATGTTTCGCCAGATTTTGTGATCACGCCACCTTCATGGCGTGCGGATCTGAACCAACCTGCAGATTTTGCCGAAGAGGTCGCGCGGATGATCGGATATGAATCAATTCCCTCAATTCTTCCACCGCGTCCCAAGCAGGCATCACTGACTCCCTTTCAAAAGCGTCGTAGAGTCTTTGCCGCATCACTTGCCGCACAGGGCCTCTCCGAGATACAGACATTCCCATTCACAAATGACTCAATCATCGCCTCAATGGGATATTCCGGGGAGCGCGCATCCACTTATCGCTTGGCTAATCCCATGTCAGAGGAGTTTCCGGTACTGCGGACTCATCTGCTTCCAGGCCTTGCAGGGGTGGCGCAGCGAAATATTGGACGTGGGGCCAAGGATATTGCGATATTTGAGATCGGCTCTATCTTTCGAAACTCTCAAGCACTTAGTCCAGCCATCTCACCGGCCACAGATCGCAAACCAAGTGCGAAAGAATTAGAGAATATCTTTAAAAGTGTGCCTCAACAGCATCTGCATCTAGGGGCTTTGCTGGCAGGAAAGATCGAGGGCGAATCATGGAGGGGAAAGGCTCGAAGTTTTGATCTATACGATGCCATTGCACACGTTGAAAGACTTCTTGAGTTATCAAATCTATCCTGGCTTCAAGAGCGCAGTGATTTTGCCCCGTGGCATCCTGGCCGCTGTGTTGAGTTTATCGTTGAGGGTAAGGCAGTGGCCCATGCAGGAGAGCTTCATCCAAGAGTTGTTGCTCAATTCTCACTTCCAGCACGCGCCGTCGCCTTTGTAATCAATCTCGATGCTCTGCCAGTTGCGCCGATAGTCCGTGCTCAATCAGTTGCGCCGATGCCACCAGCGATTCAGGATGTAGCACTCATTGTAGATAGCGCCGTTCGCGCCCGCGATGTTGAGAATGCGCTGCGTGAGGGGGCTGGTGCTCTTCTAGAATCGATCACCCTCTTCGATCGTTATGAGAAACTCGCCGATGGAAAAATTTCCCTTGCCTTCACTCTGGTATTTCGTAGTCCGGATAGGACGCTCACAGGTGATGAAATCTCAGCCATGCGAGAGGCGGCGACCCATCGGGCGCTTGTTGTCTGCGGGGCGGTTGTCCGAACCGCATAAATATGCATAAAATTGCATAAATATAAATACTCAAGTACCCTCACTCTATGAAAACTCTGGTTGTCGGGGGCAGTGGCTACGCGGGAGCAGAGCTTCTACGCCTCTTAGCCCTTCACCCGCATTTTGTGGTCTCTGACATTACCGCCCACAGCAATGCGGGGGAGTTAGTAACCTCGATACATCCACATCTGAGGACCTACGGCTCTCGGGTTTTCTCCTCGATTCAATCCGTAGATTTATCTACATTTGAATTAATTTTTATTGCTCTCCCACATGGCGAATCGGCAGCTTTAGTAAAAGCGATTCCTGAGAGTACTAAGGTCGTGGATTTGGGAGCAGATTTTAGACTCCTTGATTCCCAGCAATGGGCAAAATATTACGGCGGGGTCCACGCCGGATCATGGATCTATGGAGTCCCTGAGCTCAAGGGGGCGCGATCTAATATCGCTGGGCAGACACGGGTTGCAAATCCAGGGTGTTATGCGACGTCAGTCATCCTTGGTGCTGCACCTGCTTTAGATTTTATCGATGTGAGTGACATTACTGTTGTTTCCGCATCTGGTACCACCGGGGCTGGACGTAGCGCAAAAATTAATTTGATTGCTAGTGAGGTTATGGGTTCTCTGACGAGTTATAAATTTGGGGGTGTCCATCAACATACTCCAGAGATCGAGCAGGCTCTGAATGGGCTCTGCGGCAAAGAAGTCAGAATTTCATTCACACCAATTTTAGCACCCATGCCTCGCGGAATTCTTACTACAATTACAGCAAAGCTTACAAAAAATATTACAAGTGAAGAAGCCCATAAGATTTTTAGTGATGCTTACGCGGATGAGTTTTTTGTTGATGTTTTACCTGCAAACGTTCTGCCTAAGACGGGTTCACTCACCGGAAGTAATAAGACACAGATACAGGTTGCCGTTGATCAACACACGGCGCGCCTGGTTATATCGGTTGCACTTGATAATCTCGGTAAAGGTGCAGCGGGGCAAGCTATTCAAAATGCAAATATCATTTCAGGCTTTTTTGAAGGTGCAGGCTTATCCTCTGACGGGCTTGGGACATGAGGATGCCGAAGGGTTTTCGCTCTGGCGCAGTGGCGGCTGGATTGAAGGGTTCGGGAGGCCTAGACCTTACTGTGATAGAGAATCAAGGCCCGCTCTTCTTCGCCAGTGCAGTTTTTACCAGTAACAAGATCCTCGCCGCACCTGTGATCTGGTCCCGTGAGGTTGCAAAGGCTCATATCGTGCGGGCAGTCGTTTTGAACTCGGGTGGGGCAAATGCCTGCACAGGACCACAAGGCTTTGCCGATACCCATCACACGGCCGAGCACGTGGGCCAGCTACTGGGTATTTCATCAGGGGAGGTCATCGTCTGCTCGACTGGCTTAATTGGTGAACTCCTACCCATGCAAAAAATTCTAACTGGGTTAGACAAGATTGCCTCTGACATGAGTAATGAGTCTCTGATTGAGAGTGCTAGCGCAATCATGACAACCGATAGCGTTGCCAAATTCGCTACAAGTGATGTCCATGGCATCCAATTTGCTGGTATTGCCAAAGGAGCGGGGATGCTCGCCCCTGCCCTTGCGACCATGCTCTCTGTCGTGATGACAGATGCAATTGTTTCATC
>Ga0209553_1000012_pt1 | contig 102122 bp, 93 predicted proteins | sample LauGreFBDMM110DN_2_FD_188217 | JGI IMG/M metagenome (GOLD analysis project Ga0209553, IMG submission 188217) | Freshwater lake microbial communities from Lake Michigan, USA - Fa13.BD.MM110.DN (SPAdes) (version 2) | ecosystem: Environmental > Aquatic > Freshwater > Lake | place: Lake Michigan...
CTCCAGATACCTCCGGCAAAAATGCCGGATAGTGACACAATGGGGTGGAAACTTTTGGACGCTGTTTCCACCCCTAATCTGGAAAGTTTTGCACGCTGTTTGACACCGTATAGAGACGATCATGGTAAATGCGCTATCGACTACTTAAGGGACAGCATTGTAGAGGCTGTTATCAAAAACCACCCCAATGCGACGCGGGAAAAAATATTGGAAGGTATGGATGCAATGGGGTTTTAGTTCTATAAATTAGGGAGGAAAAGCTATGCTTGGGTTCTACCCCGTTTCCACGGACGACTGTAAAACGGCTGTGAACTTCCCTCACTACAGTAGACACTTCCGGTGACCTTTGCACTTAAAAGTTCACCCATCGTGCGTCAGTAGTGGTACGAGCTTACACTCCCTTATGCAGGTTAAATAAAAACCACTGTGTCAGACTGTGGCTGCAATTCGACAGACTGCTAACTGAGATACGAGTTTGTGGGACAATTATTTCGAGACTTTTTGGACTTGCTAGGATAGTTGTTCGCCGCCTAACTCTAAACTGCTAAAAAGGACAGTGATTCCTGCTTTTCCTCCCTAAAAAGCCTGCACGCTTATCAACCGCAATTCAAAAGGCCCATCTGTCTTGTCGTACTGATAAAGAGCAAACTCAGTTATCTTGCTGGGATCAAGAACTGGACCATCTAAAATGAATCCTCGAAACTGTGGAACGAAATTAGAAAATGGTATTTCAATCTCGCTGGTTTGATTAGGTATAGTTTTAAAGTCAGCCCAATAGCTAATCTGTCGACCTTGCCATTGGGCATCAGTCTGAATCGACCAGGTATACTTTCGACCGTCAGCCCTAACTTTGACTTTGATACCCTTGAATTGTGAAAAATCCATAGAGAGTTTTTGTGTACGTATTGAGCTAAATCCACCCCCGTTGGTGTTGGTAGTGCCAGAAAAAACCAACTCGTTGTTGACGATCTTAAATCCTCCTTCACTACGACCGCCCATGACGTTATCGTTCTGAACATACCACTGGAGCTCGGGGCCATTGTTAAGCATCATAGCTTCTTGTACAGGATCATCTGATTTTGCTTCATTGTTTACTGACATGGAGAGAATTATCGCTGTCAAAACATGCGTTTTAGATGCTTTATACATAAGGTTCTTTATCCCACCATCGTTTTGCCGTCACAGAATCGTCCCAATGTGGGGGTCAAGACATTACACTCTCGCCCAGTCTGGACTTTACTATTATCTCACAAGCTTTTTGGGTCGGGGTATAGCCCGGCAACAAATTGAGAGATCAGCGTAAATATAGCGGATTCACGCAAGAAACGCTTGGTTTTGAAGCCGGGCTGCGCCGGACCTACATCAGCTCATTAAAGCTAGGAGAGAAACAACCAACTCTGACTACGATATTCAAGCTAGCATCAGCCCTGAATACCCCCGCCTCAGGCCGGATCAAAACAGGCTGAATCTGCACTCAAATCCGAATCTGAGACACCAGTAGTCGTTCATCGAGAATAGTATGTTTTGGCGAGGGATGTTAACCGTGAAAATGAGGCTACACCCCCCGGTGGGTCGGCCGAATACGTATTTCAACAACCAGCCCTACCCTACCCCAACGTCACCAGCTTCGCGTTCGCTTCAGCTCGCTGACGATTGCCCTCACCAAATTTAACCTTCCCAATCCACTCGTAGCCCGAATCGAATGCAAATCCCTCCGGTAATTCGTCTTTGTTCGCTTCGGCTGGTCGGACAAATCTATCACCGGTTTGCGGCACCCACGCGCACTCTCGCAACGTGTGAACAAGCTGAGAATCGGCGCCACTCGAAGCCGCTGAATGATATTCACTGGTTAAGTTATTGGTGTCCCCATTACATGGCGTCTCCTCTACAAATTCGAGTAGTTGATCAGACGTAATTCGAAATTTGCCGGATCAGTCAGACTGAAACTCACGCGCAGGGTCTGGGCTCCAACTTGTATGGTGTCTTTGTAAAGGCCGGTGGTAGTTTCAAATTCGCCGCTGCAATCGGGTAACGCGCCATTCTGGTTGAGTGCATTGGGGGAATTGAATGGTCTGGATTTGGAAATTCTTATCGTGCCCGCGCTTGTCGAGACAATCTCAAAGCCAATATCAAATTTTGTCACGCCGTTAACCGAGCTCGGCAGTCCTCCAGAATAGATTGCCACGCAACTGTAGATCATTGCATCGGCTTCATGAAAAATTCCGATATTATTGCTACTCAGACCCAGGGAAGATGCCGGGGTTACTCCACTGTATAGCGAGGGCCATTCGCTCTTGGGATGGGCATAGAGCCACTCGACTATTTGTGCGGCAAATGTCGTCGCCAGAGTCGGGATATGGGAGGCGAGATTCATGGTCCACAGTTCGCTCGAACCACCGGTCTTGCAGCCGGATTGAAAAGATTGAGTCAAGGTCTCATTGCCCGCAAGGTTGCTGACCAGATCGCGAGCCGCTCCAGTTTTGCCGACGCCGCTGCAACCATTATAGCCTCGCCATACGCTTGTGCTCTGCAATGCCCCTGGATAAGAATTGCCTGCATTACTGCCACCGTTGTAAAGAATTGTGCTGTCGATGCTGCCGTGAATTTGCAAAACGTGCACCGGCCTGCTCGGTGCCGCTCGTGCTTCATTGTGGCTGGCACCGGCGAAGCTGACGATGGCCGCAATTTTGTCGGAATGCAGGTAAGCGGTTTGATAGGACATGAAACCGCCATTCGAATGGCCGATTAAATACACACGTCTGGCATCAATGTTATAGCGGGTTTTGATTTCAGCAATGATGCTGGCGATATAGCCGGAGTCATTGACAGTGCTGTTGAAAAAATTACAACAGGCCGGTGTTGCGTTCCAGAATCTTCTCCCGCCGAGATCGACGGTGCCATCCGGGGCCACGAAGATGAAACCATACTGGTCGGCGAGTCTGCTAAAACCCATGTAGGCATCCTGTGCGAAACCGGAACTGCCGTAACCATGCAGCAGCACTATCAACGGTGTGGCGGTGGCCGCGTTATAAGAGGAGGGTACGGTTAGAGGTAATTCACCGCGACCGAGGTTAATGGCCTGAGCAAAAGTTACCGCGGAATAAAAAATCGCAATACCGAGAACGAATAGTGTTCGAACTTGAAAAGCCATAGAAATATTCGGTAAAGGTGAGATCCAGTTGTTCGTCATTCAGTTGCTCTGGTCATTTGCCGGATTCATTTGTGTTATTCATTTGATCTGGTCATTTGGTAATCATCCCTTTTTTAACTAATTTCAAAAGTAGAAGTCATGCTGCCGTCAGCATTTGTTTCGGTGGAAAACCACCATTAGCCTTGTTAGGCCGTTCATTCATACCACCAAACTTGGAGCGCCCCTGGTAAAAGCAGGCGTTACTCATACCATGCACCCGGCACAGGTTGGCTACCGGGGCGCCTGACTCGGCTTGTTTCAATATCGCCAGTATCTGGCTATCGCTAAATCGTGATTTTTCATGCAGAATATCCTCTTACCCTATTATGAGAAAATTCTACTTTAGATGTCAGTTATTTTTGGGGATGATTACCCATTGTTAACCTCTTCCCGCTACCTTGATAATGTAGACCTTAAAAAAATAAGCCGACGTCAGTCAAACTAGAGATCAAAAGATGGTTATGCCCACAGCCTTTCGATTTCTTGTGTTCTTGTCACTCGCAGGTTTGGCGATTTTTCAGCCAATAAAATTTGCATTTGCCGATACCGTCAAACTTCCTTCGACCTCAGTAGAAGCCACCGATGGTAGTAAGACCACCGCGAGTTTCATGTTCGACATCACTTCCGCTACCTCAGTTTCCAAATTGAATACCCAGCAGACTCTCGATCTGAAAATGAGCTTGAAACCCGATCCTGCCGACATCGGGCACAAGGGCGCGATCTACGCGATATTCGTAAAGAACAATACTTTCTTTCTTCTCAATGCTGATCGCCGCTTTACGGTCTGGAATGGAGAGGGGCCAACACTTCGTCCTTTTTCGGAACAGGTAGTTCTTGACGCAGAGATTTCAGTAAACCTGCTTTCCGGAAAGCTGGACAGCGCCGGTGAGTATCTGGTTTTTCTGGCCTATTCATTGGAAGGTCAGTTTGTATTGGACTACACAAAGTCTCCGTTTGTTTTAACCGTTCATGCTGCCCAACAGTCCCCTCTGGTCGATGCAGCGTTCTCAGTATTTGCAACCAGTCTGGAGAGCAAGGTCATACAAACCCGTTGTGTCGCCTGCCATGTCACGGGGGGGCTCGCTCGCAATTCCGCTCTGCAGTTCCAGCGCACGGCAACGGGCTCCGCACTGAACAACCTGAGCATGCTGCAATCGTATCTGGGCAGTGCAGGCAATTCTGCGAATACACTTCTGACCAAGGCGACAGGTGGCAACTCCCATCCGGGAGGACCGCAGATCATCAAGGACAGTGATGACTACAAGGCGATGTTGCAGGTGCTCACCTTGCTTGAACAGGATCAGAAGCAGCGTTCTGAAGGGATTGCCTACAGTTTTAATGCTGCGCAGCCGGATGCACCTCCAGGTGGCTCCTCACTGCTCCTCGCTGCCGTACAGCTCGAACCCCGTGAAGCCACTTTGCGCCGGGCGACAATACTCTTTCAGAACAGAGCAGCAACAGTGGATGAGCTGGCTCAAGTTCGCCAGGGGGATGACAAAACCCTGCGAGCCGCTGTTCGCGAGCTCATGTCCGGACCTCAATTCAGGGATTTCATTGTCCGTGCCACGAATGACCGGCTGTTGACAGAGGGTATCGAGGATCAACCAATTAATGACCATTTCGTCAATTATGCCGTCCTCAGAAATCTTGCATACGACGTTCAGTTCAATGAAGGCGAACAGGCATGGATTCAGAAGTATCGTAGAAGAATAACTGATGCATCCACTCGGGCTTCGGGAGAACTCATTGCCCATGTCATCATCAATGAGCGGCCGTATTCTGAAATACTCACTGCTGAGTACATGATGATGAACCCCCTGCTCAATCAGGTGCTCGGCGGCACCGCCGTGTTTCCCGCAACTGCAGGTGACAGCGATTTCCTACCGTCCAAAATCACTCAGTTCTATTCAAACAATGAGATAACGGTTTCTCCAAAACATCCTATAGCTGGTACCAAAGTATTAAGTCGTGGCACACCTATGGCGGACTATCCCCACGCCGGAATTCTCACGGATTTTGCGTTCATGCAGCGATATCCAACCACCGCGACAAACCGCAATCGAGCTCGCGCTCGCTGGACGCTCTACCATTTTCTTGGCATCGATATAGAAAAATCCGCGCAGCGACCAACCAATGAGGCTGCGCTCTCGGATCGCAATAACCCAACGCTAAACAACCCAGCATGCGGTGTATGCCATGCCGTTCTGGATCCGGTTGCCGGGGCATTTCAGAATTGGTCCGAGCACCAGATATATCGTGTCAACGGAGATGATTCGCTCGACGGCTTTTACAAATATCCGCCTAACGGAGCCAAGTCGCTATATCAAAAAGGCGATCGTTGGTATCGGGATATGAGAGCGCCCGGACTGTTCGAGAAGCCGTTGACCAACCGGGACTACACTCTCAGAGAACTTGCCAGTCGCATCGTGGAGGAGCCAGGCTTTAATACAGCTGCGGCGCTGTTCTGGTGGCCAGCCATCTTTGGCTCCAATCCGGTTGAGCTGCCTGCCGTGGCATCCGATCAAGGCTTCGCTGAAAAGAATACGGCTTATCTGGCGCAGCAGAGCGCCATCGATGAATTTGCCACCGTGCTGAAAAGTCGTCGCAACGCAAAAGACTTGCTGGTGGAAATGGTGATGTCTCCCTGGTTTTCAGCGCAGACTTCGACAAACTATGCATTTCAGGTAATTCACCTAGAGGCAGATCTTGGCTCTGAGCAGTTGTTGACTCCCGACCAGATCGCAGGCAAGACATTGAATCTGACCGGGGTGCTTTGGCGAAGCAATGAAGCACCAGATGGAACGCCATATTCCTACTACAAAACTATAAAGGTGCTACTGGGTGGAATTGATTCACAAGGTGTTACCGAAAGAGCAACCCTGCTGACCCCTTCCATGACTTCGATTCTGCAAACGCATGCGATAGAATCATCCTGCCCAATCGTCGTCAAGGATTTCGGACTACCTGCAGCAAAGCGTCGACTGTTCACGAAGGTTAGCGAGAACCTGACGCCACTGTCCGCATCCCAGACCACGGTGGAAGTTACCTCCAGTTCGCCGACAGACTGGCAGGAACACAAGGTAACCGCTCAGATTCCAGCCAAGGGAGCGAATATCCGGATCAGCTTTCTGAATCCCTTCTGTGATTACAATGGCACTACCTGCACAGATCAACGCTATCTCTTAATCGATGCAGTAACGCTGCGACACAATCCCAGCGGCACAACATTGAGGCTTGAAGCAAACGCTCCCGGGACTTCAATCACAGGTCAGAATTGCTACTTGAACGGGTCGAATGCCAGCTTCTTTTCCGGCTGTGCCCTGAATATTTTCCTTAACCTCGATGACGCCTATGAATTGGATATTATCGCTCACATGTCTGCGCGACAGTCTACGACCAAACCCGAACGCGCACAGGCATTCATTGAAGTACTAAGTACTGCGGATATCATTACCGCCAACACTGCAAGTGCTCTTCTAATCAAGAGCCAGATCGTAGATCTTTTCCAAAAACTGCATGGGAGTTCCTACGCGCTGAATTCGAAACAGGTTCAACAAACCTATGCGCTTTTTTCGGTGGCACTAATCGCGGCTCAACAAAGTGGAAAAACACAAATCGACAATTGCCAGACCTGGATTGACGGAAAATTCCTCTCTGATTTGCTAACGCCGAACCAACTCAGCCTTGCTCGCAGCCCCGATCCCAAGGGAGGTAATTTTTATGCGACCAACTGGGATTACGTGAATCCATTGCTGGCCAACTATACGCTCGACCTTTCCGGTGCAAAGCGGGCTTGGATGGCAGTGGTGACTTATATGCTAGGTCACTACGACTACATCTATGAGTAAATAGCATGAGCACCCGCCGCCAATTTCTGAAGACGCTTTCATTATCGGGATTTGCACTCGCACACCCCAGTTACGTCTTTGCAGCGGAGAACTCGCCATTTTCAGGCAGACTTGTCATTGCGTTGCAGGCTGGCGGCGGATGGGATGTAACCTATTTCTGTGATCCAAAAGAAAACAGGCAGGGGTCAGATGTCATTACCAATTGGTCCAAGTCGGACCAGATGCGCACCGCCGGTAATCTGATATTTGCGCCAGTAGCCAGAAACAGGGCTTTCTTTGAGAAGCATTACACCAAGACGCTGGTGTTGAACGGGATTGATGCTCAGACCAACGCCCATGGGATCGGGCAGTCTGCTAATTGGAGTGGTCGTACTGCAGCGGGATACCCGACTTTGACAGCCCTTTACTCGGCAGTTCATGCGCCACAATTGCCAATGTCTTATATATCGTTTGGAGGCTTCAATAAAACTGCAAATCTGCTTCGCCCTGCAGTCATGCCTTATTCGACCAGTGAGTTGAGCACCTTGATGCGTCCCAACACTACACCAAACAATGGCAGCCTCTTGCTTGATTCAAAGATCTGGGATTTGATTCGCCAGATGCACGCAAGTGACGCACAGAGCATGCTGGAGGATGAGGCTCTCATTGCCGGAAACCGGCGTGCCAGAACCGCTTACCTTGAGTCATTGTCAAACAATGAAGCGCTTGCCGATTTCGCTGCTACGCTACCTACCAGTCAACAGGAGGCCCAGATTGGCGGCGGTAATCGCCTGATCAATCAGGTGCATTTCGCCCTCCTGGCATTCAAGGCGGGTGTAAGTGCCACGGCGGATTTGATCGAAGGCGGTCTTGATACGCACGATGACAATGATGCACGGCAGGTGACGTCTCTTGGCAAGGTGACAGATGCGCTGGATTATCTTTGGCAATTTGCAGAAGAGCTTGGACTGGCAAACAGGCTGACCGTGATAGTCGGTTCCGATTTCTCGCGCACACCCTTCTACAACTCCGGTGCAGGCAAGGATCACTGGCCCATTGGAAGTTATCTGGTCATGCAAAAGAATGCGGCGTTTACCAATCGCACTATTGGTAAAACCGACGAGGAACAGAACGCTATGTTTCTCAATCCTACGACCCTGCAGTCATCAAGTCTGAGCGGTATCAAGTTGTTGCCAGCCCATGTACAGAAAGCGTTACGCAAGCATCTCGGACTGGAAACAGCGGTGGTCACTCAGGCATTCCCTTTCGTCAATACAGAAACAATTGGATTTTTTTCCTAGGGAATCGGGTCTTTCGTCTGCTTCAGAAGCTGCTTAGGTCAGGTTTTTAGTTTCTTGTATTCGAGTTCCATTTCTGTGAAAGTCAGTTGGCTTGTCAAACAGCGTGCAAAACTTTCCAGATTAGGGGTGGAAACAGCGTCCAAAAGTTTCCACCTCCGGGTGTCAGCCTCCGGCGTTTTTGCCGGAGGTACCTGGAGTGTATTACGTGGATATTATTGTCGAAATTCGCAGACGCCATTCGGCTGGTCATCAAAGCAGTGCTGGAAAAGGTCGCTAGACTGGAAAGTTTTGGACGCTGTTTGACAGTCATGAACCGCACCAATTCCCGACGAGGCGGTGCGGTTACCACTTTTTTCTCAGTGCTTCCTTGACGATCTCACTTTCGAGCATTGTCTCAGCCAACAACTTCTTCAGTCTGGCATTCTCACTTTCCAGCTCCTTCAAACGCTTGGCCTCCGGAACGCTCATGCCACCAAACTTGCTGCGCCATAGGTAATAGCTGGCATCTGAAAACCCATGTTTTCGGCACAGTTCCTTTACTGGCATTCCGGCATCGGCCTCTTTCAGGAATCCAATAATCTGTTCTTCTGAAAATCGCTTCTTCACGTCCAATCTCCTTCTGTTACGGTATTGGACTCCAAATCGTTGTGCTACTCAATTACGGGGGGACGTCGCTCTCACAAGGAGGGCGTGGGACCACAAGAGGCTGGCCCCGCACGGGTTGGCCTTTTTGTTGTGTGGGGTTTGGGGGGATTGCAGTGCTTGGTGTTGCGAGGGCTAAGGGTCCGATGTAGGCTTTTGTCCGTGTGTAGGGCAAACCCAAATAGGATGCTTCGTGGATATCGTTAAGAACAAGCTGGCCGAAATTCTAGCCAAAAATAGATTCCCTCACACGAAGATTCCTGAGGCCGTCGAAACGGTCTGGCTTGGAATTGAGCTGTACCGTGAATATAAGACCCAAAAGTATTACAGCCACGCCAGCTGGAGCAAGCGCAGGCTGATGAAATGCTCAGGTTCAATTGACCCGACGTGAGCATCCGTATGGCGCTGGCGACCAATGCCGCGCTGGATGACACCGACCTGCGCCAGTTGGCAGGCGCTCACTTTCCATAAGCCGCCATGACCCAAGGTTCACAAGAGAAGGCGCCGACTCGGGTTGACCTGGAAAACCGCTTGCAACCCCCTCTCGTTAATCGGACAATAATCAAACAATACTCAGCAAGGCGAGGTGCATCATGGAAGTGCGAACCAACGAAACAATTTCCGTTACCGACATCCAGCGGCGGGCCAAGGAGGTTTTCGAGCGCATCGAGCGCGGCGAGCAAGACAGGTTTGTCGTGCTCAAGAACAACGAGATCGCGGCCGTCCTGCTGTCCTCTGATCGCTATGAGGCACTGATGGACGAGCTGGAAGATCTGCGCATCGATGCCATCGCAGCCGAGCGCATGGCCGCCTTCGACCCGGCCAAGGCCATCACCCACGAGGAAATGCTGACTCGCTTTGGTGTTGATGTCTTGGTTGAGCAATGAGCTGGAGCGTCATTTATCACCCCGATGTAGCCATCGACCTTCGGGCCATCGGTCAGGCCGAGGCCCGCATCATCCTTGGCGTTATAACCAAGCGAATCAAGCTCGGAGAGCCCGACAAGCTGGGCAAGGCGTTGACCGGCAGGCTTGCCGGCTACCGGCGCATACGCACCGGCAGCGCGCGGATTGTCTACCGGGTCAATGCGCAAGCGATCGAGGTTTTGATTGTGGCCATCGGCCAGCGCCGGGATGCGGAGGTTTATGCCGATGCACAGAACCGGGTATAGAAGAAGTCAATGACCGCCGCCATTTACTACCACCCCGAGGCCTACACCACCAGCGGCCCCAAGCTGATGGGCCGCAATGCGGCAGGCGAATCCTTTCTGCGTGGCTTTTTGGCGCACAGCCAAACCGAGGCCTTCTGGGCGCAGGTCGAGAAGCCTGAGCACTCCCAAGCCTTTGTACAAGCGGTCAAGGGGGCCGGACGCGCTGAACCCGTCAAGGCGGTAGACAAAAACAGCCTCGCCGCCTTGTCGCAGCCCGGGACGGTTTACTACCCCGGCCCCGGCATCGGCGTTCACGCCTGGCATCGCGCGGCAGCAGGAGGAACCGCAGGTCACGGGGCCTGGAGCCTGTGCGGCATTACTCACACGACTTCCAGTGCCGGGGCGATGGACGCGCTGGCCGATCTGCTGACCGCCCCGGTGCAGCCCTGGGATGCGGTGATCTGCACTAGCACGGCCGTCAAGGATAACGTCACCCGCTTACTGCAAGCCCAGGTGGATTATTTCAAAGACCGCTTGGGTATCACCCGGCTTTCGCTGCCGCAGTTGCCGGTGATTCCGCTGGGGATTCACACGGCAGACTTTGTCTTTTCGGCTGCGCAGCGAGCCGAGGCGCGCAAGACCTTGCAGGTGCCAGAGCAAGCCTTGGTGGTTTTGTTCTTGGGGCGATTGAGCTTTCACGCCAAGGCCCACCCGCTGGCGATGTACCAATCCCTGGAATCGGCTGCCAGGTCCACGGGTAAAAAGGTGGTGCTGCTCGAGTGCGGGGTGCATCCCAACGAGGCAATCGAGAGCGCCTTTACCGCAGCTGCGCGCGCTGCCTGCCCAAGTGTGATTCGACAGCACCTGTCTGGCCGCACGCCGGGCCATTCCGCCATGGCCTGGGCGGCGGCCGATATCTTTTGCTCCTTGTCTGACAACATTCAGGAAGCCTTCGGCATCACCCCCATCGAGGCCATGGCCGCGGGTCTACCCGTGGTGGTCTCGGACTGGGATGGTTACAAGGATACGGTACGTGACGGAGTGGATGGGTTTCGCATCCCCACCGTGATGCCGCAGGGGGGGCTGGCACGGGATCTGGCCCTGCGCCATGCGTTGGAGCTGGATACCTACGACATGTACATCGGCCATGCCTCCTCCTTGGTGGCCGTGGACGTGCAGGCCACGGCCGCAGCCTTTGAAAAGCTTTTCAACAGCCCCGAACTGCGCCGCCAGATGGGTGAGGCGGGGAGAGCTCGGGCGAGGGAGGTCTACGACTGGAAACCCATCATCGGCCAGTACGAGGCGTTGTGGGCCCAGCTCTCTGAGATCCGGGTTGCCCAGGCCAAAGGCCTGCAGCCTTTGCCCCACCCCTGGCCTGCCCGCATGGACCCGTTCCATGCCTTTGCCAGCTACCCGACGGCGCTGCTGACACCGCAGACGGTATTGGGGCTGGTGGACGCCGATGCACCAACCGCTGCCCGGCGCGTGGCCGATTACCATCAACTGGCGATGGTCAACTTTGCCAAGGTGGTGTTGCCCACTGAGGCCGAGGTGCAGCTCGTACTCAATGCCGCGACCTCTGGTGCCAAGACAGCCCTTGAGCTTATTCAGGCCATCCCCGCCGAGCGGCAGGCCTTTGTATTCCGCGCCCTGGCGTGGCTGGTGAAGCTGGGTGTCTTGAAGGTGTGCGCATGAACATTCTTTTTATTCACCAGAATTTTCCGGGCCAGTTCAAGTTTTTGGCGCCGACGCTCGCACAACAAGGGCATGCCGTTGTTGCCATGACCATGCAGAAAGTGAGCGCCAACGAATGGCAGGGCGTCAAGCTGGTGCCCTACAACGCCAGCCGGGGCACCACCCCAAAGGTGCATCCGTGGGTGAGCGACTTCGAGACCAAGACCATCCGGGGCGAGGCGTGTTTTAGGGCGGCGCTGGAATTGAAGGCGCAGGGTTTCACGCCGGATGTGATCATCGCCCACCCCGGCTGGGGGGAGAGCCTGTTTTTGAAGGACGTCTGGCCGCAGGTAAAGCTGGGGATTTACTGCGAGTTTTTTTACCACCCGCATGGCGCGGATGTGAGCTTTGACCCTGAGTTCCCGGTTAAAGATGAAGGCGATGTCTGCCGCCTGCGCCTGAAGAACCTCAACAACCTGCTGCACTTCGAGGTGGCCGATGCGGGGATGTCGCCGACGCAGTGGCAGGCCAGCACCTTCCCGGAGCCGTTTCGCAGCCTTATCACCGTGGTGCACGATGGCATCGACACCGCAGCCGTGGCGCCGAACCCGAGTGTCAGCCTGACGCTCAACGGTAACCTCACTTTGACCAAGGCGGATGAAGTCATCACCTTCGTCAACCGCAATCTGGAGCCCTACCGCGGCTACCACATATTCATGCGCGCGCTGCCGGAGATCCTGAAGCGCCGGCCGCAGGCGCGGGTGCTGATCGTCGGCGCAGATGACGTGAGCTACGGCGCCCGCCCGGAAGAGGGCAAGAAGTGGAAGGACATCTTCGCCGCAGAGGTGCGACCGCAGATCAGCGATGCGGACTGGGCGAGGGTGCATTTTCTGGGTCATGTTTCTTATGAGCATTTCATCCCGCTGCTGCAGTTGTCCACGGTGCACGTCTATCTGACCTACCCGTTCGTGCTGAGCTGGAGCCTGCTGGAAGCCATGAGTGTCGGTTGCGCGATCGTGGCCAGCGACACCCAGCCGCTGCACGAGGCGATCCGCCACGATGACACCGGGTGGCTGGTCGATTTCTTCGATGTGCCGGGGCTGGCTAACGAGGTGTGCGCGCTGCTGGACGACCCGGCAGCGAGGGCTAGGCTGGGGGCCAATGCGAGGGCGTTTGCCCAGGCCAACTATGACTTGAAGACAGTTTGCTTGCCGAAGCAGTCGCAGTGGGTGGAGGCGCTGGCGGGGTGATCCTGCATGTCAACGATGCGCGTGTCCCGGTGGACAACAACGCGGGGGAGAACGCGATGCGCCCGATTGCCCTGGAGAAAAAGTGAAAAAGTAGAATAAAGGGGCCTGAGCCCTTTATTTTGTGGCGCTATCGGTAGATCTCTTTGCGGTTGCCGATCTCGATCATGAGGATGCAAAGCACGCTATCCTGTAAGTCGCAGATGACTCGGCAGTCGCCGACACGGTAGCGCCAGTACGCACCGAGCAGGGGACCGGTCAACGTTTTGCCTTTGCTGCGTGGGTCTTCCTGAGAGGCGATGCGCTCATTCATGAAATCCAGGATGCGCCGCGCTGTCTGTTTGATGCCCCTTGAGTGTGCTCAGGCACGGCCATAGTGTGAAGTGGTTATTGGTAGGGCACCGTAAGCTTGCTATCCTTTGCGCATGCCACGAAAAAGACCATACAAATTGGGGAGATCGCATGAGTTCATGGATTGCAGTATCGCGCACGGAGCATGCAAACAAACACTGGCGGCCTAGATCAGGCTATGAATTTGCCGCAGCGGAACAGGCCGTGTCAGTCGTGGTGGGGGAACTGTCCAAGTTGTTACCGCATTACGCCATGGGATTTTTGCAGGCAGAAGATGGTAAGTACCAACTGATTGCCTTGCTGGGTCTGGGTAGTGGGCAAAATTTATACGTTACCGACAACCATCAATGGCTGTGCAGTTACGTCCCTGCAGCCATGCGCGCGTTTCCGTTCGCATTACACAATGATTCTCAAGGCAACCGAGTATTCTGCGTCTATGACACGCATCTAAGTGATGATGACTCGCTGCCACGTCTGGTTAACGCTGATGGGCAACTCGATAAGCTGGTCGCCAAGAGCCTGGATTTTATCACCCATTGTGAACAAAATCGGCTTGTTACAACGACAGCGTGCGCGGCACTGGCCAGTGCGGGTGTCATTGAGCCGTGGCCTGTTTCGATAAATCTGCAACACTCGCAAGAGCCGCTACAGATAAATGGCCTTTGCCGGATCAATGAAGAGGCGCTGGGCAAACTGGATGCAGACGTGTTTGTCGGTTTGCGTACCTCGGGAGCATTGGCAGTAGCGTATGCCCAACTGTTTTCAATTGCGCAGCTGGAGCAGCTAACGCAACGTGCGGAGTATCTTGTAAAGGAAAAACTGAAGATGGCTCCCGCTGAAGGACTCGATACGCTGTTTAGCGGGGATGACGCGGGCAGCTTGAACTTCGACTCGCTCTGAAGCCGCAATGTTGTGGAAGAGGGTATGGAACCACAAGAGGCTGGCCCCGCAAGGGCCGGCCTTTTTATTGTGTGGGGTTTGGCAATAGCTTGAGAATGGGGGGCACTCACTACCTGTCCCGGGCAGACGTAACAGCCAGACCGGGCCAATTCTCTCTCCTTGCCCCTAATACATTGATAATCAGACTAAATTATCGATTGCAGCGACAAAGAGGGAAAGAATCATTAAGATGCCTCTCATGCTTGGTATCGAGTCGGAATTATGAAACAAGTCCGCGGTTGGTCAGCCATTTTTAGTGTGTCACTCGCCATGATGTTTGCGAGCAGCACAGATGCTCAGGACTTCAACCTGTTTGAAGACATTGAGACGACGAACGATGACCAATCAGCCGCGCAACAGCGCCCGGGGCGTGAAAGTCGGGTTACCGCCTCGCAACCCGAATTTACGCTGATCGGTACGTCCCGCATTGGAGACAGTTATTCGGTTATCCTGACTGATCGAAATGGCGCAAAAATGGTTATTAAGACGGAGCCGGGTGTAAATGTGCCCATACCCGAATACTCGGAATATCAAATAGTAGCTACCGCAGCAGGGAAGGTGTCTGTCATGCACCCGGATTCGATACCCTGCGTTGAATTTCCTGATTCAGGTATACGCTGTAATTCAGCGGGCAATATCGCCGAGTTGACCTTGCCAAATAATCCGCCAGTAGCACGCTCGCAAGAACCAGCACAGTTGGCGATCACCCAGGTTGATTTGCAACCAGTAGAAGTAATCGAAGAAAACCCGCAGAATCCTTTCGAAATCATGCGAGCGCGCGCATTGAACGGGGATAACTCTGACAACCCTGCTGCCATGCCTGACGCTGATGGTAATGGCGGGTTTGTCCCGCGCCGATTTGAACCTTCGGAAGTGCCTCCAGGTATGCGAGTTGTCTCCACTCCATTTGGCGACAGGCTGGTTCCCCAGTAACGCTTGTAAAATATAAACGGTGTCGGAACAACAGCACATAGCACTCAGTATTGGTATCGTCTGCTACTACCCGGCGCAAGATGAGCTGCGCAAGCTTATGTCTTCGCTGTTGCAATCAATTCGACATTTGCGGAATTCATTTCCGCTTTCCGTGACGCAAATCTTTCTGGTAGACAACTCGGAGCATCCGGATTGGGGCCTGGAACTATTCGACGAAAGTGCGGTCGATCAAAGAGAACTGAAAGTCGAGTTGCGACTCTCCCGTGGAAACGGAAACGTTGGCTTTGGCAGAGGCCACAATCTGGTAATTAATGAACTCAAGAGTACCTATCATTTAATCCTGAACCCGGATGTAACGCTGGACGAAGACTGTGTTGCTGAAGGAATCAATTATCTTAATCTACATCCCCAAACTGCGATTGCGAGCCCGCATGCCACAGGCTTTGACGGGAAGCAGCAGCATTTGTGTAAAACATTTCCGGCACTATTTACCTTGTTGGTACGCGGATTTTGTCCTGCGCCGTGGCAGAAATTATTTGTAAAAAGACTAGCCAAATATGAACTGCAAGAAATGTCTAAAATCGAGCCGGGAACAGGAATACCAATTGTGAGCGGATGTTTCATGCTATGTCGCACGGAATTACTGCAACAGGTGCAGGGGTTTGATGAAAATTATTTTTTGTACTTTGAAGATTTTGATTTGTCACTTCGCATCGGAAAAATTGCAGACATTGTGTATCTGCCGTCCATGCGAATAGTGCACGTTGGCGGTCATGCTGCCCGCAAAGGAATCAGGCATCTGTTAATGTTTGTCAAATCCGCATGGTATTTTTATAACACGTACGGATGGCGTGTGTTCAAGCAAATCTGACTGGATTATATTGTATTGCTTATCAGGAATCCTGTGGAACAAACCAATTTCAACAAGATACTCATCACCGGCGCCACCGGGTTTGTTGGCAACGCCCTCTGTAAAGAATTAACCGCGGGCGATTTTGAAATTCGCCTGTTGGTTCGTAATCCGACAAGGCCAGAGTTTAAAACGGAGAGCGAAAAGGCGCACATAGTTTGCGGTGATCTGTTAAACACTGAAAGCCTGAATCTTGCTTGCGCGGATCAACAGATAGTTATTCATCTTGCCGGCATTACTCACGTCAATAATGGCAATTTTGGTGAAAGCCGACGCAGCATCGTCGACGGCACCAAAAATTTGCTTGAGGCAGCGATAAGAAATCATGTCGAACGTTTTGTGTATGTGAGTAGCAGTCTTGCTCGGGTCGCAAATTCCGGAACAGGCGCTATCACCCATTATGGTTTCTTAAAGAAGACCGCGGAAGACTTGCTGCTGGAGGCGAACAGCAATGGTCTGATAGAAGTAGTTATCCTGCGTCCAGTGAATGTCTATGGTGTGGGCATGCAGGGCAATATTGCCGCCATGATTGCGATGATCGTGCGCAGGCGCCTGCCGCCGCTACCTGTCTTGAATACCCGCATATCACTTGTAGGAGTAGCGGATCTCGCGCGCGCACTGCGACTGGCAATTGGCGCGAAACAGGCGATAGGCAAGACATACATAGTCACTGACGGCCGGCAATACCGAATTACGGAAATCGAAGCCGCAATTTACGCTGCATTAGACCGGAGATTTCCAAGATGGCGCACCCCGCATATGGTATTATTTGCGGCAGCTTTGATAGCAGGATTTATGGCGCGATTTATGGCAGGGCACCAAGGTAAAGGGTCTGCGATTAGTCTGCGAACTTATCGCAACATCACGCACGATAACCTGTTCGACAATAGTGCAATCAGCCTTGAACTTGGATTTCAGCCAAGCACCACGCTTTACAAGGAATTGCCGGAAATAGTTGCGAAAATTTCACGAAGTAATTAGATAAGCAGTAGAGACCTAGCAATGACAAAAGGCATTATCCTCGCAGGCGGCAGCGGCAGTCGCCTCCACCCCATGACCCAGGCCGTCAGCAAGCAAATGCTGCCGGTGTACGACAAGCCCATGATTTATTATCCGCTGTCGACACTGATGCAGGCCGGCATTCGGGAAATACTCATTATTACCACTCCTGCCGACGCCCCTGTATATCAGTCCCTGTTAGGCAATGGTCAAAAATGGGGGATCGACATCGCCTATGCAACCCAACCGAGTCCGGATGGTTTGGCGCAAGCGTTTATCATTGGTGAGAAATTCATTGGCGACAGCCGGGTCTGCCTGATTCTTGGAGATAACATCTTCTATGGCAATCGGATTGAAGAGACTTTAAAAAATGCAGTTGAGCAACCACAAGGTGCATCCATATTTGCCTACTATGTGAATGATCCAGAGCGCTATGGTGTGGTGGTTCTGGATGAAAATAATAGTGCTGTAGACCTGGAAGAAAAGCCCAAGCACCCCAAGTCCCATTACGCAGTAACCGGCTTATATATGTACGACAACGACGTGGTGGACATCGCCAAGTCGATAAAACCTTCAGCCCGGGGCGAGCTGGAAATCACGGATGTGAATAAAGTGTATCTGGCGCGTAAAACGCTAAAGGTAGAATTGTTCGATCGCGGCACTGCCTGGCTGGATACTGGCACCATAAAATCCTTGTTGGATGCGGCGAATTTTATTCGGGTATTGGAGGAGCGGCAGGGATTGAAAATCGGCTGCCCGGAAGAAATTGCCTTTCGGCAGGGATTCATCGACAAGGCACAACTTCACCTGCTTGGCCAGCAGCTCATCAAGAGTGGCTATGGGCAATACCTGCTGGAGTTACTCGAAGACAGCAATACATGCAAATAAGTCGAGCGCCAATTCCAGACATCCTTATATTCGAGCCCAAGGTACATGGCGACAGTCGCGGCTATTTTATGGAAACCTGGCGACAATCCTGGTTTGATGAAAACGGCATTAATCTGAAATTTGTGCAGGATAACCAGAGCAAATCAGCGCTGGGTACCTTGCGCGGACTGCATTATCAACTCCAGCATCCCCAGGGCAAACTGGCACGAGTGGTTGCAGGCGAGGTGTTCGATGTGGCCGTGGACCTCAGGCGCGGGTCTGCCAGTTTTGGTCAGTGGTATGGCATCATCCTCTCTGGCGACAACAAGAAACAACTGTGGATACCACCCGGCTTTGCCCATGGGTTTTATGTGATGAGCGAAACTGCAGAATTGTTGTATAAATGTACCGACTCTTATCATCCTGAAGACGAACATAGTCTGCTCTGGAATGACAAGAATATTGGCATTGCTTGGCCCCTGCTCAATGCCGCACCGTTATTGTCTGACAAAGATCGCAATGGCAAATCATTGCTTGAAGCGCCGACTTATTCCTGATGACAATCTGTAGACAGTGACCACTGATCCCCAATGACAACCATTCCCCGATGACAAAGAGAATCGTAGTTACCGGTGGCAATAGCCAGCTCGGCGCGACCATCGCCACCTTGTGCAAAGCCAAAGAGCATCCTGCCAACCTGGAAGTGCAAGAACTGGGCAGGGCAGCGCTGGACATCACGCAACCGGATATTGTGAATAAAGTTCTCGATGAGTTGCAGCCGGACGTAATCATCAATGCCGCCGCTTACACCCAGGTAGACAAGGCGGAAGCGGAAGAAGTAGAGGCACATGCAGTAAATGCAACCGGTGCTGCCAATGTGGCCAGATGGGTCGCCGCGAATAAGGCGCGACTGATACACATTTCGACCGATTTCGTCTTCGCAGGCAACAGTAGTCGCCCATATACTGAAAGTGCGGAGGCGAACCCGCTGGGCGCGTACGGACGCAGCAAACTGGCCGGTGAGCGTCTACTGCTGGAAATCCTGCCGCAGGGAAGTGCAATTGTCCGAACTTCCTGGTTGTATTCGGAGCATGGCAACAATTTCGTCAAGACCATGTTGCGGCTGATGGCTGAGCGAGAACAGGTGAGTGTGGTGAACGACCAGATCGGTTCACCCACGTCAACCCATTCACTGGCGGCATTGCTGCTGACGATGGCCCAGACCCAATTCCAGCGCGGGATCTTTCACTGGACAGATGGCGGCGCGATTAGCTGGTATGATTTCGCTGTGCGTATTCAACAGGAAGCGCTGCAACACAACTTGCTGAGTACGCAAATTCCGGTCAAACCAATCAGCACTGCGGAATATCCAACAGCAGCGCGCAGGCCAGCGTACAGTGTGCTGGACCGACGCCGCACCTTGTCGCGTTTCACCTGCCCTAACCTGCCCTGGGAACAACAACTGCGCCACGTTATGGTTGAGCTAGCCAAACAAAAATCCGCAGTTCAGAGTGAGCCGCGCAATTAAACCAAGCCCGGACAACTGCACACAAAAGCTGGCGTGCAAAACAGAAGTACGAGAACCGCGATGAGAAAATTACTAGTGACAGGTGCCGCCGGTTTTATCGGCTCCAACTTTGTGCACTACTGGCACCAGGCAAATCCCGATGACCGCATCGTCGTCCTCGACGCGCTTACTTATGCGGGCAACAAACATAATCTGGCTGCCGCCTTCGACAGCGACTGGTTCGAATTCGTCCACGGCTCCATCTGTGATCAGACGCTCGTTGAATCAATTTTGGCAAAACATCAAATCGATACGCTGGTTAACTTCGCCGCGGAGAGTCATGTTGATCGCTCTATCACCGGTCCGGATGCGTTTATCGACACAAATATTGTTGGTACGCACAGCTTGCTCAAGGCGGCGAAGAAAACCTGGCTGGATAATGGAAAAAATCCGGCACACTTGTTCCACCATGTATCAACTGATGAAGTGTATGGCACTCTCAGACCGGACGACGCCGCCTTCAGTGAAACGACGCCCTATGCACCGAACTCACCCTATGCCGCAAGCAAGGCAGCGTCCGACCATCTGGTACGCGCCTATCACCACACCTATGGTTTGCGCGTTACCACCAGCAACTGTTCGAATAATTATGGCCCCTACCACTTTCCTGAAAAACTGATTCCGCTGTGCCTTTTGAATATCCTGAACGGCGCTGCACTGGCAATATATGGCAATGGCAAACAGATTCGTGACTGGCTGTATGTAGACGATCATGCCCGCGGCATCGAGCTTATCATCAAGCAAGGGTCGGTCGGGGAAACTTACAATATCGGTGGCAATAACGAGTGGGCTAATATCGACGTGGTAAACCTGCTATGCGGAATCGTTGACAGCCGTTTCGCAGAGCACGCTGAGTTGCGCAAACGCTTTCCAAATTCACCCTGTGCGCAGGGCAAGGCTGCCAAGAGCCTGATTAACTATGTGGCAGATCGCCCAGGACATGACACCCGTTATGCAATCGATGCAACGAAAATTACACGCCAGCTCGGCTACGCCCCTATCGAGAATTTCGATTCAGGTTTGAACAAGACAGTTGACTGGTATTTGAGTAACGAGTCGTGGTGGCGAGCGATTCAGGACGGATCATACAGGACTGCATGAGCAATGGTGCGACTGCTTCGCGTCAAGAACTGTGTTTGGCGTCACCTTCCCTCGTCGCGTCGTATTGTAGGCTGCGCCAAATGTGACAAGAAAAGCCCAATCTTCCGGTCTTCAGGTAAACTGGCAAACCACTGGTGCGTTATTGGCTTTATAGCAGAAGCCAGGCAAGAGACTCTCAATTTACTTCAATGAAATCCGTTCAAAGTATCGCGTTGCTACTACTGCTGACGTTCTCGTCAGGAAACGCGGTTGCGTTTGAAATAGACGGCAGCAAGTGGATTGGCGCAAAAGCCCTGTTCTACATCGATATACCGGGCACTGCAGGTACCGGGGTAAGTTTTAATAGTGCATTCGCCGATGCGATCAAGGAGTGGAACAGCAAGACAACATTCCAATTCAGCATGGTGCAGCAAAACAAAAACCCCTGTCAAAATGACGGATTTAATGGCGTGGACTTTGCCACGACTTATTGCGGAAACGCCTTCAGCAGTAAAACTCTCGCTATTGCCGTGCGCCGATTACAGAGCGAAGTCCTGGGGCCTCCCAGCATTGTGCAAGTCGACATCGTAGTTAACCAGAACGAAGTATTTAATGTGTATGACGGCCGCTTGATTCAATTCGGCATCGTTGGGCTGGATCTAAAGCGCATCGCGGTGCATGAGCTCGGTCACGCATTGGGCCTTGATCACTCGCAAGTGTCACAATCAATTATGGCGCCCAACATTGGCAATCAGTTTCAATTGCATGCAGATGACATTGCTGGTGTTTCGACGCTATATGGTGGCCTGTCAAATTGTCAGATCAGGAAATTCAATTTTGGACTGATCAGCAATTCTCTCGACAGCAGCGATTGCACGGTAGATAAACTCACACTGGGTGATAGCGATTCAAGCCCGATCGATTTGTACCAATTCGATATTGCCAATACCACGACCTTCAATTTCGCCATGACCTCGGCCAGTCTCGACTCGGTGCTGCTGGTTGCCGATGCAGATCTGCGCGTGATCGCCTTTGATAATAAAAGCAGCAAGCAATGTAATTCCACACTCAATACGACACTGCAGCCCGGCACCTATTACCTGCTGGCCAATACCTATGATGGGCAGGTCAATGCCGCTTGCAGTATCACCGGTGCCTACCAGATCAAGACATCCTTCAGCAGTAACAGCTTTCTTACATTCGCCAACTCGGAAAGCCTGACCGGTGGTCCGGGCTTCGGGGCATTCAGTGCCGGCATTAGCGCCAACAATGGCGTGAGTTATGGCAATCAATTCAAGAGCACCGATGCCATCGATATTCGCGCCAGCATTGCCATCGATAGTGCGCATCAGGGCAAACCGGGCTTTATTGTCGTGGCCGCCATGTTCGATGGTGCCATTCATCTGCTCAATTCATCCGGGAAATTTGTCGTATTTGACAGCAGTGCTGGCGCTCTTACCAAAACCAGATCCAAGATTCTGTCGGCTCAGGAAAATCTCGAGATAGTGACCAATTTGATACCCGCCAGTCTGGGCATTAACAATATAGTCGTCGATTTCGCCTTTGGTTATGGCGTAGACAGCAATCCCAACGAAGTCTATTTCCACTCGACACCGCTGAATCTCACCGTTTCGCCCTGAAAATCCTGCTGTATTTGTAATAGCTGATTGTTTCCGACTGCGGCATTTAACGGTATACTCTGCGTGCTTTTTCAGGGCTGCAGCCACAATTCTGGCAACCTCCCGCTACTAATCTGCAATATTCAGGAATCTCAAGGAGCCTACTGCGGTGCGACAAGTAAGTGCGAAACAACGTCTTTTACCCGTCTGTTTTACCCTGCTGTCGGCACTGATATGGGGTAGCAGCACATTTGCGCAGCAAGCGATAGAGGACAATATTCGTCCTGTTGCCCAGGTGTGTTTGGCTGGACAGCCTTGCGTGGGTACCACTGGCACCGCATCAGGTACGGTGCCTGCGGCCACCCCAGCCGCTGCTGCGCCAGTTGTTGCGACCCCGGTTCCTGCAGTAGCTGAAGTGGCTGCGACTCCGGTTCCTGCAGTAGTTGAAGTGGCTGCACCTGCCGCGGTGGCGGCGGCATTTGATGCAGCAGCAACTTACCAGATGAGCTGTTTTGCCTGTCATGGTACTGGTGCTGCCGGGGCGCCCAAACTGGGCGACAAAGAGGCCTGGTCCGCGCGTCTGGAGAAAGGCATGGATTCAGTTATGGTTAATGTTACCAATGGTATTAATGCCATGCCTGCCAAAGGTATGTGCATGACATGTACTGACGAGAACTTGCGCGCGCTCGTTGACTATATGGTAAGCCAATAGCGTCAATGTATTAAAAACGTACCTGATATACTTTTATTTTTATCCTGAAGGAGTTCACTGTGTTAAGTATCAAGAAAGTAATAGCTTCACCTGTAGCCAGATTGTCAGTATTTATCGCAGCTGCTTTTTTTGCGTCTGCAAACTTTGCCGATAATGAGCCACTGCAACTGGCGGCGTTGAGTGACGGCTTTAATGCCGAAACCACGTACATGGCTTCCTGCTTCGCCTGTCACAGCACCGGCGCGGCTGGCTCTCCGAAAGTAGGTCCTGGCAATGCAGAAGCCTGGGCACCGCGCATGGAGAAAGGTCTGGATGCAGTAGTCGCTAACGCGATCAAAGGCTTTAATGCCATGCCGCCCAAAGGTTTGTGCTTTAACTGCACCGACGATGACCTGCGTGCTGTTGTTGAATACATGATAGCCAGCAGTCAGTAAGAGTTTTTGCGAAATACAAAAATGGGCTGCATGCAGCCCATTTTTTTTGCGTTTCTTTTCGGTATTGCTCCGCTATTCCGCTGCTTGTTTCCCCGCCCTAAACACCACATATAAATAAACTGGAATGTCGAGGTCACCCAGCTGTGCCTCGATCAAGGGCTTTACTTGTTCCCAGCGCAATCCGCCAACTCCGGTAGCAAGCCGCGGTAATGCGACCGAGGAAAATTTTTCCTTGATGATTATTTTTTTCAACGCACGCAAGGCGTGATTAACACTTGCTCCTGACGCTTTGCCAGGATGACTGCCGGCATCGTGTCCACCTTCCTGGGTAATCAGATTTACCAGTCTTACCCCATCCGTTCCACCCCATACCCAGGCTGCGTCCGGCTCCGGGTGAGCCTGATGACACCAGTGATGAAAGTCTTTGTGCATTGCTGGATAGCGCTCATGCAGTGAGAGAGCCAGACCCTGCTTCATCGGATCATTTGCTGCCACGCCATGAGCGATGACCTGAGCCTTGGTTAATAAAATATCCCCTTCTACTTCGTGGATCATTCCTACTCTCCTCAGATGCAGCGGCCGCCAGTGATTCCGGCCAACGACCAGAATGGAGCCAATAAACAATACCCTCGTGCATGATATGCAATCACACCGATGCCGAGCTTGATCGGTATCAATGAGCGGTGCTGGGCGGCGGATTCGCTGCAGTTCGCAGTGCAGCAGATACTGGTCTATACCTAAGTACTGCAATACAGCGCAGCGAGTCCGTCCGCAAATGTCCCTAGCCACAGTTTTCTCCCGCGCGATCCTCGGGGTCGAAGCCATTGAAGTACGGGTCGAAGCGCATTTGTCCAATGGCCTGCCCGGTTTTGCCATTGTCGGCTTACCGGAAACGGCGGTGAAAGAGAGTAAAGAAAGAGTACGCAGCGCCATTCTCAATTCCGGACTCGAATTTCCGATGCAACGAATTACGGTCAACCTGGCGCCCGCGGATCTGCCGAAGATCGGTGGGCGCTACGACCTGGCGATCGCGCTCAGCATTCTGATGGCCTCGGGGCAGATTCGAGACGATGTTCTGCAAGGCGCTGAAATTCTAGGGGAACTGGCATTGGATGGCGCCCTACGCCCGGTTGCCGGTGTACTACCTGCGGTAGTCGCCGCGCGCGCGCTCCAGCGAAAGGTGTTTGTCCCCAGCGCTAATGCCCCGGAGCTGGCCTTGATCGGTTATCCGCTAACGCACTGCGTGGGAAGTCTGGTGGCAGTGGTAGCCCATCTATTGCATGGTGCGGTGTTGCCGGGCTGTGAACCCAGGGCGCCGAATTTGCAGGAAAATAGCAGTCATATCCTGCAGGAACTGGCCCTTGTCAGAGGCCAGGCTTGCGCCAAGCGTGCCTTGGAAATCGCTGCCGCTGGTGGCCATAACCTGTTGATGATCGGCCCGCCTGGCAGTGGTAAGACGCTGCTGGCCAGATCACTGCCTGGATTGCTGCCAGACCTGGCGGAAAACGAGGCGCTGGAAGTAGCCACCATTGCCTCCGTGGTGACGATTACTGGCTACAAAACCGCCTGGCAGCAGCGCCCGTTTCGTACTCGGTAATCATCCCCAAAATTAACTGACATCTAAGGTAGAGGCTTGGTAGCACCGTTATCTCCAGTGCAGGGCGTTCCACTTGTCTCTCATCTCGATATGTATTTCGCATTCAGACAGGCCCAGGAATGAAGCAACAAGTCGCCTATGCTTGAGCAACAAGATCGTTCCGCCACTCTCCCAGCTCGACCATGAGCAGGGGTCTACTCCTATACCCTGAGCTGCCGTTCGCTGGGTCCAACCAAGCTCACGCCTCTTAGCTGCAAGGTACTCGGCAATAGTTGAGGGATTCTGTGGCTCAGGGTCGTAGCCAAGAAACTCAATCAGAGTAGGAATATGGTGAATTCCTGGCTTGGTAATCCCGTTTTCCCAGTTGCCAATTGTAAACGGGGACACTCCGAACAAGGAGGCTACCCCGGCTTGTAACATCCCCAGATAAAGCCTTCGTTTATGAATGTGTTCACCCAGAGTCTTTGGCTCAAAATCATAAGGCTTAGGAATCAATGAGTTAAGGGATATACGCACAAATGGCAAAAAGGCAACGCGTCTCTGTCCCTGCGGACATGCTGGTGACACCGGTCACGCCTGCAGCTGCTCGCCGGAACGTCTGCGCAGCTATGCCGGCAAACTATCCGGACCCTTGCTGGATCGGTTGGACCTGAGGATTGAGGTGCCGGCCCTGGCACCCGCCGAGTTGCTGGAACCGCAGCAGCAGGCGACCGACTGGCAAGCCATACGGCAACGAATCGCTGCAGCCCGCAGCGTGCAGTTGCAGCGCAGTGGTAAATTGAACTCAGCATTGGGCCTGGAAGAACTGCAGACAACTTGTGTGCTGGAACGTCGGCAGCGCATGCGGCTGGCCCATACCATGCAGAAGTTGGGCATGTCGGCGCGGGGTATTCACCGGGTAATCAAGCTGGCGCGGACGATTGCTGACTATGAGCAGCGCGCCAACATTGCGACGGAAGACCTGCTGGAAGCGGTCAGCTATCGGCGTTGTCAGTTGCTGCAAGCGCTGCACCGTTGATGCCGCAACTTGCTTGAGCCAATCGGCTTAGTGCTTGCTGCCCGACCTTGTTTCCAATTCGGCGAGACGGGCATCCAGCGCTGCCAGCATCTGTTCCAGTTGCTGGACTCGGTTCTGGGCCCGTTGCAAAGCTTGCGCCTGGGCATCGAACTCGGTGCGGCTCAGCAAATCAAGGCGGGCGAAACTGGCGCGCAACTGCTGCTCTATTTTGGTGCGTAAATCAGCGCGAATTGCTTCTGCCATCGGCATCAATCCGGATAATTGATGGCTGAGTTTCTGCAGAAATTCATTATCCAGCATGGCATGGTCTGCTCAGGAAATTGGAAAGCCAAATTCTACCACTGAAATCCACCAGCGCCCGCCGTTCCTGTTTGCCAAACGTGGCAATAGCCAGTCGTTGCACTTATATAGTGCGCGTGCTCGGTCTGCGCACTCCTTCTGCCCAATTTTGTATCGCAGGCCGACCCTGAGGTGCCCACTATTTCCCGCCAAGCCTGATTCTACCGTTACTCAAGACTGCAAATAATAACTGGCACGGGCCATGCATAGAGCAAAGGCAGTTGAGTGAAATAGCATAATCGAACAGCTAAAAACCAAGCTTGAAGAAATTACAGGAGCGAAATAATGAAGTTAGTCACGGCTATTATCAAGCCATTCAAACTGGACGACGTGCGTGAAGCGTTGTCAGAAATTGGGGTGCAGGGCGTTACTGTTACTGAAGTCAAAGGCTTTGGTCGGCAGAAGGGTCATACCGAATTGTATCGAGGCGCGGAATACGTTGTCGATTTTCTGCCTAAAGTAAAACTCGAAATCGCAATCAGCGAAGGCTTGCTCGACCAGACTCTGGAAGCAATTATCAAAGCGGCCAACACCGGCAAGATTGGTGATGGCAAGATCTTCGTCTCCGACCTCTCTCAAGTCATTCGCATTCGTACGGGTGAGACTGGAGACGAGGCCATCTGATTCTCGAACCAGGTGCAATGCCACTAATTGCAGCAGGTTCGATCAAATATTGTAGCTTGTTGAGGAAACATAAAATGAAGAAGTTGATTTTGGGAAAGACAAGTATGCCGTTGTTGGCAGCGCTATTGTTGATGCTTCCAGGAATGGCGTCCGCGCAGGAACTGGATTCAGGTGATACGGCCTGGATGATCACCGCCACCGTGCTGGTGTTGCTGATGACCATTCCAGGACTCTCGTTGTTCTATGCCGGTATGGTGCGCAGCAAGAACGTGCTTTCCATAATGATGCAGTGTTTCGCGATTACCGGCCTGATGACCATAATCTGGATGCTATGGGGCTATAGCATGGCCTTTGATACCACCGGCATGGAAGCAGGAGTAATAAATCTGAATTCATTTGTCGGCGGATTCGGCAACGTATTCATGTCCGGAATAACTGTCGATTCAGTCATAGGAACAATTCCTGAATCAGTATTTGCAACTTTCCAGATGACCTTCGCGATTATTACACCCGCGCTCATCGTTGGCGCATTCGCAGAGCGCATGAAGTTTTCTTCGATGCTGGTGTTCATGACAGCCTGGGTAACCATTGTTTATGTGCCAATGGTGCATATGGTGTGGTCGGGTGACGGCGGTTTGATGTGGGATTGGGGTGTTATCGATTTCGCCGGCGGCACTGTTGTTCACATCAATGCCGGTATCGCCGGACTAGTCGCCTGTATCATGCTCGGCAAGAGAAAAGGCTTTCCGGGTACCGCGATGCCTCCGCACAATCTTACCTACACTATCATCGGTGCCGCATTGCTCTGGGTTGGCTGGTTCGGTTTCAACGCGGGTTCCGCTGTCTCTGCAGGCGCCAGCGCTGGTATGGCCATGCTCGTTACCCAGATCGCGACTGCCGGCGCCGCTATGTCCTGGATGTTTGTGGAGTGGATTAGACACGGCAAGCCAAGCGTGCTCGGTATTGCATCGGGTGCAGTGGCTGGACTGGTTGCGATTACACCAGCGTCCGGAACCGTAGGACCGCAAGGCGCACTGATGCTGGGTTTGATTGCCGGTGTCGGTTGTTTCTTTGCAGCAACCACACTGAAGCGGGCATTTAGCTATGACGATTCACTGGACGTATTTGGTGTGCACGCAGTTGGCGGCATTATCGGAGCCATCCTGACTGGTGTGTTTGCTGCCGAAGCCTTCGGCGGAGTCGGTCTGGAAAACGGCATTGCCGCACAAGTATGGATTCAGACGAAGGGCGTCATCTTTACTATCTTCTACACCGGCATACTCAGTGCCGTCATTCTCAAAATAGTTGATGTGACTATGGGCCTGCGTGTCTCTGAAGAAGAAGAGCAAATCGGCCTCGACCTTAGTTCACACGACGAACGCGGCTACGTACTGTAAGCCATTTAAAAGACTCTCCATTTGCAAGCGCCCGTTGTTCAGGGCGCTTTTTTTGTCCAAATTCAGGCGTGCTCTGAAGTGTGAATCTGCTCACAAGAATTTGCGAGCATCAGGGCTATGCTCGCGGCCATGGCAACTCCTGAATCAGGCTATTCCTCGACCCGTCTGTTGAAGCTGGAAAGCAGAGATTTGCTGCTGGGAATGTATATCGCCGAGCTTGATTGCAACTGGTCGACGACCCCATTTCCGGTAGGCGGGTTTCATCTGCGCAAAGCGGATGACATCCAGATTCTGCAGAAGTTTTGCAAGTTCGTATTTATCGATACCAATCAGGGTGTCGCTCCGCGCGCGCTGAACAAGCATCAGTTGACGATATTGAGCTCTGCTCGTAAAGCGGTGCCAGTGCCCGCGGCTCTGAAAATTGATCGCGGTGCTTATGCGGAAACCAAAACCATCAAGCAATCCATCGACAAGGCGTATGAAATCTATCTTGAATTGCAGAACTGTTTTCACTCGATCACGCTAGCGGTAAGAAACGGCGATAGCCTGAAATTAAAAACCCTGACCAAGCCGATGGAGGCAATGATTGACTGCATTATCGCCAATCCGCAGACATTGATCTGGTTGTTGAATACAGATCAATCCAATGCCAAGTCTTCCAATTATTGCGTACGCGCTGCCATCTGGGCAACCGTATTGGCACGTCAGATCGGCATGAACCGCAACCAGATTAGTGTGTTGTTTCTCGGCACTTTATTGGCAGACATCGGCATGTATTTACTGCCGGAAAAACTGATTAACAAGCGCGGCGCATTCCGCAAGAAAGAATTTCTTGCCTACCGCAAACATGTCGAATTCGGGCTGGAGTTGCTTGCACAGCAAAAGGATCTGGATGACAGGGTAATTACTATTATGCATTGCCATCATGAGCGCCATGATGGCCGGGGTTTTCCACGCCGTCTACGCGGAGAACAGATTCCGGCCTTGGCCAGATTCGCCAATCTTGCGTATTGTTATGAGCGGCTGTTGGGCAGTAATCTGCCAGGTGGCCAATGTTCACCGGCGAAGGCGATGAGCAAATTGTACAAACAACGGGTGCTGAAATTTCCGGAACAACTCGTTTCTGAATTCATTCACTTGCTGGATATGTATCCGGTAGGGACGGTGTTGCAACTTGCTACCAAAGAACTCGCCATCGTGCTGCAGCAGAATGCGGTGGAGAGATTATTTCCACGCGTAGCAGTACTCACCAGCGCCGACGGTACGGTGCTGCAGGAACCGAAAATTCTTGATCTGGTAAATGACAAACAGGCGCAGGAATCACGCGCTATAATTGGGGCGCCTGATGTCAATCGCATCAATGTTAAACCGAGCGACTATACGTTCAGATTTGCCGGCAAGAAAATGGGTTTAGGCCCGCTGAGTTTTCGGCTCTAGGGTTTCCTTTCAGCTTGGTATTGCGCCGTCTCGCTGCGCAAATATCTTCCTGCATACCTTGCTAACGCGCCCCTGCTTACATATCCCCGAAGCGATGTTGCAGAATAGCCAGTGCCGCGGCCGGCGCTGTCTCGGTTCGGAGTATGCGCGGCCCGAGGGTAACAATAGCGAAGTGATGTTTGCGGCCCCAATCCAGTTCCTGCTCAGAGAAGCCACCTTCGGGACCTATCAAAAGTGTTATGTCGGCTACTGTTGTCCCGGTCAGTTCACCAAGTCTTTCTTTGCCAGCTGGATCAAGCAGCAGTCGAGTAGTCTCACCGAGGGTATCTTGCCATTCATCCAGTGACAGGGGGACTACAATCTCGGGTATATCAAGCCGACCACTCTGTTCGGCTGCGCTTGCAGCAATTTTGCGCCAGTGACGCAGCTTGTTCTCGACACGATCAGTTTTTAGTTTTACCTCACCATATTGCGAATATAGGGGAGTAATTCGGGTGACGCCGAGTTCTGTGGATTTCTGAATAGCAAAATCCATGCGGTCACCACGTGAAATTCCCAGACCAAGATGAATAATGAGCGACGCCGCCTGTGGCGCGCGTAGCTGCTCACCCAATGCCACCTCTATTCCCCGTTTCTCCGCTGCGACGATTTGAGCAGCAAATTCACCGTCACCAGCATTGAACACCAGCAACTCCGCTTGCAGGCGCATGCGTAATACAGTGCCGACGTAATGGGTAGTCTCAGCATCCAGCAACAGCCTTGCACCTTGGGAAAGTTGCTGGTTGAGGTAGATGCGGGTGAGGCGCATGCAGGGTTACCGCTAGCGTCGATCAGAGAGGGAGAGGTTGTTCCAGATCTGGGTGACGCTTTTTGAAAGGTTCATTGAATAGAAATGCAGACCCGGTGCGCCGCCAGCGAGTAACTGATCGCACAAGCGAGTGACGACATCTATGCCAAAATTCCGCAAGCCGTCGGCGTCATCTCCAAACGTCTCCAGGCGGAGCCGCAACCACTGCGGTATTTCCGCGCCACAGTTGCCGCTGAAGCGGGCGAGGTTGGTGTAATTCGTAATCGGCATGATGCCTGGCACGATGGGGATGTTGATGTCGCAGGAGCGGCAATATTCCACGAAGCGGAAATAGGCGTCCGCATTGTAAAAATATTGGGTGATAGCGGAGTTGGCTCCAGCATCGACCTTGCGCTTGAAAAAATTCACGTCGGTTTGATAGCTGGCCGATTCGGGATGGGTTTCCGGGTAACAGGCCACGTCGATATGGAAATGATCACCGGTTGTCTGGCGTACGAACTGTACCAGTTCATTTGCGTAACGATGTTGAGTTGCTGAGCCGGCTCCGGAGGGAATATCACCGCGCAGGGCAACCAGTCGATTGATGCCGCGGCTTTTATAATCGAGCAATAGCTGTTGCAGCTCGCTTTCATCCAGACCGCCAAAAGACAAATGTGGTGCGGCCGACGATCCCAGTTCCTTATAGCGCAGCACCAGCTGGCGAGTACCATTTTTGGTAGAGCCGCCGGCACCATAAGTCACGGAGAAGAAATCGGGGTTCAGCAAGGCCAGCTCGGCGTGAACCTCATCCAGCCTGGATTCTCCTGCTACTGTTCGCGGCGGGAAGAATTCAATGCTGAATTGACGGCGTGATGATTTGCTCATCTACCAATTGCTCCTAGTACTTGTAGGTGTCAGTCTTGAAAGGACCGGCCTTGGAGACACGAATATATGCCGCCTGCTTGTCAGTCAACTGCGTAAGCACGCCGCCGAAACCGCCCACCATCAATGCAGCGACTTCCTCGTCCAGCTTCTTGGGCAATACTTCAACTTTCATGTGAGCCTGTTTGTACTCGTCGGACTGATCGGCGAACTTGCGTTCGTACAGGAATATCTGCGCCAGCACTTGATTGGCAAAGGAACCATCCATGATGCGCGATGGATGCCCGGTGGCGTTACCGAGATTGATCAGCCTTCCTTCTGACAGCAGGATCAGGTAATCATTAGCGCAGTCAGTTCCTTTGCGATAGACCTTGTGTACCTGGGGCTTAACTTCTTCCCAGACCCAGTTCTCGCGCATGAAACGCGTGTCGATCTCATTGTCGAAGTGACCGATGTTACAGATAACCGCACAGGGTTTGACCTGTTCCAGCATGAACCGATCGCAAACATTGATGTTGCCGGTAGCGGTTACAATCAAGTCAATCTTGCCCAGTAGCTTGCTGTCGATGCCTTCTGCAGTCCCGGTGTTGATGCCATTCTTGTAGGGAGAAACGACTTCATAACCGTCCATACATGCCTGCATGGCACAGATCGGGTCGATCTCGGCGATCTTCACGATCATGCCTTCCTGGCGCAGGCTTTGCGCGGATCCCTTGCCCACGTCACCATAGCCAACTACCAGTGCCTGTTTGCCAGCGAGCAGCATGTCAGTGCCGCGCTTGATGCCATCGTTCAGACTGTGGCGACAACCGTATTTGTTGTCGTTCTTGGACTTGGTTACCGAGTCATTGACGTTGACAGCAGGGACTTTCAGCGAGCCGTCCGCCAGCATTTCCAGCAGGCGATGCACACCAGTAGTCGTCTCCTCGGTAATGCCGTGAATTTTTTCCAGCATTTGCGGGTACTTGTCGTGCACCATCATGGTCAGGTCGCCGCCGTCATCCAGAATCATGTTTGCATTCCACGGCTTGCCATCCTTGAGAATGGTTTGTTCGATGCACCATTCACCTTCAGCTTCGGTCTGGCCTTTCCACGCATAGACCGCAATTCCGGCCGCGGCGATGCATGCCGCGGCGTGATCCTGAGTGGAGAAAATATTGCAGGATGACCAGCGTACTTCAGCGCCGAGTTCCACCAGAGTCTCGATCAGCACTGCGGTTTGCACGGTCATATGTATGCAGCCCAGTATTCTGGCATCTGCCAGTGGCTTCGATGCAGCATACCGGTTGCGCAATGACATCAGTGCCGGCATTTCTGCTTCTGCCAGCGTGACTTCGCGCCGACCAAAGTCGGCCAGTTTGATATCCGCGACTTTATAGTCCGGAGTTATTTGATTCTTTGTAGCCAGGTTTTGATTGCTCATTTTGTTCTCCAGAATTTGGTCTAGACTTTGGCGTCGCGCTTCAGTGCTTCGGCTTTGTCGGTTTTTTCCCAGTTAAACAGTATGTCTTCACGGCCGAAGTGACCGTAGGCAGCTGTTGGCTGGTAAATGGGTTGAATCAGGTCCAGCATCTTGATCAGTCCGCGTGGCCGCAATTCGAAATGATTGCGTATCAGTTTCACGATTGCGGAATTGCTCAGCTTGCTGGTGCCAAAAGTTTCGGCACTGATTGAAGTCGGTTCGGCAACGCCGATGGCATAGGACAATTGAATCTCGCAGCGATCAGCAATGCCTGCGGCAACGATATTCTTCGCGACATAACGTGCGACATAGGCAGCGGAGCGATCCACTTTGGATGGGTCCTTGCCGGAGAATGCTCCGCCACCATGGCGCGCCATACCGCCGTAGGTATCAACAATAATTTTGCGTCCAGTCAGGCCACAATCGCCGTGAGGACCGCCTATGACGAAACGCCCAGTTGGGTTAATGAAATACTTCGTGTCCTTGTTGACCAGTTCGGCTGGAAGCACGGGCTTGATGATTTCTTCCATTACTGCTTCGCGCAGATCCTTCAGCGAGACTTCTTCCCGGTGCTGAGTCGACAGGACTACGGCGTCGATGGCCACCGGCTTGCCGTTTTCATAACAGAACGTAATCTGGCTTTTCGCGTCAGGCTGCAACCACGGCAGAGTACCGTTCTTGCGCACTACCGATTGGCGTTTCACGAGACGATGAGAATAGGTAATTGGAGCAGGCATCAGCACTTCTGTTTCATTGGTTGCGTAACCAAACATCAGGCCCTGGTCACCGGCGCCCTGTTCGTGATCGTCAGAGTGATCGACGCCCATGGCGATATCGGGTGATTGCTTGCCAATAGCATTCAGCACGGCACAGGTGCGTCCGTCGAAGCCGCTCTCGGCGTTGTTGTAACCAATGTCATTCACCACCTTGCGCACCAGATCTTCCACATCGATATAACCGGACGTGGTAACTTCACCGGCAACGATAACCATGCCGGTCTTGATCATGGTTTCACAGGCGACGCGAGCCGCTTTATCCTGCTTCAGCAACGCATCCAGTATCGCATCGGATATTTGATCTGCCATCTTGTCAGGATGACCCTCGGATACCGATTCAGAAGTAAACAAGCTTATTTCAGCCATTCTCTTTTCCTTTGCTATCTATTAAAAAACAGCGCGCTGAAACACGCGCATCTTGATTTGAAAACCGTTACGTAAACCCAGGTAGGAACTCTGTCCTGCCTGCAGTCCAGCCTTGTTCGACCAGTGATCGAGATCGCCATCATCAAAACCGAGCCACAAATCACCACAGGATTCTCTTACCCAATCCTGGTCATGGTTGTTCAGGTCGATGACCAGCAGATAACCACCCGCTGCCAATAACGCAGCAACTTCCTTGAACGTTTTCGCTGGCGAGGAAATATGGTGCAGCACCATGTCGAAAATAATCAGGTCGGCGTAAACTTTTTGTTTGATCGCGACACCAGTATCGCCGAGCAGGAAATCGACATGGTCAAAACCCGCTGCAGCAATGGCGGCTCTGGACATCTCCAGCATGTCGCGCGAGTTATCCAGTGCCGTCAGATGCTGAAATTTCGCCGCCAGCTCCACCAGCAAATGACCTTCACCGGGGCCCACTTCCAGTGCGTGCGTTGGCGTTGGCAGGTTCAAGCCAGCAATCATGTCGTGCAGCGTTGCCGCGTAGTGACTGCGCTCGACGATCAATCCCTGTTTCTCTTTGAACTTGTCCACATTGCGCTTGAAAAAGCTTAGTGACAGTTGCGAGCGTTCCAATTGAATCTGACCAATCTTTTTTAGCTGATCTCTGGCAACTGGCAGGCCATCGATGTGTTCGAAGACGCTGCGCTTGATGTCTGCATAGACATCGTCTTCCGTCAGCAAGGCGCGCCGATAGAAAATTGAGTTGCCTTCACGCCGGGTCGACACCAGTTCGGCAGTGGCCAGAATCTTCAGGTGATGGCTAAGGGCTGATTGGCGGATATCGATGATGCGACACAGTTCCAGCACACCGAATGATTCATTCTTGAGCAGGCGTAAAATCTGCAGGCGCAAGCTGTCTGCCAGAGCCTTGTGCAGTTCACTGAGCTTGTCGATCGCGTCCGGTTGCCCGGTAGCGCTGGTTTGCAGGGAGGCGGCAGTCATTGGCTTGGAGCTGTTGGCCAGAAAGGGCGCTAAGTTAGCAACTCTGACGGCAAATTTCAAACCTATATCAAAATATTTTGATATAGGTTTTCGAGCGGAACTAACAGGAGTCCAGGGTCTGTGGCCAAGGCAAGGGCCAATTCCAGCCAGGTCAATTGCCGGCTGGGGACTCGAAAATTACGCCATCGTGGGTGGCATATTGCCGGTAGGTGCGGGAAAATAACCACCGTCGCGAGCAGGCCGCAATGTCACCCTTGCCACACCCATACGTTGCATGCTGCATGCTAAACCCACCTGGATTGCGCATTAATCAGCAGTAAAGACCATACTGTCAGAGTAGCAGGAGCTTAATTAATGGCGGATAACGCTGTGTCACGAAAACAACGCGCGCATGCCATTCGGGCACTGAGCATGGATGCCGTCCAGCAAGCTGCCAGCGGACATCCGGGTGCGCCCATGGGCATGGCCGATATTGCCGAGGTGCTGTGGAACGACTACCTGAAGCACAATCCGGGTAATCCCCACTGGTTCAACCGTGACCGCTTCGTGCTCTCCAATGGCCACGGGTCCATGCTGATGTACTCCTTGCTGCACCTGTCCGGCTACGACCTCTCGATTGCAGACATCAAGCAGTTCCGGCAGTTGGGATCGAAGACACCGGGGCATCCTGAGTATGGCTACACCCCTGGGGTGGAAACCACCACCGGCCCACTGGGGCAGGGGCTGGCCAACGCGGTTGGCATGGCCATCGCGGAAAAGACGCTGGCCGCACAATTCAAGCACACCACCCCGCCAATAATCGACCACTACACCTATGTTTTCGCGGGCGATGGCTGCCTGATGGAAGGCGTCTCCCACGAGGTGTGTTCACTGGCCGGCACCCTGCAACTGGGCAAATTGATCGTGTTCTATGACGACAATGGCATCTCTATCGATGGCGAGGTAGACCAGTGGTTCACCGACAACACCGATCAGCGTTTCGAGGCCTATGGCTGGCAGGTACTGGTGATTGACGGCCATGATCCAAAGGCCATCGCCAAGGCGATTGAAGCCGCCCAACAGGCAACTGCCAAGCCTACCCTGATTCGGTGCAAGACCATTATTGGCTTCGGGTCACCGAACAAGCAGGGCACGGCAGCCACGCACGGTTCGCCCCTTGGGAAAGACGAGGTCGCAGCTACCCGTGAGGCATTGGCTTGGCCCTATCCGGCATTCGAGATTCCGGCCGCGATAAAGCAGGCATGGGACGCAAGGGAGAAAGGCTTCCAGGCAGAGACTGCCTGGAAAGAACAACTGGTGATGTTCGAAGAAGAACACCCGCTGGCTGCCATGGAACTGGTGCGCCGACTGAAACATCAGTTACCCAGCCATTTCGCCGCAACGGCTGCTGCCTATGTCGCCAAGTGTCAGGCAACGGTAGAGAACATTGCCAGCCGCAAGGCGTCCCAGAATTGTATTGAAGCCTACGCCGCGCTCTTGCCTGAGTTAATTGGTGGATCCGCCGACCTCACTGGCTCCAATCTCACCAATTGGTCTGGCAGTTCCCCCATTTCGGAAAAGGCAGATGGCAACTATATCTATTATGGCGTGCGCGAATTTGGCATGACCGCGATCGCCTCGGGCATGGCATTGCATGGTGGTTTCATTCCATATACCGCGACCTTCCTGATCTTCATGGAATATGCCCGCAATGCGGTACGCATGGCGGCCCTGATGGGGCAACAGAGCATCTTCGTTTATACCCATGATTCCATCGGACAGGGCGAGGACGGCCCCACCCACCAGCCGGTGGAACAACTGGCGAGTCTGCGCAGCACGCCCAATATGTCCGTGTGGCGTCCCTGCGACAGCGTCGAAACAGCGGTCGCCTGGAAAGCAGCAATTGAACGCAATAGTGGCCCAACTGCGCTGGTGTTTTCACGCCAGAATCTTGCGCATCAAGCCCGCAGCCCCCAGCAGTTGGCAGAAATCGCCCGCGGCGGCTACATATTGCAGGACTGCAAAGGCACACCAGATATCATCATCATCGCCACCGGGTCTGAAGTTGGGATCTGTGTTGAGGCAGTAGCTGGCTTGCAAAAAGAAGGCAAGGCCGTGCGGCTGGTGTCCATGCCCAGCGTGGATGTGTTCGAGGCTCAGGATGCGGCGTATCGGGAACAGGTGCTGCCAGCAAAAGTGCGCAAGCGCCTCGCCGTGGAAGCGGCTGGTGTGGATTACTGGTGCAAATTCGTTGGACTCGACGGCAAGATAATTGGCATGCGTTCATTCGGCGAATCAGCACCGGGGCCGGCGCTCATGCAACACTTCGGCTTTACAGCTGAGAATGTAATAACTACCGCAAAGTCATTTGGCTAATGCCAATCGCGCTTTGCCTCACTGGTCGGTAACCGCCATGCCCTATCGTATTGCCATCAATGGTTACGGTCGTATCGGTCGCTGTGTGCTGCGCGCCTTTTATGAATCTACCAATTACGCGAATCTGCGCATCGTGGCATTGAATGATCTGGCAGATATCAAGACGCTGGCGCATCTCACACGCTACGATAGTACCCACGGCAGATTCCTCGGCACGGTTGAGGAACGCACTCAAGAGCTGCTGATTAATGGCGATCGTATTCGAGTGTCAAATTGCTCCGATCCAGCGCAGTTGAATTGGGCTGAACTTGGCGTGGATCTGGTCATGGAATGCAGTGGCGCCTTTACCGATCGTGCTACTGCCGAATTGCATATACGCAGTGGCGCGAACAAGGTGTTGTTCTCACAACCGGCGGAAAGCGATGTTGACGCGACAGTGGTATATGGCATCAATCATGCAGTTCTGACTGCCAAAGATGTCATTGTGTCCAATGCCTCCTGCACCACCAACTGCATTGTGCCAGTTCTGCAAATACTGGATGAGTCATTCCACATCGAGTCAGGCGTTATTACCACAATCCATTCCGCGATGAATGACCAGCCTGTCATCGACAGCTATCACCACAATGACTTGCGCAAGACGCGCAGTGCCATGCAGTCGATTATTCCGGTGGATACCGCGCTGGCAAAAGGTATTGAGCGCATTCTGCCGGGTCTGGCGGGCAAGCTAGAAGCACAGGCAGTGCGCGTACCTACACTGAATGTATCGGCGATGGATCTGACTGTGCTCGTGCGCGACAGCACTGATGTGACACAGGTGAACAAGGCGATTATTGCCGCCAGCAAACGACTGCCGGTCAACGTTCTTGGTTACACCGACGAGCTGCTCGCCTCCTGTGATTTCAATCATGACCCGCGTTCTGCTGTGGTAGATCTGACTCAGACAAGGGTCGCTGGCAAAAACCTGATGAAATTGCTGGTGTGGTTTGACAATGAGTGGGCCTATGCCAATCGCATGCTGGATGTTGCTCAATACATGGCAGCATTAAAATGAAAGCAGCAGGCATGACTTTTTTACGTATGCAGGATATGGACCTGAACGGCAAGCGCGTGCTGATCCGGGAAGATCTGAACGTCTCTATCGAAAACGGCAATATCACGAACGACACGCGCATTTGTGCCGCTATTCCCACTATCCAGCAGGCGCTTGCGGCGGGTGCGCGCGTGATCCTGATGTCGCACCTCGGACGTCCAGAGGAAGGCATCGCCATTGAGAACCAGCTCGAATTTTCGCTGGCACCTGTGGCTGCACGCCTGGCGCAGTTGCTGAAGTGCAAGGTCCATCTCGTGCAGGATTATTTACAGAAACCCGCCACACTGGACGCGATCAGTGATCCAGTGATCTTGCTGGAAAATGTGCGGGTAAACGCTGGCGAAATTAGCAACAACGACAGTTTGGCGCGCCAATATGCCGCGTTGTGTGACGTGTTCGTGATGGATGCCTTTGGCACGGCGCACCGCGCGCAGGCGAGCACTCACGGTGTCGCGCGCTATGCGGCAATTGCTTGCGCCGGCCCGTTGCTTGCCAGTGAGCTCGGTGCATTGCAGCGCTCGCTTGAGAACCCGGAGCGCCCCATGCTGGCTGTAGTTGGTGGTGCCAAGGTATCGAGTAAGCTGGAAGTGCTGCAGAATCTGGCGACGAAGGTTGATCAGCTGATTGTGGGTGGAGGTATCGCGAATACCTTTCTCGTGGCCTGTGGCTACAATGTCGGCAAATCCCTGTACGAGCCAGATCTGGTTCCGGTGGCCGCTGCTCTGATGCAGACCACCAGCATTCCGATGCCGACAGATGTGGTTGTTGCGTCGGAGTTTTCAGCAACTGCGGTAGCGCGCATCAAGTCAGTGGACGCGTTGGCAGACACTGATATGATTCTGGATATCGGACCGCAATCGGCCGAGGCGTTCGCTGCAGTTGTTGCACAGATGAAGACAATAATCTGGAATGGCCCGCTCGGTGTATTCGAGTTCGACCAGTTTGCCAGAGGCACAGAAACGATCGCGAAGGCGATTGCACAGAACAAGGGTTTTTCGATTGCTGGTGGTGGCGCGACAATCGCGGCAATAGACAAATTTGGAGTTACAGATTCGATCAGTTATATCTCAACCGGCGGCGGCGCATTCCTGGAATATGTACAGGGAACGAAATTGCCAGCAGTGGAGATTCTGGAAGAGCGAGCAAAATTGAGGATTCCTTAAAATGGCACTAATAAGTTTACGACAACTGCTGGATCACGCGGCTGAAAAAGGTTACGGCGTTCCCGCGTTCAATGTAAATAACCTGGAACAGATTCGCGCGATCATGGAGGCGGCAGACGAAGCGCATAGTCCGGTCATATTGCAAGCTTCGGCCGGCGCACGAAAATATGCCGGCTCCAATTTCCTGAAGCATTTGATCCTGGCTGCCATTGAAGAATTTCCGCATATACCAATTGTGATGCATCAGGATCATGGGGTTTCTCCTGCAGTTTGTCAGCGTTCAATCCAGCTGGGTTTTTCTTCCGTGATGATGGATGGGTCCTTGGGTGAAGACGGCAAGACCCCAACGGATTTCGATTACAATGTGCGGGTAACGAAGCTCGCGGTGGATATGGCGCATGCGTGCGGCGTTTCCGTGGAAGGCGAGATTGGCTGCCTCGGTTCGCTGGAGACAGGCATAGCTGGCGAAGAAGACGGCAGCGGTGCGGAAGGCAAACTGACTATGGCGCAAATGCTCACTGATCCCGAGGAAGCTGCCCGGTTTGTTGCGGCTACCGGCGTCGACGCCTTGGCGATTGCAGTAGGTACCAGTCATGGTGCCTATAAATTCAGTCGCCCACCGACCGGCGACATACTCGCGATTGAGCGCATCAAGGAGATTCATTCCCGCTTACCCAATACCCATTTGGTTATGCATGGCTCTTCCTCAGTTCCGCAAGAGTGGCTTGCCATCATCAATGAATTCGGTGGAGAGATTCCTGAGACATACGGTGTTCCGATCTCCGAAATTCAACTAGGCATCAAACATGGAGTACGCAAGGTCAATATTGATACGGATTTGCGCTTGGCCTCAACCGGCGCTGCCCGCAAGTTTCTGGCACAGAACAAGTCAGAATTCGATCCCAGAAAATTTTTGATTCCAACGATCAAAGCCATGAAAGGGATCGTCAAAGATCGCCTCGAAGCATTCGGTTGCGCTGGACAGGTGGCAAACATCAAGAAAGTGTACAGTCTGGAAGAAATGGTGCAGCGCTATTCGAAAGCAGCCTGAGCCTGTTTAGGGGCGTTAGCATAGCCACCGTCACCAGTAATTTCTGGAGCCTGTAACCATGTTTAGCAAAGAGGACGCAAGCAGGCTGCGGGAATCTCTTGGAGCGATGCAGCTTCAGACTCCTGCGCCACGCAGTGAACTATTGCAAAAATACTGCAACTTCTACGGTCTCAATTTCGGCAGCGCGCTGCAACCGGTCACTCATAGCATTGGTTATCTGGCGAGCGGTGAATTTAAAATTGTGTGTCAGCACTTTCAAGTGCCACTTGCACAACAACGTGGGACTACGTTCCTCGTGCATGGTTATTTCGACCATGTTGGTATTTACAGTCACGTCATCAGACGCTGTCTGCGTAGAGGTTTTTCCGTGGTTATTTTCGATCTTCCGGGGCACGGTCTTTCCAGTGGAGTCGAAGCCAGTATCGGTTCGTTTCACCAATATGTTGCGGCGCTACTGGCTTGCCTGCAATTGGCGCAGCAGCAACAGGTAGATGGTCTCTGGACAATCATTGGACAGAGTACCGGCGGCGCGATCATCATCGATGCCTTGCTGGAGGAGCAACTGGCCACCCGCTTCAATTTCGCAGCGTACGTATTGTTGGCGCCACTATTGCGCTCTAACAGTTGGTACCGGAGCAAGCTTTTTTTCCAGATTACACGCTGGTTTCTGCAATCCACGCGCCGAAAATTTGCCAGGAACAGTCATGATCCCGAGTTTCTGAATTTTCTGCAACACAACGACGCTTTGCAAAGTCGGGTGTTACAACGTGACTGGGTATTGGCGATGGTGGATTATCAGGGACGTTTTGCCCGTAGCCCGTTATCAAATCAGACATTGCACATTATTCAGGGCAGCGGCGATGGCACTGTAGACTGGAAATACAATTTGCTGCAATTCCTTGCCAAGTTTCCCCGCGCGAAAATCTACATGATCGCAGACGCCGGCCATCATCTGGTGAATGAAGCGCAGCCGTATAGAGAGCGGGTGTTTGCCGCGCTTGATGAGATTATTGCCGGAGCGACCAATTGAGAGCGGTTGTTTTCTAGAACAGTACCCGACTGCGAATGGTGCCGCGCACGAGATTGAGTTTTTCAAGGGCAAGTTCGCTGGACTGCACATCAATATCCATCACGACATAACCCACCCGGTCATTGGTTTGCAGATACTGTGAAATGATATTGATGCCGGATTCCGAGAATATTGTATTGATCTCGCTGAGCACGCCCGGCACGTTCTGGTGGATGTGCAGCAAGCGATGTTTGCCTGGATGAGCCGGTAGTGCGACTTCCGGGAAATTCACTGCAGTAAAACTGGAACCGTTGTCGCTGTACTTGATCAGCTTTTCACTCACTTCAAAGCCGATGTTTTCTTGTGCCTCAATCGTGCTGCCACCTACATGCGGAGTGATGATGCAATTATCAAACGCGCTCAGTGGTGACAGGAACTCTTCGTCATTAGACTTCGGTTCAGACGGAAACACATCGATTGCAGCTCCGGCGATTTTTTTGTCCTTCAATGCGGTAGTCAAATCGTCGATATTGACGACAGTGCCGCGCGAAGCATTGATAAAAACCGAGCCGGGCTTCATCCATTGCAGTTGTTTGGCGGCAATCATATTCTGGGTGTGAGGAGTTTCAGGCACGTGCAGAGTCACGACATCGCATTCGCTCATCAGTGTCTGCAATGAATCCACTTGCACGGCATTACCGAGAGGCAGCTTGTTGACCACGTCGTACAGGTAAACTTTCATCCCCATGGATTCGGCGAGAACGCTCAGCTGTGAACCGATGTTGCCGTAGCCGACGATGCCAAGTTTCTTGCCCCTGGCCTCATAAGAGCCGTGGGCGAGCTTCTGCCAGATACCGCGATGCAGCAACGCATTCTTTTCAGGAATGCCGCGTAACAAAAGAATCGCCTGGCCAATGACCAGTTCCGCCACACTGCGAGTATTGGAAAAAGGCGCATTGAATATGGGGATGCCGCGAATCAAGGCGGCGGTGAGGTCAACCTGATTGGTGCCAATGCAGAAACAGCCCACGGCCTGTAATTTGGTAGCGGCGGCAAATGCGGTTTCATCCAGCTGTGTGCGTGAGCGAATGCCAAGGAAATGCGCATCTGCAATTCTGGACAGCAGTGCGTCGCCTTCCAGTGAAGTCTGCAGCGACTCCACGTTCTCATAACCAGCCCGGTTCAGTGCCAACACCGCATTCGGATGGATTCCCTCCAATAACAGGAATTTGATTTTACGTTTTTCGAATGAAGTGGGCTGCATGAAAACCTGCGCAGAAATGTCTGCTGTACGAATGAGATATTGCTATGCGCAATGCTGAAAAAGCGGGCGCATGGTAACATATTTACCAAGGTCGAAAAGCAGCAGGGTGGCAAAGTAACTGTTTTCCTGCTCCTCCCCTATACCAGTGCGGCCAGGCTGACAGGAATAATCTTGATGAAATGCAGTATTGCTGATCTGCTGCGGCAGCTTACAGATATCGTTGGTGCGGAATGGGTGAAAACCGAAGCGGCAGATCTCGTTGCCTACGGTAAGGACTGGACCAAAATCTATCCACCGCAACCGACAGCGATAGTCTTGCCCAATAGCATCGACGCCGTTATTGCCATAGTGAAACTGGCAAATCAACTGCAGGTGGCGGTGGTTCCTTCCGGCGGTCGCACCGGTCTCAGTGGTGGTGCGGTTGCCAGCAATGGCGAGTTAGTGGTTGCCATGGATCGCATGAACAAGATTTGTGATTTCAATGCCAGCGACAGGCAGGTGGTGTGCGAAGCCGGCGTCGTAACGGAACAATTACAACAGTATGCGGAACAGCAAGGCCTATTCTATCCTGTCGATTTCGCCTCGTCCGGGTCCAGTCAGATAGGCGGTAATGTCGCGACCAATGCGGGCGGCATCAAGGTAATTCGCTATGGTATGACGCGTAACTGGGTACAGGGGCTCAAGGTAGTCACTGGCTCAGGAGAACTACTTGATCTCAATCGGGGATTGATCAAGAACGCTACTGGCTATGATTTCCGCCACCTGTTTATCGGTTCTGAAGGAACGCTCGGTCTGATAGTTGAAGTCACACTGAGTTTATGCAGCAAGCCGAAAGATCCAACAGTGATGGTCCTGGGTATCGAAAATATGGCAGCGGCAATGCCGGTGTTACAGGAATTTCAAAACCGGTTAAAACTAACCGCGTTTGAATTCTTTTCAGAAAAAGCGCTGCGGCATGTGCTTGCGGAAAAAGGACTGACGCGCCCATTCGCCACCGAGTGTGAATATTACACAGTGGTGGAGTTTGAAAATTATTCAGAGCAGGATCTGGAAACTGCAATGACGACTTTCGAGTCGTGTATGAATTCCGGTTGGATCGTAGACGGTACCATCAGCCAGAACTCGACCCAGGCGCAAAACCTCTGGCGCTTGCGCGAAGACATTTCCGAAACGATTGCCAAATTCACTCCGTATAAAAATGACATCTCGGTAAAAGTGTCAAAGATTCCGGAGTTCTTGCGGCAAGTTGATGCGTTAGTGTCAGAGCGCTACCCGGATTTTGAAATTATCTGGTTCGGCCATATTGGTGACGGTAACGTCCATTTGAATATTCTGAAACCCGATGCCTTGCCAGCGGCACTATTCTTTGAGCAGTGCGCAAGCGTGTCCGTAAAGGTATTCGAACTGGTGCAACAACATGGCGGCAGTGTGTCGGCGGAACATGGCGTTGGCTTGTTGAAGAAACCGTTTCTGCGCTACTCCCGGTCGGAGCAGGAAGTGGAATACATGCGCGCCATCAAGCGACTGTTTGATCCAAATAATATAATGAACCCCGGCAAGCTGGTGGATGGCTGAGCACTCGTTAAGCCCCACTATTCAGTCGAATTTGCGCGTAGGAACAGTCTGCTAAGACCGGTTATCAAGCCCCGCATTTTCGTTACAATTTACGACAATTTCGGTTTCCTTAAGCCAGATTATAGGCGTACACTGATACCTCGGTTGCTTTTTGACCGCGGGGTTGGTGCGCGCATCAATCCGATTTTCATAATCTTTATAGCACGAGAGTTATATGGCAGACACAGTAGAAGGCACAGTTAAGTGGTTTAATGATGAGAAAGGATTCGGCTTCATAGAGCAGGAAGGTGGCAAGGACGTATTCGTACATTTCAGCGCCATTAATGGTTCTGGACGAAGAACGCTGCATGAAGGTCAGAAAGTAACGATGGAAGTTACTCAGGGTCAAAAAGGGCCGCAAGCGGAAAACGTTAATCCGCTCTAGCAATACCTCTTTCTCCTATTTGCCAGGTTATTGAAAGCATGGCTTTGTATTGAGACTGAAACTGTACTAGAAATCTTGTTCGAGAGAATTAAGAGAGAAGCTTTCGCCCCCAACGAAGGTTGCTAGCACGTTTCATCCCGTCCAGAGTCTCCAGCTGTAAGCGCCCGCGCAATAAGCCGAAGCACTTCTGTTTTTTCAAGGCAGGTATGTCTTGATGCCTGTTGTTGTCCCTAAAATCAGGCGATCCGCTCCCCGCACGGCAAATAATCCATTAGTGACGACGCCTGTTATCTGGTTTAACTGTTGTTCTAGTTCGCGCGGATTCACGATCTGCATATTGTAAATATCGAGGATATGGTTGCCGTTATCCGTGACGCAGCCTTCACGATATACCGGATCTCCTCCAAGCTTTACGATCTGGCGCGCCACATAGCTGCGAGCCATCGGAATCACTTCCACCGGCAGAGGGAATTTGCCGAGAATTGGCACCAATTTTGATTCATCGGCTATACATATAAACTCGTCCGACACGGCAGCTATAATCTTTTCGCGGGTGAGCGCGGCGCCGCCACCTTTAATCAAGTGCAAGTACTCATTCGCTTCATCAGCACCATCGACATACATGTCAACGCGATCCACGCTGTTCAAATTATAGACTGGAATATTCAGTGCACGCAGGCGTCGCGCGGATTCTTCTGAGCTTGCTACCGTGCCGGAAACATCGTGCTTAATCTTGCCAAGTTCGGCGATAAATAAGTTGGCTGTAGAGCCGGTACCTATACCAAGAATGGTGTCATTTTCCAGTTTGCTTGCAACGTATTCGAAAGCAGCCCGGGCAACTGCTTGTTTCAGTTCATCCTGCGTCATGAGATTTTCCTGTTGTTGATTTGTCGCGCCAGTAACTGGCCCATACGGACTGGTGAACCTGCTTGCAGTGCCGGGTCTAATTCTACTGCCCCCGGCGGAAATAATACGATAGCAGTAGAGCCAAGTTTGAAGCGCCCCATTTCGGTGCCAGCGGCATAGCTCAAACGGGGCGTATGCGCGCGATAATCCCTGGAAAATTGGCGTTGCTGCTGCGGACCAGGACATACCTGCCCACACCATACTGTTTCAATCGCGGCTACGATCATCGCACCTACCAGAATCACAGCCATCGGTCCGGCTGTGGTATCGAACATACAGACCAGGCGTTCATTGCGCGCAAACAGGCCTGGCACCTGGGCGGCAGTGGCCTCATTTACTGAAAACAACTTGCCCGGCACATACACCATGCTGGTCAGCGTCCCGGCCATGGGCATATGCACCCGGTGATAATCGCGGGGCGACAGGTACACAGTGGCGAAGCTGCCATTGCGAAAAGCCTGCGCCAGTGCAGCGTCGCCACCCAGCAGTTCAGTAGTGGTGTAGCTGTGTCCCTTGGCCTGGAAAATTCGATCCTGATCGATGGCACCGAGCTGACTGATACAACCGTCCGCTGGGCACAAAATGGCATCAACCGCGGGCGCCAGTGGTCGACAGCCTGGGCGCAAGGCGCGGGTAAAGAAGCCATTGAAGTTTTCGAACTGGTCCAGGCGAGTGGTTGCAGACTCTGCCATATCGACCCGATAGCGCCTGATAAAGGCGCGCATGAACAGGGTGCGACCGAAGCGAGCGTTGGCCAGCATACCTACCACTCGTGACAGGCTTTGTTGGGGCAGGATGTATTGCAGATACACAAACCAGCGTGACATCTATTCAGGTACCTGCGCTGGTGGCACTTGCGGTGACTACAGGAGTGTCGGGGTGGTTGCCCCATTCCGCCCAGGAGCCGTCATAGGCCTTGATGTCCATACCCAAGGCCTTGCCGACCAGATAGGTAAGCCCGGAACGATGATGGGTATGACAATGGGTGATGATTTGCTTCCCTGCTGTGATACCGAGTGCGTCCAGACGCGCCGCAATTACAGGCAGCGGCAGCAAGCGCAGGTCATTGTGCCGATCCATTAGCTCCAGCCAGTCCAGGTTCACGGCATTGGGAATGTGGCCATTACGGATAGCGGTGAGCTTGGTGCCGGCGAATTCATCGCTACCCCGCGCATCCCACACAATCGCGTCCGGATTGCTTAGCTGTTGCTCCACCTGGGCCAGAGTCAACAGTTGCGATTGGTCGATGGTGGCAGTGTATTGCGTCGGTGGCACCGGGTCCGACCCGGACTGCATCGGATAGCCGGCAGCGAACCAGGCTATCAAGCCGCCATTCAGGTAGGAGTAGCGCTTATGGCCAATCACATCCAGGGTCCAGATCAGGCGTCCGGCCCAACCACCGCCTTCATCATCGTATGCGATGACATGAGTTTCCGGAGTCAGCCCGATGCGGGAAAACAGTGCGCTCAATTGGGCAACAGTGGGAAGCTTGCCCACTGCCGGCCTGATGCCACTCACCAGTTCTGCTGGTTGCACCAGCGCCGAACCTGTTATGTGCTGAGCGGCAAATACCGACGCCTGACATACTGCGACGGGCAGCAAGTTCGCGGCCGGCAACAGGTCGTGCAATTGGTCAACTTCAAGAATGAGCGGTAACGGTTTTGATTTCATAAAGAGGTAGGATTCATGGCTAAATTATTTCCAAATGAGCACTAAACGCTAACAGGTCGGCACATATAGTAGCGCGCTTACTCGCTACCGCCGCCGATTGTCTGCAGAATCTGAAAGTAGCTGTCGAGTCGTTGCTGGGCGATCTCGCCCCTGGCAACCGCTGCCAGAATTGCACAACCGGGTTCGGTGCGATGCTTGCAGTCACGGAATTTACAGTGTCCCGCATATTGGCGGAATTCCCGGAAGCCGTCGAACAGTTGTGCCGGCGTAATATGCCCCAGACTGAACTCACGTATGCCAGGTGAGTCGATGAGGTCCAGCTCCGGCAGATGGAACAACTTCGCGGTCGTGGTGGTGTGGGTACCTTTGGCCTTGGCTTCCGAAAGCGCGCCCACCAGCGCCTCATCCCCCCGCCCAAGCCGGTTTATCAAAGACGACTTGCCGACACCAGACTGACCTACCAGTACGGTAGTCTGGCCGCGGAGGGACTGTTGCAGCCGATCGAAGCCAGAACCATCCAATGCCGAGACCCGGTACACCGCGTAACCGCAGGCTTCATATAGCGACAACATCTTGTCCAAGTCGAACTGCGCTAACTCTGTGGTCAGATCGCATTTATTCAAAACCAGCGCCGCGTTAAGACCGAGCGCTTCGATGGCCGCCAGATAGCGATCTATCAGGTTCATGAACGGTTCGGGTAGCGGCGCGATAATGACCAGCACCTGGTCGATATTGGCGGCCATGGGTTTGAAATTGCCATCGAAAGCAGGACGGCCGAATACGCTGCTGCGTTTTGCTGCCGCCACAATTACCCCAGTATTGGCTTCGCCTGCCTCCCACACCACCAGGTCACCAGTCACCAGCGCCGGCAAATTTGCCCGTTGAAAACAGCGCACGGGAGCTTGGGTAGCATCCACCGGCAATGCTTCAACATCCAGTTGCTGACCAAAATGACTGATCACCCTGCCATTGCACTTGTTGATTGGCGTCGCCGACGTGTCTGCACCTGGTGCGCCCACGATCTCGCGTTGCTGTTTCTCAACGATTCGCGTTTGTTGGCGCTGGCTTAGTCGGCGTTTAGTCATGGTTTGGTGGAATCAGGGTTTGTGAGTACAGTATTTTTGAAAACTGGTTCTGCAATATCAGTCGCTGCGCAAACTGTTATCGTGCCACGCGTTAGCGAGCAGTCGCCGTAGATTGAGCGCGAGGATTATTACATATTCGCGTGGGGGAAGCTTTGCTACAATTCCTGACCTCGTTATAACTTCACTCGGCAATTATGAACAAACAACTGAATCTCATCTGGCTTGATCTGGAGATGACCGGATTAAAACCGGAAACAGATCTGATAATCGAAATAGCCACGCTCGTCACTGACGCGCAATTGAATATCCTGGCAGAAGGACCAACTCTCGCTATCAAACAAACGGATACCGCTTTGGCCGCCATGGATGCCTGGAATCAACAACATCATGGCGCTTCGGGTTTAATTGAGCGGGTAAAAAATAGTGTCATTGACGAACAGGAAGCCACTCGTCAAACCATTAAATTTCTCGATCAGTATTCCGTGAAAAATGCGTCGCCCTTGTGCGGCAACAGTATTTGCCAGGATCGTCGCTTCATGGCGAAGCACATGCCTGAACTGGAAAGCTATTTCCATTACCGCAATCTCGATGTGAGTACACTGAAGGAACTGGTGCGCAGATGGAAACCGGATCTGCTGGACGGGCTGGTGAAGCAGAGCAGCCATCAGGCGCTGGCTGACATCAGGGATTCTGTTAATGAGTTACGCTACTATCGCGAACATTTTATCGCCCACTGACTGCATACTCCTTTGACGCTTGTTGCGCGTGATGCTGCTGGCGCTATTGTCGGTGTTGCTGCAACGCCCACTCCACATGCTCACGTACCAAAGCCGAGTCACTGAGGCGCCTGCTGTGCAGCGCCGCAATTACCGCGGGCGTGTCTGGCGCATTACCAAGCGCAATGGCAATGTTGCGTAACCAGCACTCATAGCCGATACGTCTGATGGGAGAGCCAGCTGTATTCTGTAAAAACTCGGATTCAGTCCAGTTGAACAACTCAACAAGTTGTACATCATCGAGCGCATGTCGGGGTGTAAAAGCCTTTTCTTCGCTCAGTCGTGTGAACTTGTTCCAGGGACAGACGAGCTGACAATCATCACAACCGAAAATACGGTTGCCCATGGCGCGCCGAAACTCCACCGGAATCGAAGAGCGCAGTTCGATGGTCAGATAGGAAATGCACCGAGTCGCATCCAGCAGGTTTGGTCGCACGAAAGCCTGCGTCGGACAAATATCCAGGCAGGAGTTACAGGTGCCGCAGTGATCGCTCTCTTGCTGATCGATTGGAAGCGGGAGGTCCGTAAACAATTCACCAAGTAAAAACCACGAGCCCGCCTGTTTATTGATGAGCATCGTATTCTTGCCGATCCACCCCATACCAGATTTTTCTGCGAGGGCTCTTTCCAGTACCGGAGCGCTGTCGACGAAGGCCCGGTAACCCATGGGGCCAGCAATTGCCTCGATTTTCTCAGCCAGGCTCTGCAGGCGCTTGCGCATTACCTTGTGATAGTCACGTCCACGCGCATAACGTGCGACATAGGCTTTAGTACCGTCTTGCAGGGGAGAGAAAGAATTTTCCAGTTCCCTGGCATAGTCCATGCGCACGCAAATGACCCGAATGGTTCCCGGTAACAATTGTTCAGGATGACTGCGTAGCTCATGATTGCGCGCCATGTAGCTCATTTCGCCGTGAAAATTGTGTTCGATCCAGGCGCGTAATTTCGGTTCGTAGGCGGTGAGATCGATGTCGGTAATGGCGACTTGCTGAAACCCCAGCTCCACACCCCAGCGCTTTATGTCAGAAGCCAGGGTTTTGAAAGCCGGTGGAGTTAAAGAAGGTTTGTTCATTGCGCAGTTACAGGCTGCGCAGAATTGTTGCGGCCTTCTCCAGGGTTGAATCATCCTTGCAAAAACAGAATCGGATTATTTTCGTGGCTGGCGCTATGGCATAGAACGGTGACAGCGGAATCGCAGCGACACCATGTTGTTGAGTCATGCGATTAACAAAGGTGACGTCGTCGTCAGTGCTGATGGCACTATAGTCCACCAGCTGAAAATAGGTGCCTTGGGAAGGTTTGAATTTGAAGCGCGAATCGGCAATCAATTTGCAGAATGTATCGCGTTTCTGTTCATAGAACCGGGGAAGCTGTCTGGCGTGTTGCGGACATTCCAGCATGAAGTCAGCGAGCCCATATTGAACAAAACTGGAAGTGGTAAAAGTGACAAACTGATGTACTTTGCGAAACTCCCTGGTGAGCTCCGGGCTGGCAACACAGTAGGCAAGTTTCCAGCCAGTGGCGTGATAGGTTTTGCCAAATGAAAAGACCGCGAAGCTTTTGGATTTAAGTTCCGCATGGCCCAGCACGCTCTGATGCTGCTGGCCGTCAAACACCATGTGCTCATACACTTCATCAGATAAAACCAGGATATCGTGATTTCGAATCACAGTAGCCAGGTGGTCCAGATCTGCTTTCGTGAGTATGGTGCCGCACGGATTATGTGGTGTATTGATTATGATCAGCCGCGTGCGCGCAGTTATGGCACTCTCAACCTGATTCCAGTCCACGCTGTAGTCTGGCAAGCGCAGGGGAATGCGGATTGCCTTGCCGCCGCTAAGCTGAATCGCAGGTTCATACGAGTCGTAGGCGGGATCGAAGACGATGACCTCATCACCAATTGCCACTGTTGCCTGTATCGCGTCGAACAATGCTTCGGTGGCACCCGACGTTACGGTAACTTCTGTTTCCGGATTCGCAGAATAGCCATATAAGCCCTCCACTTTCTCGGCAATGCGGTCACGCAGCACTGGAATGCCGACCATCGGTGGATACTGGTTCTTGCGATCATGCAGATAGTGCGCCACCAGTTCTTTCAGCCGTTCGGGGCAGTCGAAATCAGGAAAGCCCTGTGACAGATTTATTGCCTGGTAATCCTGCGCCATCTTCGACATGACAGTGAAGATAGTGGTGCCAACGTTAGGTAATTTGCTGCGCAAAACGTGTTACTGATTTTCAGCGAGCAGCCAGTTATTCAACTCGATGATGTCTTGTGGCGTGAGGATGCCAGTGACTTGCTTCAGGATCAGGCTGTCGATGACATAGTTGTAACGAGCATCGGCGTACTGACGCAGGGCCCGGAACAGATTTTCACGGGCGCGCAACACTTCAACGATATTGCGTGAACCAACCTCGGCACCAAGCTCCGTGGCATCGAGAGCGCTCTGTGCGGAAGTAATGGATTGCTGCCGCTGTGCGATCACGAGCACGTCGGTATTCACACGGCGATAGGCATTACGCACATTCTGGGTGAGTTGGCGTTTGGTCAGTTCCAGTGATTCCTTTGCAGCTATAGTATTGTATTCGGCCGCACGACGGCGCGAACTGGTCGCACCACCACTATAGAGCGGGATGCTGAAGCTCACGGCCAGTGAGGTACGATCACTGGCGCCGCCGCCAATCTGAATACCCTGGCTCACAATAGGTGCAGTGACGCTGTGGCCAAAGTTGCCGGCCAATGCCACGGTAGGCAGATGCTCAGACTTGCGAGCCTTCAGGTTCTGGCGTGAGGCTTCGAGATTGAATTCGGCGAAGGCGATAGCGAGGCTGTTGGAATCGGCCTGGGTTTCCCATTCGTTCAACTCGCCTTCAGCGGACACGATTGGAAAGTCTTCGCGCAGCAAATTCACATTTGGATGTGGTTGACCAGTAATTGCCTCCAGCGCCTCATAGCGCGACTGCAAGATGTCCCGTTGCAGAATCGTAGTATTGCGGGCCAGATCGTAGGCAGCCTGGCTGTCATACACGTCGGTAATGGTCACCAGTCCGACTTCTTCGCGCTGCTGCGTCTGGTCAAGTGAGCGCAACGCCGCTTCTTCTTCCTGCTCGTTGGTTTCCAGCGTATCCAAGGCGCGCAATACATCGAAGTATGCGGAAGCCACACGCATGATCAGGTCTTGCTCCTGTGCGGCGAGATTGACGGCGGCGGCCTTGTCACTGGCCTGGGCGCTTTGAAAGCTATACCAGGCGGCCAGGTTCAACAGGCTCTGGTTCAGGTTCATGCCCCAGCCGTGGTTATTAATACCGGGGCTGAAGTCGTGGTCATTCAGCCGGCGCACACGTGTGGTAGCGCCTGTTACCGGATCAGTGACGTTGACGTAGACTGAATCAGTGGGTCCGCTGGTCAGTCGTGTGGTCGAGCCGCCAATACCAAAAGAGGGCAATAAACTCGCGCGGCTCTGAATCACGCTCTCCCGGTTTGCTCGATAGCTGGCTTCTGCCTGGCGCAGACTGGGATCGTTGTCCAGAGCCAGTTGCAGAATTTCGTAAAGATCATCGGCATAGCTCGCCGAAAGACTCAGGTTACCCAGTACAACAATTCCAAATAAGTTCGCTAAACGTCCCATAATGTGTGACCTGTGTGGAATTTAAGTATCGTGTATAGTGGTTGCCAAGGCGGGCGACCCCGGTTTAATTCCGGCGGCTTTCAAGCAAGCCGGCATTCTACACATTGTAACCAAAAGTGACAATTGAATCAGACGGGTTGCTGCTTGCATGCGCCATGTTGTCTTGAGACGTTATTCAAGGCCATATCGTTACACTGCTGGTCGCGCACTTCGCCTGTTATCATTTCGAAGTGTGTGGGGCATAATGCTGACTCTGGTTTTAGCCATTAGTTTTATCGACACCCATTGCTACTAATTCACGATCCACACGAATTATTTCCATCGCGACCTTTCACCGGTGTGTTGGCCGGATCTACAGGAATTCTGAATGAGCGGGACCTCTGACCATTTTCTCGACAAGATCACGCGGCTGGATACCACAACGCGTCAACACTTCCCCAATTCGCGCAAGGTATATGTGCAGGGAAGCCGCCCGGATTTGCGCGTACCCATGCGCGAAATCGCGCTCATGGCTACTGAAACTGAGAAGGGCCTTGAGCCCAATGCGCCAATCCGTGTGTACGACACATCAGGCTTTTACTCAGATCCGGGCGCACTGATTAATTTGCGGAAAGGTTTGCCAGCGATTCGTTTACCCTGGATCGAAGAGCGCAATGACACTGAGTTATTGAGTAGAGCGACATCCAGCTACGGGGCAGCCCGACAGCGTGATGTACAGACAGCACATTTACGCTTCGAACATGCAATGCAGCCGCGGCGCGCCAGGGCTGGCTGCAACGTGTCACAGTTGCACTACGCGCGTAAAGGCATCATCACGCCTGAAATGGAATTTATCGCAATTCGCGAAAACATGGCCTTCCAACAGATGCAGGAACAAACCGGATTAGCCCAACAACATTCGGGACAGTCTTTTGGCGCCAGTATTCCACAAGCGATTACACCCGAATTCGTGCGTGATGAAGTTGCCAGAGGCCGCGCCATTATTCCCGCGAACATCAATCATCCGGAAGTAGAGCCGATGATTATCGGACGCAATTTTTTGGTGAAGGTGAACGCAAACATAGGCAACTCCGCAGTTACCTCCTCCATAGAAGAAGAAGTCGAAAAACTTACCTGGTCGGCCCTGTGGGGTGCAGACACGGTGATGGACTTGTCTACCGGCAAGAATATTCACGAGACCCGTGAATGGATTATCCGTAACAGCATGGTGCCAATTGGCACCGTGCCAATTTATCAGGCACTGGAAAAGGTAGATGGCGTTGCCGAAGATCTGACCTGGGCAATCTATCGCGACACCTTGATCGAACAGGCAGAACAGGGAGTCGACTATTTTACGATTCACGCGGGAGTACTGCTGCGCTATGTGCCACTCACAGCCAAACGCGTAACAGGTATCGTCTCGCGTGGCGGATCGATCATGGCGAAATGGTGCCTGTCACATCACACGGAAAATTTCCTCTATACGCACTTTGAAGAAATCTGCGAGATCATGAAAGCGTACGACGTCTCTTTTTCGCTGGGAGACGGATTGCGACCCGGCTCCATCGCCGATGCCAATGATGCTGCCCAGTTTGCAGAACTGGAAACCCTCGGTGAGTTAACCAAGATTGCCTGGAAGCATGATATCCAAACCATGATTGAAGGTCCTGGCCATGTTCCCATGCACATGATCAAGGAGAACATGGAGAAGCAATTGGAAGTGTGCGACGAGGCTCCTTTCTACACGCTGGGGCCACTAACTACCGACATCGCTCCTGGTTATGACCATATTACTTCAGGTATAGGCGCCGCAATGATCGGCTGGTTTGGCTGCGCCATGCTGTGTTATGTCACTCCAAAAGAACATCTTGGATTGCCAAACAAGCAAGATGTGAAGGACGGGCTAATGGCCTACAAGATTGCAGCACACGCGGCGGACCTTGCCAAAGGGCATCTAGGTGCGCAGATCCGGGACAACGCCCTCTCCAAGGCGCGCTTCGAATTTCGTTGGGAAGACCAGTTCAATCTCGGGCTCGATCCAGTCACCGCACGCTCGTTTCACGACGAGACCCTGCCGAAACAATCCGGCAAGGTTGCGCATTTCTGTTCCATGTGCGGACCGAAATTTTGCTCGATGAAAATCTCGCAAGAAGTCAGGGACTATGCGGCTGCGAAAGAGTTGGACAATGTCGACGCAGCCCTGCAGTCAGGTATGAAAGAGATGGCGGAAGAGTACAACCAGTCTGGTCGCAAGCTGTATCACAAGATCTAGCAAAATTGCGCGTCTTTCAGAACTTTCAAAACGAACGTTGCAGATAGAGTTGTAGAGCATCCAGACAGGAATGTGCCAGTCGTTTGCTGCGCTCGGGTGACCAGCCAAATATTGCGTCTGCTGTCGCCGTCGTATCTTTGAATGGCATTTCCAGGGTCATGGCCAGGCAGCGATAGGTAGATGCAATCTGTGCTGTGCTCATGGTCAGATTGGCACCGCCCCGCGTTTTCACCGGATAACCGTGCTCAGTCTGGAAATCCGGATTTAGCGCCGCTAGTGTGCGACAGTAAAAATCCAGAGCAGCCTGCTGTGCGTCGGTCCAATCCAACAGGCCTTCAGTGCCGGCGATAAAACAATAGGGCAACGATTCATCGCCGTGTACATCCAGCAGAAAATCAACCCCAATTTTCGCCATGGCTGCTTTCACCAAAAAAACTTCCGGGCTTGCCTGCATACTGGGATCAGCCCACTCCCGATTCAGATTGCGACCGGCCGCATTGCTGCGCAAATTACCGCGACGACTGCCATCGGGATTCATATTTGGCACTAAATAGACATTACAGTTTTCAAGCAACGCCCTGGTCTTTGCATTGCTTTCATCAAGCAGAGCTTCGAGACAGCCTTCCATCCACCACTGCGCCATTGATTCACCAGGGTGTTGTCGTGCAATCATCCAACAATTCTTTTTTGGTGTGGAAGCGCCCGGAAGTGAAATCTTTAGCAAATCCATATCCTGACCATCGAGCGTCGCGCCGAGCTGATGATGCGAGCAACGGGATGACAGCAGGCTTCCGGCAATCAGGTCATGGTGTTGCTCCATGGAATACGGAGCGAAATAGGCGAAATACACTGCATCCAGTTCCGGGGTAAAGTCGAAACTGAGCACGCCAGCGTTTAACGCAGTTGGATGTCGCGACCACTGCTTTCTATCATAGGAATAGACGACACGATAATTTTCAAATCCAGGCGGGTAAGCGGCATCCGCTGCATTCAAGATTTTGAGCGTGCAGCGCTGGGCTTTCACTCCGGTAAGCCTGAAATAAAACCATTGATAAAAATCTGAGTTAGAGTCTTTGCGAATGCGTAGTTGAATGTCTGCGGGGGTGGAACAAGCAATGACTTCGATGTTTCCGGCGTCGAAATTTTGGCTAATAAACACAAGCGCTCCTGAGTAGATATGAAATACTTGCAGGCTAGTATGACTTTGCTGACCAGTATTTGCTATGATTGCCGGCCCAAAATATTAAGGTTTAATAAACAGTTAGACAGTTAGTCGGTTAGATCGACAATCAGATAGACAAATGGATCAAAGGACCAAAGCCATGTCGGCAGCAACAGAAAATCTCAATATTGCCTCGAACGAAGCGCTCATTACGCCTGATCGGTTGAAATCCGAAATAAAGCTGCAGGGCACCGCAGCGACCTCGGTGCAGAAAGCGCGGCAGGCAATCTTTTCCATACTGGACCGCAAGGATTCACGTTTGTTTATAGTGGTCGGACCCTGCTCCATTCATGACGTTGACGCGGCGCTGGATTATGCGCGGCGCCTGCAGGCACTGGCCGCAAAAGTTGCAGATACCTTGTATCTGGTGATGCGTGTGTATTTCGAGAAACCGCGCACTTCAATCGGCTGGAAAGGCCTGATCAATGACCCATATTTGGATGATTCGTTTAAAATCGAAGATGGCTTGCGCAAAGGGCGCAAGCTGCTGATTGATATCGCCGAGCTGGGCCTGCCTACATCAACCGAAGCGCTTGACCCAATTTCGCCACAGTACTTGCAGGATGTTATCGCCTGGTCGGCAATCGGTGCGCGCACTACTGAGTCGCAAACCCATCGCGAAATGTCTTCCGGATTGTCCTCGGCGATTGGTTTCAAGAATGGCACAGATGGTGGCTTGATGGTCGCCGTCAATGCCATGCAGTCGGTGTCAAATCCGCATCGCTTTCTTGGAATCAATGAACAGGGCCAGGTGTCAGTTGTTACGACCAAGGGCAATACCTACGCGCACGTTGTATTGCGCGGCGGTAGCAACGGCCCCAATTTCGATTCCGTGCACGTGGCACAATGTGAGCAAGCCCTGCGAAAAGGTGGCGTCAGCACCAATATCATGATTGATTGCAGTCACGCCAATTCCAGCAAGGACCCTAATATGCAACCGCTGGTACTGAAAGACGTTACGCACCAGATTCTTGAAGGCAACAAATCCATTATCGGTGTCATGCTGGAAAGTAATATCAATGCCGGCAATCAATCGATTCCGCAGGATCTCTCGAAATTGAAATATGGTGTCTCCGTCACCGACGCTTGTATGGATTGGGAAACGACTGAGAAAGCCATTCTGGAAATGGCTGATAAGTTGCGGCCAGTTCTGGCTGCGCGCTAAACCGATAGGGTAAATCTAGAACGACGAACCCGGGCGTGCGAGAAATTCCAGTTCTTCTGGCGTCGACTCGCGTCCCAGCACCGCATTGCGATGTGGATACCGACCGAAGCGGGCAATAATTTCCTTGTGCCTCACTTCAAAGTTGAAGTTATCTTCCAGGCCTGGCTGGCCGAATAAATACAGCGCGATCTCATGAATCTCCAATGATTCACTGTGCATGAATGGCATATACAGAAATGCTTTCTTGCGGCTGTCCAGTTCTGAGTCCAGCTTGCGTCGCACTGCTTCCTGCGCCAATACCAGAGCCAGCGTATCGTAGGCGAACGCCTGCGCTGAATCCCTGAGCATATTTCTGAAAAATTGATCGAGCAGAATTATTTCTGCCAGTGCATCCAGTGGATGTTCGCGCCAGGTGTAAAGCCGCCCTTCGCGCGCCCGCTCATGCAAGCCGCCAAAGCGTGAACGAATCAACGCATCGAACACGCTGTCTTTCGCGAATCGCTGCTTGGGTTCAATTTCATCGAACCAGAATTTGATGACTTCGGTGGCGGACACTTTTCTGTTTATTACTTCGAAGTAGGGGGCTTGTTATAGTTTGTCGACAACCACGGGAGTTAATTAATGGCGGGATGTTTCTTGATTGGCTTTTATTGAGTTGGTTTTGGATACGGGTCCCTTCGAGCGGCACCGGGGTGGTATTGTGGTTCCGCTGCAGACCGCGCCGCGCCGCGGTGCCCTCCATCACAAAAATGCCCTGTACTGCGGTCATTTTTGCTCCTTCGGCGCTGGTCTTTGATTGCAGCGAACCCCAATACCACCCCAGTGCCTGCGAGCATGCGATGTGGTTTGGGAATTTAACTTCGATAAAAGTTTTAATCGAAGGCACCGTTTGGAATTCAACTTCGATAACAGCCCGGATCGGAGGTGATCGTCACCGAGCAATCAGACGCGTAGCGTCGCGAGGAGATGATTACCTGCGAGTCGGGCGGAAAGTTTCTCGACTGGTCTTACTTCGACTTCGAAGATTTAACCGGTGCTTGAGTATGCAATAGAGAGAGGTTCTTGTTCGAGTCGTCCGAGGGCGATCCATTTCTGGACGAAGGGGTTGTCCAGTAAAACTTGCATGTAGGTATTTGCTTCTTCGCTTAATTCAGCGCCATATGCGTTAAAACTAATTGCCACTGAGGCATACATGCAGTCGGCGATGGAGAAGCGGCCGTAGAGGTAATTGCCGTTCTCGCCGAAGCGGCGGCGGCTACTACTCCAGATGGCATCGATGCGTGCAATTTCCTCGGACAGCTTTGGTGAGGGGGTCAAGTTGTAAGACGCTTTGCAGTTCATAGGCCATTCCTGTTTAAGCGTAGGGAAGCCGGAATGAATTTCGGCGCTGATGGAGCGGGCCGATGCGCGCCGCTTGGGGTTTGCTGGCCAGCCGCTGTGGTTGAGGTATTGTTCAGAAATGTATTCACAGATTGCCAGCGAATCCCACACGGTAATTTCCCGATGCAGTAGCACCGGAACTTTCAATGACGGCGAATAAGGGCCGAGTTTTTCGGCGGTGTTGTCCTGATAGAGAACGATTTGAATTTCTTCGAACTGAATATCGAACATCTTCAGCAGCAACCAGGGGCACAGTGACCAGGAAGAATAATTCTTGTTACCGATAACGAGTCTGAGATCTTTCATACTGCTCCTGCACTGCTGGGTCCTGATCGATCAAATTCGAGGGGAGCATGATCGCTCCCGGTGGTTGGTTGAGCCTATATTTAACACGAAGTTTATTGTCGGGACACGCAAGGAAAAGGGCTAGGTGCTGATTAATTATGGCAGAATCATGTCATTCACTTTTGAGCTATTGGCATGCCTCTGATTCCGCGGATAAATAGAGTATAGTCACCCCTAACTTGTTCACAGTATTAGAGAAATCCAAAATGAGTCGACGCATAGCTATCGTTGAGGATGAAGCTGCAATTCGTGAGAATTACGCGGATGGATTGCGCAAGCAGGGATACGACGTGCAGACCTATGCCAATCGCAAAGATGCGATGTTGGCTTTTGATATGCGCCTGCCAAATCTGGCGATAATCGATATTGGTCTGGAGCACGAAATTGATGGCGGCTTCACTCTGTGTCAGTCCCTGCGTTCGGTTTCGGACACACTACCAATAATTTTCCTTACGGCGCGTGATAACGATTTCGACACTGTCAGTGGCTTGCGCATGGGTGCCGATGATTACCTGACGAAAGATATTAGCCTGCCCCATCTTACTGCGCGCATTGCGGCGTTGTTTCGTCGTCTCGATGTGATCGACCAGCCACCTTCACCCGAGAATCTTCTGCAGCGCGGAAAACTTACGCTTGATATCGGGCGTATGACTGCGCAATGGGAAGAGCTTCCGGTTCCGCTAACAGTCACCGAGTTCTGGATGGTACACGCACTTACCAAGTTTCCCGGGCACGTGAAGAGCCGGCAAGTACTGATGCAAGAGTCCAAGATCTTCGTCGACGGCAGCACTATTACATCGCACATCAAACGCATCCGTAAGAAATTCATGCAACTTGATGCCTTGTTCGATTGCATAGAAACTGTGTATGGCATGGGTTATCGCTGGAATACCACTCAAGAAAGCAGTTAAAAAACATGGCATTCAAAAACCCGTTCGGGATGCGTTTCAAACTGGTATTTCTTTCCAGTTTTCTGCTGGTGATTCCCTGGCTGGGCTACCGTTACATTCTTGAAATGGAGCAGTATTTGCGCCGCGGCCAGGAACAGACTGTTCTAGGCATCGCACAAGCGCTTGCTACCGCGCTCAATGAACGCCCGGAATTATTTGACGAAGGCAGTTACAGCCCCGCGCGGCGCAGCGAGGATTTGTATGTCTATCCAATCTTTTCACCAATCTCACTGGACGACGGCTCGCTCGTTGATTGGGGCCAATATCAGCAGTATGAAGTAGATTTCGGGGCCAGAGACAGTATTCGAACCGGGTTCAATCCCTCGCGCTACTACAATCAGGAAAGCTCGCTGGGATTTAGTACGATGGTTGGTGAACACGATGGTTCACTGTATGCCTATTTCAAGGTGATCGATGATCAGCTGGTCTATCGCAGTCGTGATGCATTAAGCGTTACGCGCAGTGACTTTCTCGAAATCTCCATGCTGACGCGCAATAGCAAAGAAGTTTCACGCTATGTTATCGCTCCCCATGAGCCTGAGTATCTCTATCCATTCAGAGTCAGCGATAACTATGCTAATCCCGAGCATGAAGTTCGCATCAGCGGTCAGTGGTATGAAACTGAAACGGGCTACGAAGTTGAATTGCAAATTCCGATGGACATGTTGGAAGACCAGCTTGGCTTCGCAGTCTTCGATGTGGACAATGAAGGTTCGCGCAATGTGAATAGTGTCGTCGCGACATACAAGCTTGCCGACGCCGAACATCTGGGATCGCTGCGTCTGCCCACCCCGGAAATTGACCGTATCGTTGCCGGTATGGGTCATAACAATTCGCGGATACAAGTAGTAGACCGCAGTGGTCGCGTCTTGCTGACAGTTGGCGACATCCAGTCGGCCACTGGCTTGATCTTGACTACTCCGGTGAGTCAGGAGCGGGTAAACAAATATTGGTTGTTCATTCAGAACAGAATACTCAATCCGCTCTATTCCCAGATTCTCACGAAGCCCAGCAATGACTTCATCGACGAACTCTATTCTGGCGTCACCAGAGAAGGCGCACATATCAACTCGGCATTGCAGGGAGAAGCATTTACCCAGTTTCGAACCTTGGCTGACACTGATACTCGAATTCTCGAGGCGGCACACCCGATTCTTGCAAATGGTGAAATCATGGGTGCGGTAGTCGTAGACCAGAACATGAATGGACTACGCAGCTTTCGCAATCAGGCCATGGAGACACTGTTCAATACGATCCTGGGCTTGATGCTGATGGTGACGCTGGGACTGTACTTGTTTGCTTCTCGCATATCTTCGCGGATTCGTGGCTTGCGCAATCAGGCCGAGGGCATCATTGATGACACCGGGCGCATTCGCAATACAATCGTACCATCAAGGAAATCTGATGAGATTGGAGACTTGTCTCGAAGTTTCGCGAATATAGTTGATCGGTTGACGCAGTACACAAACTATCTGGAAAATATGTCATCACGGTTATCCCATGAATTGCGCACGCCGGTGACGGTAGTTCGCTCTTCTCTGGAAAATCTCGGGCTTACCGCTCACACCGCTGAATCAGCAGTGTATATCGAGCGAGCGGAAGAAGGCATCAATCGGCTAAACCTGATTCTGACCAACATGAGTGAGGCCACACGGCTCGAGCAAATGCTGCAGACATCAGAGAAGGAAAAGTTTGATCTTGGTGCTGTAGTGAATGGCAGTGTGGAAGGATACCGACTGGGCTATCCGGAAACGAAATTTGAAGTCAGCATTCCCGACTATCCGATTTTCGTGAATGGCGTGCCCGAATATATCGCTCAATTGTTGGACAAGCTGGTGGCCAATGCCATTGAGTTTTCCTATACGAATGAGCCGATACAGGTTTCATGCCACACCCTGCGGGATCACGTAGTGATCAAGGTAATCAATGCGGGGCCTTATTTGCCGGAAGCCATGAAGGACCGACTGTTCGATTCCATGATTTCAGTTCGTCCACAGGAAAAACAAAAGCAACCGCACCTCGGTATCGGATTACACATTGCGCGTATTATCAGCGATTTCCATGGTGGTCAGATACGAGCGGATAATCGTGCAGACAAGGAGGGCGCGGTAATTACCGTGGTTATACCGCTGTTTTATCGGTAGTGTCGGGGCCGGTGTAATATTGCGGTGCATTCACCTTTACCACGGGAGAATCGGAAGACCAGGCGTGACAAGTGTCGAGTACCAATGGTCGCCGGTCAGATTTTTCCACAGCAGAATCAACTTTGTTCTTTCGATGCCGGAGCAGGGGCCAGATGGTTTGCATGGCCACTGTAGCCATCGGGAACAGGAGTTCGGTCAGATGCGTACAGCCATGCACGCCACCCACTTTCTGTCTGATTGCCTTGCGCCACCCAGCGCCCATCTGGATGCCAACCAGGCTCTTGTAGTTGGGGGCGATGTCGGGACACATTGCAAACGGGCTATTGTCTGTAGCGGCGATAACATCATGAATGGTGAAGCTGTCATCAATGGTAACGCGCAACAGCATTTCGTGTAGCGGCTCTCCAATCTTTACCTCACCACGCCAATTATTCCTGAAGGCATATGTCTTCGTATCAGTCATATGTGCTTCGATATCCCACATACCGTCCTCGCGCTCAAAGCCACAATAAGTGATAGCTCGCGTGTGTACGTGTTTTCTGGGAGTGTATTCTGGCAATGGCATGCTGGTACCCTGATTAGGCGGGCATTATAACTCAGCTCTTATTAAAAGTGGGCGGGTTAAATTGTATAAGGCATAATGCGCGATTCATTTTGATTAATTTTACGAGGATTCAGTTCATGACTACCGCCACTGCGCGACACATACTGGTTAAAACCGAAGCCGAGTGTCTGCAATTACGTGACAAAATAAATGCAGGAGCAGACTTCGCTGCAGTCGCTCGTGCACATTCAAGTTGTCCATCCAAGGCACAGGGCGGCGACCTTGGCCAATTCGGCCCGGGAATGATGGTAAAGGAATTTGATGCCGTTGTTTTCAGCGCTGACGTGAATACTCTGCAGGGCCCGGTAAAAACCCAATTCGGTTATCACTTGCTGGAAGTGACGAGCCGCAGCTAAGGGCTCAATATGCCCGGCTCATGTGTTCTATGGCGCGCCGGGCAGCACTGAACAGAGCGACGAAATTTTCACCGCCAGGGTCAAAGCATGAGCGATTCCCAGAAGTTGTTTGGACACGCTGACGTTGAGGTACTTGCTACCAAAACGCTGCACAGCGGCTTTCTCAAACTTGAAGAGATAGAATTGCGCCATCAGTTGTATGCCGGTGGCTGGAGTACGCCAATGCGGCGCGAACTGCTAAGCAAGGCTCAGGCGGTGGGCGTGTTGCTGTTCGATCCATGCAGGGACCAAGTCGTCCTGGTAAGACAATTTCGCATTGGCGCGTTGAGTTATGCCAATAGTCCATGGTTACTGGAACTGGTGGCGGGAATGGTCGGCCCGGATGAGGACGCGGAACAAGTTGCGATTCGGGAAGCCATGGAAGAGTCGAATTGCATCCCGGACCATCTGCTCAGGATCTGCGACTATCTGAACAGCCCAGGGACCAGTAACGAGAAACTGACTCTGTACTGCGGTCGGGTTGATGCCGGTTCTGCTGGAGGCATCCACGGTCTCGCCGCGGAGCACGAGGATATAGCAGTGGTTGTGCTGGACATGGATTCCGTTGTGCAGGCCATAGCCACCGGGGAAATAAACAACGCCATGACCATTATCGCCATACAGTGGTTGCAGTTGCACAAACCTGCGGTACTGCAAGCCTGGCAATGAATCATCCTTGGCACTAATCAGACGGCCCCCGCAAAGTTAAATAGTTCGGCTATAAGCTCGCAATAATGCGCCAATTGGTTACAATTGCTGACCCACGGCGTCAGCCCGGTCTGCGCCCAATTCAGGTGAATCCGATTCCCCCAAATCGGGTCGGTTTGGTCAAGGTCGGGCCGATAAGCTGTATATAAAGACCGACTGATAGAGTAATTGATAGAGAACATGGCCAGAGGCAACTACAGTATTGACCTGATCAAGCAGATGGCTGAGTGCGATGCTAACTATATTCGCCTGCTCAGACTTGTGCCCCAACTACAGGCATACAAAGACAAGTCCTTTCTCGAATATGCAATTCTTTGTGCTGCCGACAATGATGAATTTGAGATCGATTACTGTGCACAAACCACAGAGCCTGAAAAATTTCTGGAAGGCATTTCTACAGAGTTCTGCATCGCAGAGCGGTCCAGTGATGATGAAAAAGTTACTGTGATGATTAAAATTCTCGAAGCATTTAAATATACGACGACACTTGAGATAGTTCAAAAGCCGGAGTTTCGGCAGTGGATGACCAATCCATCCATGCTCGTTCGTGTTTATCATGACGCCAGTACTGCGGAAGTAGTCTCGTACCAGGGCCATCGACATTTGCAAGCTCGATACCCGCAACCGAATCCGATGATGTATCACGCTGATGAAAAAATGCAGGTAAACCAATTTCTGGGCGAATGGCTAACTCACTGTCTGAAAGTAGGCAGAAGTTTGCAAGAGCCAGATATATTACTTAACAGTTAACAAGAATCTGCATAGAAGTCATGAAAGCAATGACTACCAAGAGATCCATTCACGTCATCCAAATTACAGACACGCATCTGTATGGCGTCCCCTATGGAACTTTGTTAAAGATGAATACCAAGAATAGCCTCGACAAGGTTATTCAAGTCATGCAGGAAACTGAACAAGATATCGACTTGATTCTGGCCACTGGCGATATCGCGCAAGACGCCACCGAATCCGCTTACGAAAGTTTCATCGCCACAATCAACAAGCTGAACAATCCATTTCGCTGGATTCCTGGCAATCATGACAATGTGCAGGCTATGCAGCGCGTCGCTGCCGGCACTGCCATCAATGAAAAAATCATAACTTTACAGAATTGGCAGATTTTGCTGCTGGACACCAGTATCAAACATCAGGTCCATGGCCAACTGGCACCGTCTGAACTTGAATTTCTGGAAGCCAGTTTACAGGCCATGCAGGATTCCGCCGAGGTTGAACATGGCATGGTCTGTCTGCACCACAATCCGGTGCCTGGCACAGCGCGCTGGATGCGCGATATTGGCCTGGAGAATGGCCCGCAGTTTTTCCAGATAGTTGCCAGGTATCCAAAAGTGAAGTGCGTGATTTATGCCCATATTCACCAGGAACTGGATTATATGCATGCCGGCGTGCGCTGCTTTTGCTCACCATCTACCTGTATTCAATTCAAACCCAATGTCACTGGCTTTGAACTGGACAGACTGAATCCAGGCTATCGTTCGCTGCACCTGTTCGCCGATGGCAGCATTGAAACTACAGTAGTGCGGGTAGAGGGTACAACCTTTGACGCGGACTACAGCAGCGCAGGCTACTAGGAAATTCGGTTGTCACGCTCAACAACTCTGCTGTACTTGCACGGTTTTCTCAGCTCACCGCAATCCCATAAGGCGCAACTTACGCAAGAGTATTGTCTGCGCACCGGTTGCGTTGACCGGGTACTCGTTCCCACTTTGCATTGGGGACCCGCTGCTGCCATCGCGCAGCTGCACTCCATCATGGTGGCGGAGAGTGGCAATAATGTAATTCTTATCGGTAGCTCACTCGGTGGTTATTATGCGACTACCCTTGCCCAGCATTATGCTGTGCCTGCGGCACTGGTCAATCCTGCAGTGGGTCCATTCGAGCGCTGGCAGGAATATCTGGGAAACCATAAGAATTTTTACTCGAATACGATACACACGGTAACCCGTACCCATATTGAAGAGTTGCAGAATCTGGATATCGCGCTGCCGACCAATCCGGAAAATTTCCTGTTGTTGGTGGAGCAGGGTGATGAGACACTGGACTATCGCAACGCCGTGCGCAAATTTGCCGAAGCATCGCAGATAGTGCATACAGGCGGCAGTCACAGTTATGAGAATTATGCCGCAGATTTGCCGGCGGTCTTCAGTTTCCTGCTATCAAGAATCCCCTGAATTGCGCGATAAATCCTTGATCACTTGCGGTTTCTTGCACCACGTTCTGTTTTGAGAAAAAACAATGAGTAACGACTATAACGCCGATGCGATTGAGGTACTTACCGGCCTCGATCCCGTCAGGAAAAGACCTGGTATGTATACCGATACCAGTCGGCCGAACCATCTGGTACAGGAGGTCATCGACAACAGCGTTGATGAGGCGTTGTCAGGGCATGCCACCACCATCACTCTCACTCTGCACAAGGATGGCTATGTTGAGGTAGAAGATGACGGCCGCGGCATGCCGGTGGACAAGCACAAGGGCGAGAAAGTAAGTGGCGTTGAGCTGATCCTGACCCGGCTGCATGCGGGCGGCAAATTCTCCAACAAAAACTACCAATTTTCCGGCGGCTTGCACGGTGTCGGTGTTTCTGTGGTCAATGCCCTGTCCAAACATCTGGAGGTCACAGTAAGGCGCGACGGCAAGGTGTACATGATGGCGTTCAAGGGTGGTGAGAAAGCCTCTGAACTGAAACAGATTGATACTGTCGGAAAACGCAATACCGGTACCACTGTGAAATTCCTGCCGGATGAGAGTTACTTTGACTCTCCCAAAATTTCGATCTCCAAACTGAAACATGTTCTACGCGCGAAGGCCGTGCTTTGTTCGGGCCTGCGGGTAGTGTTTATCGACGCTACCGTTGCCAAAGATAAAGCACTGAGTGAAGAGTGGTGCTACCAGGACGGGCTGACTGATTATCTGACCCAGGCTACTGCCGAATACGAAACGCTGCCCCGGGAACCGTTCGTCGGTTCGGTACAGGGCAATGCTGAGGCCGTGGACTGGGCGTTGCAGTGGCTACCCGAAGGTGGCGAAATCATCGGCGAAAGCTACGTAAACCTGATTCCCACGCCATTGGGTGGCACTCACGTGAGTGGCCTTCGCACCGGTTTGGCCGAGGCACTGCGCGAGTTCTGTGAATTCCGCAATCTGCTGCCGCGGGGATTGAAGCTGGCACCAGAAGATGTCTGGGAAAAATGTTGTTATGTACTTTCGTCCAAGATCATTGATCCGCAGTTTTCCGGACAAACCAAAGAACGCCTGGCGTCACGACAGTGCGCGGCGTTTGTTGGCGGCGTGGTCAAGGATGCATTCAGTCTGTGGCTGAATCAGCACACCGACGAAGCGGAAGCGATTGCGGAACTGTGTATCAACAATGCCCAGCGGCGCCTGAAGGCGAGCAAGACGGTGGCGCGCAAGAAGATTACATCCGGTCCCGCCCTGCCCGGAAAACTGGCTGATTGTTCCACTGAAGATGTGATGGCCGGCGAACTGTTCCTGGTGGAAGGCGACTCGGCAGGTGGTTCAGCCAAACAGGCGCGCGACCGCGAATTTCAGGCCATCATGCCCCTGCGCGGCAAGATCCTGAATACCTGGGAAGTGGACTCGAGCGAGATACTCGCGTCCCAGACTGTGCACGATATTGCGGTGGCTTTGGGTGTCGATCCCGGCTCATCCAATATTGACGGCCTGCGCTATGGCAAGATCTGTATCCTTGCGGATGCAGACTCTGATGGTTTGCACATCGCGACGCTGCTGTGCGCGCTATTCGTCAAACACTTCCGGCCGGTGGTTGAGGCTGGCCATATATACGTTGCTATGCCTCCGCTGTACCGCATCGATGTCGGCAAAGATGTGTACTACGCACTGGATGAGAGTGAGAAGAATGGCATTCTCGATCGCATTGCCGCTGAGAAGAAAGCAGGCAAGATCAACGTACAGCGCTTCAAGGGTCTCGGTGAAATGAATCCGTTGCAGTTGCGGGAAACAACCATGGCGCGAGATACCCGACGGCTTGTGTTGCTGACGCTGGAAGAAAACCCCACGGCCAGGAAAAAGACCAGCACATTCGAAATCATGGACATGTTGCTTTCAAAAAATCGCGCACCGGATCGCAAGCAGTGGCTGGAAGACAGCGGCAATCTTGCTGATCCTGTGGAATAAATCACTGCACGCTAGTAATGCAAACAAACTTCCAGCAACGACTGCTGAGCGCACAATCTGGTGCACTATACAGATTGAGACCATAAATTAAGACCATAGATTGAGACAACCATGAATCAGGACATAACCATAAACAAAGACGGCGTCGAACAAATAGCGCTTAAGGATTACACGCAACACGCCTATTTGAATTACTCCATGTATGTGATCAACGATCGCGCACTGCCCAATCTGTGCGATGGTTTGAAACCAGTGCAGCGCCGTATCGTCTATGCGATGTCCGAGCTCGGTCTGAAGTCCTCGGCGAAATTCAAGAAATCAGCACGCACCATTGGTGACGTCATAGGCAAGTTTCACCCCCATGGTGATTCGGCTTGTTACGAGGCGATGGTGTTGATGGCGCAGCCGTTTACCTATCGTTATCCACTGGTGGATGGTCAAGGCAACTGGGGTTCACAGGATGACCCCAAGTCTTTCGCCGCCATGCGTTATACCGAATCGCGTTTGCAGGGCTACGCCGATGTACTGTTGGCAGAACTGGAGCAGGGCACAGTGGAGTGGAAGCCCAACTTTGATGGCACTCTGGATGAACCCGAGATTCTGCCGGCAAGGCTGCCGAATGTATTGTTGAACGGCGGCAGTGGCATCGCTGTGGGCATGGCGACTGACATCCCGCCGCATAACCTGATCGAAGTGGCAGATGCCTGTATTTACGTATTGGACAATCCAAAGGCTACGGTGCAGGACATCTGCAAGATTATCAAGGGACCGGATTTTCCGACAGAGGCCGAACTGATTACGCCGAAGCAAGAAATCATGGAACTGTATGAAACTGGTCGGGGTTCTTTGAAAACGCGCGCCACCTATGTCATCGAGAGCGGTGAGATTGTGATTAACGCACTGCCTTACCAGGTGTCAGGTGCAAAGGTGCTGGAACAGATTGCAGCACAGATGCAGAAAAAGAAATTGCCCATGGTAGTGGATCTGCGCGATGAGTCCGATCATGAGAATCCGACGCGCATCGTCATAGTGCCGCGTTCGAATCGCATTGACTACGACGGCGTGATGTCGCACTTGTTCTCCACCACCGATCTTGAGCGCAACTATCGCGTCAATTTCAACATGATCGGCATTAACAAGCGACCGCAGGTAAAAGACCTTGCCTCGCTGTTGAAGGAATGGGTGGAGTTCCGTATTTCAACAGTCAGGCGCCGGCTGCAGTTTCGCCTGGACAAGATTCTGGATCGCATGCACATCCTGGATGGATTGCTCACCGCCTATTTGAATATAGACGAAGTGATCAAGATTATTCGCAAGGAAGACAAGCCAAAGCTGGCGCTAATGCAGAGTTTCAAGCTCAGCGAACGCCAGGCTGAAGCAATCCTGGAATTGAAATTGCGCCAGTTGGCGAAGCTGGAAGAAATCAAGATCAAGGCAGAGCAGAAAGAATTGGCCGACGAGCGCAAGACGCTGGAACAACTGCTCAGCTCCGTAACGAGGTTAAAGACTTTTATCAAAAACGAAATCAAGGCTGATGCCGAGAAATTTGGTGACGCCAGACGTACGCAGTTGGTGCAGAGAGAGGAAGCAAAGGCCTACAGCGAGACTGAACTGATTTCCACTGAGCCCGTGACGATTGTGTTGTCCGAGCGGGGCTGGGTGCGCGCCGCCAAAGGGCATGATGTTGATCCGCTTTCATTGCAATACAAGTCAGGCGACAGTTTCAAGCTCGCCGCTCACGGCAAGAGCAATCAACTGGCTATATTCATGGATTCCACTGGCAAGGCATATTCATTGCCAGCACATGGTCTGCCGTCGGCTCGCGGTCAGGGTGAGCCACTGTCAGGCCGGGTTACCGCTCCCTCTGGTGCCACCTTCCATGGCGTCGTGATTGGCGAGGAAGATCGGGACGTGCTGATTGCCAGTGACGCCGGCTACGGTTTCGTGGCAAAGGTCGGAGATCTGATCAGTAAAAACAAAACCGGCAAGAGTATTCTGCGATTGCCGAAAGGCAGCATGGTATTACCGACCTTGCTGTTGAAAGACTATAAGACAGATCTCATTCTGGCAGTCACCAATGAAGGCAGAATGCTGATGTTCCCCCTCAATCAATTGCCGAGGCTGGCAAAAGGCAAGGGCAACAAGATTATTGGTATACCCAGTGGGCGCGTCGCCGATCGCATCGAGTTTGTCGTGGCCATCATGGTGCTCAGCACTGAAGATGGCCTGATTGTGCATGCCGGTCGTCGTCATCACAACTTGAAGCCCGCCGATCTGCAACACTATTTTGGCGAGCGTGGGCGCAGGGGCAACAAGCTGCCGCGAGGATTCCAGAACGTGGATCGCATTGAACGGATTACGAAAGGTGGCGACTCCGTAGCGACGGAATAGCGCCCTGCTTGAGGTGCGCTATTCGGAGGACTCTGTTCCGCGTACTCTACTCCGCGTTCTCTACTCCGCGTTCTCTACTCCGCGTACAACGTAACAAGCTGAATGGCCTGCCGTTCCAGCAACAAGCCATGGTTGTACATGGGTGCCTGCGCGAGATAAATTTTCAGCGGTATGCCGCTGTCATCCACTTCGCAGAATTCTTCAGCATCCACACGCGTACCCGCGCCAGCATGGGTAAATGCAGTCGCGCTGACCAACAAATTGTTATCGGGACACTCGGCACAGATCTGACGAGTCAGATCCAGTGTCTTGCCAGTGAGGTTGGTGGTGTCCTGGGTGACTGCCGAATACAAGCCACTTATCATCTGCCCGCTATGCACGGAAATTTTCAGCTTGAGCGGTATGTGTTCGTCGCTAACATCGGCCAGATCTCCCAATAGTTGCAGCATCAACTGTCCGGCACAAATGGCATAGAACGCCTGTTCTTCTTCCAGCTTTTCTTCAGCGAAATTAATGATGAGTTCACCCTCGGCACAATAATTCACTGTGCCACTGTATAGCTGACTTACCTTTCCCATGAGGAAATTGAATTTGTTCAGCAGATTCACCATCAGGCTTTCATCTAAAGTAGATGCCAAATAATAAAAGTTAGCGATTCGCACGCAAAGCAATGTTGAATCTTGTGTGCCGGGAACAAATTTTGCGGCTTGCGCGTCAGCGACGGGTCGACCTCGGCCGAAGTTGTCGAGAAAAGTATTTTGGGCAAGAAATTCCGCGGTCGCATTGAACTGGCGAATGGCCGCACTGATTTCGTTGTTGTTGTCTGGCTCGGGGCAAGTTTCAATTTCGCCTTTACGAATATTGCTGATAGCGAAGGCAAGCAGGTTGGCCGGAAAACTGACGTTGTATTGAAAGTAAGTAGTAATCAAGGCCATCGCCACGATCATCAACAGGATTGTGGCGGCAATGACAAACAGCAGGTTATTTACCAAAGTCGCTTCTATGTAGCTGAGATCGAGGCGTATTTGCACGAACCCGGCGATGGAATCGACCAGGTTTATAGGTGCCTGATATTGTGCTTGCAGCCGAGTCAGGGGAATTGGCAATGGCATAAACGTGTTTATGTTTGCCGGTGTGCCGGTCGCTGCCGCGATAACTTCATTGGAGACACTTAATACCCGCACTTCCGCAATCGAGGAATCCCGCGTCATACTGCTGAGTACGACATTCATGCTGATCAGGTCATTGGCCAAAACCAATTCAGTGAGCTGAATTGCGGTTTGTTGGGCGAGGGTTTGTCCCAGTCGATCAGCCTGCTGTCGTAACAGATTTTGTGTGTTGTAGTTGGTCAGCAACCAGAAAACACACATAGTCAGCAAGATCAGCAGGCAGACTGCTACTGAAAACTTTCTGGAAATCTGGGAATGCTTTGGTCCGGCTTTGGTAGCCGCCTTCGACGCAGGTTTGGCCGCGGTTTTATCTGCTGGCAAAGTTACCACTCTTCAATGAAATATTGGACTGACTTCGGTTTTTTGGGTTTTGTTCTCGTGTCAATAACCACGGCGCAAGGATAGCAGGCACGCGCCACTTCCCCAATCAGTTTGTGTGTAGCGGACAATCCCGTCAGGAGAGATCCAGCGTCTGCTTGCGGAGAAACGCATAGTTCAGCGTTGGCCCGGGCTTGTGTAAACAGAATCCCTGCACCGATTGAATGTTGGCGGCCCATAACAATGGCAGCTGGGACATATCCTCAACCATGCCGGCGCTGACCCGCAAACCACTGTCATGCAAGCGCGCGGTCAGCACTGCCAAATGGTCCCGCTGTGCTGGATCAGCACCGATATTCTCCAGCAATGAGACGTCGAGTTTCACCAATTGGGCGTGCAGCAATGGCAAGTAACGGAATGGATCAGGTGTGCAACCGAATTGGCAAATACATAACTTGATGCGCAATTCCCGTAACTGTTCACAAAAGTATTGCATGTGATGTTGGGCTGTCAGCAGATCAGGTTCACTGATCTGCAACACGAGTCGCGCCGCAAGACTGGCGTCCTGCGTCAGTTGTGCACGCAGCCAGCCGAAGAAATGAGTGCTGACCAGCGTGTTCAAGGTAAGCGTTACCGTCAATCGCAAATCCAGCGCAGCGGGATGGCGCAGCTCCTGCATACAGCGGGTAAGCACCCAACGATCGATGTGCTCGCCGAGCGCATTCTGGTTGGCACACTCAAACAATGCGGCTGGCGCTGGCGAGAGCTCGTCACCTGGTGTGTGGCAGCGTACTTCGAAGTGGCGCAGTCCATCGGGCAGCAGGCTCACCAAAGCCTGGAAACTCAGCTGCAATTTGTCATCTCGCAATACTTGCAGCAGTTGCGCCAACGGCATGGCGACGGCTGCGCCATGGCCTGCATCAAGCGTGCTGCTGTGGCGCTGGCGTGACAAGGCGAGGCTAAGATTGTGACGAGCGCGCGCGAACATTACCTCCGCTGAGGGAATCGCCGGTCCCAGTGGTACCAGTCCAACGCCACACCGGAGCTCCAATTGCGGGGGGATGGAATCCGACACCGCACTCAGCATGGCTTGTTTGACCCGTTGCAGCAGCAGCTGTGCATGCAGGCTGCTCTCAGCCGTGAACAAGGCCGCGAATTCATAGTGCGCACAACGGCATAGCAGCACCGACCGGGGCAGGGATTGGGACAATAAGCGCGCGATATCACTGAGCAGGAGATTGGCCTCTGGCTTGCCCACCCAGCGCCTGATTTCGTAGAAATTCTCCAGTTGCAGCAAGGCCAGAGTGGCCTCAACCGGTGCTTGCCGCTGTTTGCGCAGCAACGCGTCAAGTTCGTGCATCAGATAGTCTTGCTGGAACAGGCCGGTCAACGGGTCTTTTTGTAGCCCAGGTCCGGCCATAGCTGACCCGGTACTAGCCTGGGCCATTGTCAAAGCTGCTTGGGTCAGGAGAACCATCCATGGTGTGACTCCCATCACACGAAAGCTATTGCAACATTAATGTTGCGACTAAGTGCGCCTGGCGCCGAGACTAGGCGAGGCGGATCTTGGCCGCAGCGCCGGCCTGTTCGCGCACCAGGTGTGGCACCAGATAGCCGGGAAGCTGCTGCTGCATTTGCCTGATCAGAGCGCGCCCCTTGGCCGTGGTAACCTGGAAATGGGCGGTGCCTGCGACCTTGTCTGGCAGGTGCAGGTAATAAGGTAGTACATGGCGCTGAAAAAGCGCCTTGCTGAGATCGATCAGAGCCGGAAGATTGTCGTTAACATCTCTTAAAAGTACGGATTGGTTCAATAAAGTAACGCCATTGTCGGCGAACATGCTCAAACTGTCCCCAACCTCCGCATCCAGCTCATTGGCATGATTGCAATGGATCACCATCACCACCTTGAGGCCACTGCTGCGCAATACTCGCAATAAGCTGGTAGTTACACGCTGAGGTATGACCACCGGCAGGCGCGTGTGCAAGCGCAGGCTGGTGACGTGGGGGATCGCACTGATATGAGTAATCAGCCATTGCAGCTGTCGGTCCGATGCCGCCAAGGGATCGCCGCCACTGAGAATGACCTCAGCAATGGAACTGTCGCGTTGAATGTAGTCGATCACCTGTAACCATTCGCTGCGACTGGGCGCGTTGTCGGCGTAGGCAAAGTGGCGGCGGAAACAGTAGCGACAATGAATTGCGCAATGTGGAACCGTGGTGAGCAATACCCGCCCTGCATACTTGTGTAACAGGCCGGACAGTGGATTGGCCTGTTTCTCGCCCAGTGGGTCGCTAACCAGATCGGGTTGGGCGATCTCTTCAGCCAAGGTAGGCAGTACCTGTAATAGCAACGGGTCGGACCAGTTACCCTTCTGCATGCGTGCCACGAAGGGTCGCGGCGCCTTGAGCGGAAACTGTGTCAGCGCCTGCTGACTGCCGGGGTATGCCGCCGGATCCAGCTGCAGAATCTGTAGTAATTCCTTTGGATCTGTAATGAGATCGGATAATATCTGTTGCCATTTTTCCGGCCGGTCCGATTCAATAATTGCTAATGCTGGTATAGTCATTAAACGGCTTGGTTATCTTGAGAGTTGAATTGATCAGGTTTATGCGCGCAGGCAAATCATAACAACAATTGCCACCGGCAAACATTGGTATAAATAATTTTGAGAGGCAGTGATGGCAAGTTATTCCACAACCGTATTTAAGGCCGGACTAAAAGTACTGCTCGATGGCGACCCGTATTCCATTCTGGAAAATGAAATTGTCAAACCAGGCAAGGGCCAGGCCTTTAACCGGGTCAAATTTCGCAACCTGAAGAACGGTCGGGTACTGGAGCGCACGATCAAGTCCGGCGATACGGTAGACGCTGCCGATGTCTCCGAAGGCAATATGGAATATCTGTATACAGATGGTGAGTTCTGGCACTTCATGAAAACTGATGGTAGCTATGAACAGGTCGCCGCCGATGCCGCCGCCATTTCTGATTCGAAAGACTGGTTGAAGGAACAAGCCATTTACATAGTCGTGCAATGGAATGATGCGCCCCTCACTGTCACTCCGCCAAACTTTATCGAACTGGAAGTTGTGGAGACAGATCCTGGTGTAAAAGGCGATACCGCGCAGGGTGGCACCAAACCGGCAAAATTGAGCTCAGGTGCCGTGGTAAAAGTACCCCTGTTCATTAATATTGGCGATGTAGTACGCGTGGATACTCGCAGTCGTGATTACCAGAATCGCGTTTCCAAATAACGCGCTTTTTTCGGCGCGACTATGAATGTCGAAAAACCGAATGTCGAAAAACCGAATGTCGTAAAACCGGAAGTCGAAAAACCGAATGTCGGGAAATCGATTGACTGGAAACCGCGAGCTGGATTAGATCGGATCAAGGCGCGCGCACAGCTTCTGCAGTCGATCAGACAGTTTTTCTCCGCACGCAATGTGCTGGAAGTGGAAACCCCACTGCTGGCAGCTACCACCGCTACCGATGTTTATATTCAGTCTTTTGTCGTTACGGCGGCCAATCAGTTCAGCAGCGCGCCCGCGTATTTACAAACTTCTCCCGAGTTCGCCATGAAGCGCATGCTTGCAGCTGGCAGCGGACCCATCTATCAGCTGTGTAAAGCTTTCCGTGCGGAAGAATCAGGACGGATGCATAACCGGGAATTCACCATGCTGGAATGGTATCGACCTGGTTTTTCCCTGGCGGATCTTATGGATGAGGTGGAGCAGCTGCTCGTCACTACGCTGCAGTGCGCTGCAATCGAGCGCATCAGCTACCGTGAATTATTTCGCAGACATCTTGCTTTCGATCCACACCAGATTACGTTTGATGAGTTGCGTGCACTCGCAACAAACAAAATCAATTTCAATTCAGCTGAGTTATCGGCAACAGATTACTTGCAGCAGTTGCTCGCGCAATGCATAGAGCCGCAGCTGCCGGAATACTGCTTCATTTATAACTATCCACTGGCCCAGGCTGCGCTCGCCGCCACCGGGCTCGATGGGCAGGGTCAGCGCGTTGCCTATCGTTTCGAATTATTTGGCGCGGGAATGGAACTTGCGAACGGCTACTTCGAACTGACGGATGCCGATGAACAAGGTGCGCGCTTCGCCGCCGATAACTGCCGGCGCCGACAATTGCAATTGCCCGAATATCCGTCTGATGAAAAACTGCTCGCGGCATTAGCCAGCGGCTTGCCAGCATGTGCTGGTGTTGCACTGGGAGTGGATCGCTTATTGATGTTGAAAGTGGGTGCGACTGATATTAGTGAAGTGATCAGCTTTACCGATGCTTGATTGATGCGGGAGTCGCCAGAATTCCAGCAGCGCTACATTGGTTCGATACCATACCAAGGCGGCAGCGCAAATAGTGCGAGCACGGACAACGCATAGCACACTGGCTATAAATATTAATTGGTGAATTTTTTTGCAGGAATTCCCAGCGGCTAATTCGCTTCGAGCAGCATGCGCTTGATATAGAGCTCTCGCAGCCGCATGGTCACAGGGCCGGGGACGCCGTTCGCAATTTTGTTGCCATCTATACTGATCACCGCTGTCACGATCGTGGTGGCGCTGCTGACAAATGCCTCATCTGCTGCCAATGCTTCCGTTATGGTAAATGGACGCTCTTCGACTTCGATGCCGGCTTGTCTGGCAATTTCCAGCAAGGTGCGACGACGAATTCCAGGCAAGATCCAGTTAGAAAGCGGGCGCGTAACAATTTTTCCATTGCTGACGATATATGCAGATGATGAAGCGCCTTCAGTGACAAAGCCATCTTCTACCATCCAGCATTCATTGGCACCCTTGCTATGAGCATCCTGTTTCGCCAGACATTGGGCCAACAAGTTGACTGATTTGATATCGCGTCGTTTCCAGCGCAGGTCTTCGGCAGTGGTTACTATAATTCCGGTAATCGCGGCAGGGCTGTTGAGTATAGGTAGTGCAGAGGTAAAGGCTACCAGCGTGGTTGGTGTGGGGGGCGGGAACTGGAAGTTTCTGTCTGCGACACCTCGAGTCACTTGCGTGTACACCATGCCCTCTTCGAGCTGGTTGCGACGAATCAATTCCTGCATTACCTCGAGGTAATGTGTTTCGGAACAGGGCCAGCTAATTTTTAACTCCCCCAGACTACGGTTGAGTCGCTCCACAAAATATTGCTTATCAACCATTTTGCCGTGAATTACCGGCACCACCTCGTACACCCCATCACCAAAAATGAAGCCGCGGTCAAAGACCGATACTTTGGCATCCTGTTCCGCCACATAAGCGCCATTCACATACACAATTCTGTTCAATTTTTCAGTCCTCGATCCTGGCTGGTAATTTACCGATCAAACTCTGCCGCAAATTGGTGCAAGGCCTTGCCGTCAAGTCTCTGCACTGTCCATTCATCCATCGGTACCGCACCGATGGAACGGTAGAATTGAATAGAGGGTTCATTCCAGTCCAGTACCGACCACTCGAATCTTGTGCACTTGCGCTCCACAGCGAGTTTGGCAATGTAGGCGAGCAGACACTTGCCGAAGCCCTTGCCACGCATTGCGGGTTTCACATACAGATCTTCCAGGTAAATTCCGGGGCGACCGGTAAACGTGGAAAAATTCTGGAAGTACAGGGCATAGGCAACCGGTGCGTTCTGATACTCTGCCAGCAAAATTTCCACATTGCGCTGTGCACCAAACAGCGTTTCTTCAAGAATTTCGACAGTAGCCACCACGGCATCACTCAAGCGCTCGTACTCAGCCAATTCCCTGATGAATGCAAGAATGAGCGGGCAGTCGTTAATCTCCGCAATACGCAGCTCGAAATCTGGTAACCGGGTTGCGATTCTCATCTGTAAGTCCCATCGTTACGTCAACGCCGCATTATACACAGGCTGATACACCCTGCTATCTGCAGCAGACCCTCTATCTCAATCAGACCCTCTATCTCAATCAGACCCTCTATCTCAAGCAGACCGACTATCTCATCTACCCCTACTAGGCCCCTCATGGCATGGCTGTTATAATGCGCGGCCGCTTACACTGCTGCTTCAAGCAATAATCCAGTTCAGAAATCAATTCAAGGAATGCCGATGTCGGAGCAAAGACCCACAATCATATATACAGAAACTGATGAAGCGCCTGCTTTAGCTACCTATTCATTGCTGCCCATCATTCAGGCTTTCGCCAAACCTTCCAATATCAATGTTGAGACCCGGGACATTTCTCTCTCCGGTCGCATCATCGCCAGTTTTCCAGAATTCCTGACGCCGGCGCAGCAACAACCTGATGCACTGGCTGAATTGGGCAAAATGACCCAGGACCCGATGGCGAACATCATCAAGTTGCCTAACATCTCAGCGTCAGTGCCGCAGATGCACGCGGCGATCAAGGAGCTGCAAGCGCAGGGCTACAAGTTACCGGATTATCCAGAAGACGCCAAAGACGCGAAAGCTCAGTATATCAAGACACGCTATGACAAAATTAAAGGTAGCGCGGTAAATCCGGTTCTGCGCGAAGGCAATTCCGATCGCCGGGCACCAGCATCGGTGAAAGCCTATGCGCGCAAAAATCCACACTCGATGGGTAAATGGTCAAAAGACAGCAAGACGCACGTCGCAAGCATGAGTGCTGGTGATTTCTTCGGCAGCGAAAAATCCGTAACGGTCATTGCGGCAACCAAGGCCCGCATCGAGTTTCGGGATAGTGCCGGTACCGCCACAGTTTTGAAAGACGGCATCAATCTCAAGGCAAGTGAAGTGATCGACGCCTCTACCCTAAACAAGCAAGCTCTGTGCGAATTCATTGCCAGGGAAATCGACGACGCCAAAGCGAAAAACGTGCTGTTCTCGCTGCATTTAAAAGCGACCATGATGAAGGTGTCGGACCCGATCATTTTTGGCCATGCAGTCAAAGTTTTCTACAAAGAAGTTTTTGACAAATACGCCGCGCAATTTGCCAAACTCGGTGTCGATGCAAACAATGGCGTCGGTGACATCTATAGCAAGATACAGTCATTGCCAATGGCGGAACGCAGCGCCATCGAAGCCGATATTCAATCCTGTTATGCCAAGCGACCTGAACTGGCCATGGTTGATTCTGATCGCGGCATCACCAATTTACATGTGCCGAGCGATATTATTATCGACGCCTCCATGCCCGCCGCCATAAGAAGCTCCGGACAGATGTGGGGGCCAGATGGCAAGCCCCATGACATGAAGGCGGTAATACCCGATCGTTGTTACGCTGGCGTCTACCAGGAAGTCATCGACTTTTGCCGAACCAACGGTGCCCTCGACCCGAAGACCATGGGCAGTGTGCCTAACGTTGGTCTTATGGCACAAAAAGCAGAAGAGTACGGATCACACGACAAGACTTTTGAAATTACCGGTGAAGGTACAGTGAGGGTCGTTGACAGCGAAGGCAAAGTATTGCTGGAGCACAAGGTGAGCAAGGGTGATATCTGGCGTATGTGTCAGGTGAAAGATGCGCCGATCCAGGATTGGATCAAGCTGGCAGTGAATCGCGCTCGCTTGTCACAGACACCGGCGGTGTTCTGGTTGAACAGCGAGCGTGCGCACGATGCCGAGTTGATCAAGAAAGTGAAGCAGTACTTGCCTGCATATGACACCAAGGGTCTTGATATCCAGATCATGTCACCGGAAGCGGCCATTCGTCATACCCTGCAGCGCATGCAGGCAGGCAAGGATATAATTTCAGTCACCGGCAATGTGCTGCGAGATTACCTGACCGATCTGTTTCCAATACTGGAACTTGGTACCAGTGCGAAGATGTTGTCGATAGTGCCACTGATGGCAGGTGGTGGTCTGTTCGAGACCGGTGCTGGCGGTTCCGCACCGAAGCATGTGCAGCAATTTGAAAAAGAAAATCACCTGCGCTGGGATTCACTCGGTGAGTTTCTGGCGTTGGCTGCATCACTGGAACACGTGTTCAATGTCACCGGCAACAAGCGCGCAAAAGTATTGGCGGAAGCACTAGATACCGCTACTGGCGAATTTCTGGATCAGAATAAATCACCGTTACGCAGCGCGAAGGAACTGGATAATCGCGGCAGTCATTTCTATATTGCCATGTACTGGGCGAAGGCGCTGGCAGCTCACGACGGTGATGCGGAGTTCAAGGCGCGTTTCAGCAAACTGGCGGCGAGCCTTGCTGCGAATGAGAAAAAGATTGTGGATGAACTGAATTCAATTCAGGGCGGCCCAGTTGAGCTCGGAGGCTATTACAAGCCTGACGCCAAGAAAGTGGCTAAAGTAATGCGCCCCAGCGCCACTTTCAACAAGTTGCTGGCTGAATTCTAGGTAGTAGTTAAACGCAAAGAATTTTCGCAAGAGAAAGAGCTCGGAAAAAAACTCAGAAAATAAAAAACCCGCCAGCAGGCGGGTTTTTTATGTGAGCAATACGCGTCTCTACTATTAACTATTAACGAGTGTAGCGCTTGATGCCACCTACTGGACCAACTTCCGCGCCGTAGATAACGCCATTCTTGTCAGCTACAACACCTTCTGCAGTGCAGGTGCCAGTGCAAGCCGGGTTTGGATCTGGAATCAGGTATTGCACTTCGCCAGTGCTGGCACTGCCAACGCGGATGCCGCGCAACCAGGCGACGTGCGCAGGATTAACTGAGCCCGACTCAGAGTCAGCGGAATACAACATACCAGCCTGGTCGATGTAGATACCGCTGGGGCGACCAAACTGGTACCACATATCGATGAAATTACCTTCCTGATCGAAGATCTGTACGCGGTTATTGCTGCGATCGCCGACGAAGAGTCGACCTTGCGCATCCATTGCCAGCGCATGTGGCTGCATGAATTGGCCGGGGCCATCACCCATCTCGCCGAATGACTTGATGAATTCGCCAGTGCTGGTGAATTTCAATACGCGGGCAGGAGTGCCTGCGGCATTGGCGTGGCCTTCGGCAACGAAGATGTCACCGTTCGGAGCCACGTGCATGTCATTCGGCGTGAAGAAATATTCATCGCCCTGACCGCCGCCTTTTTTGCCCAGGGACATCAGGTGCTCACCAGTTTCACTGAATTTGTGAATCTGGTGTCCAATCACGGCGTCTTCGGGGGTGTTGTCGCCTTTATTGTCGCGGCCATCTGCAACCCAGACGTTGCCATCCTGATCAACATGTATGCCATGTGGCCAGGTGATATAACCGGCACCAAAGCTACGTACCATGTTGCCGTCTTTGTCGAACAACATAATCATGTTGACGTCTGGATTCTGGACGCACGCGTTAATATTGCCGCCGCAACGTTCAGCTACCCAGATACTCTCTCCATCCGGGTGCATGTCTACGGTGCTGGAAGAACCCCACATGCGCCCGGCAGGCATTTTCAAATAGCCTTCCTGGGTAGCGTATGGATTTGGCAGGTCATTGGTGGGCGGCATATCCGCCTGCGCCAAGGCAAATGCGGGCGCCAGTAACAGGGCAGCGATTGCGGTATTTATGCGGTTATTCTTCAACATTTTTGAAATTCTCACTGCGCTAAATTGGGGGTTACAAGAATAAACTACGGGTATGCCCAATTCAATGACATTCGCCGAGCGCAATGCCAGCAACCACAGACCGACAGTTTCACGAACGACTGCTCGCAGTATGCTGTTTTTTTGTGTTGCTGCATTTGCACGGGTTCAAGCAATCGAGAGAATCAAGGCAGCGATTGCGACTTATGCATGTTTGCCAGAATGCCGCTCGCAACCAGATACAAAGTGCCACTTAACCCATTTTGTAGTTGCGCTGTACGGATCGCATTTGCAGTCACCAACCAATTCAATTTAGCGGCCAGCATGGCGTAGCCACTGTCGCAAAGCACGGCCATTACCCAGAAGCAGGTCGAGAGCAGGGCAATTTGTTGCACATAGAATTCGGAACTGCTCACGAATTGCGGCAGGAACGCACTGAAGAAAAAAATTGTCTTTGGATTGGTTAGTGACACGAAGAAGCCACGTTGAAACGTGCCAGCAGCGGACACGGCAACAGCATTCCCAGGACGCCAGCAAAGATAGAGCGACCGCGCGGCCAGATATAACAGATAGCCGACGCCTAACCACTTGAGCCAGAACAGGCCCGTATGCAACACCATTAACACGGAGCTTGTTGCCAAGGCTGCAAGCGCTAACTGCACTGCCATTGCCAGGGACACGCCGGCAACTGTCTGCAGTCCGCGTGTCCTCCCGGCAGTCATGGCAGTAGCCGAGATCACCAGAACGTTCGGTCCCGGCATCAGGATGAATACCAGCGCGAGTGCGAGAAATCCGCTGAATTGTTCGGGCAGCACGCTGCGTGGTTCCTTCTCTATTCTGAGTCAGTCACACGAATGCCCAAGGAATCGATCTCAATCAGGGCTGCGCTGAAATTGGTGATATCAAAAGCCGGAGTTTCCGACGCATCATGCTGTGCGAAAACGACTATTTTAAGCGCCTCGCTCATCCGCTCAGGCAGCGGCGGTGCGACCGAGTCAAAGCCCTGCGGGACGAAGGTATTCACGATATCGAACTTTGCACCGGCATTCCGGGTGAGCATGAATTTGCCTGCATACCAATCTTTCTTGGTTGCCGGAAAACTGACAGCCAGTTCAGCGTCATAGATGAAAACTATGTCTACCTCAGTAATCGTAATGGCATTCGGATCCATTCTGGAGGCGATGCGAATTGTTGCAGGCAGCGCCATCACCGGAGAAAGCCAAATTGCAAATAGCGAAAGGCAAAGTGCTCTGGTAAATATTGCTTGCAGCAAGGTCGCGTTCATTGCCTTCTCTCTGCCTTCTCATGGCCTTCTTATTGCGGACAGATCAGGATTTTATTCTTGAAAAACAAATGGGCCTTGCGGCCCATTTGTATTATTCCTGATTGAAACCAGGCTGGCTTGCGTCGATAGCAAGTCAGTCTGGCAAGAGTTATATTTCGCTATCCGGTCCTTTGCGACCTGAGCCAGCTGCGGAATCTATCTCGGTGCCATCGCCATTCATGCCCATGGATTCATAACGTCTCCAGCCCGCAAGAATTCCGGCGAGACCGTGATTGCCTTCGTGGCAGGCGTATTCATAGACCGGAAATTCGGACCGCTCCATAGGCACATTGGCTGACCAGGACACATCCCATGACAAGGGGTCTTCCACAGTGAAGTCGTACGACAAGGTATCGCCGTCAACCCAGCTGAAACGCTCTTCGATGAGCGCCTGATTTGACATGCCGCGCGAATTGTAGTCGTGGTAGAAATGACGGGTGTTGATAACCAGAGTGTCGCCATCCCAATGGGCTATAGAGTCACCTTCCCACTTCAGCTGCTTGGTGTGGTGCTCAGAATCGAGGCGAATAATACGGGCAGAATGTACCATCTCATTGAGGATCATGATCTGGTCCTTGGTCTGCACAATCTGCATGTTGTTGTTGTAGGAGCCGGGAATCATTGGTGGGCCACCAACGAAGCCAGTCAAACAACGGTCGACTGTGGTGCGGGCCTCAGGGCCGGCGCTTGCGTCCAGGATCACGCCATACGCGGCATTGCGTTCCCGGCCAGCGGCATTCAAGTCAGGTACGCGACCATTGGGCGGATCATAGACCAGAGAGGTACGGCGACTTTCAATAGTCTCGCTGCCGCGCTCATACCAGAATTCGTTATAGGAAATTACCCCAGGAGGATAGCCGGCTCCGCCAACACTATCGATGATCAAGTCGCGATTCTGGCGCTGGTTTTCGAAGGCTTCCCATTCGGCGGCCTCAGCAGCGGTGAGCACGGCCTTGTCAGCCAACTCGGTTGGACGATTCAAAGGTGTGATGGTCTGAAAAGTATAAGTGCCCTGAAAGTCCGGATGACCGTGCTCGGTGCGCGGCATGTCGCTGGACTCGGTCGAAGAGGTTTGCGCGAACAGGACTGGTACCAGTAGCAAGGCTACGGCAGAAGCGATCGCTCTACGAAGTATGGTGCTGCTCATGTGCATCTCCAATGGTTTTATGCAGTTTGATGATTCAGTTCAAAGTGATAGGGACAGTTACTGGCATCAATAGTGCCAAATCAGGTGCTCGAAACTACGCTTCTTGCCGCCAATTTTCAAGGGGAAAATACAGTTGTGGTGAATGGTAACAGGCTCAACAGGCGCGTATCTCGTGGCATTTGCGAAATTGTATTGCCCAGATAGGTAGTTTATTCTTGCGCACTCGCAATGTCAGCAACGACGCTCTATCGCCAGCCTCAGGAACCCTGCACCGATGTCTATAGCCGCCCAGAATAACTCACCAGCAAGTGGACCGGGCTGGTCCTTGCTTGCCACCAGCACACCATTGGGAAATTTCCTGCTGCCTTTATTGCTTACCTTGGCACTGCTGGCTTTGTCTTTCACGGCGCGGATTCAGCAAAGCGAGACTCTGGTGTGGTCCTTCAGGGCAGCGGTTGCGGCCTTGCTTGGCTGGCTCCTGGTGCAATTTCTGATTGCGCGGCAGCGGCACGAGGTCCGCGGGTTTTCGTTCTTGCTGCGACCGCAACATTATATTCAGGCAATGGTACAGCTGAGCGTGTATTCCTACTGGGGCTATTATTGGCGCCCCGTGTATGATCACGCGACGCTAATTCTGGCGCAGCTGATTTTTGCCTATGTCTTCGACATATTGCTCGCCTGGTCGCGACGACGCGACTACACGCTCGGCTTTGGTCCGCTTCCAATTATCTGCAGCATCAACCTGTTCCTCTGGTTCCGCGATGACTGGTTCTACATGCAGTTTTTGATGATTGCAGTCGGCTTCATGGGTAAAGAATATGTGCGCTGGCAGCGTGATGGGCGCAGTGTGCATATTTTCAATCCGTCCGCATTTGCTCTTGGCTTGATCTCTCTGGTATTGCTGCTTACCAATACCAGTCATCTGACCTGGGGTCAGGAGATCGCATCAACGTTGACGTTGGCGCCAAATATTTACACATATCTTTTCATGGTCGGTCTGGTGGTCATGTATTTTTTTTCCATCACACTTGTTTCAGGATTCTCAGCGCTCACCCTGTTTGGTCTCGGTGCAATATACTCTGCAATCTCCGGAGTGCCATACTTCCTGGATTCAGAAATTCCCGCAGCCGTGTTTCTGGGACTGCACCTGTTAGTCACCGATCCATCCACATCACCACGCACGCCACTCGGCAAGGTCATATTCGGTATGTTATATGGCATTGGTGTATTTGCACTTTATAAAATTCTTGGGATGTTTGGTGTACCGACGTTTTACGATAAATTGCTTTGCGTACCGCTGCTGAACCTGAGCGTGATCGCGATCGACAGAATCGTGAACTCGATAAATTCGAAGACCCTGGTAAACGTAGGGCACTCATCCTGGTTGGGCGGGTGGCTTAATCTGGTGCATATGAGTGTGTGGATTGTTCTGTTTGCGACGATGACACTGCTCAACAAAACTGATGGTCGCCACACCGGTGACAGCCTTGTATTCTGGCAAGACGCTTGCGCGGAAAACCTGCCCAATGCTTGCGGCCGTCTGTTGCAATTGGAGCGAACCTATTGCAGTGACAATGCCGCATGGGCCTGCAATGAACTGGGATTGAACTACCGGGAAGGCAATCTGGTTGCCGCGGACGCGGAGCAGTCTTATCGCTTTCTGAGTCAGGCCTGTGAGCTCAAGTTTCAGGCTGCCTGCGCCAATTTGCTGGAGCCTGAATTGATGGCACGGGCAGAGCCGCTCGAACTGGATCTGCGACTGATGCTGCGTGAAGGTGGTCTGAATTTGTTACAAATGCCATTACCTGACCTGTATGCACGCGCCTGCGATCATGGTTGGTCCTATGCCTGCACGGACAACCGAAACCAACTATGAGTAAACCGGAAATTTTGAAAACGCAGACGCTGGCTGCCAATAAGACGCCAGGCAGGGCAATTGGATTTACTCTGATGAGTCTGCTGATTTTCTTTGCGGGGTTTTGGATGCAGCGTGAGAGTACGTCCATTACGGATGCAGGCGTGCTCAATCAGGCACCGCCGGCTGCTTTGAATTACGCCGGCTTCAATGCCAATCAATGGTACTTGCCTGATGATGAGCTGTTAGGGTTTGTCGAGATCCCAGCTGGAGCATTCACCATGGGCAGCAATCCCGCGCTGGATGGGATGGCCTACGAGAACGAACGCTGGTCAAGCAGCCAACGCCAAGGCACGGTGGACCTGCCGGGTTATTTTATTGGTCGCTACGAAGTCACTGTGGATCAGTTTAATGCCTATTTGCGGGCGACTGCGACCACCACAGAATCTGATACCAGCGCGCAGCCAGGTAATTTTCCCATCAGCAATATTACCTGGGCCGAGGCACTCGCCTATGGTCGCTGGCTGGAGCAACAACTGCGGGAAGCAAGCGCTACGCCACAGCCTATTCGCGAACAGTTAAGCGGTGGTGCGCACGTCACTTTGCCCAGCGAAGCTGAATGGGAGAAAGCGGCACGGGGCACCGATGCGCGCCTATTTCCATGGGGGTCGGAACCGACTTCTCAATTTGCCAATTTTGGTCGCGCTGCAATGGCACCGGTCGGATCAAAATCATGTCCATCATGTGCCCATGGTCTGGCGGACATGAGTGGCAATGTATGGGAATTAACGCGTAGTCCCTTGCAGGATTACCCATACGATGCAGCAGATGACTTGGCGAATCTGGCGGCCGAACCAATCTATGCAATGCGTGGTGGTTCCTACGCTGAGTCAAGCAACAACGTGCGGGCTGCAATACGCGGTGGGGTTGATCCAGGCGTACGCAGTACGACTATTGGTTTTCGAGTAGTGCTGTCAGTCCTGTAGTTATAAAGTAGTTCTAAAGTAGTTATAAAGTAGTCGTAATGGGTTGTAACACTCAAAAAAAATTACATTACGAAACTGATGACCACACTAATTTCTTTCCGGTAGCGCGAAAGTCAGGATCAAATCACCGCCGCGCCGACCCCGGTCACCGCCGCCAGAAGCAACTGTGACATACTCCCTGCCATCGATCACATATATTGACGGTGAGGCAAATACACCCGCACCAGTATTGAAGCGCCACAACTCTTCCCCGGTGCGTGCGTCATACGCAAAAAAGTAACCGGCGATGTTGCTGCCGGTACCGACGAATACCACACCTCCAGCTGTGACGACCGAGCCAGCCTGACCGTAGCCTTCAAAGATCTGGCGCCAGATTAATTCGCCGGTGGTTGGATCGTAGGCAGAGAAATAGCCCATTGGGTCGCGCCCTGAATTGAAAGGCTGGTCAATGGCATTGATGTAAAGCAGGCCGGCCTGTGGGCTGAACGCAATCGGCGCATAGTTTGCGCCGCCGCCAAAACCGGGTGCGAAGATCTGGTTGGGTCCGATCGGAGTAAATTGTTCCACCAGGGTATTCGCTTCCATATGCTGCGCCGGAATGTCGATCGGAAATACCGGAGACACTGGCTCCATGCGCTCGCCATTGGCCTTGTGCGGAATCGGTTGCGTTGGCCATGGTTCTTCACCTACGAGCTCGGTCGCGGTGGACACCGGAGTCTCAATAATCGGATGTACCGGCAAGCCGGTTTCCCGATTCAGGATATATAACCAGCTGTTCTTGCTTGCTTGCGCCAGAGCCTTTACCGGCTGGCCATCGACTTCCATATCAAACAATACAGGTTGGTTGCCGGAATCATAGTCCCATACATCGTGATGCACTTGCTGGTAGTGCCACTCAAGCCGACCTGTATCCATGGTCAACGCGATCAGCGAATCAGAAAAAAGGTTCATGCCGTCGCGCAGGGTGCTGTCACCGAAAGGGTTGCCAACGGCCACATACACGAGCCCCAGTTCCGGATCGATAGCAGGGGTTTCCCAGATACCGCCGCCATTGCGTTCACCGCCGACCCAGGTAGGCCCGGCAATGTCCCAGCCCTGGTCAGTCTCATCCTGTGGCACGGTATTGAAGTGCCATAAATTTTCACCGGTCTTCGCATCAATGGCGAGCACATAGCCACCGGCGATGTGACTCTCGCTTCTGGTTGTTCCGATGTAAATCACGCCGTTGTAAATTTGCGGCGCCGTGGTGAACCAGTATCCGACGGAGATGGCAGTCTCCACATCAGGATTCTTCTGGTGCAGAACATCGAGAATGACCGGCGCCTGGCCTGCCTCACCAAAGCCGGGTAGCGGCTCACCGGTGATGGCGTCCAGCGCGAAAATAAAGGAGCCGGCCGCGGTGTAAACCACACCATCCTCATATGCGACTCCGCGGTGGCGAAAAATATAGCCTTCGCGGCGTCCGCCACCGAGCAGGCTGGTGACGTCGTAGGTCCACAACAAGTGTCCATCTTTGGCATTGAGCGCATACACGCTGCCGCGGGAATCAGTTACATACATGATCTCGCCAACTATAACCGGCGTGGTCTGGTTACTCACGCCATCGATCACGCCGTGCTGGAATAACCACGCTGGTGTCAGCTCGGCGACATTGTCCGGGGTGATCTGGTCACTGGGTGAAAAGCGCGTGCCAGCCAGATCAAGGTTATGCAGTCGCCAATCCATATCACGTACGGAAGAGAGGCGGTTGCTGGTGGTTGCCGCTACCGCAGCAGGGGCACTTTCAGCTGCCGGTGTATTGGCACCGGTAGCAACCGCAATAGAAGTAGTTTCGGGCGCTGGCGAACAAGTAAGCAACAATGCTGACAGGCTGGCAAGCAAGCAGCTGCTTCTGAAAGTCGAGTGAAAATTCATCGTGAGCAATCTCCGTGCACTATGCTGTCTGTGTGATTTGTCATTGCGGCTATTTACTGTTTTCGAGCATGTACTCAATGATAGCTGTCAGATTGTCATCCGTGCAATTGGTACACAGGCCGCGGGGAGGCATGACGCCATTAAGACCATTGATCGTGTTCTGAATCAATACGTCCATGCCTTTCTCCAATCGAATCTCCCATTCGATCACGTCGCCGACCTCAGGCGCGTGAGCGGCGCCAGTGCCATGACAGGCAAAGCAAGTGCCCTGATAGGTTTTGGCAGCATCGAATGCATCCGCTTCTGCTGCCAGACCTCCGTTTGCAAGCAGGCTGCAAATAGCCAGCAGCATCAGTTGGGTGTATCTACGAGTGTTCATATCCATACTCCATTCGATAACTCAGTATTGCTTGCGTACTATCTGGAAAAAATCGGTAAATTTCTGCATGTGTTCCTTGTTCTGGGAAATGACCAGCGAATGATCACCGCCGGGGATCTCGATATAGACATGCTGCATACCAAGCACCCGCATTTGCTCCACCCAGCGGCGAGTCAATGTAACAAGGCTGTCTTCATCGCCTTGCAGTACCAGGATAGGGAGATGTTTGATTTTTTCCAAAGTTTCCCGAATCGGAGCATCTTCTTCCGGGGCCGGGGCAGCTACACCGAGACCGGCGAACAGATCGGGATGTCTGGCAGCGATGTGATAGGTACCGGCACCCCCCATGGAGTGCCCCCATAAGTAGATGCGATTGGGGTCTACGGCGAATTCATCGCGCACCAGTTGCAGCACGTTCATCACATCCTGCTCGCTATAGTTGGCATCTTCGTTGTCTTCAACTGCGCGCGAACCGTACCAGCCACGACGAATGTAGCCCAGCGGTGTCACTACTATGAAACCATTGGCTTCCGCCTGGTCGAGTAAACCGTGATAGCCCATTAGCCAATCATAACTTCTGCCAAGTCCATGCAATGAAATCATTAACGGGGCCATGTTGTTGCTGTTATAAGTACTCGGCACAAACAACGCGTAGGGAATCGTTTCTCCGGTGTCTGGAAAAACATAACTACGATGCTGCACGCGGGGATCGTCGATTAATTTCTCGTCGTCAGTAACATCTCGATCCGCAGCTGCACCGATGCCATACAGAGAGAGAGGCAGCAGACAGAGGATTTTCAGCCAGGTCTTGCTCATGTGTAATCTCCTTTCATAAATGGTTGCACAAGCCCTGCGCAAATTCGATCAACTAGGTTTCGTCGAAAAGTCCGGATGTGGCCAGCATCCGGATCATGGCAATCGCGTCACGATCAACTTGCACATAGGCAGCCTTTAAATGCCCACCTACGTCCACCCGTTCATCGTGCTGTTCCAGTTCACGCCTGTAGGCGAAACGTACGCACAGATAACCTGATTCGGGTTCTTCGATGCTGGTTATACTCTCAAAGTGCAACTGTGCGCTGTTGACCGAACGCGTGTTGATCTGCATTTCCGGAGTCAGCACTACGCGCTCGCAGAAACTACTTTTTCCCACTTCTATAGTACGGATAAAGCTGTCATTTTCGACTTGTTCAGTGCGGCACTGCAGGCTCTCATTGAATTTGTCGGGGAAGCGCGCCCGCATCACCAATCCCTGCCACAATTGGCGGCGAGTCAACACACTCCATCTTGAATTCTTCAGGTCATTGACCAGTACAATATGCTGAAATTCTAACACTCGTAATCCGTGGGACAAGTTCTCATCAATTGGTCAATTGCAAATTCCAGGATTCAACATCGTCGATGAATTCAAAAGCTGTCCAGTCAAATTTGAGCGGCGTGAGGGTGACATAACCCTGCTGGTACGCGAAAGTATCGCTGCTCGTATCTGTAGATTGGACAATGACCCGTTCCCGGTCATAAGTGGAGCTATCGCCCGACCGCCCTACCAGTGTGTAGGCAGCGGTCTGCAGATAAGAGTCAGCCATGGGGCGCACGGCAATTCCCTGCAGCGCACCGCCGGGGACGTTAATAGAAACCAGGATTCCTTCCGGTGCGCCCTGGGCTTGATAGCGGCGCACGATCTGTGCCGCAAATCTGGCGGAGGCGACAGTATTCACATCGCTGACTTCCTGGGAAACGGCAATTGCCGGGACCCCGAGGTAAATACCCTCCATGGCCGCGCCAATGGTACCGGATAGATGGGACACGTCGCCCACGTTGGCGCCCAGATTAATACCGGAAACTACCAGATCAAATGGCACTATTTTGCCAAGTTCGATAATGCCAAAACGAACTGCATCCGCTGGCGTGCCATGCACTGCGTATCCAAACAGGGTGCCGTCGCGAAAGACCTGATCGACCACCAGCGGCGGCGCATTGCTTGAGTGGGCGCTGCCTGACATATTCTCATGTGGCGCCGACACAACTATTTCGACATTCGGAATCGCCGCCAGTTCTTGCGCCAGGATTGCCAATAGCGGTGATTCAATGCCGTCGTCATTGGATATCAGTATTCGATAATTTTGCGCGGAGACGAGATTGCTGGTAAACATCAAACCGATCAAAAATACAGAGCGAACGCAATTCGATTTCATGGAAGTATCTTTCTATTGTCACTTTTTCTATTGGATTGACATTAAACAAAAGCAATATAGTACAGGTTGAACACGAAATTCTACGTGTCAGGGCAAATTCTGGTGGTGACTTATGCGAACAGGAAAGCGAATGCGTATAGCAGGGTACTTGTTAACAACACTAAGTTATTGGTTGGCAGCATGCGCTCCCGCCCCATTGACTGAAAACAATGATCCAGCGGCATCAGACTCCAGTAATAACCTGCTTTACGCCGTGGCCTGGAAACAAACCGCCGCCGAATACGAAGCGCTCTACCTGCAAGGCTTTAATATGGCGCGTTTGCAAGTACAGCAAGCACTGGCCAACCGCAACGCCACCGATAAACCGCTGGCAGTGATCAGCGATCTTGATGATACATTGTTGCTTGCGCATGATTACTGGGGTTATCTGATCAACGCTGACCGGGATTTTTTTGACGATATTGCCTGGGATCGCTGGATAGCGGAGCAAGGCGTATTTCCAAGTCCGGGCGCATTGGAGTTTCTGCGCTACTGCGCGAGCCATGGCATCGAGGTATTTTATGTCACGAATCGCGATCAGGGAGAAGTGACCTTCGATCTGGCATTGCAAAGCCTTCAAGCAGCCGGCTTTCCCTACGCTGACGCTGAACATCTGACAGTGCTGCGCGAAACATCAAACAAGGAAGCGGTGCAGGACTCGATTCGTGAAAACCATGAAGTGGTTGTGGTGCTGGGTGACAACCTCAATGATTTCAGTCGCAAATTCTATGTAACGGATGTGTCTGAGCGCAAAAATCTGGTACATGGCGAGCGGGCACGATTCGGCCAGGATTACATTATTTTTCCCAATCCAACCGATGGTCATTGGATACGTGCAATCTTCGGTGAGTCTGAACCGATTGCGTCCGCACAAAATCGCACAATCCTGAAAGCGGCCGCGACTCTGAGAGCCTGGGTGCCTTCAGGTTGACCTTGCAGGCAATTTCTCTAGAATGCTGACACATTTTGGAGAAGAAGCACCCTATGCAAGCAGATATCCTGTTCAAGCCGTTCAATCACCCCAAACTTACACTGAAAAACCGCATTGTGATGGCGCCCATGACGCGCCAGTTCTCGCCTAATGGCATTCCGGATGAAAATGTCAGAGATTATTATCGGCGCCGGGCTGAAGGTGGTGTCGGCTTGATTATCACCGAAGGCACCACTATCGCGCATAAGGCGGCATCCAGCGATGCCAGGATTCCCTGCTTTCATGGTGCGGCACTGGATGGTTGGCAACAGGTAGTCGATGCCGTGCATGGGGCTGGTGGCAAGATTGCGCCCCAGCTCTGGCATGTTGGTGGTATTCGCAAGCCTGGCCAGGGACAGTACCCGGATTATCCGTCGGCCACACCCTCTGGATTGATTGCTCCTGGTAAGCAAGTACTTGAACCCTTATCCACCACGGAGATAGATGAAATTATCGCCGCGTTTACCCAAGCGGCGGTGGATGCCCAGCGTCTGGGCTTTGATGCAGTGGAACTGCACGGTGCCCATGGTTACCTCATTGACAACTTTTTCTGGGAAGGCACTAATCAGCGCACGGACGAATATGGCGGTTCGCTGGTGAAGCGCACGCGGTTCGCCGCGCAGATCGTGCAAAACATTCGTCATAAGGTGGGGGAGGATTTCCCGATCATCCTGCGATTTTCGCAATGGAAGCAACAGGACTTTGCTTCGAAACTGGCGCAGACACCAGCCGAGCTTGAACAATTTCTGGCGCCGCTCTCTACGGCTGGCGTGGATATATTCCATTGCAGTACGCGCAAGTTCTGGGAGCCGGAGTTTGATGGCTCTAACTTGAACCTTGCCGGTTGGGTCAAGCAGCTCACGGGCAAGGCTACGATCAGTGTTGGTAGCGTGGGACTTACCGAGGAATTCATTGCGACCTATCGTGAGGGCACTGCCGAGCTTGCAGGCCTGGATGAGCTGATCAAACGCATGGAAGCAGATGAATTTGATTTGATCGCTGTCGGCCGCGCCTTGCTCGCCAATCCGGATTGGGCGAGCAAAGTGCAGAGTGGTGCCATGCAATCACTGCGCACGTTCAGCAAAGATCAACTTGCTGAACTGGTGTAGTAAGTAAATTAGGAACTAAATTAATAACTACAATTGTTGCTCAACAGGATGCAGACATGCAACCACGCAAAATAGTGTTAGTCGTCTGCAGCATCGTGCTGCTGGGCATCATGTTGTGGTTGTTGCTGCCACCGGCGGCGAATTCCGCCGCTGTGGTGCCCACCACTGCGGACGCGATTGCCCGCGGCCAATATCTGGTAACTGCGGGTGGTTGTATAAGTTGCCATCATGGCATTGAGCGAGAAACTGAATTGTCAGGCGGTCTCGCCGTGGAGACGGATTTTGGTAATTTTTACGCGCCGAATATTACACCGGATGCGGACACTGGCATCGGTACCTGGACGGCGCAGGATTTTTTGCAAGCACTGCAACACGGCAGAACCCCTTCTGGCAGTTTTTACTATCCTGCATTTCCTTATCGGGCATACGCTGGGCTTGGCGAAGGCGAAGTGCTCGACATTGCTGCGTACCTGATGAGCCTGCAACCCGTGGTCAATGTTGTCCCTGTACCCGAAGTGCCCTGGTGGCTGACACGCTGGGCAATGGCCGGCTGGAACCGGCTCGCTGATCTACAACCACAACCAGGAAATGGTGAAGAATATGCTGATGAACTAACGGCCCGTGGCGCTCATCTCGCATATCATCTGGGTCATTGCGGTGAATGTCACACGCCGCGTAACAGTCTGGGAATTCCTGATATGTCTCGAGAATTTGCTGGCGCCGAACTTGGCGATGAGGTGATCGAGCCGATTAATGCAGAGGCTTTGGCGAACTGGACTGTCGATAGTTTCGATCTGTTCCTTCTGATCGGACTGAAACCAGACGAAGAGTTTGCTGGCGGTGATATGAACGAAGTGATCGAGCACAATACCAGCAAGTTAACGGATGCAGATCGCGATGCCCTGGCTGCGTTCTTCACCAGACAGCAGCATGCGCCAGTGGCTCCCTGAGCGTTTTATCTGCAGCAACTGGCATTTACCGGAAATTGGACTACCCTTTTAATTGTCTTTTCAGTTCAACAATCAATAGGGAATTCGTCATGCGTGAATTAACAACAGCGGAAATCAGTCATGTCTGTGGCGGGGCAGCCATCGAACATCAGTGGATCACTTCTGAATTTGACCTTTCCCGGCAGCGGTCACTGCAGGCGGAAATACGGTTACAGATGGAGAAAGTAGTTAAAGAACTACAGGATAGCGTGCGGGTATGTTCGTAAGGCGATATAGCGTGCGGTTTACTGCAACGCGGACAAACGACCAAATCGTGACCAACCTATAAATATATCAGCGCAAAAAAAGGGCAGCCGTAGCTACCCTTTGGAATTCCGCTAGCGTGAACCTAGTCGTTATCGACGCGATACACATCATGACAGTTGGCACAGGCACCGCCCAGCGAGCGAAATGCTCCCAGTGTAGCGGCCATGTCGCCGGCTGCAGCAATACCGGCAAAGGTATTAGCGGCATCAACCAGGGCTTGCGCCTTGACGCCGATATCTTCCAGGTTGCCTTCCCAGATCTTGTCCAGCGCTTCAGTTTCAAGATCGAAGCCGCGTGTGTCTGGTGTGAGCAATTCGGGGATCATCGGTGCGATAGCCGCGATGCGACGCGCATTGCGTTCGGCGATGGCAGCATCAAACGGCGCACCGCGAGCCATGCCAGCTATGGGGCCGAGGTTGTGCCGTAACAGCTTGAATAGCGCTTGCCGTGTGTCAGCCGCAGCCGCCGCAACTTCTTCCGGGGTGGGTGGCGGCGCGTCTTGCGCAGACACGTTAAACAGCAGACTCGAGCATAACAGCGTCAAAGCAGAGACCAGAATCAAACTTCGTTTCAGCATTGCTATCTCCAGATGACCCTGAAGGGTCAGACTTCAAATTAATTAAGGTGATTTTGGGAGTGATGGCCGATTACCGGTGTTACCACCAGATAATCGTGTCGCACTATAGTACATCAGCTTCCATTTTGTCACGGTTATCCGACTGCAAGCATTACTAATGTGCCACTTCCTTCCAAACAAACAGACGTGTCGCCAGCACGAAGGCGATGACGAACCACACCGCTATTCCAATCAGGCTCGGAGTGATTTCCAGCAGTGACGCTCCGTTGTTGGCAATCTCGCGCATGCCGGTAGAGACGAAGCTCAATGGCAGGATCTTGGCGATTGGTTGCATCAATGCCGGCATGGACTCGATTGGATAAAAAATTCCGGAAAGGAATATTTGCGGGAATATTACTATGTTGCCAACGGCCATTACCGCTTGCTGGGTTTTGGCAATGCTGCCGAGACAGAATCCCAGGCAGAGGAAAATAAATGTTCCGAGCATTACCAGAAGATAGAAGGAAGCAAAACTTCCCACAATGGTGACATCCAGCAGGAATACGGCAAACGCGATCAATACGGTCAACTGAATCAGTATGATCAACATGCGCGCCAGTACTATAGCCGTGATGAAATCCTTCGGTTTGATCGGCGTAACAAACAAGCGTTTCAGTATGCCCTTGCGTCGATATTCGACGATATTGAAGCCGCTGCCAGCGATGCTGAGTTGCATCAAGGTGAAAGCCATCAGACCGGGCAACAGAAAATCAATGTAGCGTTGCGAGCGCGCTTGCACGTCTTCAATAGCAAGCGAGAACATAGGCGCAATGTTACGAAACTCCCGCTCAATGCTAATCAAGGTTTGTTCAAGCACCGGTATGATCAAGCCAAGCTGTTGTACTTGCGCAGCATCAACCAGCAGTCGCAGCTCGGTGCCTTCGCTTGAAGCATCAAACGCGACCGGTAGCACCAACACCAGTGTCTGGTCGCCGGCAACCAACGCGGAGCGCAGCACGGTCTCAGTTCCCTCAGTAACTGCAAACATAGGATTGCCGTGCAACAGTTCAATAAAATTGGTTGCGGCAGAACTGGTCGATTCATTCACAATTCCAATCTTGACTGCATCCTGTTCACGATTATTGATGAAGCCAAACACAGTCATGAATATGATCGGAAAGAACAAGCTGAAGAATATGGATTGACGATCGCGCAGGAAAATCAGCAGAAATACTCTGGTCAAATGCAGTTGTAATTTGGTGAGCATATTATTCTCTCAACTCATGGCCAGTTAAGGTCAGAAACACATCTTCAATGTTGCCGTGCAGTGGTGCCTGGGGTGGTTCCGGAGCGTGTTGCATGATGAGATTCTGTGGCGTGCCCTCGGCAACAATTTTGCCGTGATCCATGATGGCGATGCGATGGCATAGAGACTCTGCTTCTTCCATGTTGTGTGTAGTCAGCACAATTGTCATGCCGGATCTATTCAATTGCAGCACCAGATCCCACAGGTTGCGCTTGGCTTGCGGATCGAGACCCGTAGTTGGCTCATCCAGGAATAATACTTTGGGTGAGTTGACCAGAGCACAGGCAATCGAGAAGCGTTGCTTCTGGCCACCGGAAAGATTACCGGGTTTCGCTTTGGCCTTTTCCCGCAGGTTTACCTTTCCAAGCAAATCGTCTGGATCAATGCTGCGACCGTACAGCGCTCCAAACAGGCTGAGCAATTCCACCAGCGATAAATTATCGAAATACTCATTGGCTTGCAGCTGCACGCCAATAAGTTCTTTTATCTTGTAGGGATTGGTTTGCACGTCGATACCATCAATGGTCGCGGTACCGCCGTCTATGTCATTCAATCCTTCCAGCATTTCCAGAGTGGTGGTCTTGCCGGCACCATTCGGGCCGAGAATGCCATAGATCTCGCCAGCCTCGATACGCAGCGAGATGCCAGCAACGGCAAGGAATGATTCAGACTTGTTGCCTGGGAGTGGATATTTCTTGGTGAGATTGTTCAGCTCAATAATCGGCATCACGACGTCCTGTTCTGCGAGCGTCCAAGCATAACTCTCCAAGCATAACACCGTATATCGAGAATCAGACCATGGCTTGGCCAGCGTGCTGGTTTGCGGAATTACTGGTCACGGCAATCAATAGTAATACTGTTGCTTTGATTTCAGCGGAGCCAGGAAGAAATAGAATACCCAGGCGAACCAGGACAGACAGAACATGGCCAGCAACCAGGCGATCTTTTCAAAACCGGTAGTAACATCCGAGGTGGCGATAATCCAGATCGGCAGCAACCAGAGCGCGAATACGAAGACCGCGCACACCACGGCGATGCTGATGGAAATAAGTGGCAGCAGTGCCAACAGGCCAAGACAAACCAGACCGATTACCAGCAGATTGGACAATATTCGCATAATTCACTCCTCACTCAGTGCGCGCCAAGGTCAATGCATTGGCTACTTTAGGAGGGATATTGCGAATAGCGTGCCAATAATTAAATGCTTATAAAACAATAAGATACGTTATGAAGAGGGCTGCGGGGTGGGCGCTTTTCGCAAATTGTAGTGAAATTCGCCAATGCTTGCTCGGGCCCGCTCCGAGGCTGGCAAGAGGCAGCAATCAAGGGCGGTGAAAAGTGAGCGCTGGCAGCAGTGTTGGCTGCCAGGGCAGGCTGACCTTGCGAAATCCTAGCGGCTACCGCTATAGCCTGGCCCGTGCAGAATCCTGCCAGGTCTGCGACCGGTGTGCTGTCCGGCAGCGACTACCAGTTCACCATTGACCAGCACATATTTCATGCCCACGGCGTACTGGTGCGGATTCTCAAAAGTGGACATGTCGCTGATTGTCTGCGCATCGAAGATGGCAATGTCTGCGTAATAGCCTTGCACGAGCAGACCACGATCACGAATGCTTAAGCGCTGCGCAGTCTGGCTGCTCATCTTGCGTATCGCCTCTTCCAAAGTCAGCACCCCACGCTCGCGCACATAGTGACCGAGCACTCTTGCGAACGTGCCATATTGGCGTGGATGCGGCGCGCCTTCCCCGAATACACCCACTGGACCATCGGAGCCTATCGCGGTAGTTGGATGCCGCATGATGCGATCGATGTCCGCACTGTCGATGGCGTGATACACCGCCGTGGCACCGCCGCCCTTGATTATGTCGAACACCACTTCCGCGGCGTTTTCAGCGCTCGGCTCCAGACCATTCTCGATAGCCAGCTCCGCCAGGTTCTTGCCCTCCAGATTTCGATTCCATGTGCTGCGTGATATGAAAACATTTTTCGGATCGCCGCCGCCGCGATCGAACAGAATTCTTTCAACGACCGCAGCTTTCAGAGCGGGGCGCGTCTCCTGGCTGTCGATACGCGCAAGCAATTGTGCGTTACCGCCTTCCTGCGCCCATTGCGGAACCAATGCGGTGATACTGGTTTGCGAGGCAGTGTAGGGATACTGGTCAATCGTTACATCTACACCGCGGGACCGCGCCTCGTCGACTAACCTTAAACTATCCACTGAAGTTCCCCAGTTACCGGCACCGATGACTTTATGATGGGTAATCTGTACGGGGATGTTTGCCTGCTCACCGATGCGGATAGTCTCAGCGACGGAGTCGAGTAACTGCGCCGCTTCCTCACGCATGTGCGAGATATAAATGCCATTGTATTGCGCCGCGATACGAGACAGCTCCACGACTTCTTCGGTAGGGGTAAAACTGCCCGGCACGTAAAACAAACCAGTGGAGATTCCCAGCGCACCTTGCTGCATGGCTTCAGCAACCATGGTGCGCATGCGCTGCAACTCCGCGGCAGTTGCGTCCCTGTCTTCAGTGCCGATCACCTGTTCGCGAATCGTGCCCTGACCGACGAACACACTCCAGTTCGGACTGATACCCAAGGCCTCGATCTCACGGTAGTGCGCATCGATCGGCCACGGTGAGCTGCCATCGTTGCCTTCGGTTAACGTGGTGACACCCTGCAGCAGCGAACTCTCGGCGGTAGGCACATCGAAAATGCCACGCAGCGCGTGCGTGTGGGGATCGATAAATCCCGGTGCGACAATCAAACCGGTGGCATCGATGCTTGCGTCAGCCTGTGCATTCGCGAGATTACCGATTTGCACGATACGATCATCGACGATGCCCACATCGGCTTTGTACCAGGGATTACCCGAGCCATCGACAATCTTGCCATTGCGGATGATCAGATCGAATTGATCTGGAGTGGCGACCTGAGCCTGTGTCAGAGGCAGCGTGCACAGAAAACCCAGTAATAGAACTTTTGTGGGGTTTGGCATGGACATGGCAGTTATCACCAGATTCTGATTCTTGCTTCGGGAGGCAGGTACAACGCATCTCCGGGTTGTACATCAAAGGCTTCGTACCATTCATCGAAATTCCGTACTACACCGTTAACACGAAATTCCGGCGGAGAATGAGGATCAGATGTCAGTCTCTGCACGGTAGATTCTTCCCGGGATTTCGATTGCCACACTTGCGCCCAGGACAGGAAGAAGCGTTGGTCACCGGTAAGGCCGGCCAATATCGGGGCTTCTTCGCCACCCAGCGCCATCTTGTAGGCGCGATACGCCAGCGACAAGCCGCCAACGTCGCCAATGTTTTCACCCAGCGTAAAATTGCCGTCGACAAAAATTCCTGGTACTGGTTCGAATTGGGAATATTGTGCGGCCAGCGCCGTCGTCAACCGGTTAAAGTTGGCGCGGTCGGCATCGGTCCACCAGTTACGCTGCACTCCCAATGAATCTACTTTCGAACCCTGGTCATCAAATCCATGACCCATTTCGTGTCCAATAACGGCAGCAATACCACCATAATTCACTGCCAGATCAGCCGCCGGATCGAAAAATGGTGGTTGCAGAATGCCTGCCGGAAACACGATCTCATTGAAAGACGCATTGTAATAAGCATTCACTGTTTGCGGAGTCATGCCCCATTCTTCCCGGTTCGTAGGTCGACCGAGATCGGCCAGTTCGTCCGCGTAATTGAATTCGCGCACACTCTGCGTATTCGCGAACAGGTCATCACGCGTCAGGTCGAGCGCTGCAAAATCCTTCCATTCATCCGGATAGGCGATTTTGGGCCGGAACGCATTCAGTTTGAGATTCGCCTCTATTTTTGTATCTGCACCCATCCAGTCTATTTCCGCGATGCTTTGCGCAAGCGCAGACCGAAGATTTTCTACCAACACCAGCATTTGCTCTTTGGCTGCTGCAGGAAAATGTCTTTCTACATACACCTGTCCTATGGCTTCGCCGACACTATTCGAAGCGCCAACGCGCGCGATACCCCGTTCCCAGCGCGGACGTTGTTCAGGCACGCCATTCAACACGGTGGAGTAAAAATAGTAATTCTCGTTGTCGATCTCTTCTGCAAGCACGCTCGCATTACTGGAAATGTAGTGGTAGGTCATATAGCTCTTCCAATCGTCCAGCGGCACCGCAGCGATCAACTCAATTACGGGTGACATGGCACTGGGAAAGGAAATATTCAATGCATCCAATTGTGGGATACCAGCAGCATTGAAATAAACGCCCCAGTCGAATCCTGGATAGGCGGCTACGAACTGTTCATAGCTCATCGGATTGTAAGTCAGATCGCGATTGCGCCGGTCTGCCCGCGGCCACATGCGCTCGGCAATTTGCGTCTCCAGTTGCAGGATCGCTGCTGCTTTCGTGGCAGCATCGGCAATGTTGGCGAAGTTCAGCATTCTCGTGATATGACTCGTGTACTCCTGACGTATCTGCTCGAAGCGGTCAGTATCCAGCAGGTAGTAGTCCCTGTCGGGCAGACCGATACCGCCGATCGACAGACTTAATTGGTGCACATCGGGATTGCTGCGGTCTGGACCAATGCCAAAGCTGAATGGGCTGGCGGTGCCGTTCAGGCGCGAGCGGCCAAACGCACCGACCAGTTGTGCCATGGAATCAATCTCTGCCAGTTGCGCCAGCCCGGGTCGAAGCGGGCTAATACCGAGAGCATTGAGCGCTTCGGTATTCATGTAACTTAGATAGTAGTCGCTGATCTTCTGCTCAATCGAACCCTGGGGTGGTTCCATGTTGGTGAGGTCATCAACCACGGTTCGCACTCTGGCATCAGCACGGTCGGTGAGCACGTCAAAATTACCATGCCGGTTGCGGTCTGCTGGCAGCTCATAGGTATCCAGCCACTTACCATTGGCATAACGAAAGAAATCGTCGCCGGGTTTGACCGCAGTATCCTGATTGTCCAAGTCGATCCCGAATGCGCCGAGCTCGGGCGCAGCTGCAATAATGGCGATAGTTGCAGCAGGCTCTGGTGCAGTGACAGCAGGTGAATTTTCACCGGAGTCACAGCCAATCAGGCAAAGAGAGACAAGCACGCAGGCGGGTTTAAAGTAAGTGGACATGGTTACCTCAAGGTACAAATCAGTTCGATGGCTGCTGGCAGTATACCCGAATTGCCAATTGCTCCTATGCGCCGCAGCCTCCAGAAATAGTCCAGCTCTTATAATTGTAAAAAGATGACGATAAGATGCGGCAGG